>ERZ772821.50-NODE-50-length-116596-cov-32.289460_pt1 | contig 116596 bp, 118 predicted proteins | sample MGYA00580859_ERZ772821 | MGnify/ENA primary metagenome ERZ772821 (study PRJEB29015, sample SAMEA2737674) | human gut metagenome | biome: human gut; feature: human-associated habitat; material: faeces | place: China | collected 2012 ...
GATTATTTAAAATGGATTGATGAGGAAGTAATATAACGGATGAAGATAGAAACATACGATTGCTGTAACACGAAAAATGATGCAAATTGATAAATTTGGTAATGATGTAGGATATTATACAAGATTAAAAAAGTAACAAAATTTCTTTCTTTTAAGTATTAATAAATTTCTTTTTTTTAATTGACATGTGACAGCCTGTCATACTATAATTAAATAGTTCATAATTAGAAGGTGATAATATGCCAAGTAAAACATTTTATAATTTATCTCAGGAAAAACAACAAAAGATAATAGATGCATCAAAAAAAGAATTTTCAAATAATCTCTATCAAGATGTATCACTTAATCAAATAATTAAGAATTCAAATATATCTAGGGGTAGTTTTTATATGTATTTTACTGATAAAGAAGATTTATACTTTTATCTTTTAAATGAGTATAAAGCTAACTTCGAAAAAGTTATTATAAAAACATTAAATGATAATAATGGAGAGATATTTTCTACATTTGAAAACTTATTTACATTACTTAGCAATAATATAATAAAAAATAATAATTCAAATTTTATAAAGAAAGTATTTCTAAATATGAATTACTTAATTGCTAATGAACTTCTTAGAAAAAGGCCTAATAAAACGTTGGAGGAATATCTTTTAAAACATATAAATAAAGATTACCTCGTTATTAAAAATAAGTGCGACATATTAAATCTTTTACATATAATAATAATGCTTTTTATGGATTATTTAACTAAATTAGTAAATGAAATAGAAGACTTAAATATAATTAAAAAGTATTATAATGAACAATTAAATTTATTAAAAAGTGCATTTTATGAAGAAGGAGGAAAATAATGAAAGAGATTTTAAAAATATTAAAAAAACATTTACCTAAAATAGGTTTTATAATCATTTTCTTAGTACTCTTAGCTAATTGTGATCTTGCATTACCTTCATATACTTCAAATATAGTAAATGTTGGTATACAACAAAATGGTATAGAATATGCATCACCAATAGTAATGAGAGAAGAAACATACAATGAACTTAAAATGTTTATGGATGATAAGCAAGATATATTAGATAATTATACTAAGATATCAAAATCTAATCTTGAAAGTAAAAAATATAATGAATATGTTAAACTTTATCCATCTCTTAAAAACGAATCATTGTATATTCTAGAGAATGTTAATAATGATACGCTATCATCAATTGAAAAAGAGATCTCTACACCGCTTTCTATTTTGTCTGCGATGGAGCAAATGAAGAGTATGAATACAAGCAAGACCAACCCTAATATACCTAGTGATATATCCATAGATACTATTAAAGCTAAAATGGATAGTATGGGAGAGTCTGTAGTAAAGCAATATGCGATAAATAGAGTTAAAGAAGAATATAAAGCAGTTGGACTTGATATAGAAAAAGTACAAATGAAATATATTGCTAAAACAGGTCTAAAGATGTTGGGGATAACATTGGTATCTGCATTAATTACTATTTGTAATTCATATTTAATTAGTAGATTATCTAGTGCATTTGCTAAAGAGTTAAGAAGTAAAGTAGTTAAAAAAGTAATGAGTTTTTCAAATGAAGAGTTTGAAAGCTTAAGTGCAAGCTCTCTAATTACTAGAACTACTAATGATATACAACAAATACAAATGCTTATAGTAATGCTTATGAGAGTCGTTGTATATGCACCAATAATTGGTATAGGGGCTTTCTTAAAAGTTAAAGATAGTTCTATGGCATGGGTAATAGGGGTAGCACTAGTAGCTATTCTTGCAGTTATATTAGTTCTATTCTTTGTTGCTGTTCCTAACTTTAAAAAGGTACAAGAATTACTTGATAGAGTTAACTTAGTATCAAGAGAAATTCTAACTGGATTACCAGTTATTAGAGCGTTCGCAACTGAAAAATATGAAGAAAAAAGATTTGATAAAGCAAATAAAGATTTAACTAAAGTTAACTTATTTGTAAATAAAGTTATGTCTGTAATGATGCCAACAATGATGTTCATTATGAACGCAATATGTATATTAATAATTTGGGTAGGTGCAGATAGAATTGATAATGCAACTATTCAAATTGGTGATTTAATGGCACTTATTCAATATTCAATGCAAATTATAATGGCCTTCTTAATGATCTCAATGGTTTCCATAATGATGCCAAGAGCACTTGTTTCAATTAAAAGAATTGCTGAAGTATTAAATAAAGAGGTAACTGTAAAAGATCCAATAAAACCAAAGAAATTTAATGAAAAGACTAAAGGAAAGGTAGAATTCCGTGATGTATATTTTAGATATCCAGATGCTGAAGAAGATGTATTAAGAAACATTAACTTTACTGTAAATAAAGGTGAGACTGTTGCATTCATTGGCTCAACTGGTAGTGGTAAATCTACTTTAATTAACTTAGTTGCAAGGTTCTTTGATGTAACTGGTGGTAAGATTTTAGTAGATGAATGTGACATTAAAGATGTAAAAATTAAAGACTTAAGAGAAAAAATTGGATTTGTTCCTCAAAAAGGAGTGCTTTTCTCAGGTACAATTGCATCTAACTTAAAATTAGGTAATGAAAAACTAACTGAAGAAGAAATGAAGCGTGTTGCACAAATAAGTCAGTCATTAGAATTTATAGATAAAAAAGAAGATGGATTTGATAGTCCAATTTCGCAGAGTGGAACTAATGTATCTGGTGGACAAAAACAACGTCTTGCTATAGCAAGAGCAATTGCTAAAAATCCAGAAATATACATATTTGATGATAGCTTCTCTGCACTTGATTTTAAAACAGATGCAAAACTTAGAAAAGCTTTAAAAGGGTATACAAAGGATAGCACTATTCTAATAGTAGCGCAAAGAATAAGTAGTATTATGAATGCTGATAAAATAATTGTACTAGAACAAGGTGAAATTGTTGGAATGGGTACTCATAATGAATTATTAAAAAATTGTGAAGTATATAAAGAAATTGCCTCATCACAATTAGGAGAGGAGGAGATTAAAAATGCCTAAACATAAAGGTGGACCTCCTATAGCTACGGAAAAAGCAAAGGACTTTAAAGGAACTGTAAAAAAACTATGGAGATACCTATCAAAATATAAAATAGCTTTAATAATAGTTATACTATTTACTATTGCTAGTACAATATTTAGTGTAGTAGGGCCAAAAATACTTGGTAATGCAACTACTGAACTATTTAATGGAGTAATAAGTAAATATACAGGTGGAGCTGGTATTAACTTCACTAAAATTGGTAAAATCTTATTATTCTTGCTAGCACTTTATATATGTAGTGCAATATTTTCATACATACAAGGTATTATAATGACTAACATTTCACAAAAACTTGCATATAGACTAAGAAAAGAAGTATCTAAAAAGATTAATAAACTTCCTATGAAATTCTATGATAATAAAACACACGGTGAAATATTATCAGTTATTACAAATGATATAGATACATTATCACAAAACCTAAATATAGAAGCAACACAAGTAATCTCATCAGTCGCAACTATAATAGGAATACTAATTATGATGTTCTCAATCGATTGGATTATGACATTAGTAGCGCTTTTAACTCTTCCATTATCAATTGTAATAATTGCATTTATTATGAAAAAGAGTCAAGGTTACTTCAAATCTCAACAAGATTATCTAGCTGATGTTAATGGCGAAGTAGAAGAAATGTTTTCTAATCAAAGCGTTATAAGAGTATTCAATGCCGAAAATAAAATGATTTCTAAATTTGAATATGATAACAATAAACTTGCTGATGTTGCTTGGAAAAGTAACTTTGTCTCAGGACTAATGCATCCTATTATGAACTTTGTTGGTAACTTAGGATATGTAGTAATCGCAATACTTGGTAGTTACTTTGCTATAATAGGAAGAATTACAGTTGGTAATATTCAATCATTTATTCAATACACAAAAAACTTTACTAATCCAATCGCACAAATTGCACAAATATCTAATATGCTACAATCAATGGTTGCGGCTAGTGAAAGAGTATTTGAGTTTTTAGATGAAGAAGAAGAAAAAGAAAAAAATAAAAAATTTATTCCTACTAATAAAATAGAAGGTAGTGTAGAATTTAAGAATGTTAAGTTTGGCTACAATCAAGATAAAATAATTATTAATGATTTCTCAGCTAAGGTAAAACCAGGACAAAAGATAGCAATAGTGGGTCCAACAGGGGCTGGTAAAACTACTATAGTTAAACTTCTAATGAGATTCTATGATTTAAACTCTGGTGAAATATTAGTAGATGGTCATAATATAAATGATTATAGAAAAGAAGATATAAGGGGATTATTTGGTATGGTACTACAAGATACATGGTTATTTAATGGTACTATAATGGAAAATATTAGATATGGTAGGTTAGAAGCAACTGATGATGAAGTAATAGAAGCTTGCAAAATGGCACACGTACACCACTTTATTCAAACATTACCAGATGGATATAATATGATATTAAATGAAGAAACAACCAATATTTCTGGTGGGCAAAAGCAACTTCTTACTATTGCAAGAGCAATACTTGCAGATCCTAAAATACTAATATTAGACGAAGCAACTTCTTCAGTAGATACAAGAACAGAAATATTAATTCAAAAGGCTATGGATAAATTGATGGAAGGTAGAACTTCATTCATAATTGCACATAGATTATCAACAATCAAAAATGCCGATTTAATCCTTGTTATGGATAGTGGTGATATTGTTGAACAAGGAACACATGAGGAATTACTAAAGAAAAATGGTTTCTATGCAAAACTATATAACTCCCAATTTGAAAAATAACACAAAAAAAGAGCTCTAAAGCTCTTTTAATTTTTCTATAATTCTTTCGATAAGTTCAACTGTGATTCTTAATGTTTTATTATCAATATCAGTTAATGGGTTAAATTCAACCACATCAATTGACTTAATTTTATCTTTATTTTCCATAAAAACATCAACTATTTCAAATAATTGTTCTTTAGTTAATCCATCCCTAAATCCAACAGATATACCAGGTGCAATAATAGGATCTAATACATCTATATCAATGCTTAAATGAATTCCATTTGTTTTATTAAGTGCAATATCAATTGATTCTTGTACAATTTCTCTAATATTTTTAGTCTTAACATCATTAGTAGAGTATACTTTTATTTTTGCCTTATCAAGATTAACCTGTTCAAGTGGATCAATATCTCTAGCGCCTATAATTACAGTATTTTCATTTCTAAAGAAATTCCCATTATGAAACTTTGTAAGCTTAGCTCCGTTATTATTTGTAATAGTCGCAAGAGGAAGCCCATGAATGTTTCCTGAAGTGGTTGTCTCAAATGTATTAAAATCAGGATGTGTATCTACCCAAATTACACCAAGACTATCTTCATGCGAAATATCAGCTAGGGCAGAAGCTATTACAACGCTATGATCTCCACCAATTGTTAATGGGAATACGCCATCTTCCTTAGCTGATTTTACAATGCTATATAATTTATCATTAAACCTATTTAATGGCTCAATATTCTTTTCTAAATCATTTTTGTCATTGCTTTTTACCACATCTTCTGGAAAAACATCAATAATTTTGTTTATACTTTCGTTATTTTTTAAGTATTCTTTTACTTTAATAGGGGAGTAACGACTTCCATCTACATTTACTCCTAAATCGCTACATGCATTAATTATATTTATTTTCATTTTAATCACCTCTTTAATAATAATGTAAATTTGTGTATAATTCAATGATAAATCTAACTTTTTACGTAAATATAGTGTATAATTTAGTGTAGTGGAGTTGATATAATGAAAAAATTAAATGAATTATTTGATTGTAATTATGATACTGAAATAAAAGGTATTAAAATTAATTCAAAGGAAATAGAACCAGGGGACTTATTTGTATGTACAAAAGGAGTAAATACAGATAGACATGATTTTATAGAAGATGCGATAAAAAATGGGGCAAGCGCAATTGTAGTTAGTCATGATGTCAATTTTGATATACCTACAATTAAAGTAGAAGATACAAACAAAATTCTTCCAATAATATGTTCTAAATTTTATGACCATCCAGAAGAAAAATTAATAATAATTGGAGTTACTGGTACTGATGGTAAAACATCCACTGCAACAATTATTCAAACACTATTAGGAAATGATATTTGTGGTTATATAGGAACTAATGGTAGAAGTTGTTATAAATTCAATAAAGAAATAAATAATACTACTCCGGATAGTGATAAGTTATTTGAATATTTTTATGATTTTGTTAATGCAGGATGCAAATATGTAGCAATGGAAGCAAGTAGTGAAGCCTTCTTTAGACATAGACTTGATACTATCAAGTTTAATGGTGGAATTATTACTAATATCACAAGAGAACATTTAAATATACATAAAACATTTGAAAATTATATTGAATGTAAATCAACTTTATTCAAACAAGTAGTTAAAGATGGTTTTTCAGTACTTAATATAGATGATCCGTTTTACGAAAGAATATTATCATCAACTCACGGGAAAATATTAACATATGGTTATGATAAAGATGCAACATTTAGAGTACTTGATAGTAAAATTTATAGTTATAAAACAGATATTACATTTAAATATTTAGACAAAACCTATAATATAGAAAGTCCTCTTTTAGGACAGTTTAATGTATACAATTTAATGGGCGCAATTGCTTGTTGTGTAGCACTTGGATTTGATATAGATAAGATTAAAGGTAATATCAAATATATAAAGGTATCTGGAAGACTTGATATAATTCCTAATATGGGACAAGATTTTACTGTTATGGTTGATTATGCACATACACCTAATGGAATTACTAACTTACTTAATTTTGTACATACACTAGATATAAATAGAAGCATAGTAGTAATTGGTTCTGCAGGAGAAAGAGATTATCTAAAAAGACCAATAATGGGTAAATGTGTTACTGATAATGCTAGTTATGCAATATTTACATATGAAGATCCTAGAAGTGAAGATCCAAAAGATATAATCGATATGTTGACTAGTGATATAAAAGATAGAAATAACTATGAAGTTGTTATTGATAGAAAAAGCGCAATTGAAAAAGCAATTAATATGGCACAAAAAGGAGATATGGTTTTAATACTTGGTAAAGGTAATGAAACATATCAAAAACTAAAAACAGGCACTATATATTTTAATGATATAGAAGAAGCAACTAATGCACTAAAGAAAAGACTAAAGAAAGAAAAAGTTAATAACTAGCTTTTTCCTTTCTTCATCTTTTGCATATAATATGGTATAATAGTCTAGGATGTGATTAAATGAGAGTGGTAGTAAGCGCAGGTGGGACAGGTGGACATATATTCCCCGCCTTAGCTATTATTAATAAAATTAAAGAAAAAGAACCAAAAAGTGAGATTTTATATATTGGTACTACTGATAGAATGGAATCAAAATTAATTCCTGAGCTTGGAATTAAATATATAGGCGTAGAAATGAAGGGGTTAAACAGAAAAAATCTTCTAAAAAACTTTGAAGTTATTTCGTCACTTAACAAAGCTATTAAGAAATGTAAAAGTATTATAAAAGAATTTAATCCGGATATTGTTTTAGGAATAGGTGGATATATTACTTATCCCGTTATAACAGCATCTACTAGCTTAGGATATAAAACTTTTATACATGAACAAAATTCTATTCCAGGTCTATCAAATAAACTATTAAAAAATAAGGCAACCGTTATAGGAGTTTCTCTTGAAGATTCCCTAAAATACTTTGGTAAAAACACTAATGTTATATTTACAGGAAATCCTAGAAGTGAAGAAGCTGCCAATGCAAAAAAAGTTCCTAAAAGCAAATATGGATTATCAAATAATAAAAAATGTGTTCTTATTGTAATGGGAAGCCTAGGTAGTCATACTATAAATCAAAAAATGATGGATATACTTCCAAAATTTAACGGAAAAGACTATGAAGTATTATTTGTAACAGGTAAAAATTACTATGAAGAATATAGTAAAATTAAATTGCCAAGCAATGTTAAAATAGTTGAGTTTTTAAACGATATGCTTGGAGTTATGAAAAATGTAGATTTAATTGTATCTAGGGCAGGGGCATCTACCATTTCAGAAATAACCGCATTAAGCTTACCCAGTATACTTATTCCATCCCCATATGTTACCCATAATCATCAAGTTAAAAACGCTTTAGTTTTAAAAGAATGTGGGGCAGCAGTATTATTAGAAGAAGATAAGCTTAATAGTAATAATTTAATAAATAATATAGATAGTATATTAACAAATAAAGAAATTTATAATAAAATGAAAAAAGCTAGTGGACTTTTAAGTATAAATAATAGCGCAACTAAAATATATGATATTTTGAGAAAGACAATAGATGGTGAAAAGCATGAATAAACATATTAAATTTATTAAAGAAAATGACATAGGAAAATACTTAGAAAAGCAAAGTTTAAGTGAATATACTACCTATAAAGTTGGGGGAGAAGCAAGTTTAATTGTATACCCTAAAGATGAGACTAAATTAATTGAACTTTTAAAATATATTAAAAACAATGATATTAATTACAAGATACTTGGAAATGGCTCTAATACTATTTTTAGTAGTAAAACATTTGATGGTATAATTATCAAATTAGATGAGTTTAACAAAGTGGAAGTAATAGGTAATAAAATAATTGTTGGTGCCGGATATAATTTAATGAAATTATCCGCACTAGCAACTAGAAAATCATTGTCTGGTTTGGAATTCGCATCAGGTATTCCTGGTACTGTAGGTGGTGCAATATACATGAATGCAGGGGCTTATAAAAGTGATATGGGATTTATTGTTCAAAATGTAAAAGTAATAACCCCAGAACTTAAAATTATTACTATGGCAAATAAAGAAATGAAATTTCATTATAGAGACTCTTTCTTACAACACCATAAAGGTTATATTTGCTTAGAAGCGGTATTAAAATTAAAACCAGGCAAAAGAAATGAAATAAGTGAGATTAATAACGAAAGAAAGAAAAGAAGATTAGAATCTCAACCACTAGAATATCCATCAGCTGGAAGTGTATTTCGTAACCCAGATGGAATGTTCGCAGGCAAAATGATTGAAGATATTGGACTTAAAGGTTTAACAAAAGGCGGAGCTCAAATAAGCAACAAACACGCTAATTTTATAATAAATATTGGTGGTGCTACCGCAGAAGATATAAAAGACTTAATTGAATTTGTACAAACAGCTGTATATGATAATTACGGAGTAAAGTTAAAAGTAGAACAAGAATTTGTTAATTGGGAGTAGACATATGGCAAAAAAAGTCAAAAAAAAGATAAAATTTAAAATAGTACCCATATTAATATTTTTAATTTGCTTAGTTATTTTATATTTTGGACTATCATATCTTGCAGATACAAAAATCAAAAATATATATGTGTATGGAAATAATTTACTTACTGACCAAGAAGTAATTGAACTTGCAAAAGTAGAAGATTATCCAAGTTTTTATAAAACACTATCAAGAACTATAAAGAAAAACATAAAGGCAAATCCAATCATCAAAGAAGTAAAAATTAAAAAAAGCTTTTTCAATGTACTAAATATATATATAACTGAATACAAACCACTCTTTATAAAAGGTGATAAGCTAATATTAGAAGGTGGAATATCTACTGATATAGTAGAATGTAAAGTACCAGTACTTACTAATGAAGTTGATAGTGACGTATATAATGATTTTATCAAAGAAATGTTAAAGCTCAAAAGTTCAGTAAGAGGGCAAATATCTGAGATTACATACGCTAAAAGCGAATATGATAATAGTAGATTCTTACTTTATATGGATGATGGAAACCATGTTTATGTAAATATTGCAAAGTTCTCAAAGCTTAATTATTATGATGAAATTTATCCAACATTAAATAATAAAAAAGGTACCTTATATCTAGATTCAGGTAACCATTTTGAAGTATTTTAAAAGACACTTAAGTGTCTTTTTTTTAATAATATGGATAATAATAGTTATTATAATATACAGGTACTGGATAAGGATATGGATAAGGATAATAATTAGGTCTATTATTACCAATTGCATATCCAGCAACTCCACCTAATAATAATGGCGCAACAAATCCTCCACCAAAAAATCTATCTCCAGAATTATACATATTATTATTCATTTTGTTGTTCATTGATCTAGCATACATATTGTTTACAGGCTGTCTTAAATTATTATAAGAATACATTATATTTCCCTCCTAATGTATTTTATGCATATATAATTTCTTTGCCAGAAGAAAAGAATAAAATTTAAAATTTTTATTCGAGATTGGTTACTACCGTACTTTTTTGCTTTTAATACAAATTTCTATTAAATAAAAAATAATCTTATTTATTCCTTGCTTTAAACTTACTTATAAGATTAAAAAAAAGATTAAGAATTAGCCTTTCTTAATCTATAAAGATTTATACTAGGATGATTAAATAGTCTTATTGGAATATTATCAGTTCCTATTCCATATGAAACATAAAGATCTGTTTTATCTAAATTATAATGTTCTTCAGTATATTTTTTACTGCCATTAAATTTTATAAATCCCCTTAAATAAGGTAATCTTATTTGTCCACCACGTGAATTACCAGATATTATCACTTCAGGAGTATTACTATTTAGTATTTCATCTGTTTTATCAGACTCATGTACTACATTTATTTTAAATAACTCTTTATTATCACCATAATCAATATCAAATTTTTCATTTATGCCTCTTAAAAGAATAGGAGTAGTACCATTAAAGTATATTAACTCTTCTTCATCATTTAGTAATTTAAATCCAGCTTTATTTAAAATATCTATTGTATCTTCATTATCGTTTTTACCTATAACATAATACTTACCAGTAGTTGATTTAATCTTTGAGAAAGCTTTTTGTAACTTTTCATTGTCTTGTTTAGTTAACTTATAATCTTTGTGGACTAATCCGCCAGAGAAAATTACTAAATCAGGCTTTGTCTTATTAATATCATTTATTACTCCATCTAAGTTAATTGTATAGTTAGTATAATATAAATCACTAAAATGCGCTATTTTAAAGCCATGAAATGACTGGGGTAGAGTAGTATAGGCAGGTGAATATTCCCTTACTATAATAGTATTATTTGCAATAAAGAAAATATAAATAAGTATTGCAGCAATACACAAGAAAACATTAGAACATATTTTAAATACTTTTAGAAAAGTAGCCATTCTTTTTTCATGCTTTTCTTCTCTATCAATCTTTTTTCTAGTAGTTTTATTTTTCTCTGTACGACTTAACATAGAACTATCATCCCTAAAGCAATTATATTCATAAATGTAATTAAAAAGTTATGTAATGCATGCATTGATATTGATACAAATATGTTTTTTGTTTTAGCATACATATAACTAAGTGCAATTCCCAAACTACAATATGGTAATAAATATAAAAAGTCATATGCATTTCTAATACTAGTTATAACATGAAGGCCACCAAACACAACACCAGAGATAATAACAAACAACCATTTAGTATCAATTATATCTCTGAATGCTTTTCTAAATGTAATTTCTTCTATTAAAGGAGCTAAAATAGAAGTATTAAAAAGCATTATATAAGGTGCAGCAGTTATAAGAGATCTAATTGCTTCTTCATTACCAGCTATTTTATTAGGTGAGAAAAGGTTTATTACAACATTACTACCTGCCATTAACACTAATCCAATAACCCAAATTTTAAATCCCTCTTCAAGCATTTCTTTTTTATTTTCTAAGAAAACTTTAAAATCTTCCTTCAAATCTTTATAATACATTAAAACAAGTAACAATATATTCATCATATTTGAAAATAAAGTCAATAGTATTTGAATCTTTGGTGTTATATTATTAATATTAAATAGTTTAATGGGTATTAATTGAAAAAAAGCACTGCAAAAAAATATAATAATTGTTAAAATAAACTTTGTATATCTGTTCCATAAATATTTCATCTAATCATCCTACCTTATATTTATTTTAAGATTAACTTTTAATTGTGTCAATAAATATTTGGCTTTTAAGAAAGTTAAAGAAAGTAAAATATTGGTTTTTAAGTGAAAATAAAAGATTAAATTAAAAAATACATAAATTAAAACTGTAATAAAATGTACAATATAGTAAATCTCATTTACTAATTAATAATGAACGTGTTATAATGTAAAAGAAAGTTTTGCTTATGCAATACTTGTAATTATTCTATATCTTAGAGGTGAAAAAATGAAAAAAATAATAACTATAATTAGCATAATACTTATTGCTTTAATGTTTACTGGATGTAGTAGAAGAAGTGCAACTAAAAGTGTTAGATTAGATTATATAAAGGAAAATGATGGATTTACTTTTAAAAATTATGCGATTGCAATTGATGATAAGAAAGATAATAAAAATACATATGCTGTATATAAAAAGATTAAATCCAATAAATATCAAAGATTATTTAGACTAGATGAAGAAATTAAAAAAGATGAACTACTAGCAACTGATACATATTTATATATTATTAAAGATTCCAATATTATAGGTTATAAGTTAAACAGTACTATTAATAATGTTAAAAAGGTAGAAAAAGAATTTGATACTGCTAAAGATAAATGGACTATAGCAAACGTATATGGTTTTAAAGAAAACTACATATATGTATCAATAAGTGGAAAAGAAGATGGCAAAGAATCTACTAAATTTGTAAGGCTTAAGAACGATTTAAGTGCAACAGATGTTTTAGAGTCAGAATCTTTAGTACCAACTGATTTAATAAATAACATTAATTTAGAAAAGTAATAAAATATAGAGGTGAATAATTTATGAAATATTATTGTATTGGAATTAAAGGCGCAGGTATGAGTACACTTGCTAATATATTAAGTGATTTAGGTAATGATGTTAGTGGATATGATGACACAGTTAAATATAAATTTACTGAAGAAGGCCTTGATAAAAGAGAAATTAAAATTTATCATGAACCACATCCAATAGATAGTGATACTATAGTTACTTATTCTAAAGCATTCTCAATAGATCACCCTGAAATAAAAAGAGTTAGAGAACTTGGACTTACTATGAGAGATTATAATCAAGTAGTGGGAGATGTTACAGCTATGTTTGAAACAATTGGTATAAGTGGTACACATGGTAAAACTACAACAAGTCTTCTAATTAGTGATATATTAAAAAATACAGTAGGTTGTAATTACTTTGTTGGAGATGGTACTGGTTATGCAGATAAAAAGAATAAACTATTTGTAATAGAATCAGATGAATTTAATAAACACTTCTTAGCATATCATCCTACAATAGCTGTTATAACAAATATAGAACTTGATCATACAGAATGTTACCCAGGTGGATTAGAAGAAATAAAAGATACATTTAAAAAATTTGGTAATAAAGCAGAACAAGTAGTTGCATGTGGGGATGACTCCAATATAAGAGATATTAAATTTGATAAAGATGTAATCTATTATGGATTTAATGACAATAATAATGTAGTAGCTAAAAATGTTAAATTAACTGATAAAGGTTCAGAATTTGATGTTTATATAAATAATGAACTATTTGATAGCTATGAATTGCCTTTATTTGGTAAACATATGATTTTAAACGCACTAGCAAGTATTATTATAGCTAATAGATACAATATAAATAAAGAAGATATAAAGAAGTATATTAGTGGTTTTAAAGGCGCTAAAAGACGTTTTAAGGAAGAAGATATTAATGGATATATTATAATAGATGACTATGCACATCATCCTACAGAAATAGAAGTAACTATTGCTGCTGCAAGGCAAAAATATCCAGATAAAGAAATAGTTGCGGTATTCTTACCAAATACATATTCTAGAACTGAGGCATTAATGGATGACTTTGTAAAAGCCTTAACCAAAGCTGATAAAGCATATATTATGGATATATATTGTGATAGAGAACGCCAAAGCGATTATCCATCCGTTAATTCAGATGCACTAATAAAAAGAATTAAAAACTCGGAAAAAATTAGTATTGATACAGTAGATAAATTACTAAAACATAAAGGATCTGTAATATGTTTTATGAGTTGTACTAATATATATTTAATACTAGATGAATTTAAAAAAAGAATTAGATAATATCTGATGCAAGAATTAGTTTACTAGTTCTTTTTTTTCTATCTTTATGATACAATATCTCTAATTGATGGTGATGTTATGAAAAATATTATAGTAATTACAGGGCCTACTGGAGTAGGTAAAACAAAAATGAGTATCGAACTTGCCAAAAGAATTGATGCAGAAATAATTAATGCCGATTCTATGCAAGTATATAAAGATCTTAATATTGGAACTGCTAAAATAACTGAAAAAGAAAAAGAAGGTATTCCTCATCATCTTTTTGATATAGTAGAACCAACCAATATGTATACAGTATATGATTATCAAAAAGATGCAAGAGATATAATAAATGATGTTTTATCACGCGGTAAGAAAGTTATAATAGTAGGAGGTACAGGATTATATATAAAAGCACTTCTATATGATTATAAATTCATTAAAGAAGATAAAACCTATGACTTTTCAAAAATGAGTAATGAAGAAATATTAGATAAAATTAATAGTTATAATTTAGATATTAATCTACATATAAATAATAGAAAGCGTCTGGAAAGAGTTTTAACTAAATTATATAACAATAATATGCAAACAGAAAAAACAGATACTGTATTATATGACTTTGTGGCGATAGGACTAACTACAACTAGAGATAACTTATATAAAATAATAGATAATAGAGTAGATAAAATGATTGAATATGGCCTAATAGATGAAGTAGAAGAATTATATAAAAAAAACATTCATTCTAAAGCTATTAACACTGGTATTGGCTATAAAGAATTATATAAATATTTTGATAAAGAAATAAGTTTAGATGAAGCTATCTCACTAATAAAAAAGAATTCTAGACACTACGCTAAAAGACAATATACTTTCTTTAATAATCAAATGAATATAAAATGGTTTAATACAAATTATGAAGATTTTTCACTAACTGTAGAAGAAGTTTATAATTATATAAAAGGAGAATAGTATGCAAAGATATTTTGTTAATGAATCAAATAAAAATCTTGATATATTTACATTAAATGAAGAAGATAGTTACCACATAGTTAAAGTAATGAGATATAAAGTTGGTGAAGAAATTGAAATTGTATATGAAAAAGACGTATTTATATGTGAAATATTAGAACTTGGCAAAAATGTTAAATGCATAATAAGAAAAACAAACCATCAAATAGAAAATGATATTCCTAATATAACAATTGCTCAAAGCTTAGTTAAAGAACAAAAAATGGATTACATACTTCAAAAATCTACAGAACTAGGAGTAGATAAAATTATTCCAATATCAGCATCTAGAAGTGTTATTAAAGTAAATGACAAATCAGATAAAAAAATAGATAGATGGAAAAAAATTGTAAAGGAAGCAAGTGAACAAAGTAAAAGAAATAAAGTTCCAACTGTTACTGATATAAAGAAAATAACAGAACTTGCTAGTTGTTGTTACGACTACAAAATTTTATGTAGTGTAAACGAGGTGTCAATGTCGTTAAAAAAGGTCTTACAAAATGTTAGTAAGAGTGATACAATATTATTTGTAATAGGACCAGAGGGTGGTTTCTCTAATGAAGAAGAAAATATCCTAATTAACAATGGATTTATAAGTACTTCTTTAGGTAGTAGAGTCTTAAGAACTGAGACTGCTTCTACATTTGTTCTTAGCATAATTAATTACATATTTATGAGGTGAGTAAAATGGACATAGTTCTTAGATTTATAAAAGAAAACAATTCTTTAATAATGGCAGCTTTATTTTTAGTTATTATAATACTAACTATTTTAGTAATAATTACCGATATTATAAATAAAAAGAAAAATAAACTAGCTGCACAAAATCTACTTAATAATGGAGATTCTAATATGCTAGATGCATTAAAAGAAGAGATAAAAGAAGAACCTCCACTTGATTATACTAGTGATTTATCAGAGTATAGTGATGTATTAATAGTAGATGGAGAAGACACTAAAAAAGAAGAAGAACATAAAGATGAAATTAAGTATGTAGAAGAAGATGAAGAACTAGAAAAAACAAAAGCTCAAATAGAACTTAAGAATCTAAAAGAAGAATTATTAAAAGCCGAACTATTAGAAAAAGAAAAAGAAGAAGCAAAAAAAATCTTGGAAGAGAATGCTCCTACTAAAGATGAAATAATTGATGAATTTGAATCTAATCAAGAAGAAAATGCAATTATAAGTTTAGATGAATTTAATAAAATAAGCGATAGAGTATATGATGAGAATGAAGAAGTTCAATATAAAGATGAAGGAAATGAACCTATTTCTATACAAGAATTAGAAGCTTTATATAATACAAAGGAAATCAAAACTCTAGATGATGAATTTCTTGATATAACAGCAAAGGAAGAAAAACCAGATGTAGAAGTTAGTGATATAAAAGTAGATATTAAAGAACCAATATTAAAGCCAGCTACTAATATTGTAAAAACAGAAAATATTGAAAAACCTACTACTAAATTTAAAAATAGTCCTATAATATCACCAGTATTTGGACTAGACTCTAATGATAACGTTAGTAATATAGAAGTAGAAAATACCGCAAACTTAGATAAATTAAGTGAAGAAATTAAAAAAACCACAGAAGTTTTAAATACATTAAAAGAACTTAGAAAAAACTTACAATAAGAGATAATCTCTTATTTTTTTGAGAGTGGGGGAAGTATATGAAATTTGGTATATATACACTAGGATGTAAAGTAAATACATATGAAAGTGAATATGTAAAAAACTTGCTTTTAAATCATGATTTTATTGAATCTGATTTTAATGATATTTGCGATATCTATATAATAAATACTTGTACTGTTACTAATACAAGTGATATAAAAAGTAGAAAAATAATTAGACAAGCTAGAAGAAGAAATAAAGATGCATGTATTATCGCAATGGGTTGTTTTATCCAAGCTGATGATAATAACATTATAGATGATATTGATATTGCAATTGGTAATAATGATAAAAGCAGAATCGTAGAACTTATTAACAAATTCTTTAAAGATAAGAAAAAAATCATTAATAAACGTAGAGACTTTGATGATAACTTTGAAGACATGTTTATAGAAAAATATGAAAATAGAACAAGAGCATTTATAAAGATACAAGATGGATGCGAAAACTTTTGTAGTTACTGTATCATACCTTTTGTTAGAGGTAAATGTAGATCAAAAGATTTTAATACTGTTTTAGAAGAAATACGCAAGGTCGTTGAAAATGGATTTAAAGAGGTAGTTTTAACAGGAATTCACACTGGAAACTATGGAGTTGATATAAATACTAACTTTGCTAGTTTGCTTAGAGAAATAGTCAAAATTGATGGATTACAAAGGCTTAGAATCTCATCAATAGAAATAAATGAATTAACTGATGAAGTATTAGATATAATTAAAAATAGCCCTGTTGTAGTAAATCATTTACATATTCCAATACAAGCCGCTAGTGATAATGTATTAAAAGCAATGAATAGGAAATATGATCTTAAAACATACATGAATAGAATTAAAACTATTAAAACAATAAAAGAAGATATGAGTATCAGTACCGATATAATAGTAGGACATCCTTATGAGACCGATGAAGACTTTAAAACATCTCTTGATGCGATTAGAGAAATTGGTTTTTCTAAACTACATGTATTTCCATATTCAAAAAGAAATGGTACAAAGTCAGCTTTAATGCCACAAGTAGATGAAATAACTAAAAAACGTCGTGCAAGAATTTTACTTGATTTATCTCGTGAAGAAGAAATAAAATACATGAATAAATTTATTGGTAAAAATCTAGAAGTACTTATAGAAACAAATAATGGAGAATATTCACTTGGTCATACCACAAATTACTTACATGTTAAAATTTATTCTGACAAACACAAAAGTGAAGACTTGGTTAATGTTAAATTAACTAAAATGGAATATCCATTTATAATTGGAGAATGTAATTAGGCCTGTTTTAAGGCCTTTTTTATATGCTTATAATGAAGAATTGTAACTATTAATATATTTGAGCAGATAGATATTAAAAAGCCATATATACCCCAAAAGAAACAGCATGAGAAGATGATTATACTTTTAATAATTATTGATACTAAATTATCAAGCATAATATACTTTGATAAATTAATTGATTGTAATACCGATGCAAGTGGTGCTTGAACATAATAAATTAAGAAGAATGGGGCAACCACTCTTAAATATGTAACACCATAACTAGTGTTGTAAATTAATTTTAAAAAGAATTCTGGAAATATAAATAATATTATAGTAACAGGTACTCCTATTAAAAGTGAATAGAAAACAGCTTGTTTTAACTTCTTTTTAACATAATCAATTTGCTTATCATAATAAGCTTTAGTAACAACAGGAAGTAGGGCACTACTAATTGCATTACTAAAGAATCCAGGTAAAAGAAGAAGAGGCATTACATATCCTTCTACTATTCCATAATCATTAATTAATACATTACTACCAATCCCACTAATAACCCCCGCAGTAGTAATTAATATTGGTTCAAAAAAGTATCCAATAGAGCCAACTAACCTTGCCATAGTAGTAGGAAGAGCTATTCTTAAAACCTCTTTTACATTATATACATTTGGTCTAATATCACTACTAGTAATTTTAGCATTTCTAGGAAAGAATAAAAGAAGTATTAATGAAGAAGATAACTCGCTTATAATATTAACACCTACAAGTAAAGATACCGCAAATACTAAACTTTTTTCTAAAGCACGAGGAACTAATAAAATTATTAAAATAAGCCTTACTATTTGTTCAAATACATTTGATATAACATGAGGTAACATTTTTTGTTTACCAAAAAAATACCCTCTTAATATACTTGATAAACTATCAAAAGGTAAGACAAGTGCAATTGCTAGTATAGGATAATAACTTCTAGGATCTTTTAATAACTTAGTTGAAAGAGTAGGAGCTATAATAAAAATTACTAATATAAGTAATATATTTAACATTAAAGAAAAAGGTATTATAGAAAATATAATATTTTTATTATTATGATTATCTTCAGCAATTAATTTACTTATAGCGATTGGAAATCCAAGTTGAGATAAAGTCATAAATAAAGAAAAAGTAGGAAATATAAGCATATATAAACTTATGCCTTCACTTCCTACTATTCTAGTCATTATTATCCTAATAAAGATACCAAATACTTTAGTTAATGCTCCACCTATAATAAGTATAATTGTTGATATTAAAAATTTCTCTTTTTTCATATTTTCCCTTTACATAAAAAAATATGATATAAAAAAGAAATTAAGAACAAAAGACAAAATAAAATTTGTCACTAATTATTACTTAGATAGATTATAAATTATATTATTGCATAAATTGCATAATTATTGCTGCAATTGAAGAACCTACCATTGCTAGTAAAAGTATTATTGTTATAATTTTAATAACTGTTTTATTCATCTTTAACACCTCAAATATAATTATAATAAATTTATCGATATTTGTAAAATAAATTTATAAATAACTTTATTACTTACTTAATAGTATTAACTGGGTGAAGAAATAATGAATAATAAACTATATGCAGCAAAAAACTCTATAATTAAGCAGAAAAAACTTTATAGAATTATAATTACACTAATGATTTTTGGAATAATATCTGGAATACTATTTATATTTTTTATAAGTAAAGAAAGTAAAACTAAAGCCCTAGTAAGTATTAAAAACTTTTTTGATTTAATGAATACATCAACAGGTATTAATTATGGTAAATCACTTTTAAATACATTAGTTAATAATATTGGTTATGTACTATTAATTTGGTTACTTGGAATATCAATAATAGGATTACCAATTACTATCGTACTAGCTTTTATGAAAAGTTTTATAGTAGGATTTTCAATTTCATCTATTATTTCATGCTATAAGGCAAAAGGTATATTAGGAGCATTTTTATATGTATTTCCTCATCAAATTATAATACTTTTTATATATTTGCTATTATCTTTTTATTCTATATCTTTTTCCATTAAATTATTCAAATCACTTTTTTTAAAACAAACTATTAATTTTAGAGTAGTAATGCAAAAATATATAAAAATACTATTAATATCTTTAATAGGTATTATTATTGTATCTTTATATGAGGTATTTATTTCTACTTATTTTATTAAACTTTTTACAATGTTATTAAAATAGTGTATAATTGTTGTTGGTGAAGTTTATGAGTAAAAAAGTTGTAATAGGAATGAGTGGAGGAGTAGATAGTAGTGTTGCGGCTATTCTACTTAAGAATGCAGGATATGAAGTAATCGGACTATTTATGAGAAATTGGGATAGTTCTATTAATAATGACTTCTTAGGTAATCCTAATTTAAATAATAATATCTGTCCTCAGGAACAAGATTATAATGATGCAATTGAGGTATGTAAAAAAATTGGTATACCGCTTCATAGAATAGATTTTGTTAAAGAATACTGGGATAATGTATTTACATATTTCTTAGATGAATTAAAAAAAGGTAGAACACCTAATCCTGATATTATGTGTAATAAATATATAAAGTTTGATGCTTTCGCAAAAGAAGCCAAAAGACTTGGTGCTGATTACATCGCAACTGGACATTATGCAAAAATAAAAGATGGTAAACTTTATAAAAGCTTTGATACTAATAAAGATCAAACATATTTCTTATCACAACTATCAGAGGAACAATTAAAAAACGTTTTATTTCCACTTGGTGATATAGATAAAACTGAAGTAAGAAAAATCGCAAAGGAATATGATTTAATTACTGCATCTAAAAAAGATTCTACTGGAATTTGTTTTATTGGTGAAAGAAACTTCAAAGAATTTTTAAAAAATTACTTACCAAATATTCCAGGTGACATTATTAATATTGATACAAATAAAAAAATTGGAGAACATATTGGCCTTATGTATTATACAATTGGTCAAAGACGTGGACTTGATATTGGGGGTAACGATGAAAGATTGTTTGTAGTTGGAAAAGACCTAGATAAAAACATCTTGTATGTAGCACTAGGAGAAGATAATGAGTATTTATATTCAGACAGTTGTATAGTAGATAATCTTAACTTTAATTGTTCACTAAGGCCAACTAAATGTAGTGCAAAATTCAGATATAGAGCTATTGATTATCCAGTAGAAATAGAATACCTAAACGATAAAGAGGTATTAGTCAAATACGATAGGATTAAGTCTGTAACACCAGGACAAGCATGTGTGTTTTATCTAGACAACCAATGTATAGGTGGCGGAGTTATTAAAGAAGTTAGAAAAGATAATAAAAAATTATGGTATTTGTTATAATAAACTTTAATTATAACAAATACTTTTTCTTTTTAATATAGATAAGTAAAATAAAAAGTGTAAATTTACACTTGTTTTTTGTAAATAAAAGTGTTAAACTTGTTATAGAATGAAGGGTAGGGAAACACTTATGGATAAATTGAATGAATTATTAAGTGATTTAGGAATATCTAAGGTTAGGTTGGCAAAATATTTAGGAGTTTCAAGACAAATGTTATATAACTATTTGGCATTAAAAGATTTAAATGAATGGCCAAATGAAAAAGCTACTAAGCTCTTTAGTTTACTAGATGTCGCAAATGAAAAAGAATTTAGTAAAATTAAAATAGATGGTAACTATATAATGGATGTAGAAACCAGATTAAATGAAGGTGTAAAAGATGCTAGTGAACGTGAGGTTTTGACAGATTTAAAGGGATTTAATAAGAAAGAACAAGAATTACTTACAGATATCATTAACCTTTTAAAAGAAAAGCTTCAGGAAGATAATACAAAAGATACATATAATGCATTTGTATATCTATATCATTATTTACAATCTATGGGTTCTTCTAAAGAATTAAAATATATTCTAGCATATATATCTAAATCAATGGGATTTACAAACGCAAATGAATTCTTATTTAACCCAGATCAACAATTTATATTTGAAAGTATAATGTTCTCTGGAATGTCAATTTATCATAATGGAACTGCATCAAAGGTTAAACTTGCTGAATCACATAAAAGATTTGAACAAGATATTGAACATAAGAATGAAGAAAAATTAAGTCGTACTCAAGAATTAAATACTGCAAAAGTTCAAGCATTAAGAGAATTAGGATATAATGCAATCAACGAATCAAATGCAAAAGAAGTATTAGAAAAAATTGCTGAAATACAATCAAGAAAAGTATAAAATTAATTAATATAATAGAGTAGAGTAGTAGTAGAGATACCACTACTTTTTGTTTAGGAGAAAATATGCAAATAATAGAAAATATAATAAGAAAAATATTAATATTCTTCGGAATCATTAAAGAGGAAAAAGACTTACTAAAAGAAAAAAACATTTACAAGAAAAAGAATATAATGACAGACTATGAATATAAATTTTATTTAATTTTAGATGCAACTCATAATACTAAAAAAAGAAAATCAAGGGATATTAAAGTAAAATCTATATGTGCTAATGCCGGACTTAATTTAATAACTTTTTATGCTAAATATGCAAATGAGAAGTCATATGTATTAAATAGAGTTCTTGCAAGTATTACAACAAACAACAATAACAATATAGAACCAACAAATAATAAAATAGAAACATCATAATTCATGTAGGATATTATATAAAAAACACCTTCATTCTATTAAAATCAAGTCACCTTTCAACTTCCGATAATTGATATTATGTTGCCTTTTATATTTTTTTAATTGATTTATTATGTATTTCTGCTTAGTTATACCATACTTATATTATTAAGATTCATTATTTAACTACACTAATTACTACTATAGTATGCACTCTGCAATATAATAAAAAGATAAGATACATCTTAGTTATAAATAAATTACAAATCAATTTAAATTATATATTTTAATAATATTTATTTTATATATACAACTAATATACAATAACAATATAATTATATGTTTATATGTAACTGTAACTAAATGCATTATATACCTTATTAATTTAATGCATCGAGGTGAACAACTATCCATCTTTTAGATTCTCGATGCAAAATATGAATACCTTAAAATATGTATATAACTCCCCTTTTTGGTTAAAACTATAATAGGAGGGGAAATCATGAGCAAAAATAAGCAAATAAAATGTGACGTTGCAAATTGCAAGTTTAATGACAATACAGATTGCTGTTGTACATTAGATGAAATAAAAGTTAGTTGTGAATGTGCTAGCGATGATGCAACTGAAAAGAAAGAAACTATATGTGATAGTTTCAAATGTAATTGTGGATGTAAAGATAATACTGAAGAGTAGTTATTATCTTTTAATCTTTTAAATGAAAAAGAGTAGGTTCCCCTACTCTTTTTTGCTATTTTAATTTTTCTAAGAAACTTTTACCAATACCAGGATTCATTACTTCAAAATTATCTGCTATTGTAGCACCTATATCTGCCATTGTATCTAATATATCTAACTTAGATGGTGATTGAAAACATCTATTATATACAATAACTGGTACATTTTCTCTTGTATGTCCATTTGAGAATGTTGGATCATTACCATGATCTGCAGTTATTATAAGTAAATCCTCATCTGCAAGTTTATTTAATATAAGAGGCATTTCTACATCTAAATCTTCTATGCATTTAGCGTATCCTTCTACATCTTTATTATGACCATAAAGTTGATCAAAATCACTTAGATTAATCATACATAATCCAGTAAAGTTTTTCTCCATTATATCAGTTAATTTATTAATTGCTTCACTATTATTATGATTAGATTTTACTACCTTGGTTATACCCTCACCATTAAATATATCATTTATTTTACCAATAGATATAACGCTAAATCCCTTATCTTTTAATGAATTTAATACACTTCTTGCAGGAGGATTAACAGAATATTCACATTTTTCATTAGTAAATCTATATTTCCCTTTTTTTCCTGTAAAAGGACGTGCTATTATTCTTGCTATTTTATAATCTTCTTTAATAGTTAATCTTCTTATTAATTTACAATAATCATATAATTTAGATACTGGTATAACATCTTCATGAGCTGCTATTTGTAATGTGGAATTATATGTAGTAAACAATATAAGTGAACCATATTCTACATTTCTATCACCTAATTCATTAATTACGTCCAAACCATCATCAGTACTAACTTTATTACCAATTACTCTTGTTTTAGTTAACATTTCAATCTTATCTATAAGTTCTATTGGAAACCCTTTTTCAGTGAATGTATGAAAAGGAATATAGTTTTCAATACCAACCATTTCATAATGACCAACTAAACTATCTTTCCCAGAATTTTTTGGTCTAGCAATTGTATAGTATGCTTCTACATTTTCATTATCATTCATGTTTATTGTATCCATTATTCCTAGTTTTTCTAAGTTTGGTATAAATAAATTACATGCATCATTTACATTTTTTAATGTATTAGCGCCAACATCACCATATTCCTTTGCATCACTTGCTTCCCCTACTCCTAATGAATCCAAAACCATTAGAAAAACTCTTTTAAATTTCATCGTTATAATCTCCTTTTATGTTATCTTTACTGCTTCTAGGATGATATTTCTTATAATCTTCTTTTATTTGATTATTAGATATATGAGTATATATTTTTGTAGTAGAAATATCACTATGCCCTAGAAGTTCTTGAATTGTTCTTAAATCAGCACCATACTCAAGCATATGTGTCGCAAAACTATGCCTTAATGTATGAGGCGATACATCTACATTAATATTTTTTTCTCTTAAAAGCCGCTTAAGTATTTTAAAAAAACTAAATCTACTTAAACTGCCACCTCTACTATTAAGAAATAAAAATTCACTTCTTTTGTTTTTTGATAAAGCTGGTCTATATTCTAAATATTTATTTAGATAAGTTAAAACATATTCTCCAATTGGTACAATTCTTTCTTTATTACCTTTTCCAATACATCTTATAACACAATTCTCTAAATCAACATCAGATAGTTTCAAGCTTAATAATTCACTAATTCTAAGACCCGTTCCATATAATAATTCTAACATAGCCTTATTACGATAGTCAAACGGGGTTTTACATTCAATATCAAGTAACTTATCTACTTCTTCAACGCTCATCACTTTAGGAAGAGCTTTTTTTGTTTTAGGTCTATCAATTGTTAATGATACATCATGAGGAATCATACCTCTTTGAAATAAATAATTATGAAAATTTTTAATTGTAGTTAACTTCCTTGCGACTGATGTTATAGTATATTCATTTTTGTTTAAATATATTAAATAATCAGATATATCTTCTTTTCTAACTTTCCCTACAGAAGTTATACCCCTTTTCCCTAGAAAATCCTTATACAATTTTAAATCTTCTTCGTATGACTTTTGTGTATTTTTAGTAAGTCTTCTTTCAAAAGTTATATAATTTAAATATTCTAAGATCTCCTCATCTATTTTATTGTTACTAGCCATATTACTCACCAACTATCATCTAAACAACATAAATATTATAACATATTTCAACCTTATTGAATATACAAATTCTCATGAATATGCTAAAATAAGTACTAGAAAAAGGTGATAATATGGATAAACCACTTGCGCTTAAATTAGCGCCTAAATCATTAAAAGAAGTTTATGGGCAATCTCATTTAATTGGAAAAGATAGAGTTCTAACTAATATGGTTAAAAGCAAGAAAATATTTTCTATGATTTTGTATGGAAGACCCGGTATTGGTAAAACATCAATCGCAAATGCAATAGTAAATGAATTAGGACTTAGATACAGATTTTTAAATGCTACAATTAACAATAAAAAGGATTTAGATATAGTAATAGAAGAAGCAAAAATGTATGATGGAATCATACTTATTATGGATGAAATTCATAGACTTAATAAAGATAAGCAAGATATATTACTACCACAGCTAGAAAGTGGGCTTATTACTTTAATTGGACTAACTACTTCTAACCCCTATCATAGTATTAATCCAGCAATTAGAAGTAGATGTCAACTATTTGAACTAAAAGATTTAGAATCAACTGATATTGTAAAAGCATTAAATATGGCAACTAAAAGTGAATACTTAGAAGGTATAAAAATAGATAAAGAAGCAATAAATTATATCGCTAGTCTTTCCGGAAACGATTTAAGATTTGCTTATAACTTACTAGAAGTTGCATATTCTACATCAAGCAATAAAACAGTTGATATAGACCATATAAAGAGAATTAATAATAAACCAGTATTTATACATGATAAAAACGAAGATGGCTATTACGACGTTTTAAGTGCATTTCAGAAGTCTATTAGAGGAAGTGATGTAGATGCAAGCCTTCATTACCTAGCAAGACTTATTGCCGCAGGAGACTTAGATAGTATTTATAGAAGAATGAGCGTTATAGCATATGAAGATATTGGCCTTGCAAATCCATCTATCGGTCCAAAAGTAATGGCTGCAATACAAGCATCAGAATTAGTAGGTTTACCAGAAGCTAGAATTCCTCTTGGAACTATAGTTACTGAAATGGCTCTATCTCCAAAATCAAATACAGCACATATTGCTCTTGATAAAGCCCTAGCAGATGTAGAAACAGGTAGAGCTGGCGCAGTCCCTGATCACATCAAAACAACATCAAAAGATTATAAATATCCGCATGACTACCCAAATGCATATGTACCTCAGCAATATCTACCCGATAATTTAAAAAACAAAAAATATTACATTCCAAAAGACAAAGGATATGAACAAAATATAAAATATGTTTATGATAAACTAGAAAGCATTAAAAAAACCGTTTCTTAAAACGGTTCTTTTTTTATATTAGTTTTCTTATTTTTTCTTAGATAATGATAATGCTATCATACCAATAATACAAGAAATTGATAAGTAACTTGCATTATTAATTCCAGTTTTTGGAGGAGTAATATCTCCTTTTGAAACTGATTCATAATATACTTTAATTACATTATCTTCTGTATCATCTATTGTTAATGGTGCAGTATCATTAACAAATTTATAATCAGCTGGAAGTTTTTCTTTATAATTAGTTATAACATCACCATAAGTAAGATTTTCAAAATATTCAGTCTTACTACTATCAATGTTACCATCATAATAGTATTCAACACGATAAGTTAAATTATCTTTCTTAATGTAAATAACATTAATTACATTTTTTCCATCAATTATAGTATAAAGCATATCAGTAGCAATTACACCACTATTATATCTTTTTCTAGGTTTATATAAATCTTTATCAATATCATCACTATTTATAATATCCTCAAAAGTTTGATTTTTTGGCATTTACAATTAGATAAGAATTTTTTGGTTTATAATAACAAGTTTGAAGTGTAACTATCTTATCATCAACTCCCACATCAACATAAGTATCATAAACTGAGTTTTTCTTCATCCAATCAATATGCTTTATCCACTCTTTATCATTAAATGTGATTTTCATATGATTATTGTTACCTTCTTCTACAATCATCACTGAAAAAATCTCCCATGTGCTTTCTTCATTATTTAGAGTTAAGTTTATGTTTTTATGAAGGTTGTAAAAACTTTTACTTAAATATTTTTCTAAATCATGAAATGGCACATTTTTTAACGTTTCAGAGTTATGCCCATAAATTAATAGCTTTCTATCATATGTTGTATTTCTATAATCCATAAAGATACTACCTTTGTAATTTTTTTTACCATCTATAGAGTGATTTAAATAATATTCATTATCAGTAGTTTGCATCAAATCACTATCTATATTTGTACCCGGTATACTAATTTTACCAATTATATCTTTACTTCTTACATTTTTGTCTTCGTCTTTTACCTTTGCTTCTGATTTATTAGTAATTATTTTAATTGGATCAAAGTTTTTAAACGTTTGAACTACATTGTTCTCTTTATTTAAAAGAGGTAATATAACTACTATTAAAACTACAATAAGTAAAATTATAAATGTACTAATAAATTTCTTATTTTTATTCATAATTCAACCCCCTAGAACTAACTATGAATATTTTTCTGATACAGCTTACTATAATAAAATAAACGGAAATTTTTGTCAACCAATTCATAAATTTTATATACCTAATTTGAAAAAGCATATTTTATGGGCAATATATTATACTAATTGTACCAAAAAAATATAACAAAAAAGAGAATCTAATGTTCTCTCAATTATTATTATTTATTTTTCTCTACAAATTTATTAAATGCAGAAACTTCACTATTCCCTAAATCAGTTTTATTTAACTCTTCTAATAATTCTTTTTGAACTCTACTTAATCTAGATGGACTTACCACTTTAAGTATTATATACATATCACCAGTTTTTCTAGTTGATTCATTATAAATACCTTTTCCTTTAAGTCTTTGTCTATCTGCGTTACTAGAGTTAGCAGGAATAGTTAAAATTACATTTCCATGTATTGTAGGTATTTCCTTCTTACATCCAAGTAAAGCTTCAGTAACAGTAAGTGGAACCTCTAAGAATATATCATTTTCATCTCTTTTATAGTATTTATGTTCATCTACTACAAACTCTAAATATAAATCTCCAGGCTCTCCACCATTAATTCCAGCTTCACCCTTACCATGTATTCTAAGTCTATTACCAGTATCTACACCTGATGGGATAGTAACTGTGATAACTTTTTTACTTCTAATATATCCACGTCCACCACAATCACTACATCTTGTTTTGAATGTTTTACCTTTTCCTTCACATTCTGGACAAGTAGTCTTAGTCATAAATGAACCTAAAATTGTTCTTTGTTCACTTGTAATAGTACCACTGCCATGACATCTAGAACAAGTTTCCTCATCAAAACCTCCCTTACCATTACATTTATCACAAGTATCGTTAACTTCCAAATTAAGGTCTTTCTTACATCCAAATACTGCTTCTTCAAATGTTAATTTCATTCTTAATAATCTATCAGCACCTCTAGTTGCTCTTGATCTAGATCTTTGAGAAGATCCAAATCCAAAACCATTACCAAATATATTATCAAATATATCGCCAAAATCAAATCCAGAGAAATCATATCCACCAAATCCTGAAGAGGCATCCCCTCCCCCATTATCAAATGCTGCATGTCCAAATTGATCATATTTTCTTCTTCTATCTTCATCTGATAACACTGCATAAGCTTCTTGTACTTCTTTAAATTTAGCTTCTGCATCTGGTTCTTTACATACATCAGGGTGATATTTCTTTGCTAATTTTCTAAAGGCACTTTTTATTTCATCTTGAGTAGCGTTTTTAGATACACCTAAAACCTCATAATAATCACGCTTTTCCATTTACTTCACCTTCTATTTTTTATTTACTTTTTTATATAGTTCTTGAAACTCATCAATTATATTATTAAACATTTTTATAGAACTTTCAATAACTTCCTTACGAGATATATCAACTCCAGCAATCTTCAATTCTTCTACTGGATAATCTCTACCTCCTGTTTTTAAAAACTCTAAGTAATCCAAAACCGCATGTTCTTCACCATTTAATATACGATTTACTATAAAACATGCACTTGCAAGTCCAGTTGCATACTTATATACATAGAAATTATAATAAAAGTGTGGAATTCTTTCCCATTCATATCTTATTTCATCATCTACTATAACTCCATCACCAAAGTATTTCTTGTTTAAATTATAATAAATATCACACATTACATCAGGAGTAAGTATTTCTCCTTTTTCACTCTTATCATATATTTCCTTTTCAAATCTTGCAAACATTGTTTGCCTATATGTAGTAGTTCTAAATAATTCCATTAATCTATTTAATATAAATAATTTTTCATTATCGTCCTTACTATTATTAAGCATATAATATGCAAGAAGTAATTCATTTACAGTAGAAGCTACCTCTGCAACAAATATCTTATAATTAGAAGTTTGATAAGGATTATTATGTCTTGAATAATAGCTATGCATTGAATGTCCTAATTCATGTGCTAGTGTAGATACATCATTAAGTGTACCTTGGTAATTTAATAATATATAAGGGTTAGTTGTATAGCTACCACTTGAATAAGCTCCACCTGTTTTACCAATATTTGGATATATATCTATCCATTTTTCATTAAATGCTTTATCTAATAATTCTTGATAGTCACTTCCAAATACTTTTAATGCATTTTTAACAAGGCCTTTTGCTTCGTCAAAACTATATTCTTTATTTAAACTTCCCTTTAATAGTGGAACATAAACATCATATAAATGTAGTGAATCTAGTCCTAGAACTTCTTTTTTTAGTTTTAAATACTTATAATTTACATCAAGATTATTCTCTACTGTATCAACTAGATTATTATATATACTAATATCTATATTATCAGAGAAAAGCGATGCTTCTAAAGAAGAATTATACTTCTTAATTTTAGCAATTGATGAATTAGCTTTAACATCATTCGCAAGCATTAATGATATTGTGTTCTTATAATCTTTATATGTTTTAAACAAAGTCTTAAAAGCATCCATTCTTACTCTTCTATTGCTAGACTTTAAATATAGTGAATAGTTAGAATCAGTAAGTTCAACCTTCATACCATTCTCATCATCAATAACACCAAACTTCATATCTGCATCCGTAAACATATTATATACATCCTCTGGGAATGATAAAGTTTGCGATAGAGAAGAAATTATTTCTTCTTCTTTTTCACTTAAGATATGATCTCTATTTCTAAATATATCTACAAGTAAGAATTCATATTCCTTTAATTTTACCTCTTCAGTATAGAACTTTTCTATCTTAGAATAATCACTTTTTAATATTTCAGGAATTAGAAATGATGCAGATGAAGAATATTTAGTAAAAAGATTATTAACCCTACCAAAAAGTTTTTGATATTCTGTATTTGTAGTATCACTATCTTTATTTAAATGTGCATACATATATAACTTATCTAATAATATACTTATTTTAGTATCTTCTTCTAAAGCATTATATAAATCTCTACCACTATTCATAAGGGTAGACTTGAAATTTTTAAAATTATCAATTAATTCACTAGCTTTGGTATAATCTTTATCAAATTCTAAAACATCTTTATATATAGGAGTTAAATCCCATTTATATTCATCACTAACTTCACTACGCTTTTTTAGTTTATTTTCCATGTTTTCTCCTTTTATTAGAGAAAGTCCTAGAATTACTAGAACTTTCTTAATTTATTCTTTTTTATTTTTCTTCGTATTCTGCGTCTTTTACATCGCCATCTTTAGAATCTTTAGAAGATTCACTAGCTTCTTCATTAGAAGATGAAGCTTGAGCTTGTTGTTCTTTTTGAATGTTTTCATAAACTTTAGTAGCTAAAGCCATAGCTTTCTCTGATAATTTTTCTTTCTTAGTTTTAATATCTTCTATATCATCTTTTTCAAGAGCTTCTTTTAAATCTTTAATTAATCCTTCAGCTTCTTCTTTTTCTTTAGAATCTATTTTATCTCCAAGATCTTTAATTGATTTTTCAGTTTGGAATACCATTTGTTCAGCTTCATTTCTTAAATCAGCTTCTTCTTTTTTCTTTTTATCTTCTTCAGCATGTTCTTCTGCTTCTTTACGCATCTTTTCAATTTCTTCATCACTTAAATTAGTATTAGAAGTAATTGTAATAGTTTGTTCTTTATTAGTACCTAAATCTTTTGCTTTTACATTAACGATACCATTTGCATCTATATCAAATGTAACTTCAATTTGAGGTACTCCACGTGGTGCAGCTGGAATTCCGCTTAATTGGAAACGACCTAATGTTTTGTTGTCAGCAGCCATACTACGTTCACCTTGTAATACATGTATATCTACTGCTGGTTGATTATCTGCAGCTGTAGAGAATACTTGCTTTTTACTTGTAGGAATAGTTGTATTTCTTGGAATCAATACAGTCATTACTCCACCTAGAGTTTCAAGTCCAAGTGATAATGGTGTAACATCAAGTAATACTATATCATTAACTTCTCCAGTTAATACACCACCTTGAATTGCAGCACCCATTGCAACAACTTCATCAGGGTTAACTTCACGAGAAGGTTCCTTACCAATTTCTTTCTTAATTAATTCTTGTACCATTGGTATACGTGTAGATCCACCTACTAATAATACTTTATCAATATCTTCTTTCTTAATTTTAGCATCTTTTAATGCTTGACGAACTGGTTCAAGTGTAGAATCAACTAAATCTCTAATTAAATCTTCAAATTTAGCACGAGATAAAGTTACATCCAAATGAAGTGGTCCATCTTCACCTTGAGAAATAAATGGCGCAGATATTTGAGTAGAAGTAACTCCACTTAAATCTTTTTTAGCTTTTTCAGCAACTTCTTTTAATCTTTGCATTGCCATTTTATCTTTAGTTAAATCAACACCATTTTCACGTTTGAATTCATCAACTAAGTAATCAATAATTCTCTGGTCAAAATCATCACCACCAAGTTTATTATTACCAGCAGTTGATTTAACTTCGAATACACCATCACCAAGTTCCATTACAGAAACATCAAATGTACCACCACCTAGGTCATATACAAGAATTGTATGTGTATTTTCTTGTTTATCAAGACCATATGCAAGTGCAGCAGCAGTTGGTTCATTTATAATTCTTTGTACATCAAGTCCTGCAATTTTACCTGCATTTTTAGTAGCTTGACGTTGAGCATCATTAAAGTATGCTGGAACTGTAATTACTGCTTTATCTACTTTTTCTCCTAAATATTTTTCAGCATAATCTTTCATATAAGAAAGTATCATTGCACTAACCTCTTCAGGTGTATATTTTTTGCCATCTAATTCAACTTTTTTATCAGTACCCATAAGTCTTTTTATAGAAGATACTGTATTTGGATTAGTAATTGCTTGACGTTTTGCAGCATCACCAACAATTCTTTCTCCTTTTTTATTTATTGCCACTCCAGATGGTGTTGTTCTACCACCCTCTGGATTTGCGATTACTGTAGGAGTTCCACCTTCTAGTACCGCAACGCAACTATTTGTTGTACCTAAGTCAATACCTATTATTTTACTCATAAATCATCTCTCCTTTTATATTAATCTATATTATTTACTTTGACTTTTGATGGACGTATTACTCGTCCTTTTAATGTATATCCTTTACTAAATACTTCAAGAACTACATCATTAGGTTTATCTTCTTCCTTACCTATCATAACTGCCTCATGTAGGCTTGGATCAAACTCTTTGTCTAATGCTTCAATTTCACAAACACCAAACTTTTTAAGAGTATCTAATATATGATTATATATTAACTTATAACCCTCATTATATTTGTCGAATGATGCATCTGTTGTAACAGCAAGTGCTCTTTCAAAATTATCTATAACAGGTAACAAGTCTAATATTAAATCCATATTAGCGAACTTTAACATATTAGATGTTTCTTCGTCTTTTCGCTTTCTATAATTAATAAGCTCTGCTTGTGCTAACTGAACCTTCTTTTCAAGATTTTCTATATTATTTTTTAATACTAGAATCTCTTCTTCACCACAGTTACAATTATCACCACATGCACAAACGTCATCTAATACTTCTAGATTTTCATCTTTATGATGTCCACACTTACATTCGTGCTTTTTCATCTCTTTTTCTTTATTTTTCTTTTCCATATAATCCCTATCTTTCTATATTTTCTTTGATAAATTCAAGTAGTTGAACAACTCTATCATAATCCATTCTCTTAGGACCTATTATTGCGATTGTGCCTTCTTCAATTGGTGTTTTATATTTTGTCTTAATAACAGTCATATCTTCATCTAAATTGTTTTCTTTGCCAATATAGATCTTAATATTGTTATCCTCTTCTTCAACAGTATTTATCAAGTTGTCATCTTCAAATTTGTCTAATATTTCGCTTACTTTATCAACATTATTAAATTCTGGTTGTTTAAGAATATTTCTTCTTCCTACTATATCGACATTTCTATTAGTGAAACTTGTAAATACATTATAGAATGCATTATATAATCTTTCATGTTCTTTTACATATCTACCGATTATAGGTTTTACTTCAAACTCTAATTTTTCACTTACCTCATCAATAGGTGTACCTGAAATTATGTTATTTATTAAGTCAACTGTTTTTTTAATTTCAGCATGACTTATATTTTTTACATTGATCTTTTTATGTTCTACATAACCTTTATCAGTTATTACTATTACTATCATTTGATCATTATCAAGCGGTACTGTTTGTATCTCTTTTAATCTATTATCATGGGATGTTTTTCCAAGCTTTACCGATGCGTAACTAGTAATATCTGAAATAATCTCTAAGCTCTTCTTAATACAATCATCTAACTCTAACTGATTATTTTTAAATATAATCTGTAGCTTTAGCATATCTTCAGCACTCATCTTTTTAAATTCCATTAAGTTATCTACATAATATCTGTATCCAGCTTCTGATGGAACCCTACCAGATGATGTGTGAGTTTTCTCAAGAAGACCCAACTCTTCCAAAGAAGCCATTTCGCTTCTTACAGTTGCACTAGAACAATTAAGCTCATCACATATTAGGTTTGAACTAACAGGTTTAGCTAACTTGATATATTCTAAAACTATTATCTTTAGAATTTCATTTTGTCTCTTTGTTAGCATCTTATCGCCTCCTAGCACTCCATACTCCTGAATGCTAATATCATTATAATATTATATTTAGCACTTGTCAATATATGAGTGCTAATTTTTTAAAAATTTCTTTTAAAAGTGTCAATTTACATTAAATAATGGTCATAATTTAGGAATTTTATACTGTATTTGTTATAATTATAACGAGGTGAAAAAGTTGACTAATACAATTTTAAAATGTGAAAACTTAAATAAAAGTTTTGGTAAAAAGAAAATATTAAAAGATGTTTCATTTACAATTAAAAAAGGAGACATTCTAGGATTCATTGGACCAAACGGTAGTGGTAAAACAACTACCATTAAACTAATACTTGGATTAAACAGTATAGATAGTGGTAATGTTACAATAAATGGATTTGATATAAAAAAAGATTTTGAAAGTGCTATAAAAGGAGTTGGTGCAATAGTAGAAAATCCAGATATGTATATGTACCTATCAGGATATGAAAATCTAAAATTAGTTGCTAATATGTATAATGTATCATCTTCTAAAATTGATGAAGTTGTAAAACTAGTAAAATTAGAAGAAAGAATTAAAGACAAGGTTAGTAAATACTCTCTAGGTATGAGACAACGCCTTGGAATAGCCCAAGCACTTATTAACAGTCCTAACCTACTCATATTAGATGAACCAACAAACGGACTTGATCCAGAAGGAATTAAAGAACTAAGAGATTTATTAAAGAATCTAGCTAAGAAAGAAAACATCGCAGTATTAATATCGAGTCATAACCTAGCTGAACTAGATAGTTTCTGTAATAAAGTATGCATAATTCAAAATGGAACTATCATTGAATCAAACGAAGTTAAGAAGCTTAAAAAAGAAGTTAGCAACTCAACATATATATTTGAGGTTAGCAATTCTACCTTAGTAAATAACGTAATAGATAATATTAAAGTATTAGATAGTACTCACTTTAGTATTAAATCAAAAAAAGAAGAAATTCCTAATATTATTACTAAATTAATTAATAATAATATATTAATTTATGAAGTATATGAAAATAAAATCTCATTAGAAGAAGCCTTCTTAAATAAGACTGGAGGTAATAAAATTGACTAATTTAATTAAAAATGAACTATATAAAGTGTTCAAAAGAAAAAGCATTTATATATTACTTTCTATTATGCTTTGCATTATAACGCTAAATACCTTTTTAACAAAAAAATATAGTATAGAAGATCCAGTATCAACATCAACAGATCAAAAATATGAACTTCAAGAATTAAAAAGAACAATTGATTCTTATGATAAAAACAGTCCAGGAGAAGAGGAAGAATACTATAACGCTTTATCAAATATCGAGTTATATGAACTAACAGATAAATACAAAGAGCCATGGAAAAAAATACTCATAAGAGAAAACTTAAGAGACATCATACATAGTATGAATAATGCAAAATATATTGAAAAAGATATAGAAGCCTATAATGAATATAAAAAAGAATATGATAAATTCTTAAAAGAATTAGATTCTAATAGCTGGAAATATTTTGTAAATAAAGAGATAAAAACAGCAACAGATGAAATAGCCTCACTAGAAAAAGAAAGAGAAAAAGCTAAAAATAAAGAGTTATATAATTCAAGAATAAAAGAGGAAAAAAATAAATTAGAAAAATTAAAATTAAGACTTGAAAAAGATATACCATATGATAATAACTATTTAAATACTGCCCTAGAAGACTATAAACAAGCGCCACAAACATATAAAGAATTTAAAGAAAGCATCATAAAAAACACCAGCGAATTTAATATAAAAGAAGAATATCAAATAAAAAGACAATACATAGAATACATGAAAAATAATGCAAACAACAAATATATAATAGATAATAAAGTAGATATAAACAGTCCTAAAACAACAAGAAATTTATTAATAAATACATTAAGTGATAACTTCCTATTTATAATGATTATCGTTGCAGCAGTAGCAGGATCTATAGTATCAACTGAATTTGATAAAGGAACAATTAAATTATTACTTATTAGACCATATAGTAGAAATAAGATATTATTATCAAAATATATAGTTAGTATGTTTATGATTATATTTGCAATACTATCTGCGTTTATAATGCAACTTATAATAGGAGGGATATTCTTTGGATTTAGTAGTTTAAATATACCAGTTATTATATATAACTTTGTTCAAAATAAAGTAATGCATATAAATCTATTTAAATATATTTTTGACAATGTATTAGCTGTATTACCGGAATTTATCTTATTAGCAACACTAGCATTCGCAATTTCTACAATTACAAATGTATCCACATTAGGAGTTGCATTGCCAATAGTTGGAGTTGGAGCAGCTGATATAATTAACTTAATTGCAATAAATAGAAATATAATACCACTTAAGTACTTTGTTACATTAAACTGGAACTTCACTAATTATCTATATGGAGGAGTAAACTCATTCCCTACTCTGTCGATTCCATTCTCAATATTAATATGTGCTATTTACTTCTTAATAATGATAATTACTGCATTTATAGTATTTAATAAAAGAAACATAAAAAATATATAAAAGCAAAAACACAAATCGCATTTAATGATTTGTGTTTTTTGATTATTAAACAAAACCTATCTTTTTAGTTTTACCTTTAGCTTTTTTAAGAATTTGTTCTGTATTCTCATTATAAAATTCTTTTAATTCCTTTTTAGAAATATTTCTTTTTAAATCATCAAGTGGTAAAAATAAAGAAAGAGGCATAACCTTTTTTCTGTCAAAATAGTATACAGTCCCAGAAAAAACGCACTTATATTCGCTAGGATCTCTTCTTAAGATAAGATCTTCAAAATTATTAATACTCTTAACCATTATTAACTTATCTTCACCATTAACAGTGTCAAACACTAATTTTAAATTCTTTATACGCATTTATATTTCCCCCTCAAATTAAGAAATATAATAAGCTAAAATTAATAATTTGTAAAGGATATCATTATTTAAATTTTTTATAAGTACTATAATTTTATTTTATTTAATTTTATTTTTTATTGCAAAGTTATATGAATCTCTACACATATCTTCAATAGTTTTAGTAGCGTGCCAATGTAGTTCATCTGATGCTTTAGTAGTATCTGCATAACACTCAGCAATATCCCCAGGACGTCTAGGTGCAATCTTATAATTAACATTTATATTATTTACTTTGATAAATGTTTTAACAAGGTCTAAAACACTATATCCTACACCAGTACCAAGATTATAAGTATAAACACCAGGCTCTTTATCAATTTTATGAATTGCGGCAATATGTCCAAGTGCTAAATCAACAACATGAATATAATCTCTAACACCAGTACCATCTTTAGTATCATAATCATCTCCAAATATACTTAAACATTCCAATTCACCCGTCGCAACTTTAACTATATAAGGCATTAAATTATTAGGTATACCATTTGGATCTTCTCCTAAAAGTCCAGATGAGTGAGCCCCTATTGGATTAAAATATCTAAGAAGTGCAATATGCCAAGTATTATCCGAAGTATATAAATCCTTTAATATTCTTTCTATCATTAACTTAGTTGTTCCATATGGATTTGTTGTAGAAAGTGGAAAATCTTCTTTTATAGGTAATTTTTTTGGAATACCATATACAGTCGCAGAAGAAGAAAATACTAAATTCTTACAATCAAACTGAGACATAACCTCACATAAAGAAAGAGTTGAATCTAAATTATTTCTATAATATTTAAGTGGAAGTTTTACACTCTCACCAACTGCCTTATAACCAGCAAAATGTATAACAGAATCAATTTTATTTTCATTAAATATTTTTCTTAATAAATCCTTATCACAAACATCACCAATATAAAGTGTAACATCACGTCCTGTAATTTCTTTAATATAATTAACAACTTCTTTTTTTGAATTAGATAAATTATCAATTATTATAACATTGTGTCCTTTATTTAAAAGTTCACAACAAGTATGGCTACCTATATAGCCACAACCACCAGTAACTAAAATATTCATATTATTATCCTCCTAAAATAAGTATAACCTATTTTAAAAAGAAAAGAAAGATAGTATTATCTTTCATTCTTTATATCACCCAAAGATTTAAATATCTTATTCTCCAGTAATTTATATATAAAGTCTGCACCTAAGAAACTAATTATACTACTCCATAATGAAGGAAAAAACTTCAAATTGGAGAAACTTAAAGAAAATAATGTACCTATTATTAAAGACGTTATAAACGAGATAATTATACATATTCTACTACATTTAATTGCAACTAATTCTTTTATTCTTTGAACTAAACTAGTAATTATTAAACTATTTAATATAGCCATAGTAAGCACATCTTTTAATAATTCATAATTTATCATAAACCACCTCATATTAATATATTATGAATTTAAAAAAAGATATAGACACTATATCTATATCTTATATTATTCTATACTTTTTAATGATTCTATCATATCTACTTTTTTAAGTGCAAAGTATGTTGTTATGTTAACAAGTAATGTAAATACTACCGTAAGAAGTAATGAATATATATAACTTTGAATCTTTATAGTTGTACCAAACATAATTTGATCCAATTCACATGTTTTTAATATAAATACAGTCAAAGCCTTACCAATTAAAATACCAAAGAACATGCCAATACCTGTCAATATAGTTGTTTCTCTTCCAACATAATTATATACTTCTCTATCATAGAAACCTAATACTTTTATAGTAGCTAATTCTCTTATTCTTTCACTTATATTTACATTAGCTAAATTATATAATACTACAAATGCAAGAAGTCCAGCAGATACTATTAAAACTATTGCAACTAATCCAAAGTTTTTCATAGTTGAATCAAATACATTACGAGTAGATGATGTAAATGAAATATTAGAAATAGTATCATTCTTTTTTATCTCAGTTGCTAGAACTTTTTCCTCTTCCTCAGTTAAATCATCTGTTTTTATGAATAATGTATTATAGAATGAACTATCATATAAGTCTTTATCCATATAAATGTAATGCAAGAAATAATTTTCTGTTATACCGCCAATAGTTGCAGTATACTCTTTATCAGTTTTAAGTTTTAACTTATCACCCTTTTTAAGATCAAGAAGTTTAGATAATTTTTCTGAGACTATTATATTATCATTAAGTGTATATTTTTCTTTACTAACTCTATTTTTAAGAGTTATAAATCCATCAGGTGAAGAGAATGGAACTATTAATTGAATTGATTGATTAGTATCTTTATTTTCAATTTCAACTGATTCTTTATTAGCAATTAATGTATCTTTAACTTTATTAATCTTTTTAATTCTTTCTACTTCATTGTTTTTCTCATCTAATGTAACATCAGGTTTAAAAGTAACTTCTACTTGATAATTAAATACTTTTTCATACTGACCACTTACTATACTAGTAATACAATCTCTTAAACCAAATCCAGCAATTATAAGACCTGTACATCCAGCAATACCTATTATAGTCATTAAAAATCTCTTTTTATATCTAAATACATTTCTTACTGTAACTTTACGTGTAAATGATAACTTATTCCAAATAAATCCAATTCTTTCAAGTAAAACCCTTTTACCTGCTTTTGGAGACTTTGGTCTCATAAGTGATGCAGGAGATTCTTTTAATTCCCTGTAACAAGCAAATAATGTAGCCGCAACAGTACAGAATATTGCAATTAATGTACCCGTTAATGCATAATACCAATTAAATTCAATTACTATCTTACCTAAATTATACATCATACTATACATATTAAATATAATAGTCGGTAAAATCTTAAATCCAATAAGTACTCCAACAACAGACCCTATTATAGTAGCCAAAAGCGCATATATTACGTATTTAGATGCAATTTGAACATTATCATACCCAAGTGCTTTAAGTGTACCAATTTGTCCTCTTTCTTCCTCTACCATACGTGTCATAGAAGTAAGACAAATTAATATCGCAACTACAAAGAATACAAGTGGAAAAAGTTTACCTACATTTTTAATTCTTTCTGTATCTTGATCATATTGATAAAAGCCTAAATTACTATGTCTATCTAATATATACCAAGTGGGTTTTTTTAAATCTTCAACCTCACGCTTAGCGTTTTTAATTTGTATTTCTGCATCTTCAAACCTTGCCTTAGCTTCCTTTTTAGTTGATTCTAATTTATTACTACTTGAAACTATTTCTTTGTAAGCATTATCAAGTGTTTTTTTAGCCTCATCAAGAGATTTAATAGTAGCTTCTTTAGTCTTTTTAAAAGTATCCTCACTTTTTGATAATTCTTTTTCTTTTTTCAAAAGCAATGCTTCTGCATCATTTAATGCACTCTTAGCATTATTTATCTTAGCTATCGCATTAGTAATTTCTTCTTTTTTGAAAGTCAATTCATTCTTTTTATTAGTTAATGTTTTAATATTATTATTTACGTTTTCTAATAAAGCTGTATTTTTAGCAACGTCTATATTATTATTAATTAATTGTTCTAAAGATGATTTAGTACTATATAAACTATCTAAGTTAGCATTAATCTGAGCTAGCGCCGTATTAATTTCCTCTAAATTATTATTAAGTGTCTTAAGAGTTGCTTCATATTCTTTAGCATGTTGCTGATATTCTTTCTTACTCTTATTTAATTTTGTTTTTTCTTTTTCTAACTTAGCTCTAGCATCTTTTAGGGTTTTCTCATTTTTTAGAAACTCAGAATAAGCTTTTTTCTTATTAGAATTTAATTTTTGAACTCCATTATTATATTCTTTTTTAGCTTTATTAATCTTTTCTTCGGCTTTTGCTATTTCTTTATTGTATTTTTCTTTTTCCTTATTAAGTTTATCTTCACTATCTTTAATTTTGTTATTTGCTTTTTCTATTTCATCGTTATATCTAACCTCTGAAATATTATCAGTTAACTTTTCAAAGTATTTAGTTTTAGAATCTATAATATCATCATATTTAGTAGAGAATGTGCTTAAATTATTATTAAGTTTAACATAAGCACTTGTATAATAATCCATATCAAAATTATCTACAGGTACATACATAAAAAAGTTTACTTTACCAGACAAAAGTTTTGTAGTGCCACGTTCTAACGATGTAAATATTGGACTTTTTATAATTCCTACTATATCTAAAGTCTTTTCCCTTAAATTATCATCTTCTACAGTAATTTTATCTCCTATTTTATGTGATTTTGTATATTCACTTTGTTCAATTAAGCATTCATTTTTTTTACTAGGTAATCTACCATCTAATAGAACAACTTTATTTATTTTATCATTCTTGTCATAAGAAAGTATTTTTATAACCTCTTCTGTCTCACCCTTAACAATTGCATCAAATTCATAGTTTCCTTGAATATCATATCCACTACCTTTTAATTTTTCTAGATCGTTATCTTTAATTCCCCATGTTGATATTAAATTAAAATCCATAAAATTAGTATCTCTATAATACTTATCTATAGTATTTTTCATGTCAGGACTAGTAGCTTTAATACCAGCAAAGAAACCAACTCCCAAGAGTACTATTAAAAGTATAGATAAGAATCTTTTGAAATTCTTTTTAACAGAAACAACGCTTTCCTTAAATAACGTCTTCATTACCATTCTATCCTTTCAACAGGAGTTGGATTATCATTTAACACTACGCCCTCAACAGTTCCATTTTTAAATTTAATTACTTTATCTGCCATAGGAGCAATTGCGGCATTATGAGTAATTATAATAACTGTCATCTTATCTTTGCGTGCGGTATCTTGTAATAATTTCAATATTTGTTTACCTGTATTGTAATCAAGTGCACCAGTAGGTTCATCACACAAAAGTATTTTAGGGTTTTTAGCTATTGCTCTTGCAATAGATACTCTTTGTTGTTCTCCGCCTGATAATTGACTAGGAAAATTATTAAGTCTATCTTTTAGCCCTACTTTTTCTAGTATTTCTCTCGGTGGTAGAGGCCTCTTACATATTTCAGTAGCTAATTCAACATTTTCTAATGTAGTTAAATTTTGAATTAAATTATAAAACTGAAATACAAAACCTATATCACTTCTTCTATATTTAATTAGTTCTTTTTTAGAGTACTTAGTAATATCCTTATTAGCAATTATTACCTTACCACTGGTAGCATTATCCATACCACCTAATATATTTAAAGCAGTTGTTTTACCAGCTCCAGATGGCCCTAGTATTACTACTAATTCACCTTTATTAATTTCAAAACTAGTATTATTAAGTGCTAGTACCCTAACTTCCCCAGTTATATATTCTTTTGTTACATTATCAAATTCTATATATGCCATATATTTCACCTCATAAAATTTTATTTCTATGTGTTGATTTTATCACGATTATTTTAGTAAGTCAAAAGTAACAAGCACTATTGTATGGTATACATCAGATTTTAAAAAAATGTATAAAAAAAAACAGGTACTTTTAAGTACCCATTTCATTAAATATTATCTAATTTAACACTAACTAATTTAGAAACACCTGATTCTTGCATTGTAATACCATAAAGAGTATTAGCATATTCCATAGTTCTTTTTTTATGTGTAATGATTAAAAACTGTGTTTTATCTTTATAGTTATTTAAATACTTACCAAAGTTATCTACATTAGCTTCATCAAGTGCTGCCTCAACTTCGTCAAATAAACAGAATGGTATAGGTTTAACATTTAAAATCGCAAATATTAAACATATCGCAGTAAGTGTTTTTTCTCCACCTGATAATAAGTTTATAGAAGTTAGTTTTTTGCCAGGAGGAGATGCAATTATATCTACACCTGTTTCTAATAAATCATCTGGATTAGTTAACTTAAGTGATGCAGATCCACCCTTAAATAATTGCTTAAACACTTCTTGAAATTCTATATCAATTTTATTAAATGTAGTTAAGAATTCCTCTTTCATGACTGTATCCATTTCATTAATTATTTCAAGTAATGTATCTTTCGCATTCAACAAGTCATCCTTTTGACTGTTTAAGAAATTATAACGTTCACTTACCCTTTTATAATCTTCAATTGCTTGTACATTTACCATACCAATTTGTTTGATTCTATTTTTATATGAATTAACAAGGCTTCTCGCTTCTTTAGCATCAATCTCTAATATATAATTGCTTTTTGCTTTTTCATAAGTCATCTCATAATCTTCACTTAATATTCTAAGATAATTATCAAGTAAAACATCCATCTTACTAATATTAATTTCTAAAGTTTTTAATTCTTTTTCTTTCGTATACAGTGAAGTATTATTAAGTTTATTAGTGGCCTCTATATTATCTATAGTAGAAGAAATCTTATCTTTTTCTTTTGTTGATCTTGCAATTTCTCTTACAACTTCTTCTTTTTCCCTTGAAGTTTCATAATATAGTTTCATTATTCTATCTTCTTCTTTTGATAATGAAGAATCAACTAAATTTTCTAAACTTCTAAGTTCATTAATTATATTATTATATTCTTCATTAGTAATATCAAGACTACTTTTCTTTGTATTATATTTCTCTTGTGTTTGAATTAAAACAATTTCTTTTTGTCTAATTTTTTCACTATTATCTTCTAATTTAGAAGTAGAACTCTTAATATTTTCCTCAAGAGTCGCAATAACTTCAGCAATTTCACGACGTTTAACCCTTAAAGTTTCTAATTCATGTTTTTCTTCAAAAATAGATTTTGATGTATTTAAGCTACCACCTGTCATAGTACCACCAATATGGACTATATCACCATCTAATGTTACTATTTTATATCTTTGGTTTATTACCTTACTTATTTTATTTGCGTTATCAATATTATCTACTAGCAAAACATTACCAACTTGGTTTGAAACGACATTATAGTATTTTGAATCATACTTAACTACATCCATAAGAACAGAAATAAATCCCTGCATATCACGAACTACATTTAAAGTATCTAAATCTACTCCTCTTGGTTTTATAACACTAATAGGAAAAAAAGTTGCCCTTCCTAATTTATTATCTTTTAAATAATTAATCGCACTCTTAGCTGAGTCTTCATTTTCTACAACAATAAATTGTTTACTACCACCAAGAGATACATCCAGCGCTTTTAAATACTTTTCATCTATTTCTAATAATGCTCCTAAAGTCTGATGTATACCTCTTAATCTAGGATTATTTAGTATAGCTTTAATACTATTATTTATAGTACCACCATTATTTATATAATCTTCAATTATACCTATCTTATGATCAATATCAGCTAAAAGTTTCGTTTTTTCATTATACTCATTAAATGAATCTTGATATTCTTTTTTAGAAGTATTGCCAAGTAAAGTTAAGTTGTTAATTTCAGACTTAATAGATTCTAATTCATTTTGTAGTGTATCTAAATCTATTTTATCTAAGTGAATTATATTTTCTTTTTTTAATTTTTCTTCCTTTAATGATGAAATATTTTCATGTACTTTGGAATTAGATGCATCATATTTTTGTCTTTCTTTTAATATATTCTTTTCACCATTTATCTTTTCTTCTTCTTTAGTTAAAGATAAAAGTCTATTATTTAACTCTTTAATAGTAAGTTCTATTTTTGACAAATTATTTTTAAGATCCAAAAGTTCAGTATCAGATTTATTGGATTGAACTCCTAAATTCATTATTTCATTGTTTAATTTTTCTATTTTTTCTTTAGTTAATTGATATTCCTCATTAATAGTAGTAATTTCACTAGATAATAATGCAACCTCTATATTTTTAAGTTCATTTTTAATCTTTAAGTATTCCTCTGCTTTTATACTTTGTTCCTTTAAAGGCTCAACTTGTATTTCTAACTCTGCGATTATATCGTTTACTCTTTCCAGATTAGTATGAGTCTTATCTAATTTTTTTAATGCATCTTCTTTACGCTTTTTATATTTTAAAACTTCCGCAGCCGATTCAAATATTACTCTTCTATCATAACTAGATTCAGACACAATTTTTTGTACTTCTCCTTGTGAAATAATATTAAATGAACTCTTTCCTATACCGCTATCTAAAAACAAATCAGTAATATCTTTTAGACGACATTTCTCATTATTTATAAAATATTCATTTTCTCCTGTTCTATAGACTCTTCTTTTAACAGTTATTTCATTATAAGGAATATTAATATAATTATCTGAATTATCAAAAGTAAGTGAAACAGTAGCGACATTTAAAGCATTTCTATTTTTAGAACCAGAAAATATTACATCGCTCATGTTAGAATCCCCTCTAAGTGATTTTACTGATTGTTCACCTAGAACCCATCTAACCGCATCCACAATATTGCTTTTACCACTTCCATTTGGACCAACTATACATGTTGTTTTACCATCTAAGGAAATAGTAAGTTTATCAGCGAAAGATTTAAATCCAGTCGCACTAATTTCTTTTAAATACATATTATCACACCTTACTCATATAGAAAAATTATACTATAAGTTTTAACTTTTAACAATTAAAACTTGAATATTTATTGATATAGAACCATAATAAAAAAAGACAATAGCAGTTAAACTATTGTCAAATGTGTAGCATTAAACATTATAGTACACTTACATATATAACTTTTTATTAGTAAAGTTATATATTGCTAGCGCACTCGTCAACCAAAGAATTGTTTTCTAATGCATAGTCTAATGCTTCAATTATTTCTTCATCAATCCATCTTGTATCTTGGAATGGTACATGAATAATATCTACAGGTTCTATGTTTTCTACGCTTTTAGGATTATGCTCTATCACTTTGAAATCTAGTTGTTTTAATTCTTTTTTTGTGAAGTCAAACGTTCTATTTTCTGTTTTACTATAAGGCGAAAAACGTCTCAATTGAAGAAATCCCAATTTTTTTACTATATCTAAATTAGGTTCATGATCTCCAACCCAATTATACATTTTAACACCAGACATTTCATTATAATATTTGTCCTGTGGCAAAGAGCCTACATTTAATCGTATATCATTAATTACTCTTATCATTACATACTTACCACACCATCTACTTTTATAAATTTCCGAATCAGCAGCATTTTCCCCGTTTCCTATTTTATATAAAAGTAAATCACCCGGTCTCCAAGTTGCTTTTTTTAAATATAATTTACTTACTTTTCTTTCGGTTGGCATTGGTGAATTAAGTTTTTCTTCTAATTCTTCTAAAACAAATTTTCTCTTTTTATATAATTTTTCATTGCCTTTCCATCTTTCAAGATCTTCACCACTTTTTAAATATTTCATTGCCATTTCTTTGACTTCTGGTAATAACCTACCATATCTCCACTGAATATCAGCAAGTGCAAACCAAAAAAGTGGAGCTTCTTCTTCATCTTCAACAGAATCAGCATTATAATCTATTACTTCCTCTGTTGCTTCTTCATTTGTATAACCAATTCTTAGTCGATTTAAATACTCCTGTTTTATATCGCAAGTTACATCATCTTGAAATAATCCTACTCCCCCATACTCCCATAATTTCATTTCCTTTCTATTTCGTATCACTATATTTAAAAAATGAAAAATTTGATTTACTCAACAACAAGAGTATTTCACTCTTTACTTTCAAATCCCGGAAAAACCAACTGTTTTACTTTAGGTGCTTCAAAATCACTTTGAATAAATGCTTCTTTACTTTGGTTTGAGGGATTTACTTTAACAGCTTCAGCTTCGGCTTCAGCATTAGCATCGACATGAGCATGTTCTTCAGCTTTTTCTTTTTTCTTTTGTATTTTCTTCAAATCAGTTGACGCTCTAAATAACTCTCTATATAAATGATACTTAGAAAGATTATCTTTTATTTTTGATTCATAATATAACAAGTCTCCTGTATTATCCCCTTCAATACCTCTTTTTATATAAAGTGAAATTCTAGCATACTCTTTTAAATAATAAGAAAGATTTGAAGTTTTAAAATATTCATCTTGCATATATAGTTTAAACAATCCTTTTTCATTAAATAATTCATCAAATATTCTAGATACTTCTGTGGGTCTTACTTTATCATTTACTACATTTTTTTCTATAGATTTGACCAATTCAACATTACCAAATACTGGTGAAATCTTATTAACATAACCACTTGTATTATATCCAATAAACAATGAATAAACTGAATCATAAATCTTTAATTTACCTAAAAAATCTACTGCCCCATCAAATGTATTAGTCATAATATCAATATCTGTCAAACTACTTTTTCCTTTAAAACTGCTTATACCTGCATAGCCTTCAACTGTATACTTTTTGAAGTCATATAAATCTTTTTCATTCTTTTTAAAACATATAGCATCATATATACTCCCAGAACCATTATAATTCCATTTTCTAGAGCATACTAATACAAACTTTCTCATATAAACCCCCAAATTAGATTTTATTGTTAAAATCTAATAATAAAATTCATTGTGTATATAAGCTAATTGATAGCGTGATTATACCAAAAAAAGTCTAAAATGTCAATTTTTACACCTAGAACCGTATAATTACAGCAAATAAAAAATAGACAAACCTATTTACTAAGTTCGTCTATTAAAGTGCCTAATAAACTATTCTAGACATATTTATAAAGCCTGTTGCATCCTCAATAGGAGCAAATTTAACCATATTGTCGTGATTTCCATCTATCATATACCAACTATTTCCGTATTTAACTGCTATTCCTATATGATTATTATCATTAGTTAAAACCAAATCACCAGTTTTTAGTGCAGATTTATTTGTATATAATCTATTTTGGTTTTTAGCCCATGTAACATAGTTTATAACTTCATCCGCCTCATGTAATCCAAACTCACCAATATTTATACCAGCAGTTTTTAATGCCCATTCTACAAAGCTTGCATCCCATACATTACCACTATTTCCATACTTTTGAAAATTATTAGTACCTGCATTAGCAGTACAATCATCTAATTTTGAGTCAGTTTCCTTTTCCTTATATCCAACTTGAGTACAAGCAGCATCTACAAAGTCATTTCCTACTATACACTTTGTATCTTTATTACAAGTATTTCCAACTTGTAACTCCTCATTAATTTTATCTATTTCTCTTGTAATAGCATATAATGTCATGTTTTTATTTATATCTACAGTCTCTTTTTCAGAATATTTTGCGACAGTATCATCTTTTGATGTACTCCAACCAACAACAACATATCCAGCTGGTGGTGTTATAGTAGGCATAGTTACTTGACAACTAGCACCGGATGCATAACACTTACTTGATGTAGTACTTATTGACTTAGCCTTATTTTTGTCATAAGTTACTGTAAATGTTGCTTTAAGTTCAACATTTTTTTCAATACCACTTACACTGTCTTTCGCATTAATTGAAAATGTTACATAAAGTGATATTCCAATGCAAAGGAACGCTATAATCATTAAAAATACAACAAATCTTTTATTCTTCTTACTCATTATTTTCACCTATCTTCTTATAAATATAATATTAAGGTATTTACAAGTGTTTGTCAATATTTCAAATAAAAGATTAAAAATTTATCTATCTTTAAAAGTTGTTTGGATTAACATCAATGTCAACTTTGACAGTTTGATTGCCCTTATAATGGTTTACTAAGCTTTGCAAAACCTCTTCCATTTTTTCTTCTTTTTTATACTTAATTATTATTCCAAACCTAAATAATCCATTTAACTTAAATACACTACATGTAGTTGGACCAAGTATTTTAGAATTTTTTAATTCTCTAGTTAATATACTTGCAATTTTATTTGATTCTACGCTTATTTTATTATAGTCTTTTCCAATTACTTTAATATATATAAGATAATAATAAGGAGGATAAGATAATTTTCTTCTTACTTCCATTTCTTGCTTAAAAAAGTCAATATAGTCATGCTTGCTTGCAAGTGTTATAGCGTAGTGTTCTGGGTTAAATGTTTGTATAATAACTGATCCTTTTTTCTCTCCTCTACCGCTCCTACCCGCAGTTTGCATTAATAACTGAAATGTATATTCATTACTTCTATAGTTAGGAATCATTAAAGAAGTATCTGCATTTATAACACCAACTAATGTAACGTTACTAAAATCAAGCCCTTTCGCAATCATTTGAGTCCCAAGTAATATATCATATTCATGATTTTTAAATGCAGTAATTATTTTTTCATGCGATCCCTTTTTTGAAGTTGTATCAAGATCCATTCTAACCACTCTAGCATTAAATACTTTTTTAATTTCTTCTTCTACTTTTTCTGTCCCAGTACCTAAGGTTTTAATTGCCTTCTCACCACAGCTAGGACATATATCATTCATCTTATCTGCATACCCACAGTAATGGCATCTTAATGTATTAGAAGTTTTATGGTACGTTAAAGTAATATCGCAATGAGGACACTTTGCAGTATAACCACAATTAGAACAAGTTATAAAAGATGAATAGCCCCTTCTATTTAACAATAAAATTATCTGTTCATGCTCCTCAAGTCTTTTATTTACTTCTGTAATTAATCTTGAAGAAAATATATTACCTCTATGTTTTTCCTTACTCATATCAACTATTTCTACTAAAGGAAGATTATTAGTATTTACTCTATGTTTTAACTCTACCAATGTATATAGCCCTTTTATGCTTCTAGCATACGTTTCTAAACTGGGTGTTGCACTTCCTAATATAACAATCGCATTATTATTTTTCGCTCTTTCAATTGCAATCTCTATAGCACTATATTTAGGATTATTATCCTGTTTATAAGATGTAGTGTGTTCTTCATCTATTATAATAACTCCAAGATTTTTAAATGGCGCAAATACTGCACTCCTAGCTCCAACTACTATGTGTACCTTCCCCTCTACTATTTTTCTATATTCATCATATTTTTCGCCTTCACTAAGTCTACTATGAAGAACAGCTACCTCGTCCCCAAACCTTGACTTAAAGTGATATACCATTTGAGGAGTTAGAGATATTTCGGGCACTAGAAATATACTATCCTTACCTCTATTTAACATTTCTTCTACTATTTCCATGTAGACTACGGTTTTACCAGACCCAGTTACACCATGAAGTAAAAAAACACTTGATTGTGTTTGGGATAATATTTTATTCTTTGCTTCTTGTTGTTCTACAGTTAATTTAAAAGTCTCTTTTTCTTTATTAATATCTTTAGTAACTAATCTATATTCTTCAATAAGAGACTCTATTATAATACCATTTTTTATTAAAGTATTTACTCCAGATACTGATATCTTATTAACTTCTTCCTTTTTTACTTTGCCATTGATTCTTAAATACTCAACAATTTTTTCTTGATTTGGTTTAAGTTTAGGAAAAGAATTACTACAAAGTTCAACATACTTAATCATCTTTTTATTTATAGTAGTTTTATTTTGTGCTTTTAATGCTTTTGGAAGCATAGTTTGATAACAAGATATTAAAGTAGAAAAATACTTTTTACTCATAAACTGGCCTAAGTGTAACAACTCATTATTTAGTATAGGTTCTGTATCAACTATAGATATTATTTCTTTTAATTCGTAATTATCGTCTGTACTATTTACTAAATCAAGAACAAAGCCTTCTAATTCTCTACTTGCAAATGGTACTTTTACCCTCATACCTATTTTAATGTTTTCTATATATTCAAAAGGCACAATATAATCAAACGTTTTATCTACATTTATATTGTTTATTTCAACCAAAACTTTTGCGATCATATGTGCCTCCTTATATTTATTTTATTTTTTTCTTTATACCTAATGCTTTATCTATTTCTTGCTTCTTACCTTCATCAAGTAGTGAATACTGACTATATCTTAAGAAGAAATCTGTACTAGCTTCACTATCATCCATTATAGCATTATATAAATCCATTCCTTCTTTTGTATCACATATTCTAATTAATTTTTCATCTAATTTACTTACATCATCCTCTTTTTTTAAATAATTTAAGTAATATATTGCATCTTCTGTCATCGTCTTCATTAGTAAAAGAAAGTTATCAGTATCATAAGTCCTTAAATTACTTAAAAATTTTGTGGCATTAGATGCAGCATCCAATCTTTTAAATAATACTTCCTCATACTTTGATTCCATATAACTATTTAAATATATATCCACTATATTTTTAGTAGTTATTTCAATACAACAATCCATTTTCTCATACATATATGAAGGAGATATATTTAAAAAATACCTATCCATATCCTTATCAGTGCTTAAAAATAAAGATCTTTTTGATAGATAACCTCTACCAAAGAAAATCTCATTATTCTCTAGTAATAAATCGAGAAATAAATCCTCTTCTTCGGCAAGATTTACTACATCATCTAATGTTGTAACATCACAAAGAGCTTCTCTACTTATTACATAAAGCTCTGCTTCTTCCTCTATATTTTCATCTTCTATAGTTTCTACTTCTAATAGTTTTATTGCATTTTCCAAATAAAAAACAGGATATAATGCAGACAAAATCATTCTAAATAAATCAGGATGTTCTCTATTTAACATATCCATATATAAAGAGAATTCATCATATCCCTTAGAACTACTAGGATCGCAAAACTCCTCCATTAAAAGTCTTCTTATAAATTGATTAACATTATATACCTCGTATTCCACTTAAAACCACCACTAACTAAATAATATCAAAATATACTACTTACTACAATAAATTTTTGATTTTTTCTATTATTTATGGTATAATATGCAACATTAAATGGGGTGAAATGTGATGGAAGAAATATATAAGTTATTTCAAGACCAATATGGATATATAGCTAACTTAGATTTAGTAAAGGAATTCTTACAAAAACAAAACCTTAACAGTGAAGAAATAACTTCTATAATATTAAAAATATATTCCAATAACTTAGAAGTTAAAAAGACACTTAAAAAGAAAAATGAAATAATTAAAAACATGAACTTAACTACAAACTATACATCAAGAGAAAAAGAAAAAGTAAAAAAAGAAACTATTAAAAGTGAAAAAACTCCAAATATACCACAAATAAATACTCTATTATACATAAGTGGATTATCAAAAGATATGGATGAAGAAACTTTAGAAAAATTAATACCTAGTACCAATGAGAATTTTAATGATATTATAACTATGACTCTACTAGACTTAATAAAAATGAAAGTTGATTTAGAAAAACTACAAAAAGAAGATAAAGAGTTAAGCGTTTTAATAGATGAAGAACTAGAACAAATAGAAAGTAAAATTAATTTATTAAAAGATTATAGAGCATCTAAAACAAAAGTAAAAGTTAATACAGATAATATAAGATTAATATTTACTCCATCTATAATCGCAGACTTTAACTCATCAAGTATACCTAGAGAATTATATAAAGACTTTCTATCTTTAATATTATCATTTAAAAAAGGACTGCCAAAAAACTATAAAATATTTAAACCTGGTGGATGTAATTATACAGTCTCAGAAGTTAGAATTAATGGATTAAGAATATTATATGATAAGTTAAATGATACAACATATTCCCTATACTATGCATTTAAAAAAAGTGAAAGAGATACATATTATCATGATACCCTAGTATCAAGAGCAAATTCATATTATGAAAACAAATATGATATTTTAAGTGAATATTATAAATCAAGTACAGATTATTTTAAAGAACATGAAGAAAGTGAAAAAAAGTTAATGAAAAAACTTAGTGGTGATGAATATGGAAGAACTAATTAAAAGAATCGATGAAGAAATAGAAAATTTAAAGCAAGAACTTTCAACACATAATAAAGAAGAACTTGAATTCTTTGAAAGGCTAACTAAATTCTCAAGAAAAAGCTTGTATGAAATAGATAATATTGACCCTACTGACATAATATTGGGTTATATAAGATTTTTTGATGAAGAAACTCCATTTAGAAAACTAAAAGATGATATGGAAAGAATTTGTTACATTGATAACTTTAATTTAAATGATGTAAATAAAATATTTGAAAACTTTAATATATTTAATGAAAAAAATGCCTTAGATTTATTAAAAAATGAATGTGTAGACAACAAAAGAATCAAAGAGCTGGATCTTGAAAAAGACTTTGACGGATTTATAGAAATTCTTAATACAATATTTTCAACCAGTAGAACTGCCATGAACATTTTAATTAATTTATATGAAGAATATGATGAAAAAGGAATGTTTAGTGACCTAACACTATTTAATGATTTAAAAACAATAATTACAACAAATAAAGAATTTAAAGTGTTAGAAACAGATAAAAGTGAACAAACTTCATTACAACTTTCAAAACTATTAATAGATGATTATGAAAATAGTTACAAAGTTTTTGATTATTTTAATTTATTCAAAGTATATCAAAAAAAGCTAGTTAAAAAAACAAACAATCATAAATTTAATACACTTAAAAAGATATCTGCTTATGAAGAAGCAAAAAAAGCTCTAACTTCACCAAAAGATGCATTACCAACTAACGAATTAACATTAATTAATCCGGATATAGCGTTTGAAATAATAAAATATAAATCGAATAAACTAGAAAAAGAATATAGAGAAGAAAAAGAATTATATGAGATAAACAATAATGAAATCACACCTCTTAATGAGGCTCTCTACAAATATGGAATACACTTTTTTACCTACGAAGAAAAAAAGAAAATATTAGATAATATTAGCTTAAATGATATTAACTTACTATTATCTATACTTGACTCTTCAAAAATGAAGTTTTTATTAAGTGATAAAAACACTTTATTAGAAATAATGTATTCATCAAACCTATCAATAATCTCTAACATAAATGATTTGATTAATAACAAAATAATAAATGAATCGTTTGTAGAGAAAAATATCGGAATATTATTTAATAAGGAATGTAGCGTTTTAGAAAACATCATACCTAAATATATGGATTTTTCAAAAAACTTACAAGCACTTAATAATGCAGGTATACAAATTAATAATGTTAAAAAGCATAATATAGATGTATTATTACAAGATGAAGAAAAACTAACTTCAAAAATTGAACTTGCAAAAATATATGGGTTCGATTTAAAAAATGATGATTTATTAAACTTTTCTATATTAGAGGACTCTAACATCTTTAATATAGTAGATCAGTTGTTAGAACAAGGAATTAATGTTACTACAGAAATACTATCTGATATAAAGAAAAAAGATCCTAACTTTGCAAAAAGAACAAAACTAGCAATAAAAATTGGATTAAATGACTTAATTATTGATAATAAAATTAATCCAATAGTCGCAAATAAAAATAGTTTCTATATTAAAAATGAGGCTATAGATGAATACTTAGAAAATAACATTAATACCCTATTAGAACAAAAATATATAGAATGTTTAGAAAATGATGAAAGATTAGAAATAGATCCAAATCTATTAATGTTTAAAGAGATTAAAATAGTAGAAGAAAATTTTAAAGTAAGTGATACTCTATATAATATAAATGGTATACCTATATCAAGAATTAAATTCTTAAGAAATATGACTTCTCTAGTAAAAAACTTTGATATGCATGAAGATACATCAGTTAAAATTGCAAATGCACTTTTATATAATTCAATACTTACTAATAATCAAATAAAACAACTATCATCCTTTGAAGATACAAAACTAAAAATTAAAAAATAAGCAAAAAACTGCGTTATGCAGTTTTTTTTAGTCTTCTCCTTCTTTTAACATTGTAGTAATAAATATACCATATCCCTTAGCGTTATCTCCAACAATCGCATGCGTTACCGCACCAACTATTTTATCACCTTGTATAATTGGGCTACCACTCATTCCTTTAATTACTCCATTGGTTTTATTTAAAAGTTCTTTATCAGTTATTTCAAATAAAATATTTTTTGTCTTACCAGTTTTATTAATTTTTAATATATTAATACTAAATTCTTCTATATTATTATCTTCTAAAACCGTTAATATTGAAGCATCACCAACCTTAACTTCATCTGGTGATGCGACTTTTTTTAAATTGGATTTATCTAATACTTCATTATAAATTCCATATATACCACTAGTTGTATTTTCCTTTATAGTACCATATGTTACATCATCATCAAATTTGGCATTCTTCTCACCCGTAGTTTTTTCAGTACTTTTAGTAATACCTGTTATCCTAGCTTTAAATATTTTACCATCTTTTATTTCCATCTTTATATTGGAATTTGCTTCTATTATTTCATGACCCAAGGCACCAAATATTTTAGTTTCCGGATCAATATACGTTAATGTACCAATACCAGTTATTGAATCTTTCACATAGAGACCTGTTTTATATACTCCAGATTTATCCTTAAAAACTTCTAGATTAACATCTACTTTTTTATTTGCTCTTAAAACAGTAAAATTAACTATGTTATTTTGCATAGTAGTATTAATTAGTTTTACCATATTATCAATTGAAGTAACATTATTACCAGATACTTTTATAATTCTATCTCCCACTTGAAAGCCTGAATTCTTACCTATGTTTTTACCATTAACTTCATAAAATCCTACAACCATTATTCCATCTGAATTAACTTCTATTCCTATGTTGCCTCCACCAGGAATTATATACTCTGAATAAGCAAATACATTAAATGGTATAATAAGTAATAGAAGAAGAAAAAACTTTTGTAGTTTATTTTTAAAATTCATGAAATCATCTCCTTTTAAATCAAACTACATTATTATTATGTTTAATATATTAAAAAATATGTTATCTCCATCATTTACCAAAATTTAAAAAAAAAATCAAATCATAAGATTTGACTATTTATTAAAAAATGCATTTTCACAGACAACTTTATCCTTATCATATTTATCAGTATTTGAGTATCCTAGTAATGGTAATGTTATACCAGAGAAGAATAATGATAATATAAACCAAGTCTCTGATTTATTAAACTTTTTAGATAGATTATAACTAACTCCTGCCCTTGCAAACATAGCAACAATAGCAGCAATTGTAAAGAACTCTCCGCCACGACCAATAATATTAGCTAAATAAGTTGCGACAAGTCCAATAAACCAATATTCTTTTAAACCAGCAATTTTAACTAAAATCCATAAATTATAAAACGGAACAATTGCTTCCCAACCATTATATCCTGCTTTTTGAAATAATTTATAATTACCAACAATAGTAAAGACTATAAAGATAACAGCAATTGCAATAACAAAAAACAAAAACATTACTCCAAGTCCTAAGAATGCCGCAAACACTTTACTTGCAGATGTTAATACATTGAACATGTTCATTTTTATTCCTCCACTTTAAAGTCTTCTAAAGAGCCATCTTTAGTTAAAATCTTATTAATACTTTCTTCCGCATTTTTAAGTTTTTCATTACAAGAAGATGCAAGCTTCATTGCTTCAGTAAATTTAGTAATTGCATCATCAAGCGCTACCGTACCATTTTCTAATTCCTTAACAATTTCCTCTAATTTTTTTAATGATTCTTCAAAATTTAATTCTTCTTTTGCCATAATTGTTCCTTTCTATTTTATAACCGCAGATAATTTACCATCTTGTAACTCTATAGTTATATTATCTCCACTTTTTAAAGTTTTTACTTTATCTATTACTTTATTATCTTTTTTAACAATACTGTATCCTCTTTTTAATGTAAGCATTGGATTAAGTACTTCTAATTTTGATAATATTTTTTCAAAGTCATGCTTATTCTTATCAAAAAGTGAACTAATTCCTTTTTTTAAATTATTTTCAAGTAAGTTTAAATCATATGTATTTTTTTCAATTATCTTTTTTTGACTTAATAATAATCTTTCAAAAATATTATCAAATTTCTGTTCTTTTATTTCGTATATTGAAATAGGATTTCTTATTATTGGACTATCCATTATAGAATCTACTTTTTTTGTTTTAAGAGTTATTACATTATTAATACCAACAATCGCACGTTTTCCTAATTGTGATAATATTGATAATACATCACTCATATTAGGAACTGCCATCTCGGCTGCACCTGTTGGAGTTGGAGCTCTTAAATCAGATACAAAATCAGATATAGTAAAATCTATTTCATGACCAACCGCAGAAATAACTGGAACATCAAGATTATGTATAGCGCGTGCCACACCTTCATCGTTAAAACACCACATATCCTCAATTGATCCGCCGCCACGACCTATTATTAAAACATCCAAATCATAACCCTTAGTAAGTTCTATATTTCTTATAATATCACTACTTGCTTCTGCACCCTGTACCAAAGATGGAAATAAAATAGTCTTAGCTATTGGCCATCTTCTTTTAATTGTAGATAGTATATCTTTAATTGCAGCACCTGTTGGAGCAGTTATTATACCAATATTTTTAGGAATTTTAGGTATTTTCTTTTTATATTTAGGATCAAACAACCCTTCAGCTTCTAGCTTCTTTTTTAGTTGCTCATATGCAACATATAAATTACCTACTCCATCTTCTATCATATCCGATACATAAATTTGATATGCACCTGTTGCCTCATATACACTAACTTTACCAGTGATTAAAACCTTCATACCATCAGCAGGTTCAAATTTTAATTTATTAGCACTACTAGCAAACATAATAGCGTTTATTCTTGTATATTCATCCTTAATAGTAAAATACAAATGTCCTCTAGTATGCCTTTTAAAGTTAGATATTTCGCCTTTTAAATATATGTTACTTAGATGTATATCATTATCTATAATATATTTTATGTACTTAGTTAATTGTGTAACAGTAACATAATTTTGATTCATACTACACCTCATTGTGATAAATTTTATCTAATGTAGCATTAATCATCTTAGTTACTTTTTCATCACTATATTTCTTAGAAAGTTCAACTGCTTCATTTATCGCAACTACACTTGGTGTTTCTGTATATTTAAGTTCATATATACCAAGACTTAGTATTGCCTTATCAACTTTACTAAGACGTTCTATGTTCCAGTCAACTAAATATTTATTTGCTAAATCCGATATTTCTTTTTGATTTTTTATAATACCATTTACCATGTCATTAACAAATTCATTTTCTACTTCTAATTGCTCTTTTATTAATTCTTTAACATCATACTTAGTATTTGTACTTTCTAAAATGTATACTTGATACATTACTTTCATAATTATTTCTCTTAATTCGCTTCTGTTTCTCATATTCATGCACCACCTAAACTAAATTTTATCACAAAAGAAAAACAAAGTCATTATAAACTTTGCTTTTCTTGTTTTCTTTTTACTAGTATATCATTATTAATGTGACATGTTTAAAATTTTAACATATTCACTGGTTATGTTAATTTTTAGGTGATTAATTTAACATGTATTCCAGTATATATTGTTACTATATATTATCAAACTATAACTATTATATATAAAATAACAAATAAAAATGGAATCTATATATTAGCTACTATATAATTGATAGTAGTTAATAAGATTTAACTTTATATATCTTTGTTAAAAATTATTTTTAAAATATTCTCTTAAGTATTCCAAAAATTTTAATGTTGTCCTATCTAGACTTTTTTCATTATAAGCAATACTAAACTTAGTAGTTGGATTCATAAAATCTATTGGTATTTCATAAAACGTTTTATCTTTTAATTCTTTCTCAACACACTTTCTAAGACCCCAGCCTATTCCCATATCTTTTTTTACAAGCTCTTTTATAAGATCAATTGCATATATTCTAAGATTAGTAGTAGCTATCATATTTTTTCTTTTAAACATTTCTTCAAGTGAATTTATATCATCATATCCTCTAGTTGGTAATATAAGTGGGTATTCAACCAATCTTTTACTATTATTTTGCATATATAAATCATAATACTTTTTTGAAGTAAAGAAACAATTTTCCATTTCACAAAGTATCTCTTCTTTATAATTAGAATCATTTATAAATATAGGATACTGAAGTATTACAAAATCAAACTCTTTATTTTTTAGCTTTTCTCTTGCGACTTCTGTGCCAGTCGTAATAACATTAAATTTTACTTTTGGATATTCTAATACAAAATCCTTAATTAATTTTGGCAACATAAACAGTGAAATATGTCCATATATTCCTATTCTAATCTCACCAGTTAATTCCTTATCACTTTCTGTAATAGATCGCTCTGCCATCAAAATATTATTAAATGCATTTTGAACATACCCCATAAGTTTTTCACCATTTTCGGTTAACTTAACACTTTTATTTCCACGAATAAATAGTTGGGTATCTAATTGTTCTTCTAACTCTTTAACGGATCTGCTGATTGCTGGTTGTGATACATGAAGTAATTCTGTAGCCCTCGAGAAGCTTTTACACTCTGCAACCGCATAAAACGCTCGATATTTGTTAAAATCAAAATTACTATTATAAATTCCCATATATCCTCCTAAATTGTTTCTATATTAACATACTTTTTTCTTTTTTCAATACTTTTTCTTTATTTTTTAAAGATTTATCTAAAGAACCATCAAGTTTTTCTATAATTCTAACATCTTTTGGTAACTCTTCAAGAGATAAAACATCATCCCTATCAAATTCTAATGTAGTAAAATCTTCATAAAATGATACTTTAAACAGATGATTATTTTCTATAAAAGACAATTCCGTTTTTGTCACTTCATCAATAACTTCATTTTTATTAAGTAACTCACTATATGTTGCTTCATCAATTTTTTGATCCCCTATAACCACACTTTTATTACTTCTATTTGATACAACTTGTAAAAAGTATGTTGAATAATCTCTATAAGTTCTTTTTACCAAAATTGTATCTAAATAAGAAGGTAATCCAAAATTCATATATTTGTTATTTACCTGAATTGTTCTTGAGTTTTCATTAGTATACTGATAGAAATCATCAAGATCTGTTTCAATAAGATACTTCTCTTGATTATCTTTTATCCCATAAGTAATATAATCTTTAATATGATTTATAACCTGATCAATTTCTTCTTGAAGAGGAATATCACTTCTAAATAATTTTAGATTTCTATGTCCTACCCACGCAGTCGAAGTCAAGTAATCAATACTTTTAGCCCATTCAGCTTCCTCAAATCTAGCTTTATTATTTTCAAGACTATATTTTTGTGGAAGACATGTGGCAGTTGAAAGTAGGTCAATAACAAGATCATACTGATCCAGAATTTCTAATTCCTCCATATCATTTTCCGTAACAAGACGCTCAAATTCTTCTTTACTATTTAAATATGCTCTTCCGTCTAAAAGCCCCCTATCATATATAAATAAACACATATCTGCATCATACCCAAAACGAACAGCTTGTTCTGCTAACTCTTCCTTTGATTTCTGAACTCCAAATAATATATTTTGAAAATCATATACATTATTTGCTTCAACTGGCGTTATACCATTTGAAATTAATTCAGTTGCGGTTTCAGGTACAGTTATTAATTTTATCTTCTTGCCATTTAAATGAATTATGTTTTTATATTTAGAATCTACATCATTTACTGACAATTCCTTAATTGCATTTAAAACACTAGTTTTACCACCTGCAGGTCCCCCTGTTAGTGCAATCTTAATAATATCCATTTACTAATCCCTTTCTTAAAAAACTATTGGCCATAAAGTTTTTATAACCCTATACTAGCAACCCATTAATAATAATGCAAATATAATTTTTTTATAGGAATTATAACAAAAATTAATAAAAGACCCAAGTCTATAACTTGAGTCTATAACATTATCTATATTCAAAGAAGAAATCTAATATTCTTACCTTATCTCCTGGTTCAGCACCTAATTCAATTAATTTATCATCTACACCCATTTTTCTAATCTTTTTAGAAAAACGAGCTAATCCCTCATCAGTGAATTTAGTCATTTTAAATATTTTTTCTATTTCATCTCCACGAATTACCCAACAATCATCTTCTTTAGTGATTGTATAAGGCTCATCCTTTTTGAATTTATACAATACATGAGATTCAAATTTATCATCCTCATACAATGCAGTAACAGGAATTTCATCTAACATATCCGCAAGAGATGTTACAACATCCTCTAATCCAGTATTAGTCATTGCACTTACTTCAAATATTTTCTTATCCCCTATTTTTTTCTTAAACTTTTCAAGATTTTCTTTTGCAGAAGGTAAATCCATCTTATTAGCAATTATAATTTCTGGTTTTTTTAATATGTCTTTATTAAAATTTTCTAGTTCTTTATTTATAGTAACATAATCTAAATAAGGATCTCTTCCTTCAAACGCACTCATATCTATTACATGAGCAATTACCCTTGTTCTTTCAATATGTTTTAAGAATCTATCTCCTAGTCCTTCACCCAAGGAAGCACCTTCTATTAAACCAGGTAAATCAGCAATTACAAAACTTCTTCCATCCTTAGTTCTAGCTACCCCAAGATTAGGATTCAATGTAGTAAAGTGATATGCCGCTATTTTAGGCTTAGCCTTTGATACACAAGATATAATAGTACTCTTACCAACACTAGGCATACCAACAAGTCCAACATCCGCAAGTAGTTTTAACTCTACTTTTAATTCTTTAACTTCACCAGGCTCTCCATTCTCAGCAAAGTTTGGCGCAGGATTTGATTGTGTTTTAAACGCAGTATTACCACGTCCACCACGTCCACCATATGCAACTACTACCTCGTCATCCTTCTCTTTTAAGTCTGCTATTATAAAGCCAGTCCCTAAATCTGTAACTATAGTTCCTTGTGGTACTTTAATAATAACATCTTCCGCAGCAGCACCGTTCTGGTTCTTACCTCTTCCGTTTTCACCTTTTTTTCCTTTAATAGTTTTCATATATCTTAAATCTATTAATGTATGTAACCCCTCATCTACTTTAAATATAATGTTAGAGCCATGTCCACCATTACCCCCAAAAGGACCACCCATTGCTACATATTTTTCTCTTCTAAATGCTAGGCAACCATCTCCACCATTACCAGCCTCAACTTTTATTACAACCTCATCTATAAACATATTATTAATCCCCTTTCATAACATAATTTCAGTATATAATGCAAAACATAAGTGGTCAAGTAAAACTTAAAAAGAAGATGATAGTCATCTTCTCTTTAAATAACGAAATTATTTATTATTTATACTAAGTCTTAAAGTCTTTGATTCAGACTTTTTTTCCATTTCTTTTTCCATTAATACAGAAGCAACTTCTACAGAATGTGCCTTAAGTCCACCTTTTTCAAGATCATTTATTAATGCTTTTACATTTCTCTCATGAATTGAATTAGGTACTTCTTCATTCAAAGAAACTTTCATTCTTTTTCTTAAACTTCCTTGAAATATATCCGGACACTTATCTAAAAGTTTAGAAACAAGACTCCTATCTTCAAGTAGATCTAAATACAAATCATCTGAAAAATAAAATTTATTAAGTGAATAATCTCCATTATTATTCGATATAAGAGAGAAACTACATTCTTCATCATTTGAAGAAAAATAATCTTTCAATTCTTCCATATTTTTAAAAAGTAGTATAAATGCTTTCATATCTTCTTCATTGAGAGAAAGTATCTTACGTCTATTATTACTGCTATCGATTTTAACTAATGTTGTTTTCACGCTTTTAAGCCTCCTTATTTATATGAAACATCTAATGTTTCGCCTTTTTCGGCGTGCGTTCTACATTTTATCAAAAAAAAGATGATTTGTCAATTACTAATCACCTCTATTAAGCATACAAATTACTACAAAATACGTTATCTTCTCTTAAATAGTGTATAACCAACTAATGCAATAACCAATCCTGCCAACCCAACTATAACATAATTTAAGCTCTTAGGATTATTTACCGCATCATTTACAACTGCACCTGTTAAAAAATATTCAGAACAATGATTAATAACAAATTCAGCATAGCCATCCTTTACCTTAATATTTTTCTCAACAAATTCAACTTTTTTAGTCTCTTCATTGTAATAATATAAGTACAAATTATCGCCATCACTAAACTTATCTTTAACATTAACCTTTATTTTAGCATCTGTAGGTAAATCACCATGATGAGAGAAAGATATATAAACCTTATTCCCTTCTGGTGCTAGTCGGTCTATCTCTTCTTTTTTAGTAGATGTAAAATCTATATTAAAATTAAGAGTTATTTTATCTTTTATTTTGTTTTTATCAAAACTCCAGGAATAACTAAGTCCTGTAGACTTTTCAGTTAATCCAATTACTACTTCATCATTTTTAATTGTTTTTGTTATATTATAATCGCTTTCATTTATACCGACAATGTCTACATACGGAGGTACTTCATCTAAAACCGATGCATAACAAATCGTTGGTATAAATAAAATTGCTATTAAAAATATTAGTAATTTTTTCATAGTACCTCCGGTATCGTTAGCTTTTAATCAATAATAATGTTAATGGAACCAATTGATAAGTAAATTTAATTAACATAAGTAGGATGATATTATTATTATATCTTGTATAAGCATAAGAAAATAAAAGCGCTGGTAAAAAATATGATAAAATATCAAGAACTATTGTCTTAGAACTAAATCCTACAAAAGCAAAATTAATTAGTGTATAAACAGATGCACTTACTAGTATAAACACCCACTTATTCTTAATAACATCACTTATTGATTCTCTAAATATTAACTCTTCTGCAACAATTGCAAAAACCATTGTTTTAAAGATTTTATATGTTAAATTTAATGTATTTGAATCAAACAATAATTTTGTATTTCCATCTTGCATATTACTAGCTGTTGGCCATAACAAATCAGTTAATACACCCATGCATATGTTAAAAATAAATATAATTGCAAACCATAACACAACAGTTTTTATAACATCAATAACTTTATAGTTTTCCTTTAAATCCTTAAGATCATTTTTTAAATTTTCACGATAAGCAAACACTATACAGATCAAGAAAATCAAATCGGCTACAAAAGATATTAATGTTGTATTTACAATATTAAATGTAGAAAATACAATAGAAATAACATTTGAATAAAGTAAATAACATATAAAAACCAAAAGTGTTTTGATAAGCTTTTCACTTGCATTTTTCTGTGAAGTATTATTTTTAATAACCTTTTCCTTCATATGAACACCCTACCTTTATTAGATTATAACACGCGGGTTAAACTTACTTCAAGCATTTCCAAAGACTTTCAACAAAAAAGACTCTAAAAAGAGTCTAGTTTACATATTAGAAGAATCTAGATAACCATTTCCACATAATCTAAAAGCCTCCCTTCTTTTTTATACTAGTGAATAATCACTTGTTTGTATCACTTTTTTGTATTCCCCTCTGACAATATAAGTATATATCATTTTTAGAAAAAATACAATAGTAATCAAACATTGTATATCATTTTATTTATAGAAACATTTAAAAAATGTAACTATCAAGAAAATAAAAAGCAGCATCAAAAATAGATACTGCTTTATATATATAAAATTAATCCTCTACTGGATAACAACTAACTTGCTTCTTATCTTTTCCTAAACGTTCAAATTTAACAACTCCATCAACTGTTGTATAAAGAGTGTCATCTTTTCCTCTTCTTACATTAGTTCCAGGAAATATTTTAGTTCCTCTTTGACGATATAGAATTGAACCTGCAGTTACTGTCTCACCGTCACCAGCTTTTGCTCCTAATCTACGTCCTGCTGAATCACGTCCGTTAGATGTTGAACCTTGTCCTTTGTGGTGAGCAAACAATTGTATATTTAACTTAAACATCATTATTCCTCCTCTATCTTTATATTTTTAGGATAATCATTTGCTAATTCTCTTAGCATATTTAACATATTTAATATTAGATTATCAACTATTTCATTGTTCTTATTTACAACTATTATAAAATTATCTTTTTTTTCTTCATAAGTAATATAATTCTTATCAAACATCATAATTGCATTTATTGTAGTTATCATAATAGATGAAGCACTACTGCAAACGATGTCTCTACCATAATCATCATATTCTGTATGACCTAACAAATTAATCTTTTTAAATTTATTATTTTCTTTTTTAACTATAACTTTTAACATTGATTAACCATTAATTTTTTCAATAAGAACTTTAGTGTATGGTTGTCTATGTCCTTGGCGACGACGGCTTGCTTTAGATTTTTGAGTATATTTAAAAATTCTAATTTTTCTTTGCTTACCATGTTTTTCTACTTTACCAACAACAGTAGCACCATCAAGATAAGGATTACCTACCTTTGAATCGATCATTAATACTTGATCAAATACAACTTCACTTCCAGCTTCTTGATCTAATTTTTCAACATAGATTGATTCACCTTCAGATACGTAGTATTGTTTACCACCAGTTTTAATTACTGCTTTCATATTATCCTCCTTTATATTTTCTAGACTCGCTATTAAGGTACTTATAAAGTTTCTAAACCTTTTCAATGCGGTTTGAACCCATAAAGGCTACAAACATTAAGAGTTTATCATAAATTCATTAGATAGTCAAATGTTTTCAGGTATAAATAATAAAATTCAAACTTCAAATATAGTCAATATTAATTATAATGTTTATTATATAAATGTAACTTCATTAAAAAAGATAGTTAAATAACTATCCATTTAATTACATATATTTTTCCATTGATTTCATCATTTGGTTAATTTGCTTTTGTGAAGGTTTTCTTCCCATCTGCATCATTAATGCTTTAATCATTTCCTCATTTATTGGAGGATTCTTTTTTAAGTAGTTAGTCATAACTTTCTTTGCAATAAAGAAACCAATAACTGCACCTACTAAAATTCCTATAAATACTTGCAATATATCAAGCCACATATTAGTCACTCTCCTTATGTATCTATTTTACTAAAAATTATATGTTTATACAAGTATTTTTATATTTGATAAGAAGAAATAATCATTATTTATAAAGTCACATACAAAGTAATTTCTATTATCTAATGCTAAAGTATTAAAAAAATCCGTATAACTTTTATTAGTATTAATAAGTATATATGAATACTTAACTTTTAAAGCACTTACTTCATCTTTATATAAATTATTAATAATATGATTATCTTTCTTTTTTACATAAGTCATTTTATTATGTAGTTTTAAAAATATGTTTTTATCAACCTCATCCTTATCTATTCTATTAGCTAATTGTTTAAACATATTAAACCCATATTCTAAATCCTTTTTCCTCATGTAATATAATTGATGCAGTACATTATATAAACTATTTGGAGTTTCCTTATATAAATCTACATATTCACTTCTAATATCAAAAACATAATAAATTCTCATTTCCTTCACCCATAATAATAGTAATATTTATATAGTAAGAAAAATGTCAAAAAAAAGAACTACTTTAGTAATTCTTCTATTTTATTTTCGATATATTTTGCATCAAAATTATATTTATTTAACACATCTTTATAATTTCCACTACTACCAAATGTATTCATTGTAAATAAATGAGATTCATTACTTACAAACTGGTACCAAGAATATGGAGATGAAGCCTCTATAACAAATGTCTTAGATTTATCTGGAAGTATATTATCTATATATTCCTTACTCATTTTTTTAAATCTTTCTATAGATGGCATACTTACTACTCTTGTATCTATTCCTTTTTCTGTTAAAAGGTTGGCAACTTCAAGCGTTAATTCTGCATCTTCGCCAGAAGAAATTAATATTGCATCAAGACGTTTTAATTCTTCTTTTAATATATATGCACCATTCTTAACCTCGCCTACCTTAGTAGAATCAAGTATATTAACCTTATTTCTACTTAAAACAATAACTGAAGGCTCTCTTGTATCAAATATAGATTTGTAAGAGCCAAGTACTTCGTTCGCATCAATTGGCCTATAAACATTAAGATTTGGAATACTTCTTAAAGATATTAATTGTTCTACTGGTTGATGAGTTGGTCCATCTTCACCTACTGTAATTGAATCATGAGTAAAAACATATATAACTGGTAAATTCATCATTGCACTCATTCTTATAGCAGGTTTCAAATAATCAGAAAATGATAAGAAAGTAGATACAAAAGGTGTAAGTCCTACCAAAGCCAATCCATTAGCAATACCACCCATTGCATGTTCTCTAACTCCAAAATTAATTGTTCTATCTTCATAATCATTTAATTTTGCATAAGTAGATGAAGCAACATCAGCACTACCACCAATTAGTAATTTATAAGACTTAGCAATTGCGTTTAGTATTTTACCAGAAGTTACTCTAGTAGCTTCGCAATTATCATCCGGAATATCATAATATAAATCTTTTAGTTTAACACTCTTTTTAGAGTTATCTAATTCATTTAATATTTCTTTATCTTCTTCACTTAAAGAAGAAATTTTACCCATCCATTCTTCTATTTCAGCATTACATCTAGTTGAAATATTTTCACTAAAGTAAGTACTTGCTTCTGAAGATATTTGGAATGGTATATCTCTTAATCCTAATTTTTCTTTAATTTCTTTTACATCTTCACTGTCTAATATAGAACCATGAACTGCTTTTGTACCTTCAAGTCTTGAATATTTACCTATTGTTGTTTTAAATTCTATTATTGTAGGTAAATCACTTGTTTTTGCTTTAATAAATGCATCATTTACTAAAGTTAAATCCTCAGGATCAGAAACAGTTATTACGTTCCAACCAATTGATTCAAATCTTAATTTAATATTATCAGTAAATGTTGTATTAGTATCACCATCAAGTGATATACCATTAGAATCATATAAAAGTATTAATTTATTTAGTTTTAACTTACCAGCAAGTGATAATGCTTCATAACTGATTCCTTCCATTAAGTCACCATCACCACATAATGCATAAGTATTAAAATCTATTACACCATCTTTTAATAAACTAGATAAGTATTTTTCACCTATAGCCATACCAACAGCATTTGCAATTCCTTGGCCCAATGGACCAGTAGCACAGTCAACGCCTGGTGTTATGAGCTCTGGATGTCCCGGTGTAATTGAATCTAGTTTTCTAAACTTTTTTAAATCATCAAGAGTTATATTATATCCTGCCATATGAAGCGTAGCATACAAAAGCGCAGAACCATGTCCTGCAGACATCACAAATCTATCCCTATTTATCCAATTTGGATTATTTGTATCTATCTTCAAATGATTTTGATATAGTGTAGCAATTATAGGTGCCGCCCCAAGAACTATTCCTGGATGTCCACTTCCTGCCTCACTAATCATATCAATCCCTAAACCTCTAATATTATCTACTACTTTTTTATCCAAGGGATTTGCATCTTTTTTCTTTATTAACATATCTCCACTCTCCTAAGATATTACATCTTATTTAATTAAGCTTTTATTTAATACTTTTTCTTTTTCTATCATTCTTTTAATGTTTCTACCAGAAATTGAATTATCAAAATAATGACTATTTAATTTCTCTATTCTGTTATTATATTCATCAGAACTTATATCTGCATTCTCATATTGAAAATATAATTCAGATTGTTCAGCTTTATATCTATTTAAAGTGAATTCAACCAATTCCTCAGTTTCAAGATCACTTCCATATAAAAGATATGGATTAAAATATAAAGTACCTAATATTCTAGTTCTATCTGTATCTTTATCTAAAAAGGATAAAACTGCATTTTCACTAGCATTAAAAAGAAGGGATAAATCTCCTTCTGTTATATTCAATCTTTTTAATTCTTTAGAAACATTACTGCTATTAACTATTGTCATATATATTCCTCCGTTTCTGTAGGAATATATAATACTATTTTAAGATAAAATTGTCAAATTAGCCCCATAATTTTTCTGGATATATATTATTTTTAATCATTTCATCAATTGCAGAAGTTAATTCATTTTTATCTTCCTTATAAGTCATACCATGCCATACAGCATCTGTTTTAAGTATCTTACATGTTACTTTACCCTTTTTAATCTGTTCAAACACTACAGTAGGTATTAAGTATTCACATGTATCTAGTGAATCTTTATTTTCTTCTAAGAAACTTTTGAATCTCTCCTCAAGATAATCAAATATTTCAGGTTTAAACGCAAATAAATTCATAGATACCAAACATGAAGAAGGAACCTCAAATGGCGCTCTTCCATCAAGTGGAGTTGCAATTATTCTTGAACCATTTCTCTCAACTGAAGACTCAACTAATTCAGTTAAATAATCTCCATTACTTCTACAGATTCCTCTTTTTACAGCACCATTTTCAGTTATAGTATTTCCAACATAATATCCTGCCATTGCATAACAATTACTACTATTGTTTTCTCTTAAGAATTCTGATATTACCTTATAAGCATCAAAACCATAAAAATCATCAGCATTTATTATGGCAAATGGTTCATTTACTACATCCTTACAGCAAAGGATTGCATGTGCTGTCCCAAGAGGTTTAACTCTGGTGATAGGGATATTAATACCAGCAGGAACATTATCATTTTTCTGAAAAACATATTCCACCTTAATTTTATCCTCTACTCTTTTTCCAACTGTTTCTCTAAAAATTTCATAGTTTTCTTCTTTAATTATAAATACTACCTTAGTAAAACCACATTTAATGGCATCATATATTGAATAATCAATAATGAATTCACCATTTTTACCTACAGGTTCAATTTGTTTTAAACCACCAAATCTGCTTCCCATACCAGCAGCTAATATAACTAATGTCATAAACCCTCCTATTTTTCATTAGATATTTTATTTATATATTCTTTAGCACTCTCTACACTCTGTTCACTTGGAAACATAACATATAACTTTTGATGTGGATATGAATAAGTAAGTTCCATAGAACCAGTACCAGTTACTTGAGTATCAAGTATTTCGTATTTAGTTATATCTTCTAATTCATATTTAATAAATGCAGTTATATCCTTCATATCCATGTTAGTTGCAAATTTACCATCTAAAGAGTCAAGAATTGATGTATAATCAGTTACTACCATTGCACTCTTTGATAGTTTATTGAATATTCCTTTTATTACTTCTTGTTGATTCTTAATTCTATGATTATCACCTTCAACGTATGAATGTCTTTCTCTTGCAAAACGTAGAGCACATTTACCATTAACTGTATTAGTACCAACTACGTATTTACATCCATCTAAACTCATTGCCTTATCAGAATATATTTCAATTGGTCCAATTGTATTAACAAGTGACTCAACTGTAGTAAAGTTTACTCTTACATAATAGTTTATATCTATTCCAAATAAATCTTCTATAGTTTGAACCACAGTATTAATCCCATATATACCAGCATGAGTTAATTTATCTTTATAACCTGTTTTACCATGTAATTGAACATAATAATCTCTTGGTATTGATGTTAACAATACTTTATTAGTATTAGGATTAACTGTCGCAATCATATTAACATCGTTTCTTGTGGTTTTATTAATTGTTCCATAAGAATCCATTCCACTAATTAATACATTAAATGATGTATTTTTAATACTAACCTTTTTAGTTATATCTTCAACATCCTTAGTTATATCTATGGTTTTAAGTACTCTTGTTCTTTCACTAAAATCAGTATATTTTTCTTCTAAATCTTCTTTTATTAGATCACTTACTAATATTGAATCAGTCTTAGCAGTATATAATCTATCTTTTAAAGAATCAATATTCTTAACGGTAGAGTAATTAAGTTCTAGTCTTATTTTAGATAATACTTCTTGACTAGTTCCTTCATAATACGTTAAATTCTTACCATATAAATCAGATATCTCATCGTATTTAGATTCTTTCATTACAATTATATAATAACTTGTAATTTCTTTTTTTATAGTATTTAAATTATTCATAAAATGTGTTGTTTTATTTAAATAATATATTCCACATGAATAACCAACTATCATAAGTATAGTAACTATATAAGCAAGGCCTTTAAATAGTTTAAAAACAATATTATCAGAAGATATAAACAAGAAAATATCTGTTATTATAGTTACAATATAACAAGTTGCAACTAGTAACATAAAATATTTATCTGGTATTACATCAATCTTCTTAAGTATAACTATAAATATAGTTGTAATTATAAATAATAGTATTCCTGCAATTATTCCTATAATATTTTTCTTTTTCATAATAACCACCTAACTGACTAAAAAGTCACAATTTCTTTTTATTTTTTCATAGTAGTCTTTACCAGCTACTTTATTAAACAATTTATCTATTTTCTTCCAATTATCAATAAGTGTTGTCCTATCAACTCTATGTAAATCAGTTCCAAGATAATCTACGTATCTATGTTTAAGCATATATTTTAAAAGCTTTTCAGCACTATCTCCATATCTACCAATTATACTAGTATAATTACATTGAAATAGTACTTTTTCGCCTCTTAATTCATCAACCAAACTATAATCATCTTGAAAATAAGTATATCTTTCAGGATGTGCAATTATTGGTAAATAACCAGCGCTTTTAATTTCAGAGATAATATCAAGAAGTCCTATTATTTTATTATGAAATGGAAGTTCAATGAGTAAGCAATTAGTATCTCCTAGGGTTTCTATATATCCATCCTCTACCAAATTTACTATATTCTCATTTATAAATATCTCATTTCCAATAAATATATTTACATTAATATTATTTTTCTTAAGCTCATCTCTTATTATTTCAAGCTTTTCTTCCTTTATTTCATTGGGAGCACTATATTCACTATCTTCTATATAGTGAGGAGTTATTATAAGATTATCAAAGCCTATAGAACTTAATTTTTTAATAAGTTCTATAGATTCTTCTAAACTCCTTGCTCCATCATCTATTCCATATATTAAATGTGAGTGTATATCTGTCATTATTTCACCTACTCATAGTAATTAGAATATTTACCCCTTTTTGTTGTAGGAGCTTTATTTACAACAACCCCTGCGATATTAGCATCAATTTGTTCTAATGCTTTTTTAGTTTGATTTAATTCATCAATTGAAGTATACCCTATAGTTGTAACTATTATAACTCTATCAACTAGATTTGCTAGTACTAGTGAATCAGGAAGTCCATTAACAGGAACTCCATCAAATATAACTCTATCAAAATTTTCTCTAAATATATTTACTAACTTCTTACAGCTAGAAGAGTTTAAAAGTTCACTAGGGTTTGGTGGAACAGTACCACGTGATACTATATACAAATTTGGTATAGTAGTTTTCTTTATATATTCAGGAAGATCTTCACTAGTTCCTGATATTAACATATTTGAAAATCCTTTAGCAGCAGATTGATTAAATATTTTATGTACTCTTCCAAGGCGTAAATCTGCATCAACTAATAGAACCTTTTCTCCTGTTTGAGCAAAAGCCGCAGCTAAATTAGAACTTATAAAACTCTTTCCTTCTCCAGGTACTGAACTAGTAACAAGTAATACTTTAGCATCATCATTTGCAGTAAACTTTAAATTTGTTCTTATTGTTCTTATATCTTCACTAATGTTTGATTTTGGCTTACTAAATACGATTAATTCATCTTTCATTATTTTCTACCACCTTTGCCATACATTTGAACACTACCTAATATCGGAAGCTTAATTTTTTGTTCAACTTGCTCAACTGATTTAATTGTTCTATCAAAGTAGAATATAACAAATGAAATTCCACATCCTAGTACAAGTCCAACCATAACATATATAATAAGTTGTTTAACAACATTTATATTGTATGGAGAAGTTGCAACTGTTGCTTCATCTAATATACTAACATTGTTCATCTTATATAGATCAATTACTTCTTTAGCAAATGAATTAGCAGTTACATTAGCTATATTTTTAGCTCTAACAGCATCTCTATCAGATACAGTAATTTTAATTATTTCAGTTTCATTAACAGAACTAACAGAAATCTCATTAACAAGAGATTCATAACTAGTATCAAGTTCTAACTCTTTTATAACCTGATTAAGTACTCTTTTAGATTTAACTATCTCTGCATATGTACTAACCAAATTTTTATTAAGTGTTACATCATTTTGTGTAATACCATTTGACGTAGTAGTAGAACTACCTAATATTACGGTAGTATATGATTGATACATTGGCTTTTGAATTAAAAATCCATATATACTGCCTAAAATACATACTGCTGCGGTAATTGTTATTATAAAACCTATCTTACCTTTGAAAAAATTGAATAACTCCTTTAAATCGATTTCTTCCACTTATTACACCTCTTTATTCTAGATTTATTCTAGTATAACATAATACAACAAGTTTTTCTATAAAAAATATATTTTTAAGTAAATTTAAAAATTGGCGATTATAAATCACCAATTAAAAAATACTCGATTTAATTACTTAGTTAAAACCTTAGACTTATCATCTTTCAATTTTGATATATATAAATCAGCAAGTTCATCACATTTCACAGCTGTTAATTCTTCACCAGTTTCCAATTTATATTTAATTAGTTCATCAACAAAATCTTGTAATTCTTTTGGGCAATAACTTACCATTGAACCACAGAACTCATCATAAAACCTTACAATATGTTCTTTTGCGTTTGTTTTTCTACTCTCATACAATAAAAGATCATCTTTTCTAAATAAAGTATGTAAAGAATCATTATATTCAATTGGATATTCCTGTTTAGGAAACATTCCATCTTTTGATATATATCCACATACAAACTCTTCTTTTTTTGTTTCCAAAATTTTGTCTAAAAATCTTCCTCCGTAGCAAACTGTATCAATTAAAACAGCCTCTTCATTGAACTCATAATTGCTTTCTTTGATATAGCTCATAACCCTAGCAAGAGAAGGACCGATAATTTTTAAATCAAAAGAGGAATTCCTACATATACCTCGTATATATAATTCTCTTTTATTAAGCATATCAATATTCTTATACTTTAATGCATCTTCCCTACTATTATAATTTTTAATAACCTCATTTTTAATAGAATTATATCTATTATAATATTTACTTTTATTATGCCTATAATCTTGTTCTAGTTTATCCAACGTCATATACTTTTCTTTATACAATTCACTAACTTCATTACAATAGTTTACATAATTAGAATTACTTTCCTTTAAAACCTCAAACATAATTACCTCCATAAATAAAATATATATTAGAGCAATATAATTGTCTAATATATATTTATGATAGATAATATAACTAAATTTTATGAAAACTTTTTGTTAGATTAAACAATGAGTATAATATCATTATGGTAAAATCAACGTTACTAAACTTAATTACAATATGCATCATCAATTTAAGTATATGTTATATATTAAATCGCTCATTATTATACATTTTTAATTAATATTGGCAAATTTATTTATAATAGCATCTACTATTTTTTCTGATGCATGTCCATCACCATATGGATTACATGCTTTACTCATTTTATCATAAGCATTTTGATCAGTTAATAATATTTTAGCTTCATTGTAAATATTCTCTTCATCCGTACCAACCAATTTTAGAGTACCCGTCATAATTCCCTCGGGCCTCTCTGTAGTATCTCTTAAAACTAATACAGGTTTACCTAAACTAGGGGCCTCCTCTTGAACTCCTCCACTATCCGACATAATCATATAACTTTTATTTTGGAAATTATGAAAATCCAAAACTTCTAGAGGCTCAATAAGCCTAATTCTATCGCAATTAGCAAATATCTCATACGCAGTTTCTCTTACTTTTGGATTTAAATGAATTGGATACAACACTTTAACATCATCAAATTCATCCACAATTCTTTTGATTGCCTTAAAAATATGTTTCATAGGCTCTCCTAAATTTTCTCTTCTATGAGCAGTTACTAAAATTAATCTTTCATCTTCTTTTATCCAATCCAACTCTGGATTAGTATAATTTTCTTTAACCGTAGTTGCCATAGCATCTATAGCAGTATTACCAGTAACATATATTTTACTTTCTTCCTTATTTTCTTTTAATAAATTATTTTTGCTTAATTCAGTTGGTGTAAAAAACATATCTGTCATACAATCAACCATTTGTCTATTCATTTCCTCTGGAAATGGACTATATTTATCATAAGTTCTAAGCCCTGCCTCAACATGCCCGATTGCTATTTGATTATAAAATGCCGCTAAGGCACCCGCAAATGTTGTTGTAGTATCACCATGTACAAGAACAATATCGGGTTTTGCGTCTTTAATTACCTCTTCTAAACCATATAAGACATTAGAAGTAATGTCACTCAATGTCTGACCTTGTTTCATAATATTAAGATCATAATCAGGCTTAATATTAAATGTTTCTAAAACCTGATCAAGCATTTGTCTATGCTGGGCAGTAACACATACAATACTATCTACTTCACATCTTCTTTCTAATTCCTTAACAAGTGGAGCCATCTTTATAGCTTCAGGTCTTGTTCCAAATATACTCATTACCTTGATCATTTTATAATCATTCCTTTCTTATCTCAGTTTTAATGTTTTTAAAAATTTCTTTATAATTGCCTTCCATAAAGGATCCTTACTATATTTATTAAGATAGAAAACAATATTACTATTATTAATTTTTTCATTTGATAATTTATTAAAAAATCTATTTCTATTTCTATTTATTTTTACGTTATGATTATGATTATACTTGTATATTTCGTTTAAATCAATTTCAGTTAAATCCACATGTTTTTTTATACTCTGTAAAGTTTTATTTGCTTTGTCTGTGTTAACACACAACAAAGAAATGCCTGTATTGTTATTAGTTGTTTCTTTTAATAGTTTCTCAATACCCCAAGCATCTCCTATAGTAAAATCAGATAATCTATTAGAACTACAGAAGTGACAATTGTGACATGATGGACGGTTTAGTAACTCTACTAAAAATGCGTGATAATAAGAACTTTCAATTATTTCAGTATCATCAACAAACTGAATTATGGATTTATCACAATGCCATCCAATCTTCTTCGTTCTAAAATATATATTTTTAATTCTTTTTGAATATTTTCTTTCCAAATATTCTTTATATAATTTAAAAACCTTTGGGGAAGGATTTGAATGACAAATTATATCACACGTCAACAAGTTAGTGTAATCTTTTCCTAAGAAACTTCTTAAAGCCTGACATTGACATGGAGTACCGGTAAATAAAACCATTTTATCTTTAAGCATCTCTTTTACTTCTACAAAAGAGTTTTTTAGGTCGCTTCTTACATATTTTGATCCCTGAAAATCAATTAGCTCATCTTCATTTAAAGTATAAGAATGTACTGCAATAAGGTTTTTATCATATTTAACTCCAAATACAACACCATTATTTTTTAAGACATATTTAGCTAATAAAACAAACATTCCACCTGAAGAACTATTGCTTAAATCTTCTTTATTTTTATTAATCGCAGCATATGCCTTTATTTTATTGTTTAGATTATATTCATGATTTGGGCAAATATTTTTGCAAATATTGCAATTAATACATTTACTTTTATCTATTACCGGATAAACAAAGCCTTCATTATCTTCTATCATTGTAATTGCTTTTTTAGGGCACTTTAAAGAGCACAATCCACAACCATTACAATCTTTTTTTTTCAACGTTTCAAAATAAGTCATCTTATATCATTCTCCTCTTTTTAATTCTGGATGATATCAATATATAAAATTCTTTAATAGAACTAAGATTTAATACTATGCTGAATATAACTGAAATAATAATAGACATAATATTTAAATAAATATTATTAATATAAAATAATGAAATAACAAATAAAAACATCAATATTGATATCATTACAACCTTCTTATTAATATTTATTTTAAAATATTTTTTATTAACATCAAAAATACGATACATTGCCATAATAAAATATGAAGCAAAAGTAGATACAGCTGCAGCGTAAAGTCCTATATATTTTATCAAAACTAAATGAATTATTATATTTGTCACAGCCGAAAAAATAGATGTATTAGCAATAGCTTTTGTATTTTTCTTAGCTATATAAATGGCACTTATCAAACCAACCACAATGTTAAATAGTGAACCTAAAAGTAATATCGGCACAATATTAATTCCATATTGATAATCTTTGTTTATCATTATTGGATATATAAATGGCATTAATGAAATAAGTGTAATTGCCATTGCTATAAATAATTTCATAATAATATCAAACATTTTGCTAAAATAAGAAGAAATATCATTATCGTTAATGTGCAAAGAAATAGATTCTGTCCAACTAACATTAAAAATATTATAAATTGTAACGTACATTGCAGAAAATTTTGCGGCAGCTGAAAGGATTCCATTCATTGACAATCCTAAAATAATTGAAACGATTACTCTATCAGAAGATCCAAAAATCCACCAAGAAATAGCATTAGGTACTAATGGTAATGAATATTTCCATAACTGTTTAGTAGTTGTCCAATTAAATAATTTATATCTAAAATATTTTGATATCTTTAGTGAAATGAATAAATAAATCATGGAAGCAAAATGTCCAGCCATTATTCCAATTAACATCCCAGTAACATTTAATTTTACTACCACTAAAAACAACACCGAAAAGATAATGGTAGTAAGGGCATTTAAAAAACCACTTATAGAATACTTTTTGTTGTCACCTAATCCTCTTGCAATTTGCATAAATAATGAAGAAAAAATATTAAATATAATTATTATTAACAAATAAAACTTATATTGATTCTTAATGAAAAGAGAAAGAATGACGAACAATGCCAAAAACATAAAAATTTGATAACAAACTGAAACAATTCCATTTGTTATAATTCTATTCTTTTCATTATCGTTATTTCTATTTTCGATTAAGTTTCTATAAACAGCATGTTCAACTTGAAAAGTAACTATTGGAATAACAAGAATGGCCAAAGTATTTAATAAATCAACAATTCCATATTCTTCAGTTGATAAAACACCAGTATATAATGGCAACAAGAAAAAAGTAATCAATTTGGTACATATAGTACCAATAGAAATAATAATTGTATTTTTAAATAAATTCTTTTCTCTTTCTCCTTTCATAAAAAATATCACCTTACTTTTTTAAAACAGATTTTTTTAGCCATGATAGAGATGAATTTCTCATATCATTTATTTTTTTATTAACATTCATATAATTAATCGTTTCAGAATAATCTTTTTCAACGAAATCTTCAACAGTTGTAACAATTCTATTCTCAAGTTTTAATTCTTTTAATAAATCCGTCATTCTAGAACCTCTTGTTTTGTGTGGAATAATCCAAAAGTTTTTGTTGAAAATTAATGAAAAGACTAATCCATGAAATGAGTTTGTTACAACATATTCTGCATTTTTAATATAATTTATAAATTCAAATGGATTTGACAAAAAAACATTTTTATAAATATTTTTAAATCCTTTATTCCTCAAATCAAAATAAACAACTTTATAGCCAGTCTGATCTGACAAATTATTTACAATGTCAAAATACTTTTGATTATTATCCATGGTGTAAGCAAGAATGTACTTTTCATTTTCGTTTTCATATTTACCAATTAAATCATTCCACTCTTGTTTCGATAATAATAAAGTTGGATCCACATTAACATCAATTTGTTTATTCTTTAGAATCTTATTTAATTCTCTTTGAGCTGTTTTTTCTCTAACTGAAATACAGTCAAGAACTTCTAACTTTTTAACATAGTTATTTTTATCTTGTTCTTCAATAATAGGCTCTCCAATGCTAGCAGCATAGGAGATTCTACGATTAGATTTATTACCCACATTTAAAGTATAAATATCTGATAATCCTCCATCAATTTTACTACTCCATACTTGATCACTGCCAGTTAGTAAAACATCTGAATCATCAATAATATTATTTATTTTGTCAATACTATTAACAACATCAGTCATAATTAAATTTTTTTTAATAAAGTCTTGAAAAATAATATATTTTTTCTTTAGTTTTTTATAAAAGAAAATGTTTTTTATAATTTTTTTAATTTTTCTTTTAAAACTTAAATTTTTAAAATTATCAGGATTATAATCAATCATACAAAAATCAGTATAATTGACTATTTTATTATCTACCCCAATGTTAATTAAGACTCTTTGGAGAGCTAAAGCCTGTAAAACAGCACCATAATTTACTGCAGAATGAAATGTAAGTGTTTTAGTTTTGATCATAACTTCCTCCTAATTATAATATTTCTTTTTCCATAATAAATACAAAACAAATCCTGGAACAAAACATATTATCTTAAGAAAAGAATTTTTTATTATTGATGGTTCTTTTCCCTGCTCTTTTGCAAAATAGTAATATGTTTGAAGCAATATCATATTCTTTATTCTCAATTTTAATGAGTAATCCTTTCTTATATACTCGTTTGCATGTGTCATGCCACCCATAGAATTCATAATACGCATTTTTCTTCCTTGCTTAGTTAGTCCTCCTGTTAAATAATCACATATATATAGCACTTTATTAATAAAAACCAATTTATTATTTCTAGATATTTTATTCCAAAAATAACCTTCACCAATAAATTTTTCATTCTTATAAACTGGGAACTCATTGTTTTTTATTAAATCGGTATAGAAAACTTCAAACCTATCTCCGTGAGGTTGTTTATTAATAATATCTAATATATAATCTCCAACGAATTCATCATCTTTAAATTTGACAGTAGTAGGATTATCAATGGAGTAACCTTTTAAATATACGAAGCCAAAAATATCATCATTTTTATATTTATCATAATTATTCTCAATTATTTGTATTGCATCTTTTATCAAGTAGTCATCACTATCTACTACACAAAAAAGTTTCGTTTTGATTTTTTTAAAAGCATAATTTAGAGCAGTATGTTTCCCACCATTTTTTTTGTAATAATATTCTATTTTAATATTTGATGATTTGATAATTTTATCAAAAAAAGTATGTGTATTATCTTCACTACCATCATCTATAACAATCCACACAAAATTTTTATTGCTTTGATTACACAAACTAGCATATAACTCTGTTATTTCCTTTAATCTATTGTAAGTTGGAGTTATTATTGTTATTAATTCTTTCATCTTTTTTCTCCTTTAATGGAACAATAAAATAGCTATATATAAATCTATATAATTTTAAATTTGAATTAACTCTTATATGAGTACAAATTTTACTGAAAATTGATCTTTTCTCCAACCAAGAGCCCGTAAAAGCATGTATAGTTATTGACTTACTCGATGGTTCACATAGTAACTCTTTTTGATAGACATGCAAATTGTCATCTAGTTCTTGTTCAATATTTCCTAATTTACAATTATATTCTTTAATTAGTAAATCTGTAACCCACTCTGTATTTGTAGTATTTAAATCAATTTTGTTATCATCATAATGAGATAACATTTTTTTAATAAAATTGTGTTTCTTTACAGCTCCAAAAACAGCTGTAAATGGTAGATTCTTGCTCTCGTATCCTACAAAAGCAGAATTATTTAATAGATTTTCAAATGCATTTTCATCAATAAGAAGAATATCTGTATCAAAATAAATTCCACCATAATTATAAATTGCCCAAGCTCTTACATAGTCACTTACGAAAGCCCATTTTTTATTTTTATACGCTTCTCTAACAAACGGATTGCTTTCAATGTCAAAATTTGATTCGTTCCATTCAATTATCTTGAAATCTTTTAATTTTTCCCAAGTTTTCATGCATTTTACTATATTATCTGGTTTTTCTTTACCACCCATCCAAACATAATGTATAATTCTTGGTATTTTATCATTTTTTTTCATTTCTTCCCACCTGTCCTAATTATTAAAAATTGAAATATCCTTAAATACATAACTTTCATAATTTTTTAAAGAATACTCACCCTCATCATATGTATAGATATATCTATAGTAGCCAAGGAACGACAAAGAAAATAAAATCATTACATAAATCAATCTAGATTTCTTTTCAAAAATAGAATATAAGTAATAAAGTACAATTGGAAATAGTATTGAAAAATAATCTCTTATTCTTATCATTATCTCAAAATTTCTAAATAATGTTACTATTGGAATTATTAATAAAAATGTATTTATGATTGTTTTTGATTCATTGCTTTTCAAATACACTCTATTGTAAAACAAAACTACTAATATCCAGACAGCATACGTTTCTATAGAACTGAGTAAATTAACAGAAACATTTGAAACAGAATTAATATAAAAATCCGCTTTATTAATAAGATTTCCAAATCCACCAAAAATACTATATATCAAATTTGACGGATTAAAAATAAATACATGAGTAATGTTAAGCAATAAAAATGCTAAAAATACTAATCCATAAATCGTAATAAATTTTTTTGTAAAAGATTTATTTCTTAAAAATACAATAGGCAATAAGATCAAACTACTACTATGAAAAAAATAGCACGGTATAATCATTAACAAATATCTTTTCCAGTTTCCATCTTTTAAATAAGATAAAGCATACAAAAATATGACTATTACAAGTGACTGACGCATACTTACAAAAGTATTGAAAATGCAACTTTTATATAAAAATACTATTATGAAGAAGGAAAAATCTACATCATATCTTTTCATTGCTTTATACAGTAAAAAATAAAATAAAATTGAATGTATTAAGGTAAAACCATAAAAATTGAATCCCAAGGATTTTACAAGAGAATTTAATAGCATATATCCTGTTTCAAATCCAAAAAGATAGTTACCGTTAAAATCAAATTTTAATAATGTAGGGGCCAAATTAAAAGCTTTTTCATAAATCTCATAATCACTTCCACCTAATCTATACCTTGTCCCAGAAAACAATGCAAGAATTACTATAGTTATAATTTCTAATATTGATTTAATAGTTTTATTATTTGTAAATCTATGAAAAAGATAAATTATTATACACAAAGAAAATAAAATAACATAATAACTCATTTTTTACCTCCATTCATATATTTTTATAATTTATATATTTTTATCATTTTTTTCATAATTTTATCTAGCAAATAATTACTTATAATTTTTTTATTTTCATCTTTGTTCTTTAAAATACAATCCTTATTTAAAAAAATTGCTTGTACTCTTTCTAAATAAGTATTACAATCATTCATTTCAACTATATATCCATTTACTCCATCTACAACTAGATCACGATTTCCTCTACAATCTGTTGCAACTATTGGTAATCCAACATACATTGCTTCCATTATATTTACAGGCAAGCCTTCTTGTTTAGCAGACGAAATTGCTAAATCAGAAATTCTTAAAAGTTTTGGTATGTCAGTTCTATACCCCAAAAAATGAATTTGATCAGTAAGTCCCATTTTTTTTGTTAACGCATGTGCTTTTCCATTTAAACTATCACTACCGGGAAGTAATAAATGAATATGCCTATTTTCCCTAAGAAGTGGAGAAATAGTATTAATTAGCCAGATATGTCTCTTTCTTTTTGATATTTCTGCAGGATATATCAAAACAAAATCATTTTCTTTTAATCCAAACGACTTTCTAAGTTCAAGCTTTTCACTTTTAGTCATAGTAAAATTAAACTTATCTTCATCAATACCAACACCTGGCACATATTCAACACTCCTACACTTTTTAAATTTCTTTTTAGCAAGCTCATAGTCTTCTTTATTAATAGTAATTAAAGTATCAGTATATTTAGATAAATATTTTTCTACCGGGTAAAAAAGCAACCAATTAAGTAATGGTGCCCCTTTATAAAAATGAAAACCATGTGCTGTATAAATCATTCTAGTATTTACTTTATTTCTTACTTTTTTATAAGCAAGCCTAGTAACAACACTACCCATCGGAGTATGCGTATGAACTATATTGAAGTTGTTATCTAATAAAATTTTTTTCATTTGTTTAATTGCTTTTAAATTATTTATTTTAAATGGGCTTCTTTCAAAAGAAACTTTATGTTTAACATCACAAAAAGGGATAGTATCATCTGTATTAGTTGCAACGTGAACTTCATATCCCTTTTCTTTAAACATTTTTAAATAAGGCAAATGAAAGTGTAATATATGTGAATCAACAGTTGCAGTAAATAAAACCTTTTTCATCAAGCACCACTCCCTACTAATAATGAATCATCTAACTCTTCAGCTAAATTTAAATTTGACATAGTATCTGAAGTAACCTCTTTTTTCTTTTTCATATCTTTATAGTTAAACTTATAATATTCTTTCCTCTTAGGATTGTTTTGCTTATAAAGTGCTTTAATTTCATCATGTATTGCAGATTTACTATTACTAAATCCTTCTCTTTTTACTATACATTTAACAGTTTTTAAAACAATCATTACATCCATTTTAAATGAAACATGTTTAACATAATATATATCTATATTAATTCTTTCTTTAATACTAAGATTATTTCTACCACTACATTGTGCAAGACCAGTTATGCCAGGCAACACATCTAATCTTCTCATTTGATGCTTATTAAAATTTTCTGCATACTCTAAAATCCAAGGTCTAGGTCCAATAAAAGACATATCACCCTTGATTATATTTATAAGTTGTGGAAGCTCATCTAAAGATAATTTTCTAATAACTCTCCCAACTTTAGTTACTTGATCTTCCTCACTTGAATTATAAACATCATTACTTGCACTCATGCTTCTAAATTTATAAAGTTTAAATGGCACACCATTTTTACCACTTCTAATTTGTTTAAATATTACCGGTCCTTTTGAATCTAATTTAATCGCAACTGCTACTACCAAGAAAATAGGAGATAATAATATTAAAAGCACTACCGAAAACAAAACATCTAAAACTCTTTTAATATACTTTGAATACATCCTACTTACCTTCTTTCTTGCTAAGGGTAAACCCAAACAATAAAGCTACTACTGAAGCAATTATTATTACTACCCATTTCCCTTTATATGAAGAATCAGCTTTAAATTCTTCTTTGTCTATTTCAACTTTATTTGTCTTTAGTACATTAACTTTTACTGTATATTCTTCTTTTGTATTTGAAGGTGATGTAACATTAATAATTATTTTACCATCTTTTAATTCACTTACTTTTTGACTTGATATTACAACCTTAGACTTTTCATCTTTTGGTACTGCAACTAAATCAAGCTCTTTAACATCTTCCTTAACATTAACTTCATATGTATATACATTATCTTTTAAATCTATATTAACTATCTTTGAAGTTATTCCTTTTAATAGATTACTTTCTTTTACACTAGTACTATTATTAGTACTTGTCCCAATTGTAACTGTAAGTTCTACCGGATCTAATTTAGAAATATTACCAGATTTTGATGTTGCAGTTGCATTATTAAGTCTTATTGTTCCTTTATTTGCTTTTGCACTTTTTAAAATAGAAATCTCAATAGTTCCTAACTTAACTTGTCCCTTTTGTGCTTCACTAAATGTTAATGTATTCTTAGTTGTATTAGTTTTAAGTGTAATACCTTCTTCCGCTTTAAAAGTAGCTGGTACATCATAAGTAGTATATACAAGTGAAAAACTAACCTTAGTTGTTTCTTCTTTTAAATCAGCATACACATCAACTGTTGACTTTTCTCCTTTTGCTACTGTAAGTTCAGTATTATCAACACTAAGTGCACTAACTAAAGGCAAGTTTATTAAAAAAACCACTAATAAGAATATTATCCTCTTAACTATCTTCATACTATCACCATATTAAGTATATAATAAATACAAGTTCATGGCAATAAAAAATGTCGAAATTAGTCACATTTAGTCATTAAAAAATCACGCCTAAATAAGCGCGATTCTTTCCTTAATTCTATCTGTACCTAATAATTTCATTATTTCATATAAATCTGGAGTTGTTGTTTTAGTAGTTAAAGCCACCCTAATAATCATACTAAAGTCTGCAATACTACCTTTATAATTATCGGGATTTAGCTTATACTCTTTCATATTAGCACAATATCCCATTTCTTCTGCTGCTTCTTTCATTTTATTAAACCAAGTATCCTTATCAAATGAAGCATCATAATATTTATCAAAATAAGTCTTTAATACATTTCTTACTTCTTCTATATCTATTCCATTGAATTCATAAGTCTTATCTTCTTTTATAAACAACTCATCATACATATACCAAATATAATTTTTTATATCAGAGTAAGTCTCATAATCTTTTCTAGGCTTTTTTTGACATCTTTCTATATTAATTATATTCATATAATATTCTTTATCTTTTTCAATTAACTCTTTTAGTTCTTCATCAAACTTATTTGCCCAATTAAGTGATCTTTCTAATAATTCCTCTTTAGTCATCTTAGATATTACATCACGTGATATATTATTTAATTTCTCTAAGTCAAATAATGCTCCTGAAGATGACATTTTCTTTGGAGAAAAAGTAAAATCTCTAAATGTTTTATCTGGATTATTAGTATGCCACTCTTCATAATTAGAATTAATTATAGTCATAAGTGCTTCAATTACTGCTTCTTCTGGATATCCTTTCTCTGTATAATAACTCATAGATGCTTCTGGGTCTTTTCTCTTACTTATTTTTCTTACAGAGTCTCCATCTCTTTTAATTATTAATGGAGTATGAATATATTTAGGTGGCTTAAAACCAAAAGCCTTAAACATTTCAATATGTTTAGTAACGCTAGGTAACCATTCTTCTCCTCTTACAACATGAGTAGTATGCATCAAATGATCATCTACAACATGAGCAAAATGATAAGTAGGAAGCATATTATCACTTTTCATTATTACATCATCTATATCATTCTCACTTAAACTTAATCTACCCTTTACTAAATCCTCAAATACTATTTTATTATCAAAATCTCCATTAGATCTAAATCTTATAACATATGGAGTATTTGCTTTTATCTTTTCTATTTGTTCTTCAACACTTAACTTTCTACATTTAGCATATGACCCATAATAACCAGTTCTTTTTTTTCTTTCTTCTTGTTTTTGTCTCATTTCATTTAATTCTTCTCTTGTACAAAAACAAGGATAAGCCCTACCAATTTCAATTAATCTTTTTATATAAGCATGGTATATTTCTTTCCTCTCACTTTGAATATATGGACCATATTCTCCAACTATTTTTCCTTCATATTCATACTCATCTGGTACTAGCCCATATTGATTTAGAGTCTTCATTATAAGTTCTACTGCAGTATCAACTTCTCTTGCTTTATCTGTATCTTCATTTCTTAAGTAGAAAATACCATTAGAATTTTTAGCTAACACATAATCTATAAGTGCTTGAAAAAAACCACCTATATGTAAATATCCCGTTGGAGATGGCGCAAATCTTGTTACTTTCTCTCCTTCTTTTAAATTCCTTTCTGGATATAGTGCTTCATAATATTCAACATCATGCTCTAAATTTGGAAATATTAAATCAGCTAAATCTTTATTTGTCATTTCATTCACCTCAAAACTAGTTACATTATATAATATTTTTTAATCTTTTTAAACATTTTTTACAATATTTACTCTTATTAATGTATAATAAACTCTAGAAATTGGTGAAATATTATGAATGAAGAAAATTTAATTAAATATTATAATAAATTTAATGAAGATAAACGTCTTACTAGAAGACATGGTATAGTTGAATATATTACCACAATGAAATATATTCATAAATATTTAAAAACAAAAAAGAATCCAAAAATAATTGATGTTGGAGCTGGCACTGGAAAATACTCTATTGCTTTACATAACGAAGGATATGATGTAACTGCAGTTGAACTAGTTAAACATAACTTAATGTATATTAAAAAAGCAAATCCTAATATAAAATCATATCAAGGAAATGCACTTAATATGAAAAGATTTAAAGATAAAACATTCGATATAGTGCTTTTATTTGGACCAATGTATCATTTAATAAGTGAAGAGGAAAAATTAAAAGCATTAAGTGAAGCAAAAAGGATATTAAAAGATGATGGAATTATTCTAATTAGTTACTATATGAATGAGTATTGTATTATAAAACATGGTTTTATTGATGGATATATAAAAAGTTCTATAAAAGAAGAATTAATAGATAAAGATTTTCATATAAAATCAAAAAGTGATGACTTATATTCAATGGTTAGATTGGAAGATATTAATAAATATAATAAATTATCAGGATTAAAAAGAAAAAAGATAGTCGCACAAGATGGACCATCTGATTATATAAGAAATGTTATAAATTCTCTATCAGAAGAAGAATTTAATTTATTTATTGAGTATCATCTTAAAACTTGTGAAAGAAAAGAACTCCTAGGAGCAAGTAGTCACATATTGGATATAGTAGAAAAGAAGAAAGTTAAAGATGCTTAACTTTTTTTAATTGTGGAGAATACTTTTGTATAAAGTTAGCAATTTCAAAAGCAGGTATTTCATCTACATTGTTATCTATCCTATAGTTTATTAATTCATTTATAAATTGATAAACTACATCGATATTTTTAGTATTTATACTTTTATTACAATTTTTATTATAAAAACAAATATTATTATCTTTATTATTTATATTTTCTTTTTTTAATACAATTATCTCACTATTCTTATCAAAAAAAGACTCTTCAACTCCATAGGTTATTTTTTCTTCCCTAGGTGGTTCTAAACTAAGTTTAGGTATTAAGTAATAAACATTATAAAAACCTTTTTCACTTCTAGGAAATGGACTTTGATATACTATAGTTTCAATATAATTATTAGTACATTTAAACTCATATTCCCTACCTTGAGTAACAGAAAGTAACTTTGATAAGAAGTTTCCAATCATATTTAGATTAAAATTTGAATTATTTACAATTAAATCATTAAATGACTCAAGTGTATTAAACATGCTTTCCCTAACTACTCTGTTATTAAACTTTATTCTTTCACACTCTACCTCAGCTTCCATATCTTTTTTTCTTGTTTCTTCTATTTCATTTTTTAAAAATTCCGTATTGCAAAATATATTCATATCTTCCTCCTATTTAATAGAGTTAAACACCCGTTGTTAAATTTAAAATAATTATATAGAAGTTATATATATTTTACCAATATCAATTTTTTATAGGATTTATAATCTTAAATAATAAAAAGATTAGTGAATAAACACTAACCTAGTTAAATTTAAGCGACTTAATTTTCATAACATCTATGTTGTATATTTCATTATAAATACTTGTTACATCATATGTAGTTATCTTATTTCTATCCAAATTTAATTTTTCAATCAATTTTTCAATATCTTCTTTGTTTTTTCCTTCTAATTCAGCATATGTAGGTATTAATGGCCATGTATCTATATCAATTTCTACATCATCTAAGATATAAGAAATTCTTCTATTTTCCTGATAGGTTCTTGAATGATATCCTAATTCATTTAGTATTGCATCTGTTTGTTCAAAACTTGAAACCTCTATTTTTAGTTCTTTAGTGCCTTCAATACTATTTCTGTCTTCTAATTTTTTTAACGTTAATGTAACAACATCTCCATTGCTTCTTAACCTTATCCATTTATTTGGATCAACTGGTTTAAAATCATATACATTCCTTTTTTAAAATACTCACCCTTTTTTATTGCACCATTATCTTCTAGTAACTTCATAAAACTATCAACGTCAATTTCTAAAACTCTACATTCATATTCGATATCCACACTATCACCATCCATACAAAATTATATAATAAAAGGACTTATACAGTCCCTAATATCAAGTGGTGTTCCCGATTGGAATCGAACCAACGACCTGTCGCTTAGGAGGCGACCGCTCTATCCTACTGAGCTACGAGAACATAGTAAAACCTAAGATTACCTTAGGTTAGCAAAAACAAAAATTAATATAAAGTTAAGCGCATATGTAACTTTGTTTCTAGCACTATAACCAACCTCAGCGATTGCAACAGCATCATCAACTAAGTTTACAACCCAGCTTTCTAAATATCTTGGTATTTTAGGAGCTACTGGGAACATATGTGTAGTTATTATATCTTTTTCTAGTTCATTAAGTCTAAACTCTTTTGATGCATTTTCTACTGCATATTGTGGATGTTTTACTAATGTTTGTGCTCTTTCTTTTAAATTGCTTTCTTGATTATTTTGCAAGAAAAAGTCATGTAAAAGTCCAGCTCTAGCGGCACTTTTATAATCAAGTCCAAGAATCTTACTAATCTTATAAGAATAATAAGAAACCCTTAGTGAATGCCCCATTCTATCTAAACCATGATGAACTATTTCTTTAGTTTTACCAAATTCTTTATTATTTAATATATCTTCAACAATATTAACATATTGCATATCACGAAGTTTCTTTTCGTTACTCATCTATTCAACACCTCAATGTATTCCTTTTTCTCATTGACTTATCCATATTACCATATTTTTCACTTTTTTTCAAGTATATTCATTTAAGCATATTGTCTTACAACCACATTTAGTAATAAATTCAAGTGTTTTATAGATAAAATCATCATAATTTTTTATTATACTTGTCATTATGAATTTATATAAGTATAAAATTTAAAACATGTTATACTCTTTTTAGGAGGCCAGCTATGATAAAAGAAATAGATAATTTAAATAACATCTTTAAAAATTACTTAAAGGAACTAGAAAATTTAGAAAAAGAAAAAGAAGAAAAATTAAAAGCACTTGATAGATATCAAGACATAAAAGAAAAACAAATCAGAAAAAAATATAGCAATATTATAAACAAAAGAAGTAAGTTGTTTGAATCAATTTATAATAGTTCCTTCTTTACTCTTAAACAAATAGGACCAATACTTGCCAAATTAATTAGTGAATTTGAGGGAAAAAATTATATTTTTGAAAATGGAAACATATCAGTAACATTAATAGATTTTGATGAAATGTATATGTATAAAGAGCCTGATAAGATATATAATTGTGCCATAATAACCGATAGTTCATTATCTAGAATTGATAAAGAAAATGATATAATGCTGTACACAAATAATAGTATAAATGAATATATAGGTGAAGGCGATTTAGTATTATACCTAGATCCATATTATAAAGAAAAAATTAATTTTTATGATGAGCATGGAAAATATCTGATTAAAAATAAATACCCATATATAAAAGATTTTATAGATAATGTAATAATAAGTAAAATTAATAATCCAGGAAAGCTTGATTTAAATAACGAGTTAAGTAAATTTATAACAGAAAATAAACCAAAAGTTAAGAAATTATAGTTTATTTATAATAACATTATATATTAAAAGAGGACTAGCAATAGTCCTCAATCTATATAAACGCTAACGTTAGCGTCACACTATATATTATGGATAATAATTTTAAATGTTACACTTTTATTTAAAATTTATTAAATTAATTAGGTATTAAGATTGTTCTTTCTTTTTTTAAATTCGCTTTAGATTTTCCAAAGGAATTCCCTTTGGCAGAGGTATCCTATTTGGCAAGAACTAGGTTTTATAAATAACTCAAATATATTAAATTTTCTTAATTATTATAAATTAAATAAATATAAATTCTCTTTATATTCCATATTATCAAGTTTAAAACAGCAAGTGTCAATCTGTTTACCACCACATTTTTCATAAAATTTAGTTGCGGAATTTTCTTGTAGAGTACTAATTAAAACATTATCATAAATATCTTTAAGTTTGATAAATGAATATTCAAGTAACTTTCTTCCAATACCTCTTTTTTGATATTGAGAGTCTATATATAAGGCATACACTTCTGCATATTTTTCATCATAGCCTTTTTTGTTTTTTCCACATCTAAGGAAACCAACCACTTTATTTTCCATTTCACAAACTATGTATTCATTTATTTTATTTTTGCACTTTTCTATACTTTCTGATTTTTTTTGTTCTAATTTTTCCAAAAATTCATTTGGAAATATCCCATGATAAGTTTTTACCCAACCATTAATATTAATATTTACTATACTTTCCGCATCCTGCTCTTTTGCTTCTCTAATTATCATAATATTCTCTCCTCAACAATTCTAACAAATTTGTGCTGGTTTACTAGTTCAAAATATGTTATAGGCAAATCTATAAATTTTAAAATATACTCTTTATTATTCTGATTTTACTTACTTTTTTCAAATTTTTTAAAAACTCCTTTATTTTTTAGTTTTTTTATGAGATCTCTATAAACTCATAATTCAGTGATACTATTTTTTATTGAATTCCTTTATTTTTCTTTTTGCTAAACTTGTTTGAGCTTTATCTATCCAATCCTCTCTTGGTCCATAAGATAATTCATCAGTGACAATTCTAACCCTATCTTTATTTCGCAATACATAATCTATTGGCACAAATTCATCATTAACAAATACTCCTATCATTGTATTTCCTATATCAGTATGTATTTTATATGCAAAATCTATTGGAGTTGAACCTTTTGGAAGTTCTATTATATCTCCCTTTGTAGTATAAACATAAACTTTGTCCGAAAATAATTCAGTCTTTACTTGATTTACAAATTGTTGATTATCTCCGAACATGGAATTAATTTCTGTTAATGATTTGAAAAATTGAAATTTTTGCTTTAAATCATCTTGCATTACATCTCTTGCTTTTCCCTTTTGTTCATCCCAGTATGCAGTCAAACCAAAGGATGCCACTTTATCCATATCAAAAGTTCTAATTTGTGTTTGTACTAACCTATCATCAGGTCCAAAAACTGTTGTATGTAAACTTTGATACATATTTGTTTTTGGGTTACAAATATAATCTTTAAATTTATCATTTATTGGATGATACTCATTATGTATTAAATATAATGTTCTGTAGCAATTTTCTACTTCATCTACCATTATTTTAAGTGCTAACAAATCATGTATATCAGATAATTTATGACCTTCACTTAACCTTTTATATATGCCAAAAATATTTTTAGTTCTTATCTTTATCTCATTAGGTATGTTTTTATCGTTTAATAAAGTTTCTATCTTATATAACATTTCTTTTAAGCAACCATTGCTCGATTCTTCTAATCTTAATTTTCGCTCTTCAATCCTTTTATACATATCTGGTTTTAAATACCTAAGTGATAAATCTTCTAATTCACTTTTAATTCTGTATGCACCAATATAATAAGCTAGTGGTACAAATATTTCCATAGTTTCAAGTGCATTTTCTTTTTGTTTAAATTCCGATTTAAATTGTAATGTTCTCATGTTATGAAGTCTATCAGCTAATTTAATTATAATTATTCTTACATCTTCAGTTATTCCAGTTATTATTTTTCTTGTATTTGCATAATTCTGATCTTGTTTAGAAGAAAAATTCATTTTTGATAATTTTGTTACACCATCTACCAAACCAGCAATATTTTGATTAAAATCATGTGATATATCTTCTTTAGTAATGTTTGTATCTTCTAAAGTATCATGAAGTAGTCCAGCACATATTGTATCTCTATCTGCATGCATCTCTGCCAAAATATATGCAACATTTAATGGATGACTAATATATGGTTCGCCACTTTGTCTCATTTGCCCCTTATGCAATGTATCAGCGTATTCGTAAGCTCTTTTAACAATTTCTACTTCTTCAGGATTATATTCTCTTAATTTATTCAATAAATCTTGTAATGTAATACTGTTATTCATTCAAAACACCTCCTACAAATAAAATAACGGTACCAAAAAACACTATATTATAATGTAATTTCGGTCACCGTTATTATTTTATTACTAACTGAATCTAAAAGAGAACATGAGTAAATAATGTTAGTATAATATTTATTCCTAGCACTGGTTTTTTGATTAACCCTAATAATTCCATTATAGAATCTTTTTTTCATGCAGTCTCCTTCTCAGATTAATTTAAATATATTTTAGTATATTTTTAATATTTGTCAATAGATTTATTAATAAACGACCATTTTAACATTTATCTACTTATTTGCCACCATCATCTATTCACTTATTTTTTAATATTCTATTTCACGTTTTTTTAGAAACTTTCGAAGATTTAACTCATTATTATATTCATTCATATTAAAATACACTTTGCAATCCTAAAATCATCTAATAAACTCCTACAATAACCTATATGATCAATATCACCATGTAGTTGTTGTCAAAAAGTAAGTCGAATAAAAAGAACTATCAAATTGATAATTCCTATTTCTATAATTTTTTATTTTTTTGTGATTGTTTGACTGTTTCAAATATGTGATTTGCATCTTGCTTTAACAAATCTGGATTCTTAACGTATTCTAACAATTTTTCTTTAGAATAATTTTCTAGCATGTATTTTCCTAAAGTATATGAGTAACTATACCCGTTTTCTGTTCCATTAAAATCACTTTTTAATTTTTCAAAATCACAATCTTCTAAACTAACTGGTGAATAATCTTGATTACTTAGATTAGTTGCCAATGCTTCCCAATACCAACTAACACCCTTAGAATTTTCATTCCACTCTTGCTGACATGAATGCACAAACTCATGTAGTATGCATTTTATAAATTCATCCATATCCATATCTTCATGTTCTTTAGATTTTCTTGCTTCAGAAATTTCTAACAAGTTAATATTACCATCATATGTATCTGCACACATCCATTCTTTAAATTCTTTTACAAATGGCAACAAATGTTTCTTGTATTTTTCTCTATCAGTAAAAATCACTACTTTCTTTTTTTGAGAAAGTTTTTCAAGTTCAAAAAATTCTAAAATTTCAATGGTATTGTTTTCTAATGTTGAAATTATATTTGACATATAATCAATCTCTTTGTCATATTCAATAGTAAAATTACTAAGTTCGATTTTCATCTAATCATCTCCAAATCTATATCTATTATATCATACTAATTCATATTCTCTAGCAATTATCCTATCATCAGAGCAATATTTAATTACATATTTATTATCTTGCTTACAAATAATAATTCCTACTGTATCATTTTCTTCAATAGTTTTTATATTCTTATCTATATAATTCATATAAGTCATAATTTGTCCAGTATGCTCTTTCTTAAGTTCTGTTATCTTTAATTCTACGACTACATAACACCTATATTTAATATTATAAAGTAATAAATCAATATAGTTGTATCTATTACCTAATTTAATTGGATATTCACTTTTTATAAATGTAAATCCATTTCCTAATTCTTCTAGAAAATTTTCAATATCTTCTAGGATTAGTTTTTGTAATACTTTCTCTGAAAATATAGTATACTTATTAGCATTTTTAATTTTAATTGGATTCTTTACAAAATCAACTACATTAGATTCATCTTGATTAATAATTTTATTTTTAGTAGATTCTGGCAATCTTTCATATTCATCAGATTTTAATCTTTCCCTTAACTGTCTTACTGATAAATTCTGTTCTCTAATTATTTTAATATAATATCTAATTTTATTTAGGTCGTCATATGGTAATAGTTCAACATAATGACTATATGATAAATTTGGCGACACTGTCGCCAGTTTTTTTATTAAAATATAAAATTTTCTCATTTTATTGAGAGATGATACATCATATTTAATGTTTAAATCCTCCGTTAATTTTAGAGAATATTCTTTTATTATTCCCTCTCCATAGTTTTTGCCCGCATCTAATAATAACTTACCAACATTATAATAGGTGTTTAAATCACCTCTATTAATTGAATAATTTTTAACTTTTCTATTTATCTCATTATTCAAAAGTTCATTCTTTATCTCATTATAATAATTCATATTTACTCCTCTCTTAATTATGGCAACATCATGCTCATTTTTATGGACTAAATGAGAACAGATTGACAAGTTCAATTGTGCAATCTGTTCTTTTAATATCATACTAATTCATATTCTCTAACAGCAATTCTATCATCTGAGCAATATTCTATAACAAATTTATTTTCTCTTTTACATATTAATATTCCCATAGTGTTATTGTTACTCATTTCTTTTATGTTCTTATCTATATAATTCATATACTTTTGAACTTGTGATATATATTCAGCTTTAAACTCAGTAACTTTTAATTCAATTACTACATAACAGTTAAACTTGATATTAAATAATAGTAAATCAATATGATGATTCCTGTCACCTATTTTGATTTTATATTCACTACCTATAAAACTAAATGAACTACCAAGTTCCCTCATAAATAATTCGATTTCTTCTAATATTAAATGATGCAATGTTTTTTCATTAATTATCTCAATATTATTTTTATTTCTAATTAATATAGGATTGGGTACTAAATCTTTTATTTCAATCTTATAATCAAGTGCTAATTTTTTCTTAGTTTCTGCTGGCAATCTTTTATATTCTTTGTTTTTAATTATCTCTTCTAATTGCCTTTTTGACAAATTTCTTTTTTCTATTTGATTAGCATAGTAATTTATTTCATTACTATCATTTAAACTAAATAATTGTCTAATGTGACTAATTGATAATTTGGTCCCCAGTGGGGACCATTTTTGTTTTTCAAAAAATTTATATAATTGTCGCATTCTTCTTAAAGTCCTTGAATTATATTTCTTATCAACTTCAATTGATAACTTTTCTGAATAATTACCAATTATATCATTACCATATTTTGTACCTGCTTCTAATAGTAACTTTCCAACCTCATAATATGTTAAAAGAGTATGTTTTTCTTTTGAATAATCTTTTACTCTTGAATATATTTCATCATCAATTAATCTGTTTTTAATCTCTTTATAATAATTCATATCTACTCCTTTCTACGAACTACAAGTCTTTATTCTTAATTTATTATTTTTAATTTTAAACATAATACTACCATCTTGATCTGTTCTATATATTTTTGAATCACTCAAATTATTTAATGCTTCTTTATTGGGATGACCATATCTATTATTCTTACCAACTGATATTATTGAATATTTTGGTTTAATACTTTCTATAAATTCTTTACCAGAACTTGTCTTACTGCCATGATGTCCAACTTTTAATATATCAACTTTTCCTAACACTGCATTTTTAAGCAAATAGTTTTCTGCTATTTTGCCACTATCACCCATAAAAAGTAATTTTAACCTTTCTACATTTATTGCTAGCATAATACTAGAATCATTTTCATTATCAAAATCAATGCTTAGTGTCTGAACAAAAAACTTACCCATCATAAATTTTGTTTCCCCTATTTTTTCATATTTTATTTCACGTTTTTTTAGAAACTTTTGAAGACTTAACTCATTATTATTATATTCATTCATATTAAAATACACTTTGCCAATCCTAAAATCACCTAATAAACTCCTACAATAACCTATATGATCAATATCACCATGTGTTATAAATATATAATCTATTTTTCTTATACCTAAAGATTTAAGCACATTACTCACTTTTGTAGAGTTAACATTATTATCATCATAAAAACTACCACCTGTATCAACTAAAAAAGTATTGTTATTACTATGAAACAAAAACGAATCACCTTGTCCAACATCTAACGCTAGTAAATATGTACTTTTAAATATCATATTTTTATTGTAATGAATAAAAACTAGTATTATAAATAAGAATATAGCTCTTTTTTTATTCTTATTAAGGCAATATAAAACAACAGTAATTACAATATAATAGATAACAATTAGTAAAACACTAGGCTTTGATAAAATTAAAACAGAATCAATTTTAACCAAACAATTCATAATATGCTCAACAACATTTATAAAAAGTAATAAAACTTTACTAATAGGAAAGATAACAAAAGATATTAATGAAAGTGGAAATATAACTATAGAAATAATAGGTATAAAAAATATATTGTAAATAACCCCAAGTAAATTTATTTCAAAATAATTATATATAACAAGTGGAAATGTAGCTAAATTAGCAATAAATGAAATAATTATACTTTTTCTTATTCCACTACTTTTATTTATAATGGACGTAAAACATATCAAATAAAAGCTTGTTACTGAAGAAAATATAAAACCCATATTATAAACAATAAATGGATTTATAAATATAATTATTGAAATAGCAAATATAAATACATTAATACTTTCAACATCAAGTTTTAACAACTTATTAATAGAATTAAATATAAAGCAAACTCCACTTCTTAAAATAGATGGAGTAAACCCTGTTAAAAACATATAAAACAGTAAAAATACAAATATAATTAAATATCTAATAAACTCCTTCATGTTTATCTTTTTTAAAAGAAACATCAATATTCCGGTGAAAAGTGATATATGCATACCAGAAGTAGAAAGTAAATGACTTATACCTAGTATTCTATAATTTTCTTTAATAGAACTATCAATACTACTAGTATCCCCTAATATAAATGCCTTTAAATATGAAGATACTTTAGCATCATACTTTTCAATTCTTTCACTAACAAAATTTTTAATATTATAAGTTAATTTTTTGTTTCCTTCTACAAGATAAATACTTTCTATGTTAAAAATATAATAAATTTTATTATTATATAAATATTGTTTATAATTAAACTGATTAAAATTTGTATTGTTACTGGGTCTTTCTAATCGGCCTTTAATTAAAACTCTATCACCAAGCATTAATTTCTCAAGAACTACATTTTTCTCATTATTGTTTTTGAAATAGTATATAGCTTTTAATTTTTCTTTCCCTATTACATCTAACATTAAATACTTATCATTTATCTCTATCTTAGATATTAAAACATTTAACTCAGTTTCATTACTATATACACTTTTATATTTCTTAATACAAGTTTTATAAATACAATTTATTATCGTCAAAGATATTAACACAATGAATATAAACTTAGAGTGAAATATTTTCTTTAATTTTATCAAACAATGCTTGTCCTATTCCATCTACTTTAGTTAAATCTTCTAATGAAGTAAATGCTCCATTTTTTTCTCTATATTCTATTATAGACTTAGCCTTTGCTTCGCCTATTCCACTCAATGTAAGTAATTCTTCCAATGTGGCAGTATTAATAGATATTTTACTTTTTTTATCGCTACCCACATCAACATTTTCTTCAATACAAGAATTGTTAACTGGAGTTTTTGATATACACTGCGTATTCTTTAAAACCTCTTCTTCCTTAACCTTAATAAAATTTTTAACTTCTTCTTTTGTATAAATAATAATTACCATTTCATCTTTTAATTTTTTGCTTAAATTTGTTACAGACAAATCAGCTTTGGAAGTAGCACCACCCGCAAGGGAAATTGCATCAACTACTCGTTTATTACTATCAAGTTCATATACACCTTCATGTTTAACACTACCCTTAATATCAACTTTGATTTTAGAAGATGTGACTTTTTCTTCCTTTTCTTCATTTTTATCCTTTTTATCACTATCATCTAAGCCAATTATTTTTGCATTTTCATCATTTCTTGAACTATATTTGCGCGAATCAACAGAATCGGCTTTCGTTGTCATAATATTCAAAAAATATATTGCAAAGCATGCTCCAGCAACCACTAATATAAAACTAATCCAACCAATTATTTTACCCTTGTTCCTACTAAAAAAATAACTAAATTTACTCATAAAAAAAATAATCTCCTTTCAAAGAAGATTATTACTTATAAAATATTTTTTTCCTCAAAAAGTTTTGTTTCTATTGCAACTCTTTGTACAAGTGTTAGAGCTACTATTAAACATAAAGTAAAACTACCACCATAACTTATAAAAGGAAGTGGAACTCCAGTCATTGGTATTAATCCAAATATTCCCATTAGATTTACTATTATGTGAGCAAATATATAGAAAGCAACTCCATAGCATATTATTGCACCCCTATTATTTACAGCGTGTCTTCCTATGACTACTATTCTTGCAAGAGTAAGCATCAATAACAATATTACTCCTATTCCTATCAAAAGTCCGCATTCTTCTAACACAATAGCAAATATAAAGTCTGTGTGTGCCTCAGGTAAATATAAATATTTTTGAGTACTATTTCCTAATCCCTTACCAAATAAACCACCATTATTAACAGCAATATAAGCATTACATACCTGGTTACCATCTGAATAAAATTTAGATTCACTACAAGGACTTGCGCCATAAACATTAAGTCTAGCCATCTGTCTTTCTGAAATTAAACTTTTGCCACTTCCAACTAAAGCAACTACTAAAAGGAATGCAGCACCAATGGATATTAGAATAGTCTTATTTTTAATATTAGAACTAACTGGTGATATAAAGAAAATAAACATACTTATACTACCATATATTATGGCAGTTCCAAGATCGGGTTGAAGCATAATTAATACTGCAGCTACACCACAAACAAGAAGCGGAACTAACCCAGTAGCATAACTATCTAAATGATTTCTATTAACTTCATAAAAACTAGCCATCCACACTATCATAAGTACTTTTAAAAATTCACTAGGTTGAAACAAAAAAGGTCCTATTTTAAACCATGATGTTGCATGGTTAGTAGTTTTACCATACACAAGTACTACACCTAAAAGTATTATTATAAAAACTATTCCTGGCCATGATAAAGCACTGTATGCTTTAGTATTAATTCTAATTATTATAGATGATGCTAAAAAAGATACAGCAAGTATCACTAATTGTTTATACAAAAAACGATATGGGCTTGCAGAATATCTCATAAATGCAGCTACATTTGATGCAGAAAAGATCATAATCAAGCCAAACACAAATAACACTGCTGTAAGTAATAGTAACCATTTATCCATTTTCTTGAGCAAAGTACCACTCCCCTACTATTAACTAAATTATAATCTAGTTACTCATTTTTGTAAAGCAAAAGAAAAAAGATGCTTATTATTTAGCATCTATATTACCTTTCATATACTACTGTTTTACCATCTACAGTAGAACCATTTGTCCAACCTTCTATATCAGTTGGTGACGTTAGTGTTATTTGAGTTAGGCTAGGGTTATTACTAAATGCAACCGTTGCTAAACTTGTTAATGAACTAGGAAGTTTTGAAAGCCCTGTGTTTGTTAATTGATTGTTACTAAATGCGTGGTAATCTATTGTCTTCAACTTTGAACCTTCTTCAAATTTAACGGTTGTTAGTTTGTTGTTTTTAAAAGTATTACCCCCAATATATTGAACCGACTTTGGTATAGTAATAGTTTGAAGATTGTTATTTTCAAAAGCGCCCACATAACTATCTCCATCCATTGAATATAATGCAATAAGATTTGAGTTTTTATCAAAAGTTAGGGATGAAAGATTTGAATCTTTAAATGCACCTTGAAAAATGCTTACAACTGATGATGGAATATTAACAGAGGTTGCCCCACTTAACCTTTTTATTACTTTAGTTGTTGAATTCTTAGGAAATACTATTTTGCCCGATGCAAGTCCTGAAATACATTCAACATTTGGTGGCATTATAATTTTTGAAGCAGAAATACCAGTTGCAAAGAAATTCATAATGCCAAATTTCTTTGCAAAAACAGTATTTGAAAAATCAATTGAAGTAATATTCTGATTATATAATTCTAAAGGAGTATCTCCTACCGGAAAATAAACATTATTCATTGTATTATTTAAGTTAAAAAATCCATATGCCTCTGCATATTCATAAAAAGTATTATCTGTTATTCCCGTATCTTGAGCTTGGTAATAATTTCTCTTACTATAGGTTCTTAATAAATCGCACACTTCATCAGTTGAGCAATAATATACACGTCCAGCATCTCCGCCATAATTCCAAAAATTAGGATTTGTTGTTGTATATTCTATTTTTATTTCTCCGGATTCACTATATATTCTTCCCACACTACCAGTAAGATTACCATTTTCTATTGCTTTTATTTCAGAAGCAAGATTTAATTTATTAAACTCAATACTTCCATATACATAGGCTTTTCCTTTTTCTTCTGTTATCGTTGCTTCTGTAATTCCTTCCTTTTCCATATTTTCAAAATAAATGTCATATTTTTCTTGATTTTGAAAAATTAAAATGTCTGTTCCATCATTTTTATAAGCGGAAAGAACAGAAAGTTGTAAATTAACAATATTAGTAATTGCAACACCATTTACTTTTGCAGGTACAACTACATCTGTTCCACATGTTTCATCATAGAAAATCAATGAACCATCACTTGCAACTGTAAAGCAATTTTCATCCATCTGTTATACAGCTGGAGTATATTCACTCTTACCATCATATTGAACATATACAAGTTCTAAATTATACTTAACATTTTCTACATTTGGAATTGAAGTAGCATTTTCTAAGAACTCTACCTTCATAGTAAATGTTATAGTCTTTCCTGCAGTTAATACTGTATTATCTATTTCGCTATGACTAAACTTTATTCCTTCACTTCTATTAGTAGTAGTTGGTATAATACTTTTTAATAGTGCATCTATATTCCCTTGGTTTTCTACTGTAACTCTATACTCAATAGAATCTCCTGGCATATAAAGGTCTGCAGTAAATGTTGCAGTTGTATCAGTAAATGAATGTGACACTTCTACTGCTCTACCTGTTTTATTCTCGCTTAATAACTCCATATTAGTTATTTTTACGTTCCAATTTCCCTTCATATTTGCTATTCCACTTATATTTAGAGTCTGTGATAGTATTGCATAACCAATTCCCATAAATACTAGTAGGCAGCATAAAGCACCAATTATAATATTTCTTTTCTTTCTATCTCTCATTTTGCACCTCTCTTATTTTAATCTATATTCATTATACACCCCCCCCCCCAGCTTTTTTCAAGAGAGAACATTCGTTTGACACGAATATGTGTTTGTGTTATAATCATGACAGAGGTGAAAGTATGGAAAAATTGACTACCAAACAAAAAGAAACTTTACAAACGTTAAAAAAATTTATTGCTAAACACGGCTATCCCCCAACAGTAAGAGAATTATGCAAAGAACTTGATTTAAATTCACCCGCAACAATACATTTTCACTTAAAAAAGCTTGCTGAAAAAGGATATATTAAAAAGGCCAGTTCCAAAAACAGAACTATTGAATTACTAGTTAATAATGAATATGCTGACAAAAGAGATAACGTTATTGATGTTGCACTACTTGGTAACATTGCTGCCGGTAACCCTATTGAAGCAATTGAACAACCAGATGAATTTTTTAAAATCCCTGCTGGGCTTGTTAATACAAGAAAAGAATTATTTGCTCTTAATGTACATGGTGAGTCAATGATTAATAAGGGAATATTTAATGATGACATTGTTATAATAGAAAGAAGTAAAGTTGCACATAACGGAGAAATAGTTGCAGCTATGACCGATGATAATGAAGTCACATTAAAAACATTCTATAAAGAAAAAAATCATATAAGACTTCAACCTGAAAATGATACAATGGCACCTATTATATTAAATAACGTTACCATATTAGGTAAAGCAGTTGGATTATACAGAAAAATCTAAGGAATAACCCTTAGATTTTTATTATGTCTTTAATTATATAATTTGCTATTAGCATACCTGCAGCATTTGGAACAAAACACATACTTGCAATAACTCTGTCTTTTTTTAGAGGATTTTCTTTTGAAGATACAACCATAATCTTATCATTAATTCTATTATCTTTAACCCATTTTCTCATAACTCTTGCAAGAGGATCATTAACAGTTTTTCTAATATCTGTTATTTCTAAATCTAATGGATTCAATTTATTCCCAGTACCCATACATGATATTATTTTGATTTTTTTATATAAACAAGCCTTAATAAGTGCTTGTTTTGTTTTAACACTATCACATGCATCTATTACATAATCAGGATTATTATCATCTAATATCTTAATTATGTTATCTTTATCTAAAAATATATCATACTTAACTACTTCACACTCAGGATTTATATTTTTGATAACTTCTTCACATACATCAGTTTTTTTTCTTCCAACCGAATCATTAAAAGCAATTAACTGTCTATTAATATTAGAAATATCTACACTATCAAAATCTATTATTATAACTTTTCCTATACCACTCCTAACTAATGATAGTATAGCACTTCCACCTACTCCACCTAATCCAACTATTAAAACGGATTTATTTTTAATAAGAGTCAAATTCTCTTTTCCAATTAATCTTTCTATTCTATCAAACATATAATCACTTCCAAAAACATTTTATCACAAAAGAAAAAGAATGAAAACTTCATTCTTTTAACTCATAAATTATCCAAAAGAGAGAACACCAACGATAAAAACCCGCTCTCCGCAGGTGGGTGTTTGTATTTAACCTTTAGGATCCTTACAAAATGTGCAAGTATTCAACACCAGTTAAAGTTCGAAACTCCCTTATCGTCACTATTTAGTCGGTTTTATACAATAGATGCTCTATTCTTTTAGACAATTATATTGTATCATATGAGACAAACTTTAACAATATGAATAATTAAACTTTACATTTATTTGACTATTTATTTTTTTACTATAAAAGAAATACACTTATCAAAATTAGGAACATCATCAATTATTTTTTCATCAAGTATTTTAAGTTCATTTTTAATTATTTCTTTTCTCATATTTAGTAAATTTTTAACTCTGCAAGATGTAGTAGCAACCATAACTTCCATACCAGAGTTAACATTTTTTCTCATAGTATCATCGAATGCTTTATTTATATCTGTTTTAAACTCAGTATCTCCATCACCCATTGAAATTATAAGCGCTATACCATCATCTTTTAAATGTTCTCTTATAAATTTATAAAATGCATCTCTATGATTTTCTTCTACAAACATATGAATAACCGCAACTGAATAAATAAAATCAAATTTATCATTCAGTTTATCTTCAATAAGATCAAATTGTCTAAAGTTATTTACATATTTATTATTAGTTAACTCATTACATTTATTTATAACTGTTTTAGAATAATCAACTGCCAAAAGATTATAGCCATTATCAAGTAAATAAAATGCATCTCTTCCTTCACCACATCCTAATTCTAGTATTTTATCATTCTTATTAATATTATACTTTAAAATAGTATTAATAACCTCTGGAGTTCTATCAGAAACTTCCCATAACCCTTTTAATTCATACATTTGCTTATATCTTTTCTCATATGCCTTATAGTATTTATCCATGCTTAAAACCTCCTATAAAAAATCAGATTATTTCTAATCTGATTAGTTGTTTTTTTCATTATAAGAAAACATCTTTTTTTCTCTATCAAATGTAAGTTCATATTCTTTACCAGCTTCAACATCAACTACAACCTCTGCGGGTCCATAAGTTTCAGTAATAGTAGAAGCAACACCTGGTCTAGTAAATATATATGAAGCTTCAATTGTATTTTTACCTGGCTCAACATATAAAACATTCATAGTTTTTTCAATTTTTATTTTTGGCTTTTCTTTATTTACATAAAATACTGATATTGTCCCAGATTTTACACCAATCTTCTTTTGTAAATAAATTTTACAAGCATTTGGATGTTGTTCCAACCAAGCATCTATTAATTTTTCTTTTTTCTTCTTACTTATTAAAGCAATTATTATAAGTACTACCAATACTGCAAGTATTATTAGTGCTACATAAAATGATGTATCTTCATTCATGTTCTCACCCTTTCTAACTTAAATTAAGTATAAACATTTTTTTAATTTATGTCCATAGTTTTAACACAAATTCTACACCTGATAGGAAAAAACATATAAAAAGAAAGTTCAATTAGAAATAATTAAAAGTAGACCATATTATTTTAATATGTATACTTTAATAAATATTTAAAATAAAACTTTCTTTTATTGTAATTAATTATATATGCTTTTGTTTTGGAGCTTTACCATTTACTTTTTCAAGTGCTATTTTAAATTCATCTAGAAAACCTTTTGTTCCTCTATATTGATATACTTCATCCGGTTGAATATAATCACACGCCGTGATAAAGCTTCCACTTTCAGTAAATAATCTAGCCACATCAAGTGAATTTGAATCATAATATTTAATAGTACCAACAGCATCATCTGTTTTTTCACCAATAATAGTATTCAAAGGTACAATCAACAAACTATCTGTCTCAGGAAAATATAAACTACCCCTGATATAGCAACTTTCATCTACTCGTTTCCCAATATTAAGTGAATTTCCAATGCTACACTCTTGAATGCCAACAGTCGTAATTACTCTTGCAACTTCATTTCCATTTATTGACATTATAGATGCAGATTCTTTTGTAGCCTCATCTTTTTTAAGATTTGTTGTATAATGCTTTTGCTTTTTTATAGCTTCATTAACAGCTGATTTATAATCAATTTCCTGTTCTGTCGCTTGTGCATATTCATATAACACATCCACTGCAAAACAAGAAAGCTCTTTCTCACCCAAAAATTCTTTCATAATTGAACATAACGCAAATCTTTCATCAAACATAATTTTTTTCCTCTCCCCCATCTACACTTATATCATATCACAAAGTACTTTTCAAGACAAAACTTTCATTTATTTAAACACAACAAATGGAAATCCAAGTTTTCTATATATCGCAGTTGCCCTAGGAAGTCCTAATACTCTTGCAAATATCAAATTATAAAATTCGTCAAATAAAATGATTCCACAAAATATAAAACTTATAGTCAAAAATGCTTTTTTATTTGTATTCTTTGCAAGATAAAATATAAAAGGAATTATCACATATATTAAAAACAATCCTGATAATGCAAAGAATGTCGCACTTCTTAAACAAACAAAGCCGCCTATATTACCAAAATTTAATATTTCATTATTATAGTCCCAGCATCTAAGTCCATCTCTTAATAAATACATTCCAAGCCCAGAAAAATATTCAAGTATACCACAAGAAAAAAAGCTTATAAGAAACACCTTTAATGGATTCTTCCTTCTTTTATATGTTAAGAAGTATATCATTATAGAACCAGTAGCATATATATTAATCCATGGCAGGAAGTTACCACCTCTCCAATAAAATTCCTTTGCTCCCCCATTAAAAAAATAAAATATAAATTCATAGTACCAACCAAAACAACCCGCTATCACTATTAGAAGAGCAAATATTCCCATTAAAGTTTGTCTGTCAAAATGTTGATCCTCTTCTAAATATCTTTTATATTCCCTATTCATAAATACTCCCATTATTCTTTTTTATTCATTATCATTAACTATATTTGCTTTTATTGTATCATAATCTTCTAAAAAGCTTCTATAAATTCCATTATTTTTTGTTCCTAGTATACAGTTTAAGTTTACATTATCTAAGCTCTTAAAAATATTATAGTCAGCATCAGGATTTAATTTTCTTAACTTTTTAATTAACTCTTTCATTTCTTTTCTTTTACTTGTTCCATCATTAATTAATGAACATCCCTCTGTAAAGCGACAAGCACAATTTATAAATGTTAATTCATTTGCATTCTTCCAAGATATTATTGAATCTTCCTTAACTAAATAAAGAGGTCTAATTAATTCTATTCCTTCATAATTATCAGAGTGTAACTTAGGCATCATTGTCTTAATCTCTGCCCCATAAATCATTGAAAGTAATGTTGTTTCAATTACATCATCAAAGTGATGCCCCAGTGCTATTTTATTGCATCCCAATTCACGAGCTTTATTATATAAACATCCTCTTCTCATTCTAGCACATAAGTAACATGGACTACCTTTTTCTACTGTAGATACTATATCAAATATATCACTATTAAATATTTCAATTGGTACATTTAGCGTTTTAGCATTTGAAGTTATGAAATCTCTATTATAATCATTATATCCTGGATCCATCACCACATAATGAGTATTAAATTTAATTTTCCCATGTCTTTGAAGCTCCTGTATACATTTAGCAAGTAAAAATGAATCTTTTCCTCCACTAATACAAACCATAATATTATCATTCTCTTTTATAAGTTGATAATCTTGTACTGCTTTAACAAACCTACTCCATATTTCCTTACGGTATTTTTTTATAATGCTTCTCTCAATTTCTTTATATTTTTCCATCTTTCTCATACTCCTTGTATATTACATCAAAAACTCTTAAAAATTCATCAATATCATTCTTTGTAGTTAAATGTGAAATACTAACTCTAAGTGATGAAGATGATAAAGCTTTGTCCTTAGTTAATGCGTAAACTAATTTAGAAGGTGTATTAACTGGGCAACAAGAAGTTTTTGTAGATACATATATTTGATTATCTGATAATTTCTTTTGTATATCAACAGAATTAATCTTTTTAACACTAAAATTAATAGTATGCGGTATTGAATTTTCAGTGTTGTTTATATAAACGTTTTTATATTTTGCTAACTCACCCTTTAAATAAGAACTAAGTTTTTTTACATATTCAAATCTCTCATCTTCTTTAGATAGTGCAATAGAAAGTGCAACAGATGCTGCTTTAATAGACGCCACTTCAGGAGTTCCACTTCGGTATATAGTAGTTGACCTACCACCATCTATTTGAGGGATTAAAAATACGTCCTTCTTTTTTATTAAAATTCCACACCCAACAAGCCCATAAAATTTATGAGGAGTTACAGTTATCAATTGAGCAGAAGAATAATCAATTCCTACCTTACCTACCGATAATGAGGCATCTGTATGAAATATACAATTTGGATAATCCTTTAAGATTTTCCCTATCTCTTCAATTGGCTGAACTAAACCTAATTCACTGTCAACTGAACAAACACTAACCAAGATTGTATCATCTCTTAACATGGATTTCAAACTATCTAAATCAACTACGCCATCTTTTGTAACAGGAATTATTTCTACCTCAAATCCAAGTGACTGCATAACCGTTGCACTCTTAGTAATTGAAGTATGTTCAAGACTGCTTATTAAAATATGCTTACCTCTATTTTTATATCTTTGGCAGACGCCTTTTATCACTAAGTTGTTGGATTCACTAGCACCAGACGTGTAGATTACTTCTTCTTCCATTACCCCTAAAAGGTTTGCGATTAATTTAGTAGATTCATCTACTATTCTTTTAGCCTCCAACCCAAACTCATGTGAAACATTTGGATTTGCATAATACCTTTTACTAATATCATAAAATGTTTTTAATACCTCTTCTTCTGGTGGTGTTGCAGCCGAATAATCTAAATAAACCATATACTGCCTCCTCTTGCAATAACAAGTATATCAAAAAAAGTAGAATTTTTCATCTACTCTATCTTAATTTATCAATAATTATTTTCTTCTTATTTTTATTACATCATCTTTTTCTAGTTTTCCTATTAATAATGATGATGTTTTATCATGTAATTTATAATTTTTTCTGACACTTGCCTCATCAAAATTTGCATAACAATACTTACAAAAATGACTACATGAATTATATACTCCTACATCTACCATTTCTACACATTTACAATTAATATTTCCTCTTGCCTTCCAACCTTTATATTTCTTACCAGTTAGCTTAAAAGCAAGACTATGTGATAAACATTCATCCTTACTAAAACCAAATTTTACTAAGTCCTCTTTTTCTGAACATGTAAATACATTAATATTATGGCTTTTTGCAGCTAATGAAAATTCTCTTCCGATTATTCTATAATCATCATTATTAAATGGCCTATATCTTAGAACATTCCTATTATTTTTAACATTTTTATATTCATCCATAAAAGATATTAATATCCTATTTACATAACCATCTAATCTATCACAAAGCTTTTTAAATGCCTTTATATGATATTCCAAATTATATTTATCACTTAAAAATATTGGATCATATCTTACAGTCAAATTATCTATACCAACTATTTTTGAAATTTCCTTTATTGCATCTATTATTTTATTTTTATCAATTACATTAGGTTCTATATCATTTCTATAAGGTGTTAAAGTTACTTGAAAAAGAATTGGTTTATTTATATACTTTAACTTATCTATAATTGGAATTGGATTCTTTGTACAAAAAAGAATTAAATCCACATCATCAAAGTAAATTCTACTTACTAGTTTCTTATTAAATGGATTTCTAACATCTAAAAATCCCTCTTTATATCTATTCATGAACCAATCCGAGTAAAACGCTACAACATCAGTTCTTCCACTTACATTTAATATCATAATTATTTATTTAAAATTCTCCTTGTATACCTAGTTATACTTTTTATACTAATCATCTATTAATCATGTAATAAATATAAAATTTATGAAACATTTTCATTTAACATTGCACTTGTTAGATTAATATATATAACTAAATAGGATATAGAAATCAAAAAGCCTGCAAGAACATCACTAGTATAATGTACCCCTAAATAAATTCTACTTATTCCTATAGATATAATTAGTAATGAAAGAATACTTATTATAGTCCATTTTAAATATTTATTTTTAATATATTTATATACTAAATATATTATATATCCATAAAATGCCATACTCACCATTGAATGTCCAGATGGAAAACTATATCCTTTTTCAGTTATAATATTATAATTACTTGGGCGTGGTCTTTGAAGAATAAATTTAAACAATTGATTAAATACTGTTATAATAAATAAATTCAATATAGATAGAAGTCCAACCTTTTTATTTTTAATTAAACCTAATAATAGAACCGATGTAAGAATCAAACATGATGCACTACCAAACCAAGTTATAAATTTCATAATTGATGTTATATCTTTACTTATTAAATATTTTCTAACTAAATTATAACCTAAAATATCTCCTCTCATTACATCTTTATTAAAAACATCTTCTGCAATTAACAAAAAAAGTATCAAGCACATAAAACATATTATCCATTTATAATTCTCTTTTACTATTTTTAAAAATTTATTCATTACTACCATCCCTTTATTTAATTATAACGCAATCTTTAAACATTGCTATTAAATTATTTAAATATTTTGACTTTTGAACTTTCTTCTTTAAGAATTAATTCTTTTCTTAGCTTCATCCATAATCTCCCTAGCTGATTTTCACCGCATCTATCAGGACCCCATCCCCAAAAACTATCCTTTGGCGAGTCTTCTACAATGTAATAATCACCAGTTTGTAATAGCTTTTTCAACACATAAGGATTTTGTTCTAGTTTTAATCTAAGTAATAATTCCATAACATCTAGTTTTATAAGATCCCAATCATCTCTTCTTTTATCTTTATTTGCATATGCAAGTCTTTGTGCCTCATCAGCAGAATGAGATTTTTTAATTGCTTGAACCATTTCTTCATCACTACCCATAAAACTAGCTGCTTGATAAGCTTCTTCAACAGATGAATATAAGTAACCATCCCATTCTACCTTAAATGATGAAAAATTATCTAAAGGATAAAATTCTCTCGGATAAAATCCAATCACTTCATTCATTTTTTCACTTAACCATAAATCCCTATATTGTTCTAATTTAATCATGCATATCTACCTTCCTTTCAAGATAAATATAGCAATTAAATAGGAAACATTTATGTCACATTAAAATTTTTCATCTAATAAATTAATATTAATAATCCTACTCAAATAAAAATGCCTAATCTCATTTTTTATTTCACAATAGGCAGCTACTCCCCATTCGCTTTCTAATATTATTAGATTATAAGGCTTAATTACTCTTTCTGTTATTTTATCATGTTCCTTAGAATAATACTTTATATAACATTTTCTCTTCTCTTTTATAGCTTTACTCAGTAAGTTATATAATTCTCTATTATTAAAATCTATATTACTTGGTTTAATGTACCTTTCAGTTAATTTAATATCTTGATTTAATACATATCCACCATATGGTCCACGTATCGATTCAATATAAATTCCTGCAAGTTCAAATTCATCCTTATAAGATCTAATCATTCTTTCACTCACTTCTAATTTGCTAGCTAATTCTTTTATACTATATTTTCTGCCATTTTGAAGTAGTTGTAACATAGTTAACATATTTGATATTTTAGACATAATAAATCTCCTTATGCAAATTTATTATATAACATATAATAAATTAATATCAATTATTTAAGAATAAATATTGCCATTTAATTTACTGTGACATATAATACAAACAACGAAGGAGAAAATAATGAAGATTAGAAGTATTATAAATTTTATAAAAGAACATATTTTTAAAAGCAAAGAAAAGAAAGAAGAACCAAATGTAGAGTTAAACACAAAAGATAACAACACAGAAAATCCTGAAAAAAATGAATCATATGTTAGAATTAATTCCATAAATTGGAATCTAATAAATAAAATTAGTAAAAATGATATAATTTTTGTAAAAATGAATGAAGAAGCAATAAAAGCAAAGAACATTGAAAATGAACACTCAAAAAGACCACTAGTTGTAACAAAAAAAGACAATACCAATAGATATATAGAAGGCTACTACTGTACTAGTAATATTAATAATTTTATTTTTAGAGATAATTATAATGGACTAAAATTAGTTTTAAATAAAAATACTTATGATTTTAGTAAAAACACATTAGTTATGTTAAATAATTTAGTTACACTACCCTATGAAAATGTAATACACACTATGTCACATCTAACTGATAAAGATACAAAGCTTTTACATAAGTATAGTAAATTATTTCATAATATTCCAGTTACATCATGTGAAGCGAACAAACTAGTTGAACCTGGAGATGTAATCTCAAAAAATAAGAAAAGATATCTTATATATCAAACTGACAGTACCTATTGTTATGGATATGAAATTAGGAGATCAAAAAAAGAAGTAAATTTAAAAGAAAATCATAACTATTTTAAGTTTTATAATAAACTATATTCAGTAAATTATACAAATCCAAGAATTTTTAATGCCAATGATACTCTATGTATCATAGATAGATTTAATAAAGATATTGTTAAAGAAGTACGAGATAATAAGAAAAAAATCAGATATGAAAAAAAGAAAAATGAAAAAGAAAAAGTTAAAACCAAAAGGCTTAATTAAACTTTTTCTTTTTTCTTTCTTTATTATACAGTTTATTATATGTTTTACTGTTTTTTATTAAATAGCTATGAGTTCCTTCTTCTTCTACCATACCATTTTCTATAACAAATATCTTATCAGCATTAATAACAGTAGATAATCTATGAGCAATTATTAATATTGTATATTCACCCTTTAAATTAGATATTGCTTCTTGAATTTTTGACTGTGTTTTATTATCAAGTGCGCTTGTAGCTTCATCAAACAGAAGTATCTCTGTTTTCAAAAGAAGGGCACGTGCTATCGCAAGTCGTTGTCTTTGACCACCTGACAATGTAACTCCACCCTCACCTACAATAGTATTATATTTATTAGGAAGAGATTCAATAAAATCATCCAAGCAAGCAAGTCTACACGCTTCTTTTACCTCTTTATTAGTGGCATTACTCTTAACAATTTTTAAGTTCTCCATTATACTCATGTTAAATATATAAGCGTTTTGACTTATCACAGATAAATTTCCACGTATTGATTCTTTATCAAGTTCACTAATATTAATTCCGTCAAATAATATTTCACCACTATCAACTTTATTTATAGCACTTATTAAATTAAATATTGTACTCTTTCCTGCCCCAGATGGTCCAACAAAACCAACAGTTTGATTCGCTTCAATCTTAAACGAAAGATTTTTCAAAACAGGAATATTATCTTCATAAGAAAAACTAACATTTTTAAATTCTATATTTCCATTGAAATTTTTTAATTTCTTATTTCCAAATACTTCTTTATTAAACTCTTTTTCTTCTAAAACCCCAAATATTCTATTTGCTGATAAATTAAACTGTTTTAAAATTTCATATATATTCTCAATAATGTCAGCAGTATATAATATTTGATAATGATAACTATATATAATTAAAGCCGATTCAATACCCAATATCTTAGATATTAAAGATACACAAATTAGTATTCCAATTCCCAAATCTGCAGTATCTCTAATTGTTCCAGAAAAAGCTCTATATTTTGATCTTTCCATATGATATTTATAACTCATATCACTTGCTTTTTTTAAATGTTGGTCAGCTTTCTTTAAGAAAGATTCTTCAGCATTTAATATTTTAACATCTTTTGAACCCCTTACTATCTCAGAAATAAATCCACCCGTTTTTTCTCTTTCTTTTTTAAGCTTTTTACGATTCATATAATTTATGTTACTTGAATATCTATTAAATGCGATTATTATAATAATAAATGAGAGATATGCTAAAAACATATACCTATTTATAAAGAATATTGTAACTAATATACCAAAATTTCCTATTATTGTTGTTACTTGATTAATTAAACTTGCAAAAACATCAGTCAAACTATCAGTATCATTATTAATTCGTTCTATAAATACCCCACTAGATGTAGTATTTAATTCCTCTTGCGTTATTTTTAAAGTCTCTCTTGTTAATTCAATTTGCAAGTTTCTTCTAACATCATAATAAAATTTATTATATGCATAGGAACCAATATATCTAACAAGATTTCTAGAAATCTCCATTATAAAAATAATAATAAAAATTACAAATAGTTTATCAAAAACGCCACTAGTTAATAATACTAATCTTCTAGCAGTTATAATCGGAATTACCACAGCTAGAATTGTAAAAATAACTTGTGTAAATAAAAATAGATATAAATACCTTCTACCGCTTCTGGCATATTTGTATGTCGACTTAAGATTTTTTAATACACCTCTATCTATAGAGTCTTTACTACGAATTTCACTTTTCTTTCTCATAATTACCTCTTTATACTACTAAATACAGAATATCATAATTTCATAAGTATTCCTACATTTCAAAATTACAAAGCAGTATTAACTATCTCATTCCTACTTCTATAACATCATCTTTTAATTTAACATATTTAGTAAACCAACTCTTAAATCCTTTTTTAGAAAGATAATATTTAACATCCTCATTTTTATTTGCTCTTAAAAAATCAACCATTCTTCCTTTATTATAAACTATAAAAGAAGGATAATATTTTATTGATTTCCCTATTTTAGTATCTTTTATATCAGAAAAAGCAATTTTATAAATACTAATTTTTTCTTCTTCTATAAATTCATTTAAAACGTTTTCAAAATCAAATGAAGTAATACATTTAGGTTGATATATGAATATAGCGAACGATTTTTTATTGTCTATTAATCTATTTAATTCATCAATTCTTATTTCTTTTATACTATCTGTACCATAATAGTTACTATCTAAATAAAATGGTTTTTTATTTTTATTAACTATTAAAATAGCAACTGCAGTTATAACTATAGTCAAAATAAATAATGATGTTAATATTGTAATAATTTTATTTTTCATTTACTTAATTACCGTTAGATTATCAAAATCAATATTATGATAATTTACCTTCCAGAAATCATATTTTGTTTTAGAATCATGATTATTTACTGTACTAATTCTATGATTTCCTTCATAATTCCAATATCCACCTACATTATATATTTTATCTTTATTCCATCCTAAAGCTACCAGCATTTGTTTTGTAAAGTTAGCATACCCTCCAGCACCACACATAATAAATATGTATTTATCTTTTGGAAAAAGATATTCTAGTATTTCCATAGATTCTTTATAATTAGCAACATATTTTCCATTCTCATCTAATGAAAATAGAGTCTTTCCTTTATATAATCCTGATACATTTTCACTTGCTTTTTGTTCTACATACTCCTTTGGAAACTCAGTTAAATAAGCATATGGTACTACCTCAAAGCCTTCAACAAATCCAGTTAGTTCCCTTTCTCCGCCTTTATTTTCCCAAGTTGCACTATCTATAAGCATCCTGACATCACGATATACTGTATCTTTTCTTCCCAAATAATTATCAATGGTTTTTTCATTAATATTTTTATCAATATCGTAAACTCCTCTAAGTCCTTCTGACTTTTCCTGTTTTGGTAAAGGAACCTCAGTATTTAAATTAGAACTATAAAATATAAAATAACTTACTAAACCACCTATTATAATACTAACAAGTGCCACTAACGCTAAAACCCAATTTTTTTTCATTATCATTCTACTCCTTTCAACAATTATTCTATAATAATATTCAAAAAATAATTTGTAATGAAAAGGTTATTTATTAAATTATTAAAAAATATACCTTCAATATATAAAAATAGTATTTACAATATAAATACCATTTAATTTTATCCAATTTGTTTATATTAAATATTATCTTCTTTTAATGCATCTTTTTTTATTTCTAAATAAACATTTTTTATAATATCAATTTCATCTTTATCTATTTCTTTGATTTCATTAGTAATAGGATTAAATTCGGATATAAACATTGTTACATTTTCATCAGCATTATCATTCTCAAGATAATATAAAACGTATTTTTTATTAAACTCTGGTAATTCGAATACTAATAAAACGGTTATTTCTAACGCTCTATTATCTTCAGTTGTTACAACTATTTTATTTATAGCATCTTTCATTATCTCGACTTACCTCCACCTGCATTAACAGATTTAGCAAGTGCACCTGCAAAATCATTCAACATAGTAACGCCATCATCCCCTGTAATTATATCAAGATTACTTTCGAGCATTTCTGCTGCAGCTTCTTTGTTTCCACTAGCATATTCACGTATAATCTCTTGATTTATTAGTCCCATCTCAAGCATTTTTTTACCTTGGTCTGTTTTAAGGAAATTATATAAAGGTAAAATAACAGGTGCTGTCCCAGGGACAAGTATAGAAGTTACTTTTAAAACAACAGGTGTCATTTTTATTTGTATTTTGTTTATTGTTGTGTGTGCTTTAATAGTTTTTTCCAGTATTTTTTGTATTGTTCCCTTGCTTTCGGTTAAAATCACTCCAAAGATTTTATTACTTTGGCCTTCGTTTGATGTAGCTGTATTTTCCATATAAACCTCCTTAACTTCTAATTTTATTTTAACATTTAAAATTAAGAATGTAAACTATATAAAACTTATTACAAAAAAAGGCTCTATTTTCATCTTTGCGGGTCTTTATTTACTAATAAATATTTTTATACTTTTTAAAGAAAGAGTAACTTAAGACTAAATATAGAAGTTATTTTGCAACTTGTATCATTTTTCGTGCTACAGCAATCGCATGTTTCTATCTTCATCCGTTATATTACTTCCTCATCAATCCATTTTAAATAATC
>ERZ772821.53-NODE-53-length-115069-cov-10.861930_pt1 | contig 115069 bp, 95 predicted proteins | sample MGYA00580859_ERZ772821 | MGnify/ENA primary metagenome ERZ772821 (study PRJEB29015, sample SAMEA2737674) | human gut metagenome | biome: human gut; feature: human-associated habitat; material: faeces | place: China | collected 2012 ...
TAAAAGAAAAGGCAGTCATTTGACTGCCTTTAATCCCTCCGTCGCACTTCGTGCGCCACCGTCTCCCCTGTCGGGTCGGTCAGTGCTTCTGCACTAAAGTGCAGAGGTCTCCACCGGAGACCCGCACCCTTTACAAGGGAGGCAATTATTTGGTTTTAACACTCTTAACCTTTGACCAAGAGGAATAAACTTTCTTACCGTTCACAGTTTTGTAAGTTCTGATTCTTACATAATATTTTTTCTTTGCTTTAAGCTTTTTAACGGTAGTCTTTGTAGTTTTCTGTTTTTTAACAGCTACGGTTTTCTTGTTCTTCTTGAATTTCTTGTCAGTTGCAACTTGAACTTGATAACCTTTTACGCCGCTTACCTTTTTCCACTCAACAGATACTGCCTTTTTATCCGCTTTGACCTTTTTAAATTTAGCTGATTTCGGTTTTGCAACTATTTTAGGTGCAGTCGTCGCCGAGTTAGGTGTCGGTGAAGGATTCGGAGTAATAGTCGAGGTTGTAAGCGCTGCTGTCGGCTTTTCGGTAGGCTTTACAGTTGGCTTTTCAGCAGGTCTTTCTAACTTATCTGTAAAGTCGCCTATATAATTGTAGCCGCAAACTTCACAAGTGTAGATTGTGTAGCCCTGCTCATCATAAGTCGGTAAAACAACTTGCTTTGAATATGCATGCTTACCAGTTGGGCTTATAACCGCTTCTTCCTGCTTGGTACAGGTATTGCATACTCGTGTTTTTTTACCTTCATCTACACAGGTAGGTTCGGTTTCAACCGTCCATTCGCTCCAATCGTGAATATGCTTTTCAATCAATACCGATGAATTATTATCACCGATATTAACTTCGTTTGAATCACTTGTTACGCTTGCAGTAATAACTGCTCCGCCCTCTTCTTCATAAGTTAATTCATCATCACTTATATTAAACTGAACAATATTTGTTTGAAGCGGCAAAAGTGTATCAACATTAGAAGTATAAACTTCATTTTCTCCGTTTTTGAATACAACATTCACATTTTTTGCTTCAACTGTACCTATATTGTGAATTTGGGCGGTAATTACATTTTCCGTGCCAAGCTTTTCAAGTGTAATATCATCTACTGATAAATCGGCATTACCCACTTCAAGCTGTGTATCTGCCGAAGCGTCACCGCTTGTTGCGTTTACTGTAACAGTTCGCCTTTCAAATGTTTCGCCAGAAGTTGACGGTACATAATCAAGTTCAACAACATCATAGTCACCTGACGGTATATCAACAGTTTTGTTTACACTTTGCGAATATCCCAATGAATCGGTAATTGCAAAATCAATTGATTTAATATTTTCTGTTCCGTTATTTTCTACCAAAACATTAAGCTTGGTTTGACCGTTACTGTTAAGCTGTGATTCGTCAACGGTATCAAGCGTAACATCAAATTTATTAAATCCGTCTGTATTAAATACGCATAAATCTGTGCTTCCGTTTACAATACTTCCGTCTTGCTCTTTTCTTTCGGTAATGTTATATGCACCAAAGAGCTTGCCACCGTAATTTGCAATACTCAACTGGCTTACAAGCTTGCCATAATCTGTAATTGCAACAGGTTCACTCCAAGCACCGTTCACAAGTTCGCTTGTATAAAATTCAGTACCCATATCGGATATTTGTGACCAAACAGCTCTGATACCGTCATCGGTAGCAGCTAATTGAAGGTTACCTGCAATTTTGTTATTTTCAAGCGAAAGCTTCGGTGTATCACCGTCAAGCATATAAATACCGCTGTTTGATGTATAGAAAAGTGTATCATTTACACTTGCAAGCGAAGTCGGAATTTCCTGCTTATCTATTCCGTCATTATCTGTAATTTGAACTTTATTTTTATATAAGTTCAAATCATTTGTATTTTCGTTGTTGCAATCACTTTCAGCAGTATAATAAATATCATTGCCGATAACTTTAAGCTCATAAATATAGTTTAAACCGCTGTGAACAGTTGATATATTGCCGGCAAAATCAGACTTCATAATTGAGCAGGAATTTGCCGAAAAGTCACTTGATGTGCAATTTACCCAATAAAATACAGGCTGTGAATTTTCAACTGCAATGCAAGGCAAATAATCAAATGTATCATTTGAAGTAATAGATTTAACATTATCAAATGAATTATTATTTGCATTGTATTTTGCAATTTTTATTTCTGCTTTTTTATTAAGTTCATCTAATCTTTCTTCATCACCTTTAGCAAATTTAGCATTGAATTTTTGATATGCAATATAAATATCATTACCAACTGCTGTTGCAGATACTTGGTAATCAATCATTCCGTCATCATCAACTGCTTTAGGTACAGACCATGAACCGTTATTGTAAAGCGAATATACAAGCCTATATCTGTTATAAGTATCACGCGATTTGTCATCATCAACCCATATAAGCATCATTTTATCCCCTGCTGTTACAAGCTGTGGGCGCTGAAATTCATTAACAGATGATTCAAGGGTTGTATTTGCAATAGTAAGCTTGCTTGCACTTCTTGCCTTGCGCTTTGCCGAAGTTTGCGTGCCAACCCATTTTTGATTATTTATATAATCACGGGATAAAAGCGTGGTTTTTTCACTTGTTTGGCTTACGGTTTTATCTATAAATTCAGTCATAGCATAGGTGGTTGCAATTTGGCGGCGAACCTGCTTTGACTTTGTACCGAAATATTCATCAAGCAAATTAAATGTTCCGTCAATAATCGTACCGCTTGCTTCACCGATAATATAATGTGCTTCCCAACCTATTTCACCATCAACACCAAGAGTAAAATGTTTTTTCTTAATGGCATATTCAACAGGCATTTCTGCTTTTGCATATACACCGCCTGATACTGCACCTTCAAGCCCGATACCTGCTCCGCCTTTAACTTTAGGTGTTAAATGAATAGTAACATCAAATTCAAAAGGAAAATCACCGTCAGGTACAGTTTTGCCGGCATTTGCAGCAGCTCCGGCTTCTGCCCCGGCTTCTACATAAGCATAGAAAATCGGTACACCAAAAGGTCCAAACTGACTTTTTATCTTATACGCAAATTCTGCGGCAACAGTACCGCATACTTCCGTAAACTCAATTGAACCCGTATCGGTTATATAGCCTTCAAGGTAGCCTAAAAAGTCGGTTTTGAATGTTCCTTTTTTATTTGAGCCATAGTTTTTCTTGAATTTTTTTAACTTTTTTAATGTATCATTATGGTCTTTTGAAGTTTCCTGAAAACTTTTGCAATTATCTTTAAATTTAATCCAATCACTTTTGGTTTTACCGTTATTACCGGTTGATTCGGTATTACCAAAAAGATCTAAGCCAACAGAGATTTTAACCTTGTTTCCGGTAATTTCTACACCTACCGGGCATTTCATAAAATCAAGTGATGCTTCAGTTCCGCCTATAATAGGCACGCTGTCGGAAAGCTTAAACTTCCCTGATTGACCGCCTAAAACATTTACGGTTGATGAACTCATAATATTTTTAAGTGAATTACTGAGCTTTTTCTTTTCAAGCTTTAATGATACAGGCTCACTTGCCACACCGTCGCACACAACATATGCGTAAAGTGATTTGCCCTCTTCCATTTTTGACGCAAGGTCAATTTGGCTTGCCACACCGTTTGTAATCTCTGTTTTATACTTGCTGTTTCCGTCATTTTGAATTAAGTAATATTTTACATCTTTTGCACCGTTGGTTACAGCGGAAATAATAAGATTATAATTCACGCCGTCAATCAAAGTTGCACCGTCATATTGTGCATCAACATATGCTTTTTTCGGCTTATTTTTCTTATCAAGCTGCTGAACATAGACGGAGGAAACATACGGTTTTCCGTCTTTTCTGTCTTTAGTCATATAGATATTATGACTGTTTGATTTCAAATACTTTGAATCACTTGTAACTTTGGCAGGGATAATATAATCTCTGAAATCATCTTTTGTAAACTTAATTTCTTTTCCTTTTATATCGTTCTTTTTAACAACCTTTTTCTTGTCAAATTGTGATGAATTTTCAGCAATATTCATATTGACAGATTTAAGCTTAAGGTTTACATCATTTGCGCTGTCAATAATAGCAGTGTTGTTATAAACTGTAAAAGAGGTTTCGTCTTCGTTGGTTACTAAAGGAGTTTCAACAACCCAATTATAATGAATAGTTGCGTTTCTTAAACAATCATTATAAGAATCTATACTTATCTCTTTCCAATCGCTTTGCGAACCTGTATAGTATACATCCTTTAATCTTGTGCAATTTCTAAATGCAGATTCACCAATACTTGTTACTCTGTTTGGTATTGTTACGCTTGTTAAACTTGTACAATTAAAAAATGCAAATTCACCAATACTTGTTACACTATCCGGTATTGTTACACTTGTTAAACTTGTACAATTAGAAAATGTACGTTCACTAATATCTGTTACACCATCGGGTATTGTTACACTTGTTAAGCTTATGCAATCGACAAACGCATAGATATCAATGCTTGTTACGCTATCAGGTATTGTTACACTTGTTAAACTTGTGCAAGCATTAAATGCAAAATAGCCAATACGTGTTACACCATCTGGTATTGTTACACTTGGTAAACTTCTGCAATAAGCAAATGCATTTCCACAAATACGTGTTACACTATTTGGTATTGTTACACTTGGTAAACTTCTGCAACCCAAAAATGACGCATTACCAATACTTGTTACACCATTTGGTATTGTTACACTTGTTAAATTTTCACAACTGTAAAATGCCTCATCACCAATACTTGTTACACCGCTTTCAATAATTACCGATTTAATATTAGAATTACGATCAAACGGGCAGCGATTATCATATCCAGAATAATCAGTCATATCACCTGTACCACTGATTGTAAGCACACCTGTTGAGGTGTCAAGCGAATAAGTAACATTATCGCCGCATTTGCCGGTTTGAACATCAGCATATGCGGTCAAATTCAATCCCGATGTTATGGTTAAAAGCATAGCAAGGGATAAAAGCAAACTTATAATCTTTTTCATTTTCATCCTCCAATAAACATAAATGTTAATAAAATATTAACACATATATTTATCTATTACAATTACAAAACGATTACAAAAAATAAAAAGGCAGTCAAACGACTGCCTTTAATCCCTTTGAGTGCAACAAGTTGCACCCACCTCCTATTTGCAAAGGAGGTGATTATTCTGTTTTACCTTTTAGCTGGTGGACAAATTTTTGAAGCTCCGTCATATTAAAAGTATATCTGCCCATATCGGTATTAGGGATATAATACCTGGAGCAAACTTCACTGCCGAGCGGTGCAAAAGACTGCTTAAGCGAATTATACATATAATCTGCCGACTGCCTTGCATTTGAGCCGCTTGCTATGACTGCGCCTACCCTTTTCGGCTTTTTTACCGGCGGGTTTGCGCCACGCTTAAAGCGGGCGTTATAATAACGCTGAAATCTATCCAAAATAGCTTTAGTTGGAGCCGGGAAAAAGTTATTATAAACAGGAGTGAAGAAAGCGATATAATCGGCATCTTCAAAATCTTCAAAAAAGACATCCAAATCTTTATTTGAGCATCCTTCGTGATATTCACACCACTTACAATCGGTACACGGAGCGGGAGAAAGCTTATAACTGTCATAAACTTTGATTTCACAATCAAGGAAATATTTACTGACTTGGTTAATAAGTTCCCGGCAGATACCGTCTTGCCGCGGCGAACCCATAATTATCAATAATTTTTTCATTATTCTGCCACAGTGTATTCAATAGAATTAGCTTCACACCAATTTTTAACTTTATCAATCACAAATTTATTTTCAAATTCATCAAAGCCTTCGCTGATTGAAGAATAAGCATTAAAATACTTCCAAAAAGTATCAATATATTCATTACCTGAAAGTTTTTCAAGCACAGCGCTTACTTTTTTATTATCAAGAAATTTGATATATGCCCTGATAACTTCTTCATTTGAAATGGTTAAAAACGGAATAAAACCGTTAGCCATTAAATCTTCGGTATCGGCACATTCAAGTTCTGCGCTTGAATGAATTTGCGAGTCAATTCTTGAATACCAATATTCTCCGCTTGAGCCCCATACAAAGCGAAGCGTCATTTCATCGAGTAATAATTTCATTAAAAGTACCTCGTCATAACTGTTATCTATTTATTATATGCAAAAAACAGTTAAAACTACTTCTCAATCGAATTCATCAAACCACCGTTTTTAATAATATTTTGAATAAAAGGTGGGAAAGGCTGAGCCTTATATGTTTTGCCGGTTGTGCAATTAGTGATAACACCGCTGTCAAAGTCAACTTCAACTTCATCACCGGCTTTAATATCCTTAGCGGCTTCGTCACATTCAAGAATTGCAAGGCCGATATTTATAGCATTTCTATAAAAAATGCGGGCAAAAGTTGAAGCGATTACGCAGGAAATGCCTGACGCTTTAATAGCAATCGGTGCATGTTCCCTTGAAGAGCCGCAGCCGAAATTAGCTTCGGCAACCATAATATCGCCCGGCTTAACATTTTTTACAAAATCAGCATCAATATCTTCCATACAATGAGATGCAAGCCAAGCTTCGTCACTCTTATTAAGATAACGAGCAGGAATGATAACATCGGTATCAACATTATCACCGAATTTATGTACTGTACCCTTTGCTTTCATATTCCTACCTCCTATATTTCTCTTGGGTCTGCAATGTAGCCTTTAAGTGCAGATGCAGCAGCTACCGCAGGTGATGCAAGATAAATTTTAGAATCAACATGGCCCATTCTGCCTACAAAGTTACGGTTTGATGTGGAAACTGCAACTTCGCCCGAAGCCAAAATACCCATATGGCCGCCAAGGCAAGGGCCGCAAGTTGGGGTTGAAACAATAGCACCGGCTTCAACAAAAGCCTCTGCTATGCCCTCTTTAATACACTGAAGGTAAACGCTTTGAGTAGCAGGAATAACGATACAGCGAACACCGTCGGCAATCTTATTACCCTTAATAATTTCAGCCGCTGTGCGCATATCTTCAATTCTACCGTTTGTGCAAGAGCCGATAACCACTTGGTCAATTTTAACATCTGCAAGTTCATCAACTGTTTTGGTATTTTCAGGAAGATGAGGGCAGGCAACGGTAGGTGCAAGTTTAGAAAGGTCAATTTCAACTACGCTGTCATACTGTGCGTCATCATCTGCTTCATAAATTTCATAAGGGCGTTCACTTCTGCCTTTTACATATTCAAGTGTAACATCATCAACAGGGAAAATTCCGTTTTTAGCACCGCATTCAATAGCCATATTTGAAATGCAAAGCCTATCATCCATTGAAAGTTCCTTAATTCCGTCACCTGTAAATTCAAGTGACTTATAAAGTGCGCCGTCAACACCAATTTGACCGATAAGATGAAGTACAACATCCTTACCGCTGATACAAGGTGCTTTTTTACCTGTAATTACAACCTTAATAGCCGACGGAACTTTAAACCAAGCCTTGCCTGTTATCATACCTGCTGCCATATCGGTTGAGCCGACACCGGTTGAAAACGCACCGAGCGCACCGTATGTACAAGTATGTGAGTCAGCACCGATAATGCAGTCACCGCAGGTAACTACACCCTGTTCAGGCAAAAGTGCATGTTCGATACCCATATTTCCAACATCATAATAATGAGTAATATCGTACTTTTTAGCAAATTCCCTAACCTGCTTGCAGTTTTGTGCAGATTGAATATCCTTATTAGGAGTAAAATGGTCCATAACAAGCGAAATTTTAGTTTTATCAAAAACGGAATTTTTACCGAATTTTGTCATTTCGTTAATAGCAACCGGGGAAGTAACATCATTACCAAGCACCATATCAAGCTTCGCTTCAATAAGCTGGCCGGCAACGACACTTTTAAGCCCTGCGTGTTTAGCTAAGATTTTTTGAGTCATTGTCATACTCATAGCTATCACCCTTTTCGTCAATAAATTATAATATAATGTATATAAATATCAAACTTATATATCATCGGTAAATGAGCCTTCTCCTCTTTCAAGTGAAGTTATACCTGTTCTTGCAAGTTCAACTATTGTAAATTCATTTTCAAGTTCTTCAATAAACATATCAATTGTACTGCCAAGGCCTGTAAATTCAAATGTAATTGTAGTCATTGATACATCAAGAACACGCGCACCCCAGCGTGCATTGAATGCAAGAAGTGCATTTTTCTGCTCAATACCTTGTGCGTGAACTTTAACAAGCAACAATTCTGAAGAAACGGAATTATCAGGCTTAAGTTCAGAAACTTTTTTAACTATTTCAAGTTTTAAAAGCTGTGCTTTTATTTGCCTTACATTTTCAGGCTCTGTTTGAGTTTCAATTGTCATACGAGAAAACTTTTCATCTTCGGTTTCACTAACTGTAAGAGATGAAATATTATAACTTCTTCTTGAAAAAAGGCTGGCAACTCTTTGAAGTACGCCGCTTTCGTTATCAACAAGAACTGACAATACTAATTTTTCTTTCATTATAAGTCGCCTCCTTAATTAAATTTTTCGATAATATCGGTATGTGCTCCTCCAGGAGGAATCATAGGAAGAACATTTGAATCAGGGCTGATTCTGCAATCTACAAGAACAGGGCCTTGATATTCAAAAGTTTCTTTAAGAACTGAATCAATATCATCATTTGTATTGATGCGAAGTGCCTTAACGCCAAAACCCTCTGCAACTTTTACAAAATCGGTTGCTCTGTGCGGGTCGGTATCGGCAAATCTGTTTTCATAGAAAAGTTTTTGCCACTGGCGAACCATACCAAGCACTGTGTTATTCATAATAAACATTTTAACAGGAATGTTATATGAACACATAGTGGCAAGTTCAGATAAATTCATATGGAAGCCGCCGTCACCTGCAAACATTACAACAGTTTTATCAGGACATCCCATTTGGCCGCCCATGGCAGCACCCATTGAATAGCCCATAGTACCGAGTCCGCCTGACGAAAGAAGTGTTCTCGGCTTTTCAAATTTATAAAATTGAGCTGCCCAAAGCTGATGCTGACCTACATCTGTAACGATAATGGTATCGTCATCGGTAACATCATCAATTTTTTCAATAAGCTTTTGCGGATTTACATAATCACCGATTTGAAGCTGTTCAAAAGGACGGCGGAAAGTTTCAATCTCTTTTCTCCATTCGCTGTGGTCAAGCTGCTCAATCTCCCTTGTAAGAATAGGAAGTACATCGGCAAGGTCACCGCGAAGATGATAATTTGAAACAATGTTTTTATCCATTTCGGCTGAGTCAATATCAATATGTAAAATTTCTGCATTTGGTGCAAATTTCTTTCTGTTTCCAGCAACACGGTCTGAAAAACGAGCACCACAGGTAATAAGCACATCACAATCATGTGCAGCCTTATTACATTCATAATGGCCGTGCATACCGATAAGGCCGAGATGAAGCGGATTATCGTGCGGAAAAGCACCAAGGCCCATAAGACTTGAAGCAACCGGTGTGTCAATCTTTTCAGCGAAAGTAACCAAATCTTCGCCAACATCAGAAAGAATAGCACCGCCGCCGACATAGATAAGTGGCTTTTTAGCACTTCTGATAAGTTCAACTGCTCTTTTAACAGCACTGTCTTTCGGTGCTTTAGCCTTTTCAGGTTTAACCTTCGGCATAGGAGTATACTCACACTCGGCAGATGTAATATCCTTAGGAATATCAATAAGAACCGGGCCTTTTCTTCCGCTTTGTGCAATAAAGAATGCACGGCGAATAGTATCAGCCAATTTTTCTACATTTTCAACCTGAAAGTTATGCTTTGTAATAGGCATTGTGATACCGCAAATATCAACTTCCTGGAATGAATCCCTGCCGAGACCTGAAGTTGCATAGTTACAAGTAATTGCAACAACCGGAACAGAATCCATATATGCAGTTGCAATACCTGTTACAAGGTTTGTTGCACCCGGGCCTGATGTCGCAAAGCAAACGCCAACCTTGCCTGTTGCCCTTGCATATCCGTCAGCTGCGTGTGACGCACCCTGCTCGTGGGCAGTCAAAATATGATTGAATGTGTCACCGTATTTATATAATTCATCGAAAATATTGAGAATCGTTCCGCCGGGATAGCCAAAAATTGTATCTACACCCTGCTCTTTTAAAACTTCAAGAACGATTTGAGAGCCGTTAAGCTTCATATTTCCTCTCTCCTTTTGTTATAAAATTAACATTTAAAAAATATTAAAGATATAATATATTATTTGGCAAATAAAGTCAAGGAATAAAATCAACATAATTTACACTTGTAAAAAGAAAATTTTTGTTATATACTTGATAGGAATTAAAAAAGACAAAGGAGAACTATTATGAAGCTTGGTATTGTTGGCTTACCGAATGTCGGCAAAAGCACACTATTTAACGCTATAACTAACGCAGGGGCTCAAAGTGCCAACTATCCGTTTTGCACTATTGAACCAAATGTCGGTATGGTAAGTGTACCTGATGAAAGACTTGACAAGCTTGCTGAAATGTACCACCCTGATAAATTCACACCCGCAACAATAGAATTTGTGGATATTGCAGGTCTTGTTAAGGGTGCGTCACAAGGCGAAGGATTAGGAAATAAATTTTTATCACATATCAGAGAAGTTGACGCAATCATCCATGTTGTACGCTGCTTTGAAAATGATGATATTACACATGTTGACGGAAGTGTTAACCCTGCGAGAGATATTGAAACCATCAACCTTGAGCTTGTACTTTCCGACCTTGATATTTTAACAAGAAGAATTGATTCACGAAAAAAAGCTATGAAAGGCGATAAAAAGCTTGCGGGCGAAGTTGAATTTCTTGAAAGACTTGCAGGTGAAATGGAAAACGGAAAAACCGCAAGAAGTGTTGAAATAAGCGAAGATGAGCAGGAATATTTAAAGGATGTTTCGCTTTTAACGATTAAACCTGTTATTTACGCTTGCAATATGGGCGAAAATGACTTTATAGACGGAATTGAAAATAACAAATACTACAAGCAAGTTGAAGAAATAGCAAAAGAAGAAGGTGCCGAAACTCTTCCTATCTGCGCTGAAATGGAAGCAGAAATAGCACAGCTTGATGATGAAGAAAAAGCTATGTTCCTTGCAGATATGGGGCTTGAAAAAAGCGGACTTGACAGGCTTATTAAAAAAAGTTACTCACTTTTAGGCTTGATTTCGTATCTCACTGCCGGCAAGCCGGAGGTAAGAGCATGGACAATTAAGAAAGGCACTAAAGCACCGCAGGCAGCAGGCAAAATTCATACTGACTTTGAGCGCGGTTTCATTAGAGCAGAAGTTGTTTCATTTGATGACTTAATGGCTTGTGGAAATATGACAGCTGCAAAAGAAAAAGGTTTAGTCAGAAGTGAAGGCAAAGAATATGTTATGAAAGACGGAGATATTGTACTTTTCCGTTTCAATGTATAATTCATAATAATTCAAGCTCGAATTTTGTCACAATCATCAAAATTCGGGCTTTTTTTATAGTATTTAGTCGATTTGTTTAAAAGTTTTCATAATTTATTTGCAATTTTTGTTGACTATTTTTAAATAATTTGTTATTATTTTATCTAAGGTGGGAGAGAACTATGTCAGAACCCGGCAAAAATAATATAAATGACACACTTCTTTCAAATGTACAATCAGGTGACAGTAAGAATACAGAGGCTTTAATCAGCGAGTACCGAAGCGTAGTTGAAGCAATTGCGAGCAAATACACCAACTCACCGCTTGAATATGAAGATATTATTCAGGAGGGTATGATTGGCTTATTAGCTTCAATCAAAACTTTTGACGAAAGCAAGGGCGCAAAGTTTAAAACCTATGCACAAACCTGCATAAATAATTCCATTCAAACAGCACTTAGGAAATTTAACAGGCAAAAGGATATTCCGCAAGGCGCGGTGATTGAATATGCCGAGGAAGAAATTCCCGAGGAAAACGGAAGTATAAGCGCAGAAGACTACTATATCACCGGTGAAAGCGTTTCAATGTTGGCTAATATCCTTAAAGAGAACCTTTCTGAATATGAAAACGAAGTCTTAAGGTTACATATTGTCGGTTGCAACTATAATGAAATTGCGAAAAGATTAAACAAAACACCTAAATCGGTAGACAATGCATTACAAAGAATAAAGAAAAAATTGTCAACCGTAAACTTGAAAACCGACAAATATAATTAAGAGGTGTAAGAAATGTACGAGGACAAAACTTTAGTCTGCAAAGATTGCGGAAACGAATTTGTTTTCACAGCAGGCGAGCAGGAATTTTATGCAGAAAAAGGCTTCACTAACGAGCCACAGAGATGCAAAGAATGCCGTGACAAAAGAAAGCACGCACCGCGTGAATATCACGATGCTGTATGTGCTTCTTGCGGCAAGGAATGTAAAGTTCCTTTTGCACCAAGCGGTGACCGCCCTGTTTACTGCAGTGAATGTTTCGCTAAAATGCAGGAAGAGTAATTCCAAAACAAGTAAGATTTTATTATCAAGAAACAGAGTCGGTATGTACCGGCTCTGTTTTTATATAGTTTATTTAATTTTTTGAAAAAAGTTCTTGACATTACACTTGTTTTATGGTAATATACACAAGCACGAAACGCAGAGGTATCGAAGTGGTCATAACGAGGCGGTCTTGAAAACCGTTTGTCCGAAAGGGCGCGTGGGTTCGAATCCCACCCTCTGCGCCAAAAGAACTACACATAATGTGTAGTTCTTTTTTTATGTTTTTTATTGGCATAAAATAATTTTGTCAAAAAATGTAACCTTTCCCCTATCTCAGCCGTTACTAAAGTGAAAGGACCTTTCAAGAAAGATGCGAGGTGACATAATGACTGAATCTAAATTTAACGAATGTGTAAGGACACAAAGCAAGCGGCTGTATTTGATTGCGTTGTCATTTACAAAAAATCAAGCAGATGCCGAGGACATACTGCAAAATGTATATTTAAAACTTTGGAACTGCAAAAAAGAATTTGAATCAGACGAACATATAGCAAAATGGCTTACGAAAGTATGTGTGAACGAGAGTAAAGATTTATTAAGGTTACATTTCAAAAAAAGAAACGTACCTCTTGAAGACGCACTTAATCTCTCCCACATTGACGATACACAAGACATAGATTTAATAAAAGCTGTTATGTCATTGCCAAAAAATCAAAGAACCGTTATACATCTGTTTTATTTTGAAGATTTGCAAATAAACGAAATAGCAACGCTTTTAAATATTAAAGAATCGGCTGTAAAAACAAGACTTTCACGAGCTAGGCAAAAGCTCAAGGCTAAATTAGGAGATGACGATTATGAGGAATAATGAATACAAAAAAGCTTTTAATCAACTCAATGTTTCTTATAAAACAATTGATAATTTATATGATATTACTGCACAAAGCAAACACAAAGCAATTACTCTTCCCAAAAAAATAATTGCAACGGTAATGGCATTTGTTTTGGTTGTAGGCGGAGGCTTTGGTATAAGCTATTCTGTAAGTGATAAAGCGAGTATGGGCATATATGTAGCAAATGCGAACGAGGTTGCAAATATAAAAAAAGCAACGCCGCAAGATTTTACCTATAAAATTTATATTTCCGAAGGCAATAAAAATGCTATGAACAAGTGGCAAAAAGACAAGCAAAAGCTTTTGGATGACGCAGAAAGATTAGGCAACGATAATTACACTGCATCTGTAAACTCAAGTTCAAGCAATGCCGAAAATGAAAAATCAGGCAAAAAATATGATTTTTACACCTTATCCAGCGGTAACTTTACGGTTAATACAGGTAAAATTGAAGATGTAAAAAAATTAACACTTGAAAATAAGAATAAGTATGCCGAGCTTTCCGTAGCCGTATTTGACGATGATATGGGAAATTGGTATACAGATGCACGAAAAGTTGAAATAAGCGGAGACAAACTCAAAAAATCGTATGACAGCGGTATATGTTCATTCTCAAACGGTAAGTTCAAAAAAGAAGTTAATTTCGGCAACAGCTTTACTTGGAATTTAACATATTTGCCTTCTTATATCAGCAAGACAAGTGATTTTAATTTCAGCGATTTAAACGATACGATTACTGCAGTTATTGAATATAAAGACGGTTCGGTTATTAAGCGTGGATTCAATATTGAATTTGATAAAGACGGTGTAGGAAGTATAAGAGAAGTTGAAATTAAATAATTACGGGAGAACGCAGTTTCCCCTATGGTAATCTTTTTAATAAACAATAAAAGCACGGTGGTTAGATAAATTCTAACTACCGTGCTTTTATTTTAAGTATGTATTAAATTATGCCTGAGCAGGAGCCCCTACCGGACAAGTAGCTTCGCAAGCACCACATTCAATGCAAACATCTGCATCAATTTCGAACTTGCCGTCTCCCTCTGAAATTGCGCCTACCGGGCATTCAGCAGCACAAGCACCACATGAAATACAATCATCTGAAATAGCGTATGCCATCATTACACCTCCTACACCATATTGTAAATTTAATATAACAGTATTGAATACAAAAATCAAGTAAAATAGCAATAATAATTTATTAAATTTTGTTAACTTTCTGTTTGTTATCCCTAACTATTCTTACTTCTTCACGATTTACGATAACAGGTAAACCGTCAGGTGTATTATCAAGCTGTATTTTAAGTTTACCGGTTAAAATTGCAGAATCAACAACGGTTCCCCTACCGTGCCTGCAATCAACAACAGTGCCGACTTTTGGTGTGATTTTATGTAAATATTCGTAAGAATTTTGCTCATATTTAAGGCAACACATAAGTCTTCCGCAAGTACCGCTTATTTTACCCGGCGCAAGAGAAAGCCCCTGGTCTTTAGCCATTTTAATGGTAACGGAATGAAAACCGTCAAGAAAAGTTGAACAGCAAAACGGCCTGCCGCATATACCGAGACCGCCAAGCATTTTACTCTCATCTCTTACACCGATTTGGCGAAGTTCGATTCTGGTATGAAGTGTGGAAGCCAAATCCTTAACAAGCTCCCTGAAATCAATTCTACCGTCTGCCGTGAAATAAAATATAACTTTTGAGCAATCAAATGAATACTCAGCATTTGTTAAATTCATTTCAAGATTATGCTTTTGAATTTTTTGGTTACATATTTCAAAAGCTTCTTTTTCTTTTCTTTTATTTTCTTCAACTTTTTTTCTGTCTTCATCTGTTGCTATGCGAATAACAGGCTTAAGTGGGCTTACAACTTCATCATCCTCAACAAGCTTAACTCCTGTTGAAGCCTTACCGAATTCAAGCCCATTGGTAGTTTCAACAATGATTTCCTGCCCGTTTTTTATATCAAAACCCTTTGGGTCAAAATAATACATTTTGCCTGTGTCGCTGAAACGAACACCAACAACTTTAGTCATATTTATCCTCCGTTATCTGCCGATTGCACTGTTAAGTGAATAGCAGAATTTTGTAATTAACAAAGCATTATTAGCATTACTTAATGCCATTGATTTCACTTCTTCGCAAGTTTCCATAAGCCTGATTAAATTTTGCCTTGAAACAGATGTTTTAAGAAGTGACGCAGTCTTTTCCTGCCCTGAAATACATTCGCTTTCATTTTGGGCAAAAAGTGCATCTCTAAAAATATTTTTAAGTAAATCGCAGGCAAATACAACGCCCTGCCTATCCTTTTGAAATGCAGAGCATAATGTTAACACTTCATATTCATTTGATGATACAAGTGCTGTGCAAAGCTTATTGCAAATATCAACAAGTTCACCTGTTTTACTGTCCTGCAAGCTTAAAAGTGCCTTACCGATATTACCGTTAAATGTTTCAACTGTTTTTTTTGCGGTTTCGTAATCAACATCATCGGTATGAGAAGTAATATACTCGGTTGCCCTTTCAATATCTACACCCTCAAGAGTAACGCAGACACTGCGCGATAAAACAGTTGAAAGAAGAGCACTTTTAGAATTAGTTGTTAAAATAAAAACAACATATTTAGGTGGCTCTTCCAATATTTTAAGAAGTGCATTTTGCGCATTTTGGTTCATACAATGCGCATTAGCTAATATATATATTTTATAATCAGCTTCATTTGGCTGAATATATGCGTCATTTATTATATTTCTTACAGTATCAACATGAAAAGAATTCACGCCCCCGGTAGGTATATACTCGCTTATATCCGGGTGAATACCGGCGATTGCCTTTTTACATTGGGTACATTCACCGCATGGTTTATCATCACCCCTGCAAACAAGAGTACAGGCTAAATCACGGGCAAGAGTTTTTTTGCCTATTCCGTCTTCACCTTCAATAATCAATGCGTGCGGAAATCTGCCGCCTTCAAAAAGCTTTGAAAGTGAGTCAACAACCTTTTCATTGCCGATAAAATTAGTCAGTTTCATAAATTATAATTTCCTAAATTGGTCAACATCAAGCACAAATGCAACTGCACCGTATTCTTCAACATCAACAGGCTTTTTTAAAAGCGAGCCTTGAACTGTGCTGTCGACACCGACATGGCGTACTACACGCTTGGTAACATTCTTTTCAATAATGCCGAATAATTTTTCGATTTCATCTTCTTTAACTCCGAAAAGAACAGTAGTTTGCCCGTTTTCAAGAAACATTCCCTGTGTTGAAATTTTGGTTGAGAAATAACCTTCCTCTATTGTAGACGATAACACATTAGTCAAATCCTTATTTGACACAATTACGATAACAAGTTTCATTAAAATCACCTTTCAAACATTGATTGATAAATATTATTGTAACAAACCGCGGAATATTCCGAATTGTAATATATAATATTCCTATTTGTATTATGATTATATAATAATATTTACCGTTTTTCAACTTTGGCTAATATCATTTTAAATAAAATTAACAGTTTAGACATACTAAAAAACTATATAACAGATGCGAGTGCCACGATTACCGGCATTGAAATTACAGACAAAACAGATGACTGGGCCGCAAGTTCACTGCCGAGAGCGGCATCATTATCATATTTTGCGGCGTACATAGCTGTGTTTGTTGCCGTCGGCGCTGCTGCCGAAATAGTCATAGCAACAAGCAAATCCCCGTTGACATTAAAGATTTTAAACAAAAGCAACATACAAACAGGAATAAAAACAAGCCTTAAAAACGAAACAAAATATAATTCTTTCTTCTTAATAAGATTTTTAAAATTCGAGTTAGCAAGGAATGTACCGAATACAATCATTGCCAGCGGTGAATTGCAATTACTTATCATCTGCAAAGGATATTCAATAACATAAGGTGCTTTAAATTTTAAAAAGAAAAGAGGCAAGCCGATAATCACGGAAATTGAACCGGGATTAAAAATCAATTTTTTCAAGTCGATTTTTGCTTTTCTGCCCGATATTTCATAGATACCGTAAGTAAATGCAAATATATTAAATACCGCCACATATACCGAGCAATAAAAAATACCTTCCTCGCCTATTACACTTTGTGCAAGCGGCAAAGCAAGAAAACTCGCATTTGAAAAAACGGTTGCATAATGATAAATTCCGCGAAGATTAACATTTTGTTTCTTAAAAGTAAACAGCGAAATAAGCGCGGCGAAAATATGAGTTGCAATTGCACAAACAAAGGCTACAACCAAGCCTTTAATATGGCTTGGTGTATACTTCATTTTAATAAATGTGTTTATAATAGCAATCGGCAAAACGACATTGAATATTAAATCAATCAATCTTTTACCGTCACTTTGCTTAAACAGGCCGATTTTATCCGTCACAAAGCCTACGCCGGCCATTAAATACAATATAAACACTTGAAGTGCAATCGTTTTTAAATTATCAAGAAACAAATAATCAGCCTCAATCATAATTCAGTCTTTTGAAACATTTTCGGTAATAAAAACAGAAAGTTCGCAATTCATTGCAAAAAGACCTATAAAAAGATAAGTTAGAGCCGAAAAAGTAACTCGGCTTAAATCTTCATAATTTCCACTTAAAATCATCAATATTCTTGCAAGTGAAAATGCAATTGATACAGAAAAAAGACTTAATGCAAAAAAGCTTAAAAGCGGCTTTATTTTACCGTCATCACTGTCTACCGCAGAAGCACAGCATAAAGTATAGCCACAATAAATAACTATAAATATAAATTCCAAAAAGCTTTCTACGCTTTCAACATCAAATATTTCCGTCAAAATAACCAGCAGCCTGCAAAAGCCCCATAAAAACGGAACAAGATGAAACAGCTTAAAATACTTAAAATCAATCAAAGTACCTTTAACCGACTTTGCACAGATAATCAAATAAAAACAGGTTAAAATGGCGAAAACGGCTTGAAATGCCATCGGCAACAAATAATTATACTCTATATAATTTTGAGTGTCATCTTGGCTTATATATTGTGCACAATTATAAACCTGATGAACAAAATCAAAAAAATATGTAAAACTCAATATCAGCAAAGTTATATAAATACTTTTATTTCCGATAAAAGCAATAATTCTTTCATATCGCTTTGAAAAGAAAAAATACAAAAAGCAAAAAAAGAGTGACAATGCAACTACACCGTAAAGAACGAAAGTAAGTAAATCATCGCCTACAACCAAGCCGGATTTAGCATCTGTATATTTAAGAAATTGAAAGAAACGAATAAAGCAAGCCGCAAGCGCTGTGATAATTACGGCAAGGAATGAAAAATACATAGGTTTATTTTTCAATTTTTCTCCCCTACAATTCAGCTATTATCTTTCAATAATCGGTTTAAATTCACGCGGTTTGCTGACGCTTTTATATGCCGGGCGAATAATTTTGCCGCCTGAAGTCAATTCTTCAAGCCTGTGAGCGCACCATCCTGCTGTTCTGGCAACAGCAAAAATAGGTGTATACAAATCTTCAGGAATACCGAGAACTTTGTATACAAGGCCCGAATAAAGGTCAACATTGGCACACATTGTTTTTTCTACACCCTTAATTTCAGAAAATACTTCAGGTGTGAGAAGCTCAATATTTTCAAGAGTTTTAAATTCCTTTTCAAAACCTTTTTCGTAAGCAAGTTTTCTTGCATTTTCTTTAAGAATAACAGCTCTTGGGTCGCTCTTTGTATAAACAGCATGCCCCATACCGTAAATAAGGCCTGAACCATCGCCTGCTTCTTTATTTATGATTTTAGCAAGATAATCTTTAACTTGGTTAGGGTCGGTAGGGTCTGCAAGATTTGCCATAATTTCACGCATTTGCTGAGCAACACGAAGGTTTGCACCGCCGTGGCGCGGACCTTTAAGTGAGCCAAAACCGGCAGAAATAGCAGAGTAAGTATCAGTTCCGCTTGAAGTAAGAACCCTTGTTGAAAAAGTAGAGTTATTACCGCCGCCGTGGTCAGCATGAAGCATAAGGCAAATATCGAGAAGCTTTGCCTCTTCTTGAGTAAACTGTTTATCTGCCCTGATTTGATTTAAAATATATTCGGCGGTTGATTGCTCCTTTCTGATAGGATGAAGGAACATTGTTTTATTGTAAAAAGTTCTGCGCTTAATTTGATATGCGCCGTTCATAATAGTAGGCATTTGCGCAATAAGCTGAAGTGATTGGCGAAGAACATTAGCCACCGAAATATCATCAGGATTTTCATCAAATGAATATAGTACAATAACGCATCTTGCCATTTTATTCATAATGTCTTTTGACGCGTGCTTCATAATCATATCTTCAACAAATTCATCAGGTAGTTCGCGGCATTCACCAAGAACTTCCCTCAACCCTTCAAGCTGGCTTTCAGTCGGCAAATCACCGAAAAGAAGAAGCCATACAACTTCTTCAAATCCGAATCTGTTTTCTTTAATACAACCGTTAACAATATCGTTAATATCATAACCGCGGTATGAAAGCTTACCGTCTTTAGGAATACGCTCACCGTCGAGAATATAATAACCCTCAACGGAGCATATACGGGTAAGGCCTGCCATAACACCTGTTCCGTCTTCGTTTCTAAGTCCTCTTTTAACATGATATTTTTGGTAATCTTTAGGCTTAATCCAGTTATTTTTATCAAGCTCAGAACATAAATTAGAAAGAGCATCCATAGAAATAGGTGAAATATAGTTTTTTGGCATAATCAATCTCCTTTTCATTGGTGTATTGGTAAAGGTAACGAATATAACGATACCATATAAATTAAAATTATTTTACTATTATACTATTTTTATTATATAAAGTCAAGGAGATGAGAAAGTGAAAAAAGCTTTAATAATTTATGCAATTTTGCTTGTTTTAACTGTTATAGTTCCTGCAATAGTTTGCTTTTCTCAAAGCGACGATTCATCGTCAAAAGAGCTGATAAATATATTCAACACATTTATAAATGCAATATCATTCTAATTGGCTGTTGTCACTTATTTTTTCAAGATTTATTTTCACTTTTTTATTAAGCAAAACTTTTTGATAGTTTTGTCTGCTGTTTTTGATATATTCACTGTAATAATCGGGACAATCTTTTGCTATATAATTACCTACACGCAGGCAATCGCTTTTAGCTTTAATTAAGGTATAAAAAGTCTTTTCGATTACATTTGAAACTTCATTTTCAACCTCTCTTAATATGCGATTATAATCATTTTTTGACAGTTGATTTTCCGTTCCTTTTTCAATTTCACCGATAATCATATCAGCTTTCAGTTTAACATTAAAATAAGTGTTGTCATTATATCTAACCGCACCTTTTTTGCACTTGATATTTGATATATGAACATCTGTTTTTCCAAATTTTTCATCATTTATTTGAAATAAAACATCATCTGCTTTGTTATTCAAAATCACAAAGCCTTCGGTTTCGATTTCATCTGTGATATATGATAATTTATCGCCGCAAAAAAGTGCAATTCCCGCAGTTTTGACACTGCTTTTTTCATCTTCTCTTTCAACAACCGGTAAATAAATATCCGATGTTTCATCCTTATAAAGCATAAGAAAATCATTTTCGTTAACTAAAATTGACTGACCTGATTTTTCGTTATTATCTATTAAATAAAGTATGTTTTCGCTTGGTACATTTGAATCGTTTTCTTTGCTTTCAAGAATGAATTTTGCACTTTTTTTAGCAACGCAAATTGCGACATCTGCCCTTGCATCTTCACTTCGCAAAAAGTAATCTACATATTTTTCAACACCGTTTTCAACAAATTTTTGTGATAATACCATAATTTTGTTATGTCCGAAAAATTCACGCTTTGAAACACCTTTTGTAAGTGAACTTATTGCCGAGGAAACAGTATTACCGTTTGACGATGAATTAAAAGTCATACTTGCGTCGGGTTTTTCGGATGAATTGCTCATCCCGATTTTTAAAGACTGCAAAGTAACAGCTATATCTTTACTTTCGGTTAAATCAATACCCACTCCCTCTACTATCAGCAAATCCTTCAAGTGTCTGTTTTGCGTACAGCCCGAAAAAAGAAACAGGCACAAAACAATTGATATTAAACTTTTAATAAGCTTTGACAAGTTCATCACCATAATTCTTCTTTTTAAACACTAATGTTCCTGCAGGAATAATAACGCAGAAAACGAAAAACAAAATCATTGTAAATTCATAATTTACGCCCTGCCCGCCACTTAATTTCAGCATTAAAATACTTATCACAAAAACAATAAACGAAGATGCAAAAACAAAGCTTCTTTTCGGCCTATTGCTGATACAGGAATTTGCACAGTAAAGCGATGTAACAGCCTTAACAAAAACGCCCATAATCCAAAAAGAAATATGAAGTACATCAAGTCTTTCAAATGTGCCGAATTTAGATATTTGAAAAAACGAGTAAAACGGAAAATTACGAATAGCAGCACTTTTTCCCATTACTGCAATTGCAAAATAAAGCAAGATAAATACAGTTAAAAACGATAAACAAACAGACCTTATATAAGTTCGTTCACATCTTCCGTTAACTTTGGGGAAAATTGCTAAAAACATTGCTATTTCACTTGTATTTGATGCAAAAACGACCGCGTTTTCAATTAAATCAAATTTTGAAGAAGTTATAACCGGATAAAAGTTAATCTCTCTAAATGTATTAAAATTGCACAGTATAACCGAAACAACGGCAAGACCTAAAAGCACAAAGCAAAAGGCGGAAAATCGCGATAACGCTTCTATCCCCAAAAAAGCACCATAAAAAGCACAAGTGCATACTATAAGAGCAAAAAGCCAACCTTGTGTTTCCGGATTTAAAGTTGTGGAAGCAAAATATGAAAACCTACTGACGCTTACCGAAGCAACAATTAAAAAATAAACATAATAGAATTTTGACACACATTTAACATCAATCGGATTTTTTCCTTTTTTACAGCAAAATATTGCAGGCAGTGAGAATACAACGGTCAAAAGCATTGCTAAAATATAACTTATAAGAGCCTGCGAATTTATTTCCGTTTTGCTGACCGAATGAGTGCTTGTCAAACTCACAACTATTCTGCAAATAAAAAGAATGTAAAATAATCCAAGCGGTGAAATTTTACCTCTTGTTGCCGATTTTGACATCTATTTCTGCCCCTCTCAAGTTATTTATTCTAACTTTTCTTTTAGAAAGCTTTAACCAAGATTGCCTATAAAACAAATCTGCAAGTGATTTTTTATCAAGCGGAGAAATCGGAGCGCAATAAGGCACGCCGTATGGGTTAATAGCACATATATTCATACACAAAACAGCCGCAGCTAAAATAATACCGTACATTCCTGTAAGTCCCCCAATCAGAATAAAAAAGAATCGCAAAACAGACACGCTTTCATAAAGCGAAGACACAACATATGACGAAATTGCGGTAAGTGCAATTACAACAAGCATAGGTGCGCCGATAAGCCCTGCCGATACCGTTGTTTCACCGATTACAATACCGCCGATAATAGAAACCGCGTGGCCAACTGCTTTGGGCAGGCGCAGCCCCGCTTCACGCATAATTTCATACAGTATCAAAAGCATTAAGGCCTCCGTCATAAGCGAATATGGGGTTGTTGTTTCTTCCCTTGCTATTGTATAAAGCATAGATGTGGGAATTAGTTCCTGATGAAATGTACCTATTGCAACATATACCCCCGGTAAAAATATTGACAAAACAAATGAAAAATAACGAAGTAATCTGATAAAGCCGGAATAAAACGACGGCAAATCGTAATCATCCGGTGACTGAAAATTATCACTGAAAAGAGACGGGGTATAAAGTGCTATCGGTGAACCCTCCACCAAAACTGCTACCCTGCCCTCAATCAGCTTTGAAACAATAATATCCGGGCGCTCGGTTGATGAAACATCGGAAAACATTGTATTTATGTTGGTATCAATAAATGGGACAAGCGTGCCGAAATCAGTCAGAGTGTTTAGATTAGAGCTTCGAAGTGCCTGCATTATTTGGGAAACAAGTTCCTTATCCGCCCTGTCATCCATATAAGCAATTACACAGGGCATGGGTGCAGATGAAGCAAGCTTGATTTGTTTGAGCTTCAAATGCGGAGTTTTAAGCCTTTTTCGCAAAAGTGCTTTATTAGTGTTAAGCACTTCAACAAAAGCTTCTTTCGGTGCTTTGGTTGACTGTTCATTAGACGGTACATCAACACTTCGTGCCGGAAGAGATTGAACACCGAATGCAAGTGCTTTATCTTCCCCATCAACCAAAACAACAGCAAAGCCGGACATAACATAATAGTAGCAATCGGCAAAGGTTTCAGCCTCGTTTAGTTCTACTGAATTGGTTATTGATTTTTTAATGGTATCAATATCTATTTCATCACAACGAAGAATCGGAGATACCACCATTTGTGAAAGCTGTAAAGAATCAATAAGTCCGTCACAAACCATAATAAGAAATTCTCTGTTTCCCGTTTTTGCCTTTCTAATCAGGAAATCGGAGCAATCTACAAAATCGGTTTTGATACGATTGTAGTTTTCTTCAAGACTTTTTGAAAGATTCATATAATCACCTGTATTATTATGACAAATTGTGAGAAAAATATTATAGGTGATAATATGAGTTTAGTAATAATCCGCGCTTTTATTATATATGTATTTGTAATTGTGGCGGTAAGAATAATGGGTAAAAGGCAAGTCGGCGAATTAAAACCGCATGAGCTTGTAATCACTTTTTTAATAAGTTCCACAGCCACAATTCCTCTTCAGGATAACAATATGCCGCTTTTAAACTGCATAGTGCCTGTACTGCTGTTTGTAAGTTTGGAAATTATAGTTGCCGTTTTAAGTGTAAAAAGCGTTAAATTCAGAAATTTAATTCAAGGAAGACCGATTGTTATTATAGACAAAGGAAAAATAGACGAAAAAAAATTAAGGCAATTAAGATTTACAGTTGATGATTTATGCGACGCTTTAAGGCAACAAGGCTATTGGGACATTGCAGAAGTTCAAAATGCCGTGATAGAAACAAACGGAAGTATAAGTGCGGAAAATTGGGAAAAATACAAGCCTCTTACTGCCGACAATGTGAAAATAAGCGTTGACGACAAGGGACTTCACACCGCAATAGTAATAGACGGGAAACCCGTTGAAGAATATTTTAAAGATAAAAGCATCAAATTAAGCGAAATTGAATTGCTGTTAAGCGCGAACGGAAAAAAAGCCGAAAAATTACTTTTGATGACAGTTGATGATAACGGAAATATTTACACCGTTAAGAAAGGCAGTACAAAATGAAAAAAATATATATTGCAGTAGTATTTTTGATTATTTGCACAGGTGTTTGCGTGTTTGAACAGGTGACAATAAACAATGTATACACCAAAACAAGCGAGATAATAAATACTGCACTTGAATTAAACGAAGGAAAAAAGTTTGAAGAAGCAAAAGAAGAATGTATAAAATTAAGAACGATATGGCAGGGTGAATATCCGTATCTATCCGCTATGATTGACCACGCACAGCTTGACAGTGCAAACCTTGCGATTAAAGCAACTAAAGATATAAGAAAAGACGATGAAGACGAATTAAGCGAAAAACTCATTGACGCAAAAAACGAAATACAGATTTTAAAAGAAAATCAATCAATAACTTTGGGTAACATTTTTTGATGTAAAATCAAGATGAACACTTTTACATTTTCAACATAGGATAGTTTAGAAAATGTGAAAGGGGGTTAACCTAATGGGTTGCGGATGCAATAACTTTGGTTGTGGCGGTTCATCTTGGATCATCATTCTCATTATCATCTTACTCCTCTGTGGCGGATGCGGTGGCTGCGGATGCGGCAACAATGACTGCGGATGTGGTTGCTAATAGCTGACAAAAAGGCTTTGGGGCAGTTCTTGCTTCAAAGTCTTTTATTTTTATTTGTCAAATTCGTCAAAGTTAACAATAATATCTATTATTTATAGAATTTATTGACAAACAAGCCATATAGTGCTATATTTATTTTGATAGATTAAGTAATAATACTATCAAAAATTTTTATATGCCGAAAGGCAATTGAAGGAGGAATTGCAAATGAATTTTGCAAAAAAGACAATGTCTTTTGCATTAGCATCAGTAATGGTTGCTTCCAGTTTATTAACCGGAACATCTGCTTTAGCTGCTGAGAAAAAAGTCATCACACCGATGACCGGCACATCACAAGCTATTGTTGCCACTGTTAAAGACAACCAAGTGAATGGTAACAACTACTATTCATTCACACCTGCAACAACAGGTTACTATGCTGTTGCATTAGCAAGCACACCGATTTATAAAAGCACAGACGGTACTTACAGTGCAAATTATACTACGGGTGCTAAAAGAGTAGACAGCACAGATGTCAGCATAAGCAAAAGCTATAATGCTACTACTAACGAGTTTGATGAAGATGTCGCTTATGCAAGAGCACCTCAATCTTACAGCATAGATTGGACACAAGCATCAGAAAGCAGCGAACCGGTAGAAACAAAAGGATATTATGACGCTTTAAAAACAGTAGAACTTACAGGCGGCCATACATATTATATTAGTGCTTACACAAGTTCTGAATCTAATTTGGTTAGCGGTAGCGAAAACCATATTATCGGCAGAGCTACACTCACAATCACACCGTCTGATTGGGATGTAAATGTTTATAACAAAACCGTAAGCACAAAATCATTTACTAATTATGAAGACAAAAACATCACTACACCTGTTGCTTCTGTAAGCTATGTTGGTGCAGCTAAAGATGTTGTTGTTCCTAATTTTGTAAACAACACTATCCCAGTTGAAAGATTTGATGGCTCAAACAATGAGAAAATAACATCACTTACACTTTCACCAAATGTTAAATCAGTTGACGGTTTATATGATATTAAAACACTTGCATCAGTTAACCTTGCAAATGTTGAAAAAATTGAATCAGGTGCATTCAGCGGCTGTTCAGCTCTTAACAATGTAGTTATTCCTGCATCTGTTAAAACTATCGGCTCAAGTGCATTCAGCGGTTGCTCTGCACTTTCAAGCGTAACATTTAATGAAGGCGTTAAAAAAATAAACGATTACGCATTCTACAACACAGCACTCAAAGCTGCTGTTCTTCCTGCTTCAGTAGTAAGCATCGGAGATTATGCATTCGGCTATGTTGAAAGCTTTAATACTAACACAGCTGACCCTTATGATACAACAAACGTTCTTGCTGACGGTTTTGTAATGGGCGGTAAATCTGTTGAAGCTGCAAATTATGCTGCTATCAACGGTATTGCATACTATGATATGACAAAAGGATGCCCACACGCTTATGTTGTAACAACAGTACCTGCAACAGTATTTGCAAAGGGTAAAAAGATTAGCACTTGCCCACTCTGCGGTAACACAATCACAAAGTCAATCAAGAAAAAGACTTTCAAGATTTCTTCACTCAAAGCTGCAAAGAAAGCTTTAACAGTTAAAGCTGCTGCTCAGGCTGAAATGAAGGGTTACCAAGTACAGTACTCAACTTCAAAGAAGTTTACAAAGAAGACTACTAAGACTGTAAAGGTAGCTACAAAAAAGAAGCTCAACAAGAAAATTAAAGGTCTTAAAAGCGGTAAGAAGTACTATGTAAGAGTTCGTGCTTACAAAATGAACGGTAAGAAGACTGTTTACAGTGCTTGGACTGCAAAGAAGAGCGTAAAAGTTAAATAAGGAGGGGTATAATAATGAATACAATTGCTAAAAAAACATTATCTCTTGTTTTTGCCGGCACAATGGCTCTTACTTCTTTAACAGTAGGCTCAGTCAGTGCATTAGCAGCAGGAGCATCAGACTATAAAGCAGTAGCAGAAGGTGTTACAACAGTTGACAGCACAAAAGTTGCTTTCACCCCTGCAACAACTGCTTACTATAACATTTCTTTCGCTAAGAGTGTTAATAATAAATCAGCTTCATCAAATTATGATATTGCTAATTATCTTAACTCTGAATATAGCGAAGATAATTTCAGCGGTCATGCAGCTTCGACAAGATTTTCTATTGAATCAGTTAAAACAACACCTGATTCAGAAGGTTTAGTATACGGAGTAAACGACGAAGATGTATATACACCGGCACAAGACACATATAAGCTTATTGCAGGTGATACATACTATTTAAATCTTTCAGATGCATCATCAGCAGCAAGTGCAACTGTTTCTACATTGACAATTGCTAAAAGCGAATATGCATTTCGATACACATCAATTGACGAAAAAGTTACTTATGTTTCGAATTACAGCCATAATTATACAACAGGCCAAAATGAACCTAATTATACAACATCTACTTTAACAACAGGTATCGGTGCTAAAATTACCAAATATTTAGGCACGGCAACATCAGTTGCAGTACCTGCAAAAATTAACGGCTACGCTGTAAAGGCAGTAAACCTTAACGCTAACCGTGAACTTGCAAAGAGAATTACTGCTGTTGCAATTCCTGAAGGTGTTGAAACCGTAGGTAAAATGAGTGATATGTATGCACTTACATCAATTTCTCTCCCATCAACATTAAAGGAAATCGATGATTATGCATTTGCACATGACCATGCACTTTCAGGGAGACTTGTACTTGGCAACAAGGTTGAATCTGTCGGCGATCATGCTTTTTATGACACAGGTTACACTTCAGTTCAGGTAGCTAATGTTAACACAGAGATTGGTTACCAAGCACTTGGTTATAAAGAAGTCCTTAACGAAGCAACACCAAGCCCAAGAGATACTACATTTGCTGCTGTTGACGGTTTCTTCGTAGTTGCACCGGCAGCATCACTTGCTACTAAGTATGCTGCTGATAACGGCTTTGCTGCTTATGACCCTGCAAACTGCACAGCAGGCAACCATCCTTATGCTGTAACAACAGTTAAAGCTACACTCTTTGCTAAAGGCAAGGAAACTTATGTTTGCCCTGTATGTGGCAACACAGTTGTTAAGTCACTTAAGAAGAAGACATTCAAGATTTCTTCACTTAAGTCAACTAAGAAGAACACAATCGTTGTTAAGACAAAGAAGCAGGCTCAAATTAAGGGCTATCAGGTTCAGTACTCAACATCTAAGAAGTTCAAAAAGAAGACTACTAAAGCAGTAAAAGTTGCTACAAAGAAGGGCCTTAACAAGACAATTAAGGGACTTAAGAGCGGCAAGAAGTACTATGTAAGAGTTCGTGCTTACAAGATGAACGGTAAGAAGACTGTTTACAGTGCTTGGACTGCAAAGAAGTCAGTAAAAGTTAAATAATTAAATTTATTTACAGCGAAAGCCTCTTCCGAAAGGAAGGGGCTTTTTTTATCAAAAAATATAATAATACTATTGACAAAAAGAGTTAGTTTGCTAAACTATTTATGAACAAGTTATTTATTGTGTATTACATTTGTATAATATATAAACAAGCTTTTCAAGGAGCAACTAAATGAGCATTAGTATAAAAGATTTAGAAATCGGTAAATCTGCAAAGATAACAGAAGTCGGCGGCGAGGGTGCGCTCAGGCAGCATTTTCTTGATATGGGGTTAATTCCCGGTGCTGAAATCACAATGGTTAAATACGCGCCTATGGGTGACCCTGTTGAGCTCAAAATTCACGGATACGAATTAACTTTAAGGCTTGCCGACGCAGAAAAAATTTTAATCAACACTCCATATACCGCAAAAAGCAATAAATCCAATGATATAAGAAAAAAGGATATTTCACACCCCGGTTTAGGTGAAGGCGGCAAATTCCACACCAAAGCAGATGAAAATCCCCTGCCCGAAGGAACAACTTTAACTTTTGCGCTGGCAGGTAATCAAAACTGCGGTAAAACCACTCTTTTTAATAGGTTAACAGGTTCAAATCAGCATGTAGGTAATTTCCCCGGTGTAACCGTTGACAGAAAAGACGGTGTTATAAAAAATCATTCTGACACATTGATAACCGATTTACCGGGTATTTATTCAATGTCACCATATAGCAATGAAGAAATTGTAACAAGGGAATTTTTGCTGAAAGAAAAGCCGAAAGGAATTATCAACATTGTTGACGCATCAAATATTGAGCGAAATCTTTACTTAACCATGCAGCTTATGGAGCTTGACATTCCGATGGTGGTTGCGCTCAATATGATGGATGAAGTTCGCAAAAACGGCGGCAGTATTCTTGTTAACGAAATGGAGCAATTACTCGGTGTTCCCGTAATTCCGATATCAGCGGCGAAAAACGAGGGTATAGAAGAACTGACCGACCATGCATTACATATTGCAAAATACAGGGAATGTCCCGGCAGGCAGGATTTTTGCAATTCAAAAGGAAACAGCAAAGAAACCGCTGTACACAGGTGCATACATGCAATAATGCATTTGATTGAAGACCATGCGCAAATGGCTGAAATACCGCTTAGATTTGCGGCACTTAAACTTATTGAGGGTGACGCGCTTGTTGAAAACGCGCTGAAATTAAGCACAAATGAAAAAGAAATGATAGAATTTATCATTATGCAAATGGAGCAAGAGCGCGGACTTGACAGAGCCGCGGCAATTGCCGATATGAGATTTAATTTCATAAAAAAAATATGCGCGCAAACAGTAATAAAGCCTCACGAAAGCAAGGAACACGCAAGAAGTGTTGAAATAGATAAAATATTAACAGGCAAATATACAGCTATACCGTCATTCATTGCAATTATGGGTCTTGTATTTTGGCTTACTTTCAGCGTAATAGGAAAAGGTTTATCTGACTTGCTTAATTTAGGCATAAGCAAGCTTACAGATTTGGTTGATATTCTGCTTACAAAAGCAAATATAAACGAGGTTTTACATTCGCTCATAATTGACGGTATATTTAACGGAGTCGGCAGTGTATTAAACTTTTTGCCTATAATTGTAACTCTTTTCTTTTTTCTCTCTCTGCTTGAAGACAGCGGATATATGGCAAGAGTTGCATTTGTTATGGATAAACTTTTAAGAAAAGTCGGATTATCAGGCAGAAGCATTGTACCTATGCTTATAGGTTTTGGCTGTACCGTACCGGGAGTTATGGCAAGCAGAACCCTATCAAGTGAGCGTGACCGCAAAATGACGATACTTTTAACTCCGTTTATGAGTTGTTCTGCCAAACTTCCGATTTATGCATTTTTTGCTTCGGCATTTTTCCCGGGCAAAAGTGCGCTTGTAATGATATTGCTATACGCTTTGGGTATAGTTACCGCCGTTTTTATGGCTATGGTTATGAAGCTTAGCATTTTTAAGGGCGAACCTGTACCTTTTGTTATGGAGTTGCCTAATTACAGAATGCCAAGTTCAAAAAGTGTATGCCAACTTCTTTGGGATAAAGCAAAAGACTTTTTGCAAAGAGCCTTTACGGTAATATTTGTTGCAACAATAATTATATGGTTTTTGCAAACATTTGACATTAAATTTAACATTGTCACCAACTCGCAAGAAAGTATTCTTGCCACAATTGCAGGTTTTATTGCACCGATATTTAAACCGCTCGGTTTTGGGGATTGGCGCATATCAACAGCACTTATAACAGGATTTATGGCAAAAGAAAGTGTTGTGTCTACCCTATCCGTTTTACTTGGTTCAGGCGTATCTGTTACAAGCTTAATTTCACAGCTTGGTGCAGTTTCACTTTTGGTATTTTGCCTTTTATACACACCTTGCGTTGCCGCAATTGCATCCGTTAAGCGTGAACTCGGCAGAAAATGGGCATGCGGCGTAGTTGTATTTCAATGTGCAATAGCTTGGATTATGGCATTCATTACTCACGGAATTTTTGCACTTATAGGTCTTATATGATGAATATTCAAAGTATAATTTTATTGATAATAATTGTAATATTACTGATTTTTGCTATAATATATTCAGCAAGGCACAAAAATACCTGCCACGGTGATTGTGCAAATTGCAATATGAATTGTGGTAATAAAAGGTAACATTATGAAAAAATACTCAATTGATAAAGATTTTAATTTCGTAAGTTTGCTGACTTTGACTCACTTCGTGATGAGGGCATTGCATACGCAAATAAGCTTAAAGCTTCAAATGTAGAGGTAGAGTTATATAACACCACTGCAACCATGCATGGCTTTGATATGGCAGGCAAAAGCAAAATCGTAATCAAAAGTATAGGAAGACGAACGGATTTTTTAAGAGAGTGTTTTAAATAATATGAAATTTAATGCAGTAGTTTTTGATATGGACGGTGTAATGTTTGATACAGAAAGCGTATGTATGAAAGCATGGGATACCGTAGGCGAAGAAATGGGAATAGGAAAAGCCGGATATATGGTATACAAAACTTTAGGTATGACTGCCGAATCTGCAATTAAAGTTTTGCGAAATGAGTTCGGTGTTGATTTTGACGCAAGGCTTTTTAAGCAAAAAGGCAGAGAGTTTTCGTATAAATATTTTGATGAATTCGGTGTACCCGAAAAGCCGTTTCTTCACGAAACGCTCAATTATCTAAAAAACAAAGGCTATAAGCTTGCAGTGGCGTCTTCAACGAGCAGTGACAGCGTATTTCATCACCTTAACGAAAAAAACATCACCGCCTATTTTGATAAAGTAATATGCGGTGATATGATTAAAAATTCAAAACCTGCGCCTGATATTTATTTAAAAGCGTGCGAGGAACTTGGCGAAAATCCCGCAAACTGCATAGCAATCGAGGATTCAAAAAACGGTATTTTATCTGCAAAAAATGCCGATATGAATGTAATTATGATTCCTGATTTGTGGCCGGGCGATGATGATACAGATAAGCTCCTTTTTGCCAAACTAAAATCACTCGGCGAAATCAATATTGTCCTATAAAATTATGAATAATTAACATTTTTTAAGAATAATATAAATAAGGTATTGACATATGCATATTTTCTGCTATAATATATAGCACCGAGAGAAACTCGGGCATATTTAATATCGCGGGGTGGAGCAGTTGGTAGCTCGTCGGGCTCATAACCCGAAGGTCGTAAGTTCGAGTCTTACTCCCGCAACCACCATAGGACACTAAAAATGATACAATTTTTAGTGTCCTATTTTTTGTGTCTCTTCAGCACAGAAATAAATCCTCGGTTCAACCGTGGGATAGAAATAATTGAATCAGAAAGAATTGACTTGGTTATATATATTTGATAAAATAAAAAGGGTGAATTTTATGGAACAGTTTTTACTTGAAAAAATTAAGAAACTTGGGATAAAAGAATTTGAGAATTTTAATTCTTTAAATCTTATGGATGGAAATTACTTGAATATAGAATGTATACTTCCTAATGGGGAAAAAACTAAAATTCTTGATAACGATACACAATACTATGCAAAACAGATTGATATTGAAGGAAGCGATAAATGTTATGGTGTAGCTGCTAATGAAAAGTTTATTGCTGTATATAAATATGGTTGTAATGGCGAAAATGCAGAACTTGTACTATGGAAAAAAATATAATTTCAATATCGATAAATATATAATTGTGTCAGTGTATTAAAAATACACTGACTTTTTTATATCTTTAATCAAGAGCGAAATCGTAGTTTTTATCAAAAAAGTTTTATAAAAAGCATAAATATAATATCAGTGTAATATGAGTTATATGATATATCAAGATGTTTTTTTCCGTATATTTTCAGCATCTTTTGGTTATCTATCTAAATAATGTTTTTTATTTTCATACTAAAAATATTGTTAGTTGTTTTAATGATAGTTTTGACTTTTATTAGGAATCTGGAGAAACTTCTTTTAAATTTTTGACTTTATCCATTTTACAAGTTTATATATTTTCATATAAGCTGCCATTCTAAATTTTACTTATGACTTTTATCTAAATAAATAATAATTTTATGGCATTATAAGCTTATTGCTTCATTTATAAAGTTAAAGAATAAGAAAAAATATTTAAAACATTTGTGGTGGTCACATTTTCAAGTGCAGGGTCACATTTTTGGACAGGTGGTCACATTGTATCAAATATGCTGTACAAAGACATAGAAAAACAGACACCTATTTGTGGTGTCTGTTTTTTTTATCATTATGATTATTAAGACTCGAACTTTCAGGGTTCCCAAAAAGCGTAAGCTTTTTGGGAAAAGGAGGAGCAACGCAATGAGTGATAAATAACTTTAACTCAAATAATAAAAAAGTTATTTTGAACGATATGGAATTTGTGACGACGCAGAGGCTCCAAATTCGGCGACATTTGGGCAATTAGAGAGCAACGAATTTGGGAGAAACAGTCCGGTGGACTGTTTCGTAGCGACTGCTATTTTCTCGGGTCTACTCCCGCAACCATTGATATAGAGCCAAATCTTAACTGATTTGGCTCTTATTTTTTTCTGTTTTCTAACACTTTTCAAATTTTTATTTTTCAATAACACTTGAAAGGCAATTTGTGATATTTTTCTTTCTGCCTATATCAAGGTGTGCATAAATACCAGCGGTAGCTACAATCGTTGAAATCACTATAAAGTTATGATATAATAAATTTGGTGGTTATAATGAAAAAAGCCAAGAAAATCATTTTGTTATTTAGTACTATAATTATTTTAAGTACAGGAATTGCAAGTTATGTTTGTTTCTTTTCAATTCAAAATATAAAAGGTGAAGAGCATATTGCTACTTATACATCTCCAAACGAAACATACGAACTGGAAATATTCAGAAACAACGGTGGTGCTACAACATCTTACGCTATTTTAGGTGTTTTACACAAGCAAAGTAATTCAAAATACTCCAGAAATATATATTGGGAAAATCGGCAGGAAGATGCCGAGGTAGAATGGATTGACGACAACACTGTTATAATAAATAACAAAAGAATAGAAAATGTTGAAAAAGATAAATATGACTTTCGATACAGTAATAAATAACAGCAAACTATCTTTTAATAATATAATAAATTTATAAAATTATGTATTTATTGGTGTTTTATGTACAGTGTTCTCAAAATTTTATTTATAATATATTTTGTAATTTCATCTATTGCTTCGGCAATTGCGTTTTTCTTTATTGACAAAAGTTCATCGCAAAAAATAAAAAACTTTTTTATTATCAATAATTTAATTGCCATTGGACTTTTATTTTTAATTATGGAAATCAATTCATAAAATCATATACGCAATAAACTTATACTTATGATACTATTCAAGTAGTTACGGGAGAAATATTCTATGAGTAGCAAGAAAGTGCTTACGGCAATAAATATTATATGCTTTATAATTTTTGTAATTATTCAAAGTCTGCTTTTCTTTTTAAAAATACTTGATTACAGTCTTGACGGTTCGAAAGGCGGAATGAACGATATACTGTTATATATAGGGCAATATCTTTTAATAAGCCTAATATATTTGATACCGCAAGCGTTTATTTTATTGCAACGCAAAAAGCAAAAAAGCGAGCCAAGCAGTTTTTCAAAAGCAATTGACAAAGCAAGCAAATACCTATTGACTGTTTGGGTAGTTATTTTATTTATACAAACATTTATTATTTTTATATTTGCATATTGAAGGAGAACTGTATGAAAACAGAATTTGAATTATCAAATGCAAACATACCTTACGGTGTGTTGCACGACCAGATATTAAGTGATTTAAAATACGAAAACGGTGAATTGATTTTTACTTTCGATATTGAAATTTTTGAAAATGATTATACTGACAAAAGTGTATATGAAAAATTTAAAAACTTCAAAAAATGTGAAATGAAAATCAGTTTGGATAACTGTGAAGATACTGAAATTTCTCTTGCAGAATGTATAGGTAAAAGCGGAAAATACAAAGCACTTGTAATTCCGATTGAAAAACTTATAGAAATTTCAAAAATTGCAAATTATATTTCTTTTTACACTTGCCTGACTAATGGATACGAATTAGAAATTAAACTTTCTTCAGGCTTTTATGACGCAAAAGGAAAGTATAAAAAATACAAAGAGTATGCAAGCATAGAAATGACTTTATATGCTTCAAAAATCACTTGGAACTGGTATTGATAAAACTAACATTGTAAAAATGTGGAATCTTATTGATTCCACATTTTTTATTTATTATAGGTAAAAATATAATTGGTGATTTGATGAACAACTTTGAGTTATCGGTTGATTTAGCCCGGCAAACAATTGAATGCGGAGGAGAAGTCAGCCGAGCCGAAGAAACGGTACGCAGGCTGAATAATTACGACTGCAATGTATTCGCAACAACAAGCCTGATTGTTGCACAAAAGGGCGAAAAAACTGCCGTCAGGCGAATATACAAGGATAAAATTGATTTAGCAATGCTTGCAAGGATAAACAGCCTATCACGAAGTCTTGCAAATGAAAGCACAGCCATAAAAAATTACACCGCATATGAATCAAAATCGGCAGAAACAATAAGTAACTTTTTTGCTGCATTCTTCTTTTCGCTTTTTTTCGGCGGGATGTTGACTGACGCTGTATTTTCCGGAATTATTGCTGTAATAATAAGCATTGCACAATTTAATAAAATAGAATTAAACTTATTTTCAAAAAATTTAGTCAGTTCTTTTGCGGCAAGTGTACTTTCTTTTATACCTGGATATTTTGGAATTGAAGTACACCAAGATAAAATAATAATAGGAACAATTATGCTTCTTGTACCCGGGCTTACAGTAGTAAACGCAACAAGAGATATGATGAATTCAGATTTACTTGCAGGTATGAGTGAGCTGTTTAACGCTATTATGTCAGCATTATCTATCGCCTTCGGTGTGGCAGGTGCTTTATGGATATTTGGCAAAATATAATTAAAGAAATAATATTTTGCACTGTGGGTTCTGTATTTTTTGCCGTTGGAATGAAAGTACCGAAAAATTGCCTGAGCCTAACCTTTTTGGGTTCAATAATAACAGCAAGCATTGAAAGGTTATTAAACGCTTACTTCGGTGAATTGATTGCCTGCTGCACTGCAATGATGTGCTTGGTTTTTTACTGCGAACTGATTTCACGGCTGAAAAAGTTACCGGCAACAGTTATTTTAATGCCGTCAACCATTCCCCTGCTGCCAGGCAGTTCAATATATTACACAATGCTTTACGCAATAACATCAGACAACGATAAATTTTTAAACTATGCAAAAAGTACGGTTTTAACAGGGCTTGGAATATCACTCGGTGCGGTTATTGCCACAGTAATAATAAAACTATTAAGCAAAAAGAGATTGCTGCGTTGACAGCAATCTCTCAGCGTGCAGAAAAAATCAAATTATAAATTTCTACACGCTGGTAGACTTTGAGAAAGTGAGATAAATTTTGTATTTTGTGAGCGGGAGCTGTACGATGGTACTGCCCCCGAGCAAAAGACAAAAAGCACCAAAAATAGCTTGGACTCGATGTCCAAGCTATTTTTCAATCCCTCCGTGTGCAACAAGTTGCACCCACCTCCATTTGCAAGGGAGGCAAAACGGTTTATTTAATTTCGACGAGGTGCGCTTTAGCCACTTTATCCACAGTCTAACCCGTCAGGTTAAACCTGACGGGTTTTGTTTTGCTTATTTTTAATCTTCTGCGTCTTCCTTAACTGTTATTAAGCATGAAATTTCAATAATGCTTACTGCCAAATATACTATTACCCCTGCAATAAGCCAAATTTTATCAGAAAAAATTTCTGCCCTGAGAGCATTAAAAATTCCTACAAGTGAAACAACCGCACTCGGAATTAAAAACAAAGGTGAAAAATTTTGCAATATTTCAATCGGTGAATATGCAATATCCGTTACAAGATAAGTCAAAATCACGGAGATAAGCACGCATATAATAATCAGCACTAAAAAATTCACCATTAAAATTTGATTGACTGAAAGCGGGGCATTTATCGGAATAATCGAATCAATATCTTTTTTAAACAAAATTTTAAATTGCGATACTGCGCCTGCAAGGATATTGATTATATTCAAAATCCAAAGTAAAATAATTGCGCCTTTTTTACTTGCTGTCATTTAAAATAAACTCCTTCGTTTTTTCAAGGAAAATATCCATTTCCCTGTCTGTGCCTATTGTAATTCTTACATAATTTTCAATTCTCGGCAAAGAAAAATAGCGGATAAAAACTTTTTGAGTTTTAAGATATTCAAAAAGTGATTTCATATTATGCTCATTATGAGTTGCAAAAACAAAATTTGTTTTTGAATCAAGCACATCAAAACCGAGAAGTCTGAGTTCATCTGTAACCCTCGTTCTTGTTTTAATTACTTTTTTGCAGGTTTCTTCAAAATATTCTTTATCTTCAATGCTGGCTGTTCCCATTTCAATTGAAAGAGAATCCACCGTATATGAATTATATGAATTCTTAACCGCTTCCATAACATCAATAAGGGTTTTACTGCCGATTGCAAAGCCTATACGAAGCCCTGCAAGTGAGCGTGATTTTGAAAATGTACCGGTCACAAGCAGATTTTCATATTTCTCAATAAGCGAAACACTTGATGTGCCGCCGAAATCAACATATGCTTCGTCAATAATAACCACGCTGTCATTATTATAATCAAGTATTTTTTCTACAAAATCAAGCCCCTCGCCAAGCGAAGTAGGTGCATTTGGATTAGGAATAACCACACCGCCGTTTTGCTCTTTGTAATCTTCGGGATTTATCCTGAAATTATCATCCACAGGGTAAGTTTTATACTTAATGCCGAAAAGAGAACACCAAACGGGATAAAAACTGTATGTTAAATCGGGATACACAATCGGCTTATCGCTGTTAAAAAACGACTGAAAAGCAACCGCAAGCACATCATCAGAGCCGTTGCCGACGAATACATTTTCAACCCCAACCCCGTAAAACTTTGCAATAGCCTCTTTAAGCTTTGTTGAATTTGCATTTGGATAAAAACGCAAATTATTTGCATCAAAGCTTTTAAGCACAGCCATTGCTTTTGGTGACGGAGGATATGGATTTTCGTTTGCATTTATTTTAACTATATTTTTATCCTTACTTTGCTCCCCCGGAATATAAGGTTCGATATTTCTTAAATTTTTGATCCATTCTCTGCTCATATCTTCACCCAAAACTATCTTACTTTAACTCTTTTAACTTTTGACCAACTTCCGTAAACTTTGTTTTTATTTTCATCAAGCTTGTAAGCACGAACACGAACATAATATCTCTTCCTGCTTTGCGCTGTTTTGATAGTTACACGAGTTGATTTGGTAGTTTTTGTTTTAAAATTATATTTGAAATTTCTATAAGTAGACCACTGGTATTCATAACCGGTGGCATTCACTTTTTTGAATGAATATGTGATTTTGCGTCTGCTTCGGCTTTTAACTGATTTGTTTGAAACCCTCTTTGGCGTTGTTACCGTACTGAAAACATCGCTTTCTTCGCAAGCTACATTCGCCTTATTTGCACGAACTTTAAACTTATACTCACTTGCATCTTTAAGGCCGATTACCTTAAATGTATTTTGATTATTAAATGTTTGACCTATGAATTGATATTCATTTGCCTGTGCATCATATTTAAAAATATTATAGCTTTCGCATCCGTCTATCAAATACCATGATAAAGTAAGTGATGTATTTTCCCTTTCACTTGCTTTTATGCCGCTGATTTTAGTTCCCGTAGTTTTGCCCGATACATAATTTGATACTTCACCCAAAAATGCTTTTTTTGATGAATCAACACCCTGCGCACAAACGGTGATTATATACTGATTACCTGCAATCAGCCCGTCAATAGTACCGCTTTTACCGTAAACAGTCTGCTTAAAGGTTGCGTCATTATTTAAACTTTCTGCAGTGATAACATAAGACTGCGCGCCCAAAACCTCATTCCAGGTTAAGCTTAACGAATTATCCGTACTTGAAACATACTTAACGCCGCTAACCCTGTCAGGCACAATGTTAAAAGTATATATTTGCTTTAAATCTTTATACTTTCCGATACCTTTTAAAGTAATGCGTGCTTTGCCGATATTCACATTATTGCTGTAAGTCAATGTGTAATCCACATCTTTTACAAGTTCATTTCCGTTTACCACGACAGGTGCAACATCACATTGAATAGGCTGGCCGGTATATACCCTTGTGCCAATAAATGTTGTATCCTCACCCTTGTACCAAAAGTTAATATCAACATTGCCTTTCATACCTTTAACTCTTCCTTTTGAGGTATGCTGCCAAAATTCATAATTGCCCTTGTAATTCGTCTTTTTGCTGTAATTTGCAAGCCAAATTTTATAGCTTTGCGAAATATCATTAGGATATAAATGCTCTAAAAAGAAATTTTCGCTGGCATAAATGCAAGCGTCATATCCCGCATTTGATACGGTGTTTAAAAATGCGAGCGCATTAGCTGTCATTTTGGTTTTTGAAAGCTTTGCGCTGTCAAGCCTGCCCGCTCTTGTATCTGCAAATTCATAGTCGAAAACAACGGGCATAGTCAATTCATATCCTTTTATGGCTTTTAAAAGTGCGTTTGCTTCTTTCTTCGCTTCTTTTACGGTTTTAGCCTGCGAATACCAGTAAACACCTACCATAAGCCCTGCTTTTGTTGCGTCTTTGATATATGTTTTGTATTTCTTATCATAATTAAGCGAAAAGCCCGACTTTGTATATCCTGTGTATCCCACACGAACAAAAACATATTTTATTCCGTCTTTTTTTACCTTTTTAAAATTGATTTTTCCGTTATGGTGTGAAATATCCATACCGTAAATCAAATCTTTATCATCAAATCTTGATGCGTGGGTATATGTAATACCTGTGTACTTGCTTTTGGTTTTAACACTTGCAAATGCACACGGTGCCTGAAACAACATAGCAAACACAAGCATTACCGAAATTATTTTGCTAATCTTTTTCATTTTTCTCTCCTTTTATTATCCCTTTTGTTTTTTGCTGTACCAATAGTTTAAATCAACATATTTGCTTTCAATACTGTCGCTTTTACCCGTTCTTGAATACTGCCAAATATGATACGGACTTGAAGTTGAAACACTTTCGTTATAATCTGCCACCCAAACAACAGTGCTTTTAGGCAGCTTCTTTGTGTTTATATCATTATCATAAAGATATGATGATGCATAAACACCCGGAATGTAACCGAACTTTTCAATCTTTTCGCAAAATGCTTTTATAGTTTTTGTAGATTCGGCTTTTGAAAGTGACGCTTCCCACATTCTGCCGGTGTTATCCCCGTTTTCATCAATCGGGTATTCATAATCTATCACAACAGGCAAATTAGGCTTGTATATTGCGACTGTTTTAATAACAAATCTTGCTTCTTCCTCTGCCTCTTTTTCATCAACTGCCTGCGAATAAAAATATACACCGAACGGTATTCCGGCTTTTTGTGCATTTTTTAAATTATCTTTAGCGCATTTATCGGTGCATATTTTACCTGTTCCGTATCCCCGATACCCAACACGGATAAATACAAAATCAACCTCGTCTTTTAATGCCTGCCAATCAATCTTTCCGTTATGCTCGGATAAATCATATCCCCTTGCCCTGTCCTTGCCGAAATCATAGCAAGCAGTTTCATTTCCGTAAAACGAAAGCAAAATGCCCGTTACCCCAAGCACCACGGCAAGCAAGACGCAAACACCTGCAATAATTTTACTTTTTTTATTTATTTTTCCGGTCTTTTTCGACTTCGCTTTTAAAGCCATATTCTATACCTCTTTTTAACAATAGAAATATATTATCACAATAGATAAATAAAATCTACACAAAAAATATAAAAATAAAATATTTGTTTATTTGTTAAAATATGGTATAATCAAAACATCTAATAACAGATAACAAATTGAAAAGGAGTGTATTTATGAAAAAAGTTATTAGTTTATTTCTTTCTGCTATGATGATTTTGACATCTGTGCTTTGTGTCAATTTTTCAGCATTTGCGAAAGATATTGAAAGCGGCTCAATTAAATTGGGCAAAAACACAGTAAAAGCAAGTGAATTTGACGAAACAAATTCAACTTATTATTGGTACTCTTTTGTACCGGATGAAACTGCTGTTTACAATTTTGAATCACATTACACCGTAAGTGATAATACCGACCCTGTGATTTATCTTTGCGATAAAAATAAAAATGAAATCGCTGATCATGATGATATTGGCGGCAGGGAAAACCGTAATTTCAGACTTCAAACATCACTATAAAAGGTGAAACATATTACTTATATTTTAGAGAATGTAATAATTCAAGTTCATTTGATTTCACAGTTGATAAAACAAAAATCAACTTTTCATTCACCCTTGCCCAAAAGCACACTTTAACCCAAGGTTATGACAGCAGTATATATACTGATGGTAACGGTGATGAATATGATCACTATAATTTAGACAAAGTAATTTCCAGCGAAGGCAACACCATTACCGAAACTAAAGAAGACGGAACAAAAGTTACATACACCTGCAAAAACACCAAAGCAGACGAAGATGGTGAAGATGGTTTCAGCTTCGTTGACGGTGACGGAAACAGTTTTCCTTACTGGATTGACTGCGATTCAGCGCAAAGCATAAATCATCTTAAAACGGGAAATAATGTTCAGTGTTACTTTACTGTTCGTAGTTATGATTATGATTATGATTGTTATAATATAGATGTTCCTTTCACAATCGACATTAAAGAATTCGATATATCCGGCATTACATTCACCCTTGCCGAAAAGCACACTTTAACCCAAGGTTATGACAGCTACATTAGAACTGATGATAACAGTGATGAATATGACCATTACAATTTTTGGAATGTAATATATTCTGAAGGCAACACACTTACTGTAACCAAAAAAGGCGGAACACAGGTTACATATACCTGCAAAAACACCAAAGCAAACGAAGATGATGAAGATAATTTCAGCTTTGTTGACAGCGACGGAAATCATTTTGATTATGAGCTGGACTTTTATACTTCGCAAAGCAAAAATCATCTTAAACCGGGCAAAAATGTTCAATGTTCTTTCAGAGTATACAATATAGATGTTCCTTTCACAGTTGATATTGATGAAAACCCAATTGCCTCAATTGAATACATCGGCAACATCACTGTAAGCGATAAAGATAAACATACAGATGACGACGGCGATTACTATTATGATTATACAATTTATCAGCCGGGTGCAAAAATCGTAATTCATTACAAAAACAATACATCGGATACTTATATCTGCAAGGGCTTTTATAATGAAGACGAGATGGATTATGGTTTTATAAATGTCAATGACTCTGAAGATTGGCTTGATGTAGATTATAGAGCAGACACCCCAATATGGACAGCCGGCGGAAATAACTTGATATATATTATGTGCCACAGTGTTATAACCACTATACCTGTAACAGTTATTCCATCAACACCTGTGCCAAATCCAACTCCAAACCCAACACCTGCACCGTCGCCTGCACCTGCACAGCCGGTTCCTGCTCCAAGCACTTCAACTTCAGCTCCGGCAGCGCAAACCACAGCACAGCCGGCAGCACCTAAAAATAATAAAAAGGTAAAAGTTGCTTCTGCAAAGGCAGGCAAGAAATCAGTAAAAGTAACTTGGAAAAAGGTTAAGGGTATAAAAGGATACCAAATTCAGTATTCAACAAACAAGAAGTTTAAAAAGGGTAATAAAACAATTACCGTTAAAAGCACAAAATCAACTTCTGCAACAATTAAAAAGCTTAAGAGCAAGAAAAAATACTATGTACGCATGCGCACATATAAAATAGTAAACGGAAAGAAAGTTTACTCAGCTTGGTCAAAAGCTAAAAGCGTTAAAGTTAAATAAATCAAAAAAGCGGCTTGAACTTAAAGTTCAAGCCGCTCATTTTATAATATTCAGTTTCTTTCAGGTGGAGTGTAAAGGTGAATTCTGCCCGCATCATTAAAGGCTTTTAAAGTCATAACGCAAATAGGAACGATAAACATACCCATAAAACCGAAAAGCTTTAATCCAAAGTAAAGGCCCGCAAGGGTAACAAGCGGATTAACACCGAGTGAATCGCCCACGATTTTAGGCTCAATATACTGGCGAATTACCGTAATAACAGCGTACAAAATAAGCAAGCCTACGCACTGCCCAACATTGCCCGAAACAAGTGCGATAAGCGACCACGGAATAAGAATACCGCCCGAACCTGCAACAGGAAGAATATCAAACACCGCAATACAGATTGCGATAACGAAAACATAGCTGTTTTTCATAACGCCGATTAAATTAAGGATAGTTAAACCAAGGAAGTTTTCGCAAAATGTGATAAACATAATAAGCCCGTAAGCCCTGCACATTTTAAGAATAGTTGATGAAAAGATTTTTTTGGTTTCACTTAAAAGATTTTTATGCTTATCAGGAAGTTGAAGTTTAATAAATTTAACTACCTTTTTATAATCCTTTGTAAAAAGTATCCACGCAATAATTCCGATTACAACGCCGATTAAAATTGACGGAATATTTTTAACAACGCTGTACACGCCGCTGATTCCGTTTGACAGGCCGGAAGTAATTGAACTCATATTTATTCCGAGTTTTGATACATCAAAATCATTTATAAGATTGCCGAAAAACTGTGTTATATTTTCCGAAACACTTGTATAAATACTGTCAGGCAAAAATTTAATGGCTTTTAAAATTTCATTTTGCAGAGTAACAAGAAAAGTCGGCAAATCATTAAGCTGCTCGCCTAAAAAAGAAATGAAATTACCTATTTCTCTAAACAAAGTCGCAATAATTGAAATAACAGGACCTAAAATAATTGCAACGCACAAAAGCACAAGAACGATTGACCAAAAAGAATGCATTTTATTTTTAGTCTTTTTATCAAGCCAGCCAAGCGGCCTTTGCAAAATCACTGCAAAGAAAAACGAAAGCAAAAACGGTGCAGCAATACTGAAACAATATTTAAAAAACACATAAACAAGACCTATAATTGCCATAACATAAACAAGGTCAATTAAAAAATCTCTCCTTTTTGCTACTTTTGGATTCATATATAATACTTCCTTTTGTTAAATATATACATTATTTTAATGTAAAACAGGCGGTTAATCAAGTAATTTTGATAGAAATTAAGATTTTTTTAAATTTATACTTGATACTTCTTAACTTTTTTGTTAATATATAGAAAGTGTTTTTCACAGTAACACAACTGTGCGCACACGGAGGACACATTTTATTATGGAAAAGATAAATTTCTATTTAATAAATGCAAGCATAGTGCCTGACATATATAAAAAAGTAATAAAAGCCAAAAGCCTGCTTGCAAGCGGTGAAGCAAAAAGTGCGTCACAAGCGGCAAAAATGGCAGATATATCACGAAGCGCATACTATAAATATAAAGATGCGATTTTTGAATATCACGGCGACGACAGCAATGACACAGCCACAATCAACGCAAAACTTATGGATAATGCCGGCGTGCTGTCATCACTTATGGCGGAGCTTTATAAAGCCGGTGCTAATGTATTATCTGTTAACCAGAGTGTACCTATTCATTCGGTAGCAGATGTTTCCGTAACTGTACGAATTGCCGAAATGGCAATTACAAAAAAGGAGTTACTTAATTCAATAGAAAAAATCGACGGTGTAAATTCCGTTGTTTTATCATAGGAGGTAGAAAATATGAAAGTTGCTGTAATGGGCTACGGAACAGTAGGTTCAGGTGTAGTTGAGGTAATTGAACATCACAGTGATATTATTCCAAAAAGAACAGGTGGCAAAACACTTGAAATTTCACACATTCTTGATTTGCGTGATTTTCCAAATGACCCACATAAAGATTTATTTACCAAGGATTTCAACGATATTTTAAATGACGATGAAACCAAAATTGTTGCCGAAACAATGGGCGGGGTTAACCCGGCATTTGATTTCACAATGAAGCTTCTTAAAGCAGGTAAAAGCGTTGTAACATCTAACAAAGAGCTTGTTGCACAAAGAGGACTTGAGCTTTTACAGGCTGCGGAAGAAAGCGGAGCAAACTATTTGTTTGAAGCAAGTGTAGGCGGCGGAATTCCTATTATTCGCCCGCTTTGTCAGTGCCTTGCCGCTAACTATATTGAGGGCATTGCAGGTATCTTAAACGGTACTACAAACTTCATTCTTACTATGATGATTGAAGAGGGAATGTCATTTGAAGAAGCACTTAAAATAGCGCAGGAAAAAGGATATGCGGAAAAAGACCCTACCGCCGATGTTGAAGGTCACGATGCATGCAGAAAAGTTTGCATTCTCGCTTCCCTTGCATTTGGCAAGCATGTATATCCAAATCAGGTTGAAACCGAGGGTATTACAAACATTTCGCTTGAAGATGTATCATACATCGAAAATGCGGGCGGTGTAATCAAACTTCTCGGCCAAATCAAATATATTAACGATAATGAAATCGCCGCATTTGTAAGCCCGGCTGTTGTATATAACGGTTCACAGCTTGCAAGCGTTAAAGATGTTTTCAATGCAATCCTTGTAAGAGGTGACGCAGTCGGCGATGTATGCTTCTACGGCCCGGGTGCCGGCAAGCTTCCTACCGCTTCCGCTGTTGTAGCCGATATTATTGACTGTGCAAAGCACAGTGACAGAAAGAAGATTTTCGGCTGGGGCGAAGGCTCGGAAAACTATGTAGTTGACTACAAAGAAAAGATTGAAATGCCGTTTTATGTTCGTGCAAAAGCAACTCCAAATGAAGTAAATTCAAAATTTGCGGATGTTAAGTTCCTTTCAAGAAAGGGCCAGCCAAGTGACGAAGTTGCATTTATCACAGATTATATGACAGAAAACGAGCTTAACAAAAAACTTGACGGTATGAATGTTATCAACACAATTAAAGTTACAAACTACTAATCAATATAATTTTCGGAGGATTACAAATCTATGGGACTTATTGTTCAGAAATTCGGTGGTTCTTCAGTAGCAAACGCCGAAAGAGTAATGAATGTTGCTCGCATTGTTACCGAAACATACAAGCAAGGCAATGATGTTATTGTTGTTGTATCGGCACAAGGTGATACAACTGACGACCTTATTGAAAAGGCAAACGAAATCAACCCAAAAGCAGCTAAAAGAGAGATGGACCAGCTTTTAACCGCAGGTGAGCAAATTTCTATTTCACTTCTTGCTATGGCAATTGAAAAGCTCGGTTTTCCTGTAATCAGCCTTTTAGGATGGCAGGCAGGATTTAACACAAATTCAATCTACACCTCGGCAAGAATTAAAAACATTAAACCTAACAGACTTCAGGCTGAAATTGCAAAGCGCAACATAGTTGTAGTTGCAGGTTTCCAGGGTATTAACAGATATGACGACCTCACCACATTGGGCAGAGGCGGTTCAGACACATCGGCAGTTGCAATTGCAGCAGCACTTAAAGCCGATAAATGCCAAATTTTTACAGATGTTGAAGGTGTTTACACCGCTGACCCGAGAAAAGTTGAAAATGCAAAGAAGCTTAAAGAAATCACATATGACGAAATGCTTGAACTTGCAACACTCGGCGCACAGGTACTTAATAACCGTTCAGTAGAAATGGCTAAAAAATACGGCGTTGAACTTGAAGTTTTATCATCATTAAACCCGATACCGGGTACAATCGTTAAGGAGGTAACAAAAATGGAAAAAATGCTTATTAGGGGCGTAACAAAGGATAAGGATGTAGCACTCGTATCAATTCTCGGCTTGCAGGATACACCGGGCATTGCTTTCAAAATCTTTTCAAAGCTTTCTGCTAAAGAAATAAATGTTGATATTATTCTTCAATCTTTCGGCAGAGACGGAACAAAGGATATTGTATTCACCGTAAGCAAAGATAACGGTCCTGTTGCTGTTGAAATTCTTGAAAGCTTCCTTGATAACTGCAAAATCGTTTGCAACACCGAAGTTGCAAAGGTTTCAATCGTAGGTGCTGGTATGGAAACACATCCGGGTACAGCATCAAAAATGTTTGAAGCTCTTTATGAATCAAACATCAACATTCAAATGATTTCAACATCAGAAATCAAAATTTCTGTAATTATCGATGCTGAAAATGCTGACAGAGCAGTATCTGCTGTTCACAAGGCATTTATTCCAAATGACTAATCGGTAAAATATTCAGGCTGTTTCGCATTTATTGTGAAACAGCCTTTTTGTTTACTGTTTTTTAATTATTGATTTATTTCTTGTTTTTAATTATTATATATAGTATAATAAATTTAAATATTGATATTGATATAGAAACGGTGCGAAATGAAAATACTTACTATTGGCGATATTGTTTCAAAACAGGGATGTGAATATTTAAGAAGCACTCTCCCCTCTCTTAAGCGTGAGCTTGGGGCAGATATTGTAATTGCAAACGGTGAAAACTCGGCAGTCGGTAACGGAATTTTACCGCAAAGTGCAGAATTTATACTTGACTGCGGCGTTGATTTAATCACACTGGGCAATCACAGCTTAAAAAGGCGCGAAATATACGATTACCTTGATTCTCCCGCTCCTATAATCAGGCCGGCAAACTACCATTCAAGCGCACCGGGCAGAGGAATGGAGATAATAGACAAAGGCTTTTGCAAAATAGCGGTAATCAATCTTCAAGGTGCAGTTTACCTTGACCCTATTGAAAATCCGTTTTCCGTAATTGATAAATTGACTGAAAGTGCAAAAGACCAAGGCGCAAGCATAATTATAATTGATTTTCACGCTGAAGCAACTGCCGAAAAAAGAGCAATGGGATTTTATGTTGACGGTAAAGTTTCGGCAATTTTCGGCACACATACCCACACACAAACAAGCGATAGCCAAATTTTGCCTAACGGCACGGGATATATAACGGATATTGGAATGACCGGCCCGTATTACAGTGTTTTAGGCGTAGCACCGAGTTGCGCAATCGAAAAACTTAAAACGGGGCTTCCTACCCGCTTTGTTAACGAAGACGGAGTTTGCGTGCTTGAAGGATGTTTATTTGATATTGACGAAAAAAGCGGAAAAACCGTTAATACTAAACTTATCAGGAGGTAACTATGGCGAAAAAAATATTCGCTTTAATTATGGCGACAGTTTTGATTTGCTGTGCTTTCACCGGCTGTTCACCGCAAAGCAGTGAAAACAAAGCAAGCGACACTGTTTTGGCAACTAAAAAAGTTACCGATAATTCTAACTTTAAATTAAGCTATACTCAATCTGACAGCCTTGACCCATTCAAAGCCAAAACACAAAATAACCAAGTGCTTGCTTCACTTGTGTTTGAATCGCTTTTTGACCTTGATGAAAGCTATGAACCGATTTTGAATATCGCTTCATCCTACGAATTTACCGATAGCAAAACCATAAAAGTTAAATTTAATACAAACATTGCATTTTCAAATGATTCGCCGCTTGAAGTTGAAGATATAATTTATTCTTTTAATGCGGCTAAAAAATCACCGGCTTACGGTAACAGCTTAAAATATTTTGACTATGCGTCAAGAAATGCAGAAAACTGCGTGGTTTTTTACCTTAAAAAGCCAAATCCGAATGCAGTTAATCTTTTAACATTTCCGATTGCAAGCACAAATGATGATGAAAACGGTTATCCAATCGGAAGCGGAAGATACAAATATGTAAAAAAAGACAGCAAAACTTATTTAAAAGCAATTGTAAGTGAAAACTTCAACCCATATATTACAACAATAAATCTTGTTAACATTGCATCGGCAGATTCAATTGACAATGCGGTTAACATCGGCAATATTTCATACGCTTTTCGTGATTTAAGTTCAAGTGTAAACAAGCGAATTACCTGCACCAAAAAGCTTGTAAATATGAATAATCTTGTTTATATCGGAATTAACTCATTATCGGGAATAACCGCAAATGCACAAATCAGAAAAGCAATTTCACTTGCGTGTGACAGAACAGTATTTGCACAAAGTGCATATAACGGATATGCCACTGCGGCAACATCACCGTTTAATCCGCAGGCTTCAATCGCACAAAACGTTAAAATTTTCTCAAGCGAAGCTGATTCAATAACTGCAAAGCAGGCATTAAACCAAAGTATGATTGATTCAAAAAAACTAAAAGTCAACATTTTGGTTAATAAAAATAACAACCGCATTGCGTGCGCAACCCTGCTTAAAAATCAGCTTGAAGCAATCGGATTTACGGTAACAATTGATGAAGAGGGCACAAAGGAATACACAAGGCGAGTTGAAAACACGGAATTCAACCTTTATATCGGTGAAGTAAAGCTTTCTGACGATATGTGCTTATATCCGTTTTTTGATGATAAATCAGGCGGAGTAAGATATGGGATTGACAATGAAAATTTGACTTGCGACGACCTTTATTCTGCCTATCTTGCAGGAGAATGTGACCTTGGCAAGTTTATACTTGCTTTTAATGAGGAAATGCCGTATATTCCTCTTGTATACAAAAAAGGAATGATATGCTATACTAAAGCCATGAGCGGCGATATGCAAGGTTATTGGGGTAACTTTTTCTCAAATATCGACACTTGGCGTTTTGAATAATTATAACGGAGGTAATACTTATGATAAAGCTTGAAAATCCAAACGGATTTATTGAAGTAACTAACAATTATTTTGCCAATCTTGTGGGCAGAGCTGCGCAAAGCTGTTTCGGCGTAACAGGAATGGTTAATTCAAATGCGTACCAAAGCATAAAATCCGTATTGAAAAATAAAAGTGCAAAAGAAAATTTAGACCAGGGTGTAACAGTAAAAAGCATAAATGAAGATTTAATTATTGAACTTCATATTTCTGTTTCATACGGTGTTAATATCAGCGCAATTGTTGAAAGCATAGTAAATAAAGTGCGCTACACAGTTGAAGAAGCAACTGATTTAAAAGTATCAAAAGTCAATGTGCACATTGACGCACTCAACTAAGTTAATAGGAGATTTTAATAAATATGATTACAGGTTTACTGTTTAGAGATTCTATTATCTCTGCTGCAAATAATATTTCAAACAGCAGGCAGGCTGTTGATGCGCTCAATGTATTCCCTGTTCCTGACGGTGATACAGGCACAAATATGAGTATGACTATTACTGCCGCCGCTAAAGAAATGGCAACGCTTGCCGATGATTGCACAATTGAAGAAGCATCATCAAAATGCGCGTCTGCCCTTTTAAGAGGTGCAAGGGGTAATTCAGGTGTTATTCTTTCACTTATTTTCAGAGGTTTTTCAAAAGGCTTCAGGGGTTTGGAGTCGGCAGGTGCAAAAGATCTTGCAAATGCACTTAAAGAGGGTGTTGACGCAGCGTACAAAGCTGTAATGAAACCTACCGAAGGAACTATTTTAACAGTAGTTCGCCTTGCAAGTGAAGCTGCACAGGAAATGGCAAAAATTCAGGATGACCCGCTTGAAGTCGGCTTTGCGGCATTGACTGCGGCAAAAGAAGCACTTGCCAAAACACCGGAGCTTTTACCTGTTCTTAAAAAAGCCGGTGTAGTAGATGCAGGCGGACAAGGTCTTGTACTTGTTTTTGAAGGAATGGAAAGTGTTTGGCGAAACGGTGTTATAGTTCAGCCGCTTGACGGTTCTGGCGTTACACCTGTTTCAATGCCTTCAAAATCAACTGTTGCAAATGCAAGCGACGATATTGAATTCGGCTACTGCTCTGAATTTTTGATAGAAAAAAATGACAGTGCAAAAGAAAAAGACCCGCTTAAACTCAGGGCTTATCTTGAATCAATCGGTGACTGCGTAGTAGTTGTTGACGACAGCAGTATTATCAAAGTACATGTTCATTCAAACGAACCGGGTAATGTTATTCAGGCAGGGCTTAAATACGGTCAGCTTATTAACATTAAAATTGATAATATGAGATACCAGCACGCAAACGCAGATGTAGGTGTGAAGGATGGTGAAAAGCCGGTTGAACCCGAAGTATGCGAACCTGAAAACGAATACGGATTTGTTGCCGTATGTGCAGGTAGCGGACTTGAAGAGCTTTTCAGTGACATCGGCGCAGATACAATAGTAAGCGGCGGACAAACTATGAACCCGTCAACAGATGATATTTTAAGCGCAATCGAAAAAACTCCGGCAAAAGTTGTATATGTATTACCTAATAACAAAAACATTATAATGGCAGCTGAGCAAGCAGGCCCGATGGCGAAAGACAGAGATGTAAGGGTACTGCCTACAAAAACTATTCCGCAGGGCATTTCCGCTATGCTTTCATTTGATGAAACTGCAAGTGCAGACGAAAACCAGATGAATATGATTTCTGCATTTGAAAATGTGGAAACGGCTCAGGTTACCTTTGCCGCAAGGGACAGCGAAGTTGACGGAAAGCCTATAAAAAAAGGCGAAATTATGGGCCTTTGCAACGGAAAAATCAAATTCATAGGCGAAAGCGTTACCGATATTGCGATTAAATCCACACAAAAGCTTTTCAAAAAGGGCGAACATTCACTTATCACAATCATTTTCGGTGAGGGTGCAAGTGAAGAAGATGCGGCAATAGTTGAAGAAGCACTTTCAAAGAAATTTGGAAACGATGTTGAAATCAGCATTGTAAACGGTAATCAGCCTATATATTATTTTATCATTTCAGTGGAGTAAGCTATGCTGAATTTAGATAGCAATATTCAATTTATTAAGGGTGTCGGCGAAAAAAGAGCCAAGCTGTTTAACAGTCTTGGCATCTTTTGCGTTGACAGCCTTATTCATTTTTATCCACGAAAATATGAAGATTGGTCGGCAAGCAAAAACCTTGAAGCAGTTAAAAGCGGAGAAACAGTCAGTATAAAAGCAACGCTTATCACACCGGTTAAAGAAGCGATGATAAGGCGTGGCTTAACTCTTTTCAAGTGCAAGTTTTCAGACGGTGAAAATGTGATCAGCGTCACAATTTTTAACAATAAATACCTTGCAAAATCTTTACGCATTTACGAGGATTATTACTTATACGGTAAAATAGAAAAAAGTCTGCTTAATTTTTCTATGAATTCACCTAAAATCGAAAAGGCAGAAAATATACTTGCCATTCAACCGGTTTACCCGGCGAAAGAGAAGCTCACTTCCCGTTCAATCTCTAAAATAATGAAAACCGCACTTGACGAACTCGGCGAGATTGAGGAAACATTAGATGATGAGATAATGCAAAAATATAGCCTTATCTCTCTTGATAAAGCTATCAAAAACATTCATTTTCCAAACAGTGCAGACGATTATTTGCCGGCAAGAAAAAGATTGATTTTTGAAGAACTTTTAACACTTCAACTCGGTTTACTGAAACTTAAAAGCAATAAAAAAAGCGAAACTGCGTTAGTGATAAAAGATGATTACAGCAGTGAATTTGAAAAGCTTTTACCTTTTAATTTAACCAATGCACAAAAAAGGACAATTTGTGAATGTTTGCAGGATATGAAAAGCAAATATCCTTGCAACAGGCTTGTACAGGGTGATGTAGGCTCCGGCAAAACCGCAGTTGCGGCAAGCTTGATATATTCCGTTATTAAAAACGGATACCAGGCAACTATGATGGCACCCACAGAAATACTTGCCACCCAGCATTATGAAAGCCTATTAAAAATTCTTGCCCCGGCAGGTATAAATATTCGCCTTTTAACAGGTTCAACACCGGCAAAAGAGAAAAAAGAAATAAAAAAAGCTTTGTTTGACGGTGAAATTGATTTAATTATCGGCACACACGCATTGATACAAAATGATGTTGCATTCAAAAATCTTGCCCTTGTTATTACAGATGAACAGCACCGCTTCGGTGTTAAGCAAAGGGCACAGCTTGCCGAAAAGGGTGAAGATGTACACACAATTGTTATGAGTGCTACCCCTATTCCCCGAACACTCGGTTTGATTTTATACGGCGACCTTGATATAAGCATTCTTGATGAACTTCCGCCCGGCAGGCAGGAAATACGCACGGATGTGGTGGATTCACGCTATCACAAAAGGCTTTATAAATTTATCAAAGACGCTATTGCACGCGGTGAGCAGTGCTATATAGTTTGCCCGGCTGTTGAAGAAAACGAAACAAATATTAAAAGTGCCGAAGAACTTGCCGATGAACTTGCAAACGGTGAATTTAAAGGCTATAATCTCGGAATACTCCACGGCAAAATGAAACCTAAGGATAAAGAAGCAATTATGAAATCCTTTGCAAGCGGCAAAGTGAGCTTACTTGTTGCCACAACGGTAGTAGAAGTCGGTGTGGATGTGCCAAACGCAACAATTATGGTTATTGAAAATGCAGAGCGTTTCGGCCTTTCAACCCTGCACCAACTGCGTGGCAGAGTAGGCAGAGGCAATAAAAAAAGTTACTGCGTGCTTGTATCCGACGCAAAGGGCGAAACCGCACGCGAAAGGCTTATGACTATGAAAAAGTACAGCGACGGTTTCAAAATTGCAGATACAGACCTTAAACTTCGCGGACCCGGCGACTTTTTCGGCTCACGCCAACACGGTCTGCCGGACCTCAAAATTGCAGATATGGTTGAAGATATGGACACCTTGCAAAATGCACAAGAATGTGCAAAAAGCATCTTGAGAAATGATTTTTCACTTTCAAACCACCCCGCCCTTAAAAATCAAATGAATAAAATGTTTGAAAATATTAAGAATTAAACAGCTTTTTTTCTTGAATTCAAATCAAGCACGCTTACAAAACATCCGATTATAAGCAAAACCGACAGGGTGATATTTACGCTTGTGAGCTTTACGGGTGTTGTGCTGTTTGCAAAAACAGGCACTTCAAGCGGAAAAATGCGCAGCATTATTTTCATAACGAAATATGAAAGCACGCTTGATATAAGGCGAAAAAGCAAAAATTCAAAATAGCTCATTTTTATTTTTCTTAAACTTTGCGATATTTGCAAATGGATACAAATTCCGCCAAAGGATAAAAAAGCGGCGGTAAGCGGCAGGGAAAAATTGCCACCGCACACACCGTTTGTAATTTCAAGAAGCGGCAAAACCGGCTCGGGCATTTTAAAAATATTGCTTAATGCAGAAAACAAAACAATATATGCGGTTATCACAATCACACTTTGCGAAGCTTTCGGCGCGGCAAGTGTGAGCGCATCACCCAAAGGTACATATTCAGTAAGTGAATATGTACTTTTTTCTATCCTTTTTTCTTTAAACGAAAGTGCAAAGCCGATTATAAGCGATGAAATAACATTTGATAAAAACAGCATTACGCCTATTTTGGTGTTGCCGAAAGAGGCACTGCCGACTGCGGTGATGATAAACCCACATCCGCCGCAAAAATTAAAGCACATCATCCTTTTAGCTTGATTTGAGTCTATTTCACCGGCTTCAAAAAGTTCATCACACAGCAATGCACCGGTAGGATAACCGCCCACAAGTCCGAAAAGCAGAGCAGAAAGCGAACTTTCGGGCAGGTTAAACAAAACCCTTGAAAGAAAACCGAATATTTTAATAAACACGCTGTTTGCACTTGATTTCATAAAAGTTAAAAAAATAATAAGAAGCGGCAAAAGTGACGGGGTAACAGTATTTAATGCAAGCTTTAACCCGGCATACGCACCGATGCGTGCATTTTTAGAAAAAAGAATAAATATCAACGAAAAAAGCATCAATATCACTGTTTGAAAAGCCGATAGTGTAACACTTTTGATTTTCATTTTAACCACCACTAATAATATGGCGAAAATTTACATTTTATACAAAATAATATATATTGATTATATTTTTAATATATAGTATAATAATTAAACTATCTTAGATTGGAGATAAATTATGGATAATAAAATTCCAAATATGGATTATGATGCCGACGAGGTTATCAATGAATTCAAAGAAAAAATCAAATGGCCGAAAAGCGATGAAGTAACAGCCATAGTAAAGCCGTCTAAAATGCCGCTTCGTGTATTTATTTCACTTATTATCACAGCAATAGCCGGCGGTGTGGCATACTATATGATGCTTCCTGCTTTCAATATTAAAGATACACAAATGTATCTGTTTTTACTTCTTCTTGTTGTTGTATTTATGGCGGCATTCGCCCTTGTGTGCAGAGCTAACAAGAAAATTGAAAGAAAAGAATATGTCAAGAAAAAATCATTAGTTCCCGTTATAATTGCAGGCGTGCTTGTAGTTATTATGGCAATAGGTTATGTTACCGGCGTAACACTTTTCCGTGCTAAATCTTACAGTGAGCTTCTCACGATAAGTGACGGAAACTTTGAAAAAGATTTTAAAGACATCAGCTATGACAAAGTGCCGAGGCTTGACGCCTACCGTGCGCACGCACTTGCCGACCAGCAGTTAGGTTCTCTTGAGCAGTACAAGAGCCAGTATGTTGTAAGCGATAATTCAACACAAATCAACTACAAAAATACTCCTTGCAGGGTTGCATATCTTCAATATGCCGATTTCTTCAAATGGATGAATAATACTAAAAACGGTACACCGGCATATATGCTTATTGACCTTGTAAGCCAAAAAGTAACAGCAGTTAACTGCGTTGACAAATTCGGTGAGGGCATTAAGTATTCCCCTGCCGAGCTCTTTAATGAAAAGCTTATCCGCCACCTTCGTTTTCAGTATCCAACCGCACTTCTTGATACTCCTAATTTCGAGATTGATGATAATATGCACCCATATTGGATTACAGCAGTACTTGATAAAACTATCGGACTTTATGGCGGTACTGATGTAAAGGGCGCAATTATTACCGACGCTCTTACGGGCAAAAGCAAATACTATGATATTGAAACAGTTAAAACAGATAAAAGTCTTAACTGGATAGATGTAGTTTACAGCGAATCACTTGTACTTGAGCAATATAACTACCACGGTAAACTTCAAAATGGTTTCTGGAACTCACTCATTTTCCAAAATGATGTAAACATTGCTTCAACCGGCAGTGGTAACATTGCTATGGATGATGATGTTTGGGTATTCACAGGTGTAACCTCTGCTGAAAGCGATTCTTCAAACTTCGGCTTCATTCTTATCAACCAGCGTACAAAAGAAGCAAGATATTACAAGAGCGCAGGTGCTACGGAAATTTCCGCACAGCAATCTGCTACCGACGCAGTACAGAACTACGGATATCAGGCAACATTCCCTATCTTGCTCGGAATTGACGGTAACCCAACATACTTTATGTCACTTTACGGTGACAGCAACACCGTTAAAGGCTATGCATTTGTAAGCCTCAAGGATAAAACAGTAGTAGGTACAGGGCTTCTCGACACCGCAAAGAGTGACGCAAGAGCGCTTAACAATGCGATTGAAAGTTATATTGACGCTCTTAAAGAAAAGGGTATTGCCGATAATGTGGATAAATCAAATATCATTGTAGATGAAAGCGAAATTTCAGGCTCAAATCAAAATGATGTTACAAATAACACTGATAGCAACAACTCAACTGAAAGTGAGCAAAAGCCAAGTGCAAACGAAACTACCGCTTCAGGCACAATTACAGGTACGGTTGACGATATTAAAACAAGCGTTAACGACGGTAATTCGGTTTACTATATCAAAGTTGACGGTAAGTATTACTACATCAATGTAGGCGACTGTATGGAAGTAATGCTTGTTAATAAGGGTGATACGGTAGAAATCACAACCGACGGCGGCAAAGGCACATTTATCGCAGCAAAGAATATAACAGTTAAATAAAAACACAATTTTAAAAAGAACCGCACGGTGTGCGGTTCTTTTTTATTACACATTAACAGTGAATTTATAACCCTCTTTTTGTGCTTCGTCGATAACTTTGCCTAAAACGGAAGCGTTTGTTTTGCTGACTGCGTGAAGAAGCATTATTTCGCCCGGGTGAAGATATTTTGTAATTTCGTTATACGCGGTTGTTTCATCCGTTTGATTTTGGGTATCCCAATCAGCATAAGCAAATGACCAAAATACGCTTTTATACCCGAGGTTTTTAGCAAGGGCGAGTGTACTTTGGCTGAACTCCCCTTTCGGAAATCTGAAAAGTTTCATTTCATAATTAAAATTCTTTTTAATATAATTATGAAGATACATAATTTCCTCTGTTGCGGTTTCTTCGCTCACTTCATCCATAGTATAATGGCGGTAAGTGTGATTGCCGACTATATGCCCCTCATCAATCATTCGCTTAACAAGTTTAGGATTATCCTTGGCAAAATCATAAGTTACGAAGAATATTGCTTTCACCTTTTTTTCTTTAAGCGTATCCAAAATAGCAGGTGTAAATCCGTTTTCATACCCTTCGTCAAAAGTCAGGCATATTGATTTTTTATCATCCAAAAGGAATGTGCCACCGAGATTTTTATACTGCCCGTTAAGCATTACGGGGTCAGTCGGCTGCTGGTGATTTTCTGCCCTGCCCGGTCCCCAAATAACTTTTTCGGTGCTGTATCCGTCTACACCCATATTATCTGCCTTTACCGTTGTATCAGCCACATTTGTACTTGATGTTTCGCTTTTTTCACTTTGCGAATTTGTGCTTAAATTTGTGCTTGTATTAGTTAAAGTTGTTTCATTATTGCCGTTTGATTTGGTGCAGCCCCAAATAATTGCAAGCACACAAATAGCGGCAATTATGCTTAATATGCTTTTTTTCATAATAAAAAACCTCCCGGCAATATTTTTTGCCGAGAGGTTATTATTATGTTTGGTATTACTCGGTAATTTTCCAGCCGGCCGAAATAATGCCTTCGTCTTTACCGATATGAACAATAATGCTTTCAACCACATCATTATTCTTTTTCGCTGTTGTTATGTAAGCCTTGATTTTAATATCACCGTTTGATGAATCATTACTTTCAAGATTATGCAAGAGAACATCATTTTTTTCTCTTATAGTTTTAATTAAATGAGAGCGAATATCAATTTCCGAACTTTCTTTACATAAAATGGAAATTTTATAAGTGGTTTCCTCTTTATCACGCCTGTCTTTATTATAATGGCTTTTTTTGTTAATATAATCCGACAGCGGATGAAGCACCAAATGCACAATTACTATTGCAGCTGCAACGATGATTGCATAATAAATATTTTCAAGCGTACATAAAATACCCACTGCCGCAGTAGTCCATATAGTTGCCGCAGTTGAAAGGCCGCTGATTTTAGCTCCGTCACGCAAAATAAGACCTGCGCCGAGGAAGCCGACACCGCTTACTACCTGCGCGGCAATACGGGTTACATCAATATTATCCCCAAGTGCGATATATGAAAACGCTGTATAAGCATATGCACCCACGCACACAATAACATTGGTTAAAATGCCCGCCTGGTGTTTAGTCCACTGGCGTTCAAACCCTACAATAAAGCCTAAAAATATAGCAAGCGCAAGCCTGATTGCAAATCCCGAAAATGCAGCTATATCAAGTATTGCCTCCAAATTATTCCACTCCCTCAACAGATTTCATTTTCAAATAAGCGTTAATGAAACCGTCAAGGTCACCATCCATAACTGCGGTAATATTACCCATTTCAAAATTAGTTCTGTGGTCTTTAACCATTGTGTATGGCATAAAGACATATGAACGAATTTGACTGCCCCAAGCGATTTCTTTTTGGTCGCCTTTAATATCTTCAATTCTTTCAAGGTTTTCTCGTTCCTTGATTTCAACAAGCTTTGATTTAAGCATACGCATTGCAACCTCACGGTTTTGGTGCTGACTGCGTTCAATTTGGCAGGATACCACAATGCCGGTAGGTATATGTGTAAGGCGAACAGCGGAAGAAGTTTTATTAACTTTCTGGCCGCCTGCGCCGGATGCCCTGTAAACATCCATTTTAATATCTTCATCACGGATTTCAACATCCACATCATCATCTATTTCCGGCATAACTTCAACAGAAGCAAATGATGTGTGGCGCCTTCCCGATGAATCAAACGGGGACACCCTTACAAGACGGTGAATTCCCATTTCGCCCTTTAAATAACCGTATGCATTTTCGCCCTCAACAAGAATTGTGGCACTCTTAATACCGGCAACATCACCGTCAAGATAATCAAGAGTTGATACTTTATATCCGTGGCGTTCACCCCAGCGGTTATACATTCTAAACAGCATTTCTGCCCAATCCTGCGCTTCCGTTCCGCCTGCGCCTGCGTGGAAAGTAAGAAGTGCATTTTTACCGTCAAATTCACCGCTTAAAAGAGTTGATAAAGTAAGTGACTCGAGTTTTTTTTCAATTTCTTCAACAGAAGAAGTGCAGTCATCAAGCAAATCTGCGTCTTCCTCCTCATTTGCAAGTTCAATCATAACAAGTGCGTCATCATAATCATTTTTAACACCCTCATATGATGCAACCTTGGCTTTAAGAGAGCCGATTTTTTGCATTACTTTTTGGCTGTTTTCCATATCATCCCAAAAATCAGGCTTACTGCTTTCTTTTTCAAGCTCACCGATTTCTTCTTTAAGTGTGTCAATAGCAAGAGCTTCTTTTAAATTTTTAACTGTTTTTTCAGACTCCAAAAGTCTTAATCTTAATTCCTCGTACTCTATCATTATTTTAACTCCAAATAGCTCAAATTTATCTTAATATCAATATATTATATACGGAATATTTAATTCTTGTCAAGTTTAAAATAGATTTACAATATTTTAATCAATATATTGATTTATTATGGTAATTTAGATATAATAAATTAAATAGGTATTATTATAATCACCAAATGAAAGGAAATTGCTATGCCTTCATATAAAAACGAAAAATGCCCCGTTTGCAATACTGAATTTAAAGACGGCGACGATATAGTAACCTGCCCTGTTTGCGGTACTCCGCACCACAGAGAGTGTTATAACAAAATAGGCCACTGCATAAATGAAGATAAGCACAAAGACGGCTTTGAATTTAAAAAAACTGCAACTAAGCAGGAAGAGCCAAAGAATAACGAAAGTGAAAATAATACGCCATTCGGTGCATACTTTGTACCAAGCAGTGATGAAAAAGAGCAAAAAGGCACTGCAAGTGCAAGTGAAAGCAAAAACACTAAAAAATGTGTAAAGTGCGGTGAAGAAATAAATAAAAATGCTCCTTTTTGCAACAAATGCGGTGCCAAGCAACCGTTCACCGCTTCAAACCAAAGTGTGCAAAGCGAGCCTTTTATTCCAAGTGTTAACACGGGATATGAAAACAGTGATTTAAAAATCGACGGTGAAAGCGCAGAGGAAGTTGCCGGAGTAGTAAAAACCAACATTCCGAAATTTATGGAAAAATTCAAAAAGGGAAAGAAAGTTTCTTGGAACTGGAGCGGATTTATATTTGGACCTTACTATCTTTTCTTCAGAAAAATGTATAAGGAAGGTTCAATATTCCTGGCTTTGCAGCTTATTGTAAGCCTTGTGGCACAGGGTGTTTATGCAAAACCGTATGCCAAGCTTATGCAATTTGTTATGGATAACGCGGCAAGCTTTTCATCAGGTAATCTGTCAAATTCTTTGCTTAATAAATTCGTTCCGCTTTATCAGGATATTTTTCCGATGGTGATGATAATATTAGGTGCAAATTTAATTTTTCATATTATCATTGCACTTTTTTGCGACAGTTTTTATAAATCAAAAGTTGTTAACACCGTTAGGCAAATTAACAAGAAGCTTGAAGAGGACAGTATGTTTGAGCAAATGATGCCTTTTCAAAACAGCGCACCTCTGTCACAAGAGGATTTAAAGAAATTATATTTAGGCAAAATGGGCGGAACAAGTTTATTTGCCCCTGTTTTAGCATTTTGCGCGCTTGATATTATTACATCAATTATATCAAGGCTTTAAGAGAGGAAAAAATTATGAAAGTAAGGAAAGCGATAATTCCTGCTGCGGGAATGGGTACAAGGGTATTGCCTGCATCAAAAGCAATACCTAAAGAAATGCTCAATATAGTTGATAAACCTGCAATTCAGTACATAGTTGAGGAGGCTTTTGCTTCCGGTATTGAAGAAGTGCTTATCATCACCAACAGAGGAAAAGGCGCTATTGAAGACCATTTTGACCACGCATACGAGCTTGAAAGCAAGCTTGCGGGAAACGAAAGCAAAAAAGATATTTACAATGATGTTATTGCCTGCTCAAATTTCGGCAATATATTCTTCATCCGTCAGAAAGAAACAAAGGGGTTGGGACACGCTGTATTGTGTGCTAAAAGCTTTGTAGGAAACGAACCTTTTGCAGTGCTTTACGGTGATGATGTAATTATTTCCGACACACCTGTTACAAAGCAGCTTTGTGATGCTTATAATAAATATTCAAAGGGCTGTGTAGGTGTTAAGCCTGTACCTAAAAAGGACATTACAAAATACTGCACACTTGCTGTGGAAAAGCTTGAAGGAAACTGCTTTAACTGCACAGATATGATTGAAAAGCCGAAGCCGGAAGAAATTATGTCTAACTATTCAATTTTAGGAAGAGTTGTTTTGCCGCCTGAAATTTTTGATATACTTGAAAACACTCCGCTTGGTGCCGGAAACGAGCTTCAGCTTACCGACGCTATGAAAACACTTGCACAAACCCAAGGTGTTATTGCTGTTGATTACGAGGGTAAGAGGTATGATATGGGCAACAAATTCGGCATACTGCAGGCTAATATTGAAGTCGGACTTAATCATCCCGATACTAAAGAAGAATTAAAAGCATATATCAAAGAACTTGCAAAAACACTTTAATAATATTTTTTTATTTGACAAAATATTGTAATATTTTATACATTTATTTGCTATATTATTAAGGCTGACTGATAAAAGGTCAGCCTTTTTAATAATTAAAGAAAGGAATAAGGATAATATGAACGAACAATATTATTACACTCCTAATTTTAATAACAGCCAAAACGACTATATGAAAAAGCAGATTGAGCGTGACGCAATTGCGAGAAGGCAAAAAAGCGAACTTCGAAAAATCAGTTCTTTTTTAGGCTCGGCAATTATTTTGTACTTGGTATTTCAAGTTATAGTATCAATCGTTATGTCAAAAGTAACCTTGGCAAAAGGAAGTACCGTATATGACCTTTACCAAAGCAATGCCGCTTTCAGCTACGCTGTAAATATTTTATTTATATCTATTCTTTCGGTAGGATTACCTTTCGGCCTTGTTGCACTTATTAACAGAAAGAAATACAAAACCCCGATTGTTCCTACAAAGCCACTGAAATTCGGCACTGCTGTTATTTGGATATGCTTTGGAATGGGGCTTTGCGTTATTGCAAATGCCGGCACAAGCTTTCTTGTTACATTTTTCAAAAATCTCGGCATTACATTAACACAAGGTGATGTTGCAAAACCAAATTCGATTTTTGAATGCATACTTGATATTATAGGAATTGCAATTGTTCCCGCTATATGTGAGGAATTTGCAATGAGATGCTGTGCGCTCGGCTTACTTAAAAATTACGGTAAAGCATTCGGTGTTGTATCCGTCAGCGTTGTATTCGGGCTTCTTCACGGAAATGTAATTCAGTTTATTTTTGCATTTTTGGTAGGTTTGGTTCTTGCTTACATCACTATTAAAACAGAAAGCATTATTCCCGCAATGTGTATTCACGCTTTGAATAACGGAATGTCGGCAGTTAGTGACACCGTGAATTATGCCGCAGGAAAAGAAGTTAATATTACAGTTGGATTTTTTGCTTTTTGGCTTTTAGTGGGCATAATTGCCACAATATACCTTGCAATCAAGCGCAAGTTAACAATTCCTAAAGATGACGGAAACTGCGTACTCACTTTGGGTGAAAAGGTGTCATCATTCTTCTTTCCGGGTATGATTTTACCGTTTATAGTTTTAATAATTATGACTGCGCAAACAGTAAAAATAGGATAAATATGACTGACGAAGAAATTATGAGAAAAGCAATTGAACTTGCTAAAATAAGCGGTGACGAGGGCGAAGTACCCGTAGGTGCAGTTGTAACTAAAAACGGTGAAATTATAGCCACGGGGCGCAATCGCCGTGAACTTGGCAAAAACGCGCTTTATCACGCAGAAATCGAAGCTATAAACAATGCCTGCCAAAAACTCGGCGGGTGGCGGTTGTGGCAATGCGAACTTTATGTGACGCTTGAACCCTGCCCTATGTGCGCAGGCGCAATAATAAATTCACGAATTAAGCGTGTGGTTTACGGGGCAAGTGATTTAAAAGCAGGCTCTTTCGGCTCGGTGGTTAATTTTAACTCACTTGCGTATAATCACAAACCGGAAATCATAGGCGGTATATTAGAAGAAGAATGTGCCGCACTTTTAAGCAATTTCTTTTTAAAACTCCGGCAAAAGCGTGCTAAAAACAAAGAGATTGACAATTTAACAAAATAGTTATATAATCTATCTAACTTAATAAGTCAGGGGTGCTTTGATTATTCAAGGCTGAGATTATACCCTTCTAACCTGTTTGGTAATGCAAGCGTAGGAAGACGAAGATTTTATAACCGATAGCACCTGTATATATTGCAGGTGCTTTTTCTTTTGGCTTATTAAAATAAGATGAAAGGAGATATAATAATGGCAAACTCATCAATCAATAAAACAAGAAAGCTTTGTGAAACAGCAATTATGCTTGCTCTTGCGACTGCCCTTTCATATGTAACTATTTTCAAATTACCTATGGGTGGTTCAATCACACTTTTCAGCCAAGTACCGATTATAATTATCGGCTATCGCTATGGGGCAAAATGGGGCATTTCAACCGGTATTATTTACGGTATACTTCAAATGCTTCTTCAAGGTCTTGGCAACTTTGCCTATGTAAAAGGCTTTGTGGCTTACCTCATTCTCATTCTTGCAGACTATGTGCTTGCATTTATGTCACTCGGCCTTGGCGGTGCAATGTTTAAAAAAGCAGTTAAAAATCAGACTGTTGCTCTTGCACTCGGCGCATTCTTCGGCTCTCTTCTTCGTTTTATCTGTCACTTTGTATCAGGTGTAACTATTTGGGGCGAATATGCAGACGGCTGGAAATCTGTTTGGGGTTACAGTGCTTCATACAACGGCTCATACATGGCAGTTGAAGCTGTAATTTCAGTTCTTGCTGTTGTTGTTTTAAGCCTTGTTCTTGATTTTTCAAAAGAAAATTTAAGAAAAACTAAAAAAGCTGAATAATTTTTGCAATAAGCAGTAAAAAACCACCGAGGATTTTATATCTTCGGTGGTTTCGTCTTTTTAGAATAATCCGGTTTCTTCTATCTTCTTTTCAAAGAAGCGCATTGGCTTGCGGAACATATATCTGAACAATGTACCTATAAACAAACCGATGAAGAAATATACAAAGAGTTTTGCAAGGCAAATCCAATAATTATTACCGTAAGTGCCGCATACACATTCCCTAAATGCATCAATAACAAATGTATATGGCAAATAAGGATTGATTGCTCTGAAGAAAGCAGGTGTTACATCAATCGGGAATGTACCGCCGCAGCCGCCAAGCTGAACAACAAGCATAATTACCGCAACAGCCTTGCCGATATCGCCCCACGCTACCACGAGCGAGTAAATAAAGAATGTAAATACAAACGAAGCACAAAGGCCTGCGAAAATAAACTTTAACGGGTGGTAACACTGTATCTTAAGGAAGTAGAGGTCACCAAGGCAAATTATAAGCCCCTGAATGAGTGATATTGTAAGGAAAATCAGCGACCTGCCAAAATATTCTTCACGCGGTTTTATTTTTCCGATTTCCTTTTTATTAGATACTTTCGGCTTTATAAGTGCCACAAGAATGATAGCACCAACCCACAAAGCAAGTGTGCTGTAAAACGGAGCCATTGCCGAACCGTAATTATCAAGCCCATAAACCTTTTCGGTATTTACGGTTACCGGGCAAGCTATAAATTCGCCAAGTTCGTTTGAATTTCCTTCACTCAAATTAACAAGTGCATTTACAAGCTCACTGTCACTCAAACCGTTAAGCTTTTTAGAAAGATTATCAAGCTGTGTTGCGCAATTGCTGATTAAAGCGTGAAGTGAAGTTAAAAGGTCGTCACCGGCTGAAATTGAACCGTTAAGTGATTTTACAAGAGCATTTAACTGCGGTGATTGATTTTCAATTGTAGTAAGAAGATTTGATACATCAAAAAGTACATCAAGCAAGCTGTCAATCGTATTATCAAGCGTAGGTTTTATATCGCTTTCATATGTTGAAAGGCTTGAATCGAGTGTTTTTGAAACTTCGCTGAGCTTATTTGCCACATCGCTGACTTTTTTTGATGCATCACCCTGAAGCATTTTATTAAGCTCATTTTCAACGCCGCCAAGCCTTGAATCTGCAGTTTTGAGTATTTTTACAAGTGCTTTCACCGCACTTAAAGGCTTCGGTAAGCTATTGTTTACATTTTCAAGTGTAGGCACTATTGCCTGAAGCTCTTTTCTTGCCTGAACACATTCAGCCAAAACCGACTTTATTTCAGCCTGTGCTTTTTCAGTTGTTACATCATTTATTTTTTTTAGATTATTTGCTGAATTTTCAAGCTTTTTACTGCTTGATGTCAGCACATCACCTACCGAAGAAGTTACAACATCAACACTGCTTTCGGCAACTTTGATTGCGTCCTGTGTGTTATTAACAACATTTTGTGTATCCCCCAAAACAGAACTTAAATCTGTTTTGCTCAATGTTTTATTAAGGTCTTGTGCAACTTCCATAACACCTTCAAAACCGTCAATTGTTTTTTCAATGGATTTAACGGCAGATTTTGCAGAATCAATCTGATTTTGAAGATTTTGGAATATATTTGTTCCGTCTTTTTTGCCCTCTTCAATAACTGTGCCGAGAAGTTTATTTACAAGGTTAACAACAGTTGTGACAAACGATTCATTAACTTCCGTTTGCACTGTTTGAACTACTTTATCCGTAATTTTTGTGGCAATGGCATTTTTCTTTTCATTTGCATAATAAGTTATTTTAGGTTGCTTAAAGTTTTTAGTCATAATACTTGTAAGCGACTTACTGAAACCTTTTGGAATTTCAATTCCGGCATAATAATCACCGGCTTTAATCCCGTTCATTGCTCTCTCTTTTGAAACAAATTGCCAGTCAATAACATTATTGCCCTTTAAATTACTTTTAATTTGGTCACCGACATTTATTTCAACACCCTTATATTCATAGCCCTCATCATTTATAACAACGGCAATTTTCATATTTCCGGTGCTTGCAGGGCCGTATGGGTCCCAGTTAGCATATATATTAAACCAAGCATAAAGAGAAGGCAAAACCGCAATGCCGACAGCAAGTATAATTGCCATTGAATTGGTAAATATTTTCTTTAAATCGCGCTTATAAATTTTTAAAATATTTTTCATTTCTTCGCCCTCCCATCTTTCTTGCTCTGTTTTTTGTCTTTTTTCTTTTGTTCTCTCATTTGCTTCTTTTCAAATTTCTTTTGCCTCAGCTCTTTCTCGTATTCATCATCTTCATCATCTTCGGCTTCATTTTTATCTTCGGCAAAAATCGAATATTCGCCGAATTCTATTTGGTTATCATCTTCAAGATAAGGAATAACTTTAGACTTAACAAGATATTTGCAATAATCCGTTATCAAAAAGATATTTACAAGAACAAATATAATGATTATCCACATAATAAGCCAAAATGCTTTGCTCCCGCCGTTTGAACACACAATAAGCCCAACCGCAGTAAAAATTAAGAAAAATATTGCACAAACAATTTTTGCAATTTCAAGATATTTGCAACCGCGATGATAATGTTTAATAATGAGCGAGCGGAGAAGTTTATATTTAATTACTATATTTTCTTCATTTTCTTCAAAAAGATATTCTTCTTTTTGCTGCAATTCGTCCATACATACTTCCCTTTCTGAATTATTACGATTAGTATATCACTTTAATACTATTAGTCAATACCTTTGTGCGTTTAATTATAATTTTTGTATACTTGTATAAATAGCTAATTGTTTTTCATCAAAAATTAGTAAAAATTAAGTGAAAATAATCAAAATCAAAGATTATTTTCACTTAATTTCCGTTATTTAGCCACTTTACCGTTTAGCATATATCCACCGGCATTTCTGTAAGTGGCGCAGAAATAGCTCCAATCTCCGCTGTCCTTATAATTTCCGGTTTCCATAAGATACCATTTACCGTCAATTTTGATTTCGCACCAATAGTGGCTCCATTTCTTTTTAGGTGTGCCGCGCCAACCCTGCACAATTCTTGCTTCATAGCCGAGATATGTGAGCATCATAGCGTAAGCACCGTTATATTGCAGGCACTGGCCTGATTTTTTATTAAATATTGCATCAACATATGAAAGACCTGCAATTTTGTTAAATTTTGCACCCTTTACATAATCAACCTTTTTGTTTATCCATTCAAGTGTGTACTGCGCTTTTTGCATATCGCTCCAACCCTTTTTGAAATGCTTTTTGGCAAATTTTTTAAGAGTTTTCTTATCTTTATTTGAAAGATATACAGTCCAGGCAGTTCTGTTCTTTTTAGTGCGGGTATTTACTACGGTAACCTTGTTCTTTTTCTTTTTGCATTTTTTTGCCGCACGAAAACGAGCTTCACCAACATCGCTTGTTGCAATATATGATTCTGACACGCAAATTGAATTTTTATATGCCTTTATATAATAATTATAATCATTCTTATAATTATTTACACCTTTAACGGTGTATGAATTTTTATCACCTGCAACAATGGCTACACACTTATCGTTTTGATAAATTTCGTAATAATCAAAGCAGTTATATTTTTTCCATTTTATCTTTTCACTCTTTGTTTTGGTGGTAAGAGTTAATTCGCCTAAATATACTGTTATATCTTCTGCATATTGGGCATCAAATTGATAATAATTTACACCGCCGTAAGATACAAAGCTGCAAACAGCAAAGCTGTATTTTGACGGAACTTTGCCTGTATAGTACGAATAAGTATATTCATAATATCTTGAATTCACGCTGCTAAAAGCATTTGGCGATATGGTGGCAACGCATTTATATTCACTCCCGTTTTGGCTCATAAAAACCATATAACCGTCTGAATATTTATCTGCACTTTCGCCTTGATTATAATAACTGCTCCAGGAAACATTGATATTACCCGAATTTTCATCATAATCTGTATAAATATATTGCATTGACCTGTCACCGATTATGAAATCGACAACATTTGAAGGTGCACTTTCCTGCTCACCGTATTCGCCGGCAGATGAGGTTTTTGATGTTACATAAGCAAAATACCTGCCCTTTGGCAAATCCATAATACTTGTGTAATTTGAAAATACACTTTTATAATACGAAAAATTATAACCGTCAGAACTTAAATAAACATTATAATTATCAACCGGATAAGTATCATTCCAAGTTAAATCAACATAATCTAAGCCCTCATAATCCTTTGAAACAACAGGAGCATAAACCTCTGCGGCAGAAGCACACAGAGGCACAGCACCCAATATACACACTATGCAAAGAAAAACGGATATTGATTTTAAAAATACTTTTTTCATTTTATCTCACTTAATTTACTGATTATACATTTATTTCAACATCTATGCCAAGCAAATCCTTTTCCTTTTCAAGAATAGGCTTAATAACTTCGTTTAAGAAATCTGCTGTTTGCTGCGGCGCTCTGCCTACAAAATTAGCGGGCTTTAAAATAGCTAAAATTTCTTCTTTAGTAGTCATAAATGCAGGGTCATTGGCAATTCGGTCAACAAGGTCATTCTTGCCGCCTTCAACTTTAACAACCGCACCGGCTGCCATTGAATGCTGACGGATTTTTTCGTGAAGTTCCTGCCTGTCGCCGCCTTTTTTAACTGCGTCCATCATAATATTTTCGGTTGCCATAAACGGAAGCTCGCTCATAAGCCTTGATTCAATTACCTTTGGATAAACTACAAGGCCCGATGTTACATTGATATATAAATCTAGAATACCGTCAGTTGCGAGAAAAGCTTCTGCAACTGAAACACGCTTATTAGCCGAGTCATCAAGTGTTCTTTCAAACCACTGTGCAGATGCAGTCCAAGCAGGATTAAGCGCATCAATCATAACATAGCGGGAAAGTGACGCAATTCTTTCACTTCTCATAGGATTGCGTTTATATGCCATTGCAGATGATCCGATTTGGTTCTTTTCAAACGGTTCTTCAATTTCTTTAAGATTTTGAAGAAGCCTTAAATCATTTGAAAACTTACAGCAAGATTGAGCAATAAGACCAAGGCAATTGCAAACAATTGTATCAAGTTTTCTTGCATATGTTTGGCCGCTTACAGGGAAGCAAGCCTTAAAATTCATTTTCTGAGCAATTATGCGGTCAAGCTCTTTGCACTTTTCGTGGTCGCCGTCAAAAAGTTCAAGGAAAGATGCCTGTGTACCTGTTGTTCCCTTTGAGCCAAGGAGCATAAGAGTATCAATTACATGGCAAATTTCTTCATAATCCATTACCAAATCCATAAGCCAAAGAGTTGCTCTTTTACCTACGGTAGTAGGCTGTGCCGGCTGAAAATGTGTAAAACCGAGGCAAGGCATATCCTTATACTCATCTGCAAATTTGGAAACAGACGCAATAGCGTTAACAAGCTTTTTCTTAATAAGCAAAAGTGCTTCACGCATAGTGATAACATCTGTATTATCACCTACATAGCAGCTTGTTGCACCAAGGTGGATGATAGGTTTAGCCTTTGGGCATTGTTCACCGTAAGCGTGAACATGGCTCATTACATCGTGGCGAAACTTCTTTTCATACTCTTTTGCAACATCATAATTGATATTATCTGCATTTGCTTTAAGTTCATCAATCTGCTCTTGGGTAATATCAAGTCCGAGTTCCTTTTCAGCTTCTGCAAGAGCAATCCAAAGCTTTCTCCAAGTTTTAAACTTAAAGTCAGGTGAATAAATATACTGCATTTCTTTTGATGCATAGCGTGCATTAAAAGGTGAATTATATGTATCGTTTGGCATTAGTCAAGTCCTACTCTCTTCATCATTTCTGCATAAGCGTCTTCTACACCGCCAAGGTCACGGCGGAAACGGTCTTTATCAAGCTTTTCGTGAGTTTTGCTGTCCCAAAAACGGCAGGTATCAGGGCTGATTTCATCAGCAAGAACGATAGTACCGTCTGAAGTTTTACCGAATTCGAGCTTAAAGTCGATAAGTTCAACACCGATTGAAAGGAAATATTCTTTTAAAACTTCATTTACTTTGAAAGCATATTTCTTAATAGTATCAATATCTTCCTGTGTAGCAAATCCGCATGATACAGCGTGGTAGCCATTGATAAGCGGGTCGCCGAGGTCATCATCTTTATATGAAAATTCGATTGACGGGCAAACAAAATTCATTCCTTCTTCAAGTCCGAGCCTTTTGCAGATTGAGCCTGCTGCACGGTTACGGATAATAACTTCAAGAGGAACGATTGTAACTTTCTTTACTGCTGTTTCTCTGTCTGAAAGTTCTTTAACAAAATGGGTTGGAACGCCCTTTTTTTCAAGAATTTGCATAAGGTAGTTAGACATCTTATTGTTTACAACACCCTTGCCTGCAATAGTACCTTTTTTAAGGCCGTTAAATGCAGTTGCATCATCCTTGTAATCAACAATTACGATTTCAGGGTCATCAGTAGCCCAAACCTTTTTTGCCTTGCCTTCATAAAGCTGTTCAGTCTTTTCCATAGTTAAATATCTCCTTTATTTTAAAAATTATTAAATTTATTATTTTTTGTATGCCTTTTTAATTCTTTCAATTGCTTCAACAGTCTTTTCATCATTACCGAAAGATGTTAAGCGGAAGTAGCCTTCACCTGCCGGGCCGAAACCTGAACCCGGTGTGCCTACTACCTGGCATTTTTCAAGAAGTTCATCAAAGAATTCCCAAGAAGTGTAACCTTCAGGAACCTTGAGCCATACATACGGTGAGTTTACACCGCCGTAACATTTAAAGCCGGCATCGCAAAGGCCGTCATAAATAACTCTTGCATTCTTTTGATAATAAGCAAGCGTTTCTTTAATCTGCTTCTGACCTTCTTCGGTATAAATTGCTTCGGCTGCTCTTTGAGTAATGTATGATACACCGTTAAACTTTGTAGCCTGGCGCCTTGCCCAGAGAGGATTAAGGCTTGTGCCGTTAAATACAAGTTCTTTAGGTACTACTGTGTAACCGCAACGCATACCGGTAAAGCCGGCAGTTTTAGAAAATGAGCGAAGCTCGATAGCGCAGGTTTTTGCACCCTCAATTTCATAAATTGATTTTGGAATATCATCTTCAACAACAAATGCTTCATATGCCGAGTCAAAAAGAATAAGTGAATGATGTTCATTTGCAAAATCAACCCACTTTTTAAGCTGCTCTTTTGTAGCAACCATACCTGTTGGGTTATTTGGGAAGCAAAGATAAATTACATCCGGAATTTCACTTGGAATATCAGGTGTAAAATTATTTTCTGCTGTGCAAGGCATATAGATAATATTTGACCAAAGTCCGTTTTCATCCTTATCTCCGCTTCTGCCTGCCATAACATTTGTATCTACATATACAGGGTAAACAGGGTCGCAAATTGCAACTTTGTTATCAACTGCAAAAATATCGCCGATATTACCGCAGTCACTCTTTGCTCCGTCAGAAAGGAAAATTTCATCTTTTGCAATATCAATTCCCCTGTCGGTATAATCGTGCTTTTGGATAGCGTCAAGAATAAAATCATATCCGTATTCAGGCGGGTATCCCTTGAAAGTAGCTTCATTTGCCATTTCATCAACAGCTTTGTGCATTGCATCAATAACTGCCGGTGCAAGCGGCTTTGTTACATCGCCTATTGAAAGGCGGATAACATCAGCGTCAGGATGAGCAGCTTGGTATTCCCTCTGCTTTTTAGCAACAGTTGAGAAAAGATAGCTTGACTCAATCTTCAAAAAGTTTTCATTGATTTTCATATTATTTTAAACCTCCATTTTATACAAAATATGTTAATCAAATTTATTCAAATCAACCTCGCCGGTAAACACTTGTGTTGCAGGGCCGGTCATATACACACTGTCGTTTTCATCACCGCTCCAGCTAATATCAAGGTCACCGCCGATTAGGTGAATGGTAACATCATTATCGCAAAGGCCCAATGTAATTGCCGCAACAGCGGTTGCGCACGAGCCTGTGCCGCAAGCAAGCGTTTCGCCTGAACCTCGCTCATAAACACGCATTTCGATATTATGCCTGTCAATAACTTTTGCAAATTCGGCATTTACCCTGTCAGGAAAAATATCCGTATTGCTTTCGCAGGCCTTACCGTATTTTTCAAGGTCAAAATCACTCGGATGTTCGTCAATAAACATAACTGCGTGCGGATTGCCCATTGATACGCAGGTCATTTTAAACTCTCTGTCAATAATAGCAATAGGCTCATCAATCGCTTTATCCCCATTTGCATTAACGGGAATATCACTGCAAGCAAGCGACGGTTTGCCCATATCAACCTTGGCACTTACAACTTCACCGTTTTTTACATTTACATCAATGTATTTTACTGCGCCCATTGATTCGATAGTAAATGATGTTTTATCCGTAAGCTTATGGTCATAGCAGTATTTTGCAACGCATCTTATTCCGTTGCCGCACATTGCACCCCTTGAACCGTCTGCATTATACATAACCATTTCAAAATCTGCTTTTGTGCCTTTTTTTATAAGGATAATTCCGTCACCGCCTACTCCAAAATGGCGGTCAGATAAAATAATTGCAGCTTTTTCCTCATTTTCGACAAATTCCTTGGTGCAATCAATGTATATATAGTCATTGCCGCAACCATGCATCTTTGTAAAAACCATAGTATCATCCATTCAAAAATTATTTGCAAATATATTATATGTACTACATAAAATCGTTGATTATTTCCTGCGCAAGAGTCGCGATTTTTTTGCCCATTTTCATACTTTCGCGCTGAAGATATTTGTGTGCCTGCATTTCCGAAAATCCGTTTACTTCCCTAAGTATAAGCTTTGCCTTTGCAATAACTTCATTTTCACCGTCTTTTCGCCTGGTGAAGCTTGACACACTGTTTACAAGCACACTTACCGTGCTTAAAAATTCCTGCCTGTCAACCGGAAGCGGAAGATAAACAAGATTGCTCATAAAACTGTCGGTATCCCCACGGGTGAGTGCAACAATATCAAACCCCGGCGGTAAATGCTCGGCTATATTACCGGCTGTCATATCTCTTAAACTTTCGGCACATACGATTACGCCCTCGCTCATTTCCTGCGCAATGCTTAAAACGCTTGCACCGGTTGCACAAACATAGGTAACATTAAAGCCTTCGCATTCGAGAAGAGAGCGCAGTTTAAGAGCTGTATCCTTTGACGGATATGCTACAAGAATATCACGCATACTCTCCACCTCTGCCTTGCAAATATCTAATACGCTCATTATAACATATATAATACTTATTATACAATAGAAATCATCAACTTTTATTATACAAATTCACCCTTAAATCAGAAGGTATTTATTGTTAAAAATAGCTCATCTCAGGTATTCTGTTCTTTATACATTTCTAACAATTTACACAGATTTTAGATAAATTTAACATTTTTTTGTAACAAAGTAACCAAAAACCGCTTGATTATTTGTTGCAAAGGTGATATTATTAAATCATATTATAGGTATAATAGCACAAAATTATATTTTTTGTGCTTTCGCGCAAAGTAAAGGAGATGAAAATTTGGCAAAATTAAACAAAGATTATGAATTCCCTTTATATATTTTCCACCAGGGGAAAAATTATAAGGCATATGAATTTTTCGGCTGTCATAGAATTAAAGGAGATACATTTGCATTTCGTGTATGGGCACCGCATGCAAAAAGTGTTTCAACCGTCGGCGATTTTAACGAATGGGACGCAAGTGCCAATGTTATGAAAAAAATCAGCGATGGAATTTTTGAAGCCAAAATTGAAAATGTAAAAATTTATGACTGTTATAAATATGCCATAACTACATCAAAAGGCGATATAATTATGAAAGCCGACCCTTATGCTTTCCACGCTGAAACAAGGCCGGGTACAGCATCAAAAGTTTATGAAACAGGCAAATACCGCTGGAATGATTCAAGCTGGAAAAAAGAAAATTCCGGAAACATTCTTGAAAAGCCGGTAAATATTTACGAGATTCATTTTGGCAGTTGGAAAAGGCACGAAAACGGCGAATTTTTGTCATACAGGCAAATGGCAGAGGAGCTTGTGCCTTATGTAAAAGATATGGGATACACTCATATTGAAATGATGCCTATTATGGAATACCCGTTTGACGGTTCATGGGGGTATCAGGTTACAGGGTATTTTGCCCCGACTTCACGATATGGCACACCGAATGACCTTATGTATTTTGTTGACGCGTGCCACAAAGCAGGCATAGGCGTAATACTTGATTGGGTTCCGGCTCATTTTCCTAAAGATTCCTATGGGCTTTATGAATTTGACGGGGAATGCACATATGAATATTCCGATATGAAAAAAGGCGAGCATAAAGAATGGGGTACAAGGGTATTTGATTACAGCAAAAACGAAGTCAAATCATTCCTTATTTCATCGGCAATGTATTGGGTTGATGAATTCCATTTTGACGGATTGAGAGTTGATGCCGTTGCTTCAATGCTTTACCTTGATTACGGCAGAGAAGACGGGCAGTGGACACCGAATAAAAACGGCGGACGGGAAAATCTTGAAGCAGTTGAGTTTTTCAAGGATTTAAACTGTGCTATGTTTAAAGAACATCCCGAAGTTATGATGATAGCCGAAGAATCAACAGCTTGGCCTATGATTACAATGCCTACCGACATCGGCGGGCTCGGCTTTAATTTTAAATGGAATATGGGCTGGATGAACGATATGTTAAGATATGTTTCGCTCGACCCTCTTTTCAGAAAAGGAAATCACAACTGCATTACCTTTAGCTTTTATTACGCATTCAGTGAAAACTTTATTTTACCTATAAGCCACGATGAAGTGGTACACGGAAAATGCAGTCTTATAAACAAAATGCCGGGCGAATATGAAATGAAGTTCGACGGTTTAAGGCTGTTTCTTGCATATATGTTTGCTCATCCGGGCAAAAAGCTTTTATTTATGGGTTCGGAATTCGGGCAATTTATTGAGTGGAACTACAAGCAGGGGCTTGATTGGCTTTTACTCGATTATGATATGCACAAAAAAATGCTCGGCTTTAGCAAAACACTTAACAATCTTTATAAGGAAACGCCTGCACTTTGGCAAATTGATTACAGCTGGGACGGTTTCCAGTGGATTTCAAGTGAAGACAATGCAAACAGTGTTATTGCTTTTCGCAGAATTGACAAATCAGGAAAAGAAATTATTGCAATATTTAACTTCACACCTAACAGCTTTGATGAATACAGAATAGGCGTGCCGAGTGAGGGCAGCTATAAAGTTGTGCTTGATACATCGCTTGAAAAATACGGCGGTTCAACAATTGCAAAGCACCCTGCATATAAAACCAGGAAAAAAGCTATGCACGGTTTTGAGCAAAGCATAGGTTTAAAGCTTTCGGGCTTATCTGCAATTTATCTTGAAAAAGCAAGCAAGAAAACATCAAAGCCGAAAAATAAAGCTGCAAGCGAAAAAACAAAAAAGGTAAAAAAGGCTGAACCACAGGCAAAAAAAGAAGCGGCAAAGCCTGACGAAAAAGCGAAAACTGCTGATAAAAAATCAGCAAGTACCAATAAAAAGAAAAAATAAAAGGAGAAATGAAATGGCACATAAAACAGAAGTTGTAGCAATGCTCCTTGCCGGAGGACAGGGCAGCCGACTCGGCGTGCTGACTAAAAACATTGCAAAGCCTGCTGTTCCATACGGCGGTAATTACAGAATTATTGACTTTCCGCTTTCAAACTGTGTAAACAGCGGCATTTACACCGTAGGTGTACTTACCCAATACCAGCCGCTTGAACTCAACGACTATCTCGGAAACGGACAGCCTTGGGATTTAGACAGGCAGGACGGAGGAATTCACATCCTCTCCCCTTATGAAGCTATCGGCGGTGCAGAATGGTACAAAGGCACTGCAAACGCTATTTACCAAAACATCAATTTCATTGAAAAATATGACCCTGAATATGTTGTAATTCTTTCAGGTGACCATATTTATAAAATGAATTATGCTAAAATGGTTGATTTCCATAAAAAGAACAATGCAGACTGCACAATAGCAGTTCTTGAAGTTCCTTGGGAAGAAGCTTCACGCTTCGGCATTCTTGCAACAGATGAAAACAACAGAATTTACGAATTTGCAGAGAAGCCGAAAGAACCGAAGAGCAATAAAGCATCAATGGGTGTTTATGTATTCAGTTGGGATAAGCTTAAAAAATATCTTATTCAAGATGAAAACACCGAGGGTTCATCAAACGACTTCGGTAAAAACATTATTCCTACAATGCTTGAAGCAAATGAGAGGCTTTTTGCTTTTCCGTTTGCAGGATATTGGAAAGATGTAGGAACTATTGATTCGCTTTGGGAAGCAAACCTTGATATTATCAATCCAAATGTTGACCTTGATTTAAGCGATACAAGCTGGAGAATTTATTCAAGAAATCCAATGGCGCCGCCGCATTACATAGGCGAAAAAGCAGTTGTTGAAAATTCATCAGTCAGCGAGGGATGTGAAATTGAGGGTGATGTTGATTACTCTGTTATTTCACCTAACTGCACGGTTGAAGAAGGGGCAGACATAAGATACAGTGTAATTATGCCGGGTGCAACAATTAAAAAAGGCGCTAAAGTTTATTATTCGATAGTAGCTGAAAATGCGGTGATTGAGCCTGACGCAAAGGTCGGCGAAATACCGGAGCTTCTTGAAAAACCTGAGGATTGGGGCATTGCGGTTATCGGTGCAGGCGCAACAATTAAAACAGGAACTCACATTGCACCGGGTACTATGGTAAGTGCAGGAGAGGAGGTATAAGAAATGAACGGAAAATCAGTATTAGGTATGCTATTTGCAAACATTCACGAAGAAGCGCTTGATACGCTTACGGCGATGAGAACTATGGGTTCTGTTCCTTTCTGCTCTCGCTTTCGTTTAATCGACTTTCCGCTTTCAAACCTTGTAGAAAGCGGGGTTACAAAAATCGGTGTTGTAACAAACTCAAACTTCCGTTCTCTTATGGACCATATAGGAACAGGTAAGCCTTGGGATTTAAGCAGAAAAAGCGACGGACTATTCTTGCTCCCTCCGTTTTCTGCCGGCAGTGCAAATATGTGGGGCAACCGCATTGACGCCATTTACGGTAACATCAATTTTCTTCACCAATCGCACCAAACTTATGTTTTGATGGCAGATTGCAACAATGTTATGAACATCAATTACTCCTCACTTTTTGATGCGCACGAAAAAAGCGGCGCTGATATTACAATAGTCGGTGTAAAGGGCAAAATGCCTAAAAACATAGGTTCTGTACTTTGCTTTGATAAGGTTGAAGCAGACGGAAGAATTATGGAAATGAGCCTTGACCGTGATTCAGACGAAGAAGTATTTTATTCGTGCAATATTATGATAATGAAAAAATATCTTCTTGAAACTCTTATTCAAACAGCTCATTCAAAAAATGAAATTTCTTATCAAAGAAATATCATTATGTCAAATATTAAAAATCTTAAAATTCACGCTTACGATGCAACTAATTGCTTTGTAGGCACAATTGATTCAATTCAAAGCTATTATAAAATTTCAATGTCACTTCTTGAAAAAGAAAACAGGAAAAAGCTTTTCAGTTCCCCTATTTCAACTAAAGAAAGAGATGATATGCCTACTCTTTACGGTCCTGAATCGGCAACTAAAAATTCACTTGTTGCAGACGGATGCATAATCGACGGGCAGGTTGAAAACTGCATTATCTTTAAGGGCGTTAAGGTTGAAAAAGGTGCTGTGGTTAAAAATTCTATACTTATGCAGGATACCGTTATCGGCAAAAATGCAAAAGTTAACTGCGTAATTGCCGATAAAAATGTAAGCATTAAAAGTTCGGCTGAGCTTTCAGGTGCAAACACATTTCCTGTTTGCCTTGCCAAAAACACAAGGGTTTAATCGGAGGAATAAAAATGAAAGTATTATATGTTGCGTCTGAAGCACTTCCTTTTATGGCTTCGGGCGGATTGGGAGATGTTGCAGGCTCATTGCCTGTGGCTCTTCGCAAAAGACTTATCGGCTGTCGTGTTGTAATGCCGCTTTATGACGGAATCAAGCAGGAATTTAAAGACCAAATGAAGTTTATCACTTCTATTTCCGTTCCTGTTTCTTGGAGAAGGCAATATTGCGGTATATTTGAAGCAAAGGCAAACGGTGTTATTTACTATTTTCTTGATAATCAATATTACTTTAAGCGCGACGGAATTTACGGGCATTATGATGATGCGGAGCGTTTTGCATTTTTTGCAAGGGCTGTACTTGAAATAATTCCTGCAATTGATTGGAAACCTGACATCATCCATTGCAACGATTGGCAAAGTGCGTTAACTCCGCTTTATTACAGTTGCTATTATGCTAACAGAATGGGATATGAAAACATCAAAACCGTTTTCACTATTCACAATATTCAATATCAGGGCAAATACGGTGATGAGCTTCTTAATGATGTTCTCGGCATTGCACCTGAACATAATAACCTTATTATGTATGACGGACTTGTAAACTTTATGAAAGCGGGCATTGAATGTGCAAATAAAGTTACAACCGTTTCGCCTACATATGCAAAAGAAATACTTGACCCTTGGTACAGCCACGGGCTTGACCCTATTTTAAATCAGCGCAGTTGGAAACTTTGCGGTATTTTAAACGGTATTGATACCGACAGCTACAACCCTGAAACAGATAAAGACATTTGGGCAAACTATAATGCTGATGATTTTTCAAACAAAGCTAAAAACAAAGCAGAACTTCAAAAAATGATGGGAATGAATGTTGATGCCGATGTTCCTGTTGTCGGCATTGTTTCAAGGCTTGTAGGTCACAAGGGTGTTGACCTTATGAAAGAAGTGCTTGAAAAGAGCTTATATGAGCGCAACATTCAATATGTAGTGCTTGGCAGCGGCGAATGGGAATATGAAAACTTTTTCCGCTATCTGCACGATAAATATCCTGATAAAGTGGGTATTACAATCGGCTTTGTACCTGACCTTGCAAGAAAAATTTATGCCGGTGCGGATTTATTCCTTATGCCGAGCAAGAGTGAACCTTGCGGTCTTTCACAAATGGTTGCACTCAGATACGGTACGCTTCCTATCGTTCGTGAAACAGGCGGACTTAAAGATTCTATTACCGACTGCGGTGACGGCCAGGGCAACGGCTTCACATTTAAAACATACGATGCTTATGATATGCTCGGTGCTATTTACAGAGGTGTAGACGCATATAACAGCAAGGATTGGAAAGTTCTTGTTAAGCGTGCACTTGAATGTGATATGAGCTGGGGCAAAAGTGCAAACGAATACATTAAAATGTATCGTTCATTACTTAAATAATCACTATAATAAAAGTGGCTTAAACACTATGTTTAAGCCACTTTCTTTTGCTTTTATCTGAACTTTTTTCTGTAATTACTCGGTGTAACACCCTTATTTCTTTTAAACAGGCGGTTAAAATAGCTCAAATCATTAAAGCCGCAGGCAAGGGCAATATCGGTTATTGAAAGATACGAAAGGCTCAATTGCTCCGCCGCACATTCAATGCGATAATAATTCAAATAATCAATAGGTGTTTTACCCGTAACTTGCTTAAATGCCCTGCAAAAATATTGCTTATTCAGCTGTGCTTCGTTAGCCAAATCATCAAGAGTAAGCTGTTTTGAATAATCGTTTCTTATTTTTGTAAGCACTTTTTTTATCTGCTTATTTTTGCGATATACGGTATTTTGAACAGAGGGTGCAATTTGTGACTTTTGTTCTATTATATAACCTATAAGCTGCCACAAAAGGCCGGTTGTGGTAAAGGTGTATGCCACACTTTCCTTTTCCATATTTTCAAAAAGCGAATCCACCATCGCACCTGCTGTGCTGTTTGGTTCAAATATCATTTCGCTTATTACTCCGCTGTCAAGTGCATTATTATATTTTTCAATGCACTTGGGTGATTGCGAAAGAAAGCTTTCCATATCAAACACAACACATTCATATGTGCAGTTTTCCGGTGTGCCGCCGTGTATAAACTCGCTTGGTATAAAAACGCTCTGCCCTTTTTCAAGAGTGTGCGACACCCCGTTTATTGAAAGATGAAATTTTCCGCCAAGCACCAAAATAAGCTCACATTCCATATGCCAATGAAACGGCATTTCGTACTGCGGGTGGCTTGAATCAACATAATAAAGCTGAATCGGAAAACCAAAAGTTCCTCTGCTTTTATTTTCGTGATAACCAATATATCGCATAAAATTCACCTTGCCTTGATAAAGACTCAAAAAGTCAATATTGTCCTACAATTTCACATTATACACCGAGCAACACATAAAAATCAACAGTATAATTAAAATTAGAAATATAATAATTTGAAAGGAATTAACCATGGATATTGATGTAATAAAAGAACAAATTTGTGATGTATGTCACAAAATGTGGCAGCTCGGCTGGGTTGCTGCAAATGACGGTAATGTCAGTGCTAAGCTTGACGACGGAACAATTCTTGCTACGCCGACAGGTATGAGCAAATCGTTTATCACACCTGATAAACTTATCAGAATTGACGCAAAGGGCAATGTGCTTGAAGCGGCAGAAGGGCTTCGTCCGTCAAGTGAAATCAAAATGCATTTAAGATGCTATGACAAGCGTGATGATGTAATGAGTGTAATTCACGCTCACCCACCGGGAGCAACAGGCTTTGCAGTAGCACACAAAGCTATGGATATGTACAATATGATTGAAGATGTTGCCGCAATCGGTGCTGTTCCGCTTACACCGTATGGCACACCGTCCACCACGGAAGTGCCTGACGCAATTGAACCTTACCTTGAAGAGCATGATGTAATGCTTCTTGAAAATCACGGTGCGCTTGCAGTCGGCAGTGATGTTATCACAGCATTTTACAGAATGGAAAGCCTTGAACTTTGGGCAAAAATCACAATTAACGCAGTAATACTCGGCGGAAGCCACGATATTGACGAAAAAAATATTCAAAAACTTATTGACCTTAGAAGCTATTATAAAATCACCGGTCGCCACCCGGGCCACAAAATGTATAATCCTGATGATGAAATGCTTCACAAAAAGGAGAACTGATTATGTTAAAAGGAATAAATCCAATTGTTTCGCCCGAACTTTTAAAAGCACTTTGCGAAATGGGGCATGGTGATGAGCTTGTTATTGCTGACGGAAACTTTCCTTGCGAAAGTGTAGGAAAAAATGCAATAGTTATCAGAGCCGACGGTCATTCAACAACAGATATTCTTGACGCGGTGCTTTCACTTATTCCGCTTGATACATACACTGAAAAACCGGTAGCACTTATGGAAGTTGTAAAAGGTGACAACACACCTACACCGTCAATTTGGGCAGAGTATGATAAACTTTTAAACAAATACGAACCTGAACATCACGATATTGAAATGACGGAAAGATTTGCATTTTACGAAAGAGCAAAAAAAGCTTATCTTATTATCGCTACCGGCGAAACTGCAATTTATGCAAATGTTTTGCTCAAAAAAGGAGTAGTAAAAGTATGAGCCGAGTATTAGCATTCGACTTTGGGGCATCAACAGGCAGGGCAATACTTGCCGAATATGAAAACGGAAGGTTAAGCTATAACGAAGTTCACCGTTTTGACAACAGCCTTGTTGAAAAAGACGGACTTTTATGCTGGGATTTTGAATACCTTTTAGGTGAAGTTAAAAAAGCAATTGATATGTGCGAAAATGTTGATTCCTTGGCTTTTGACACCTGGGGTGTTGATTACGGAATGCTTGACGGTGACGGAAAACTGATTTCTCTGCCCGTTTGCTACCGTGATGAGAGAACAAAAAACTCAGTAAAAAAAGTGTTCGATAAACTTTCTGATAAAGAGCTTTATCGCCTTACAGGCAACCAAATAATGCCTATTAACACACTTTTTCAGCTTTGTGTTGAAAAAGCAGAAAATGCAGATACATTTTTATTTATGCCTGACCTTTTTGCTTATTTTTTATGCGGTGCCAAAACTGCGGAGCAGACCATTGCATCAACCTCGCAAATGCTTGACCTTGAAAACATAAAATGGCAGGAAAAAGTATTTGAAATCACCGAAAAGGATAAAAAAATACTTCCGCCGATAGTTAAAAGTGCCACAATTGCAGGCGAATATAAGGGTATAAAAGTAATCAAAGTTGCAGGGCATGATACGCAATGCGCTGTATGCGCTATGCCGGCGGCAGAAAATGAAACCCCCGCATTTTTATCTTGCGGAACCTGGTCGCTTATCGGATGTGAAAACGATAAACCGATTTTAAGCGAAAAAAGTATGAAAGATGAGCTTTCAAACGAGCTTGGCGCAAACAAAAAGATAAACTATCTTAAAAATATCAGCGGCTTATGGCTTATTCAGGAAATCAGGCGCAATTTTGCAGATGAGGGCAAGAAATATTCTTACAACGATATGGAAATGCTTGCAAGGGATGCAAAAGCATTTGAATATTTTATAGACCCTGATGACGAAAGCTTTGCAACACCGAAAAATATGCCTGAAAAAATTTGCACATATTGTGAAAAAACCGGGCAAGGCAAACCTGAAAGCGACGGTGCGATGATTAGGTGCATTTATGAAAGCCTTGCTATGAAATACAGATTTGCAATAAAGCAAATTGAAGAAAACACAGGCAAAAAATTTGATGTACTCCACCTTTTAGGCGGCGGTACGAAAGATAATTTCTTATGCCAAATGGCAGCAGACAGTTTGAACATTGATGTTATTGCCGGGCCGACGGAAGCAACCGCACTCGGAAACATTATTTTACAGCTTATCGCACTAGGTGATATAGAAGATGTAAACACAGGCAGGCAAATCATCAAATCAAGCGAAAAACTGACTGCCTACAAAAGTGAAAACGCAAGTGATTTTGATAAAAATTACGATAAATTTGTAAAAATATTAAACAAATAAAATATAAAGGAGTAAAATTTATGAGGTATCCAAAAATCGGTATTCGCCCTGTAATTGACGGAAGATGGGGCGGAGTTCGTGAAAGCCTTGAAGAACAAACTATGGGTATGGCAAACGCTGCGGCAAAGCTTATCAGCGAAAATGTTAGCTATCCTGACGGTACACCGGTTATGTGTGTGGTAAGTGATACCACAATCGGCGGCGGCGCAGAAGCTGCAAAATGCGAAGAGCAGTTTTCAAGTGAAAATGTTGTTGCAACACTTTCTGTAACACCTTGCTGGTGCTACGGTATGGAAACATACGATATGAACCCAAAAACCATTAAGGCTGTTTGGGGGCTTAACGCAACTGAACGCCCGGGTGCAGTATACCTTGCCGCTGTAATGGCTGCATATGCGCAAAAGGGTATGCCTGCATTTTCAATTTACGGCCACGATGTGCAGGATAAAGACGACAGCACAATTCCTGCCGATGTAGCAGAAAAAATTATCCGCTTTGCAAAATGTGCTGTTTCGGTAGGTTGGATGAAAGATAAATCATATGTAAATATCGGCGGAGTAACAATGGGTATTGCCGGTGCTTACTGCAACGCTTCATTTTTCCAGAAATATCTCGGAATTCGTCCTGAATGGGTGGATATGACAGAAATCTGCAGAAGAATTACCCTCGGCATTTATGACCACGATGAATATGACAAAGCATATGCATGGATTAAAGAAAATTGCAAAGAGGGATTTGATGTAAACGCAGGCAAAGATTTACCTGAAGTTATTACAAAATCAAAAGTTGTTGACCCTGATAAAGACTGGGAATTCATCACTAAAATGACACTTATCGTGCGTGATATTCTTTTCGGCAACAAGAAGCTTGATGAAATGGGCTGGCACGAAGAAGCACTTGGCAAAAACGCTGTTGCCGCCGGTTTCCAAGGTCAAAGGAACTGGACTGACTGGCTTCCGAACGCTGACTTTACAGAATCTATAATGGCATCTTCATTTGACTGGAACGGTAAAAAAATGCCTACTCCGTTTGCAACGGAAAATGACACTTTAAACGGTGTTTCAATGATGCTCGGCTTACTTGTATCTGACACAGCACCTTGTTTTCACGATGTTCGTACTTACTGGAGTCCTGACGCCTGCGAAAGAGTTACGGGCAAAAGGCCTGAAGGCATTGCGAAAGACGGATTTATTCACCTTATCAATTCAGGTGCAACTGCGCTTGACGGTTCAGGCGCATCTAAAAACGCGCAGGGCAAAGGCTGTATGAAACCGTTCTGGGAAATGACAAACGATGATATTAAAGCCTGCCTTAATGCAACAGACTGGTGCAGAGCAAATTATGAATATTTCCGCGGCGGCGGATTTTCATCTCACTTCCGCTGCAAAGCTGAAATGCCTGTTACAATGCTTCGTGTAAATATTGTTGAGGGTATCGGCCCTGTTCTTCAGCTTGCCGAGGGATATACGGTTGATTTGCCGGATGATATTCATGCCACACTTGATAAGCGCACAGACCCATCATGGCCTACTACTTGGTTTGCACCGAAGCTTACCGGCAAAGGCGCATTTAAAGATGTATACAGCGTTATGGCAAATTGGGGCGCAAACCACGGTGTTACTGTTTACGGGCATGTGGGAAGCGAGCTTATCACACTTGCATCAATGCTCCGCATTCCTGTAAATATGCACAATGTAGACGAGGGCAAAATCTTCCGTCCGCATTGCTGGGCTTCATTTGGCACTGATGATATTCAGGCAGCCGATTATTCAGCTTGCAAAACCTATGGCCCGCTTTATAAATAATCATACATATGACAAAAGGAAGTTGATTTCTCAACTTCCTTTTTCTTTGTGAATTTTAGGTGAAGGATGTTCGCCCCTATGGTAACTTACAAAAATAAAACCGCCTACATAAGTAAGCGGTTTATAAATGTCGGCGTCACCTATTTTTCCAGAAGGCTGCCCTCCAAGTATTTTCGGCACATTTGAGCTTAACTACCGTGTTCGGGATGGGAACGGGTGGACCCTCAAAGTAATCGGCACCGACTGCAAGCAGTATATTAACACAAGGAGCACCCAATGTCAACACTACTCACTTAATTTACTGTAAAAATAATACATAATTTTGCCGAGATATGCTTTAATAAGCGCAGTATATTCATCTTTACTTACAGGTATTAAATCCTTTGAATAGCACATATTTTCATATATTACGCTATATTCCCTAACATTATACCCTGCGCCGAAAAATCCGTTTTTAACATAAAATTCCCTTCGCTTTATGCGTTCATCATTATTTTCGGCATTTTCATCAAGTGCTTCAATATTAAGCACCAGTCGGCAATTAGGAAATTTATCTTTAACAAGTGAAAGTATTTTTGAGCCGATACCGTTTCCCCTTGCATCAGGTGAAACAGCAAGGTAAAAAATAAATACAATATCATTAAACCACACCGTATACACTAAACCTTTAAATTCATCACCCTGTGTTACAGCGAAGAAAGTTACATTGCTCCCCTTGGCTTTACGGTAAAGAATTGCAAACGGTATCCTTTCCGCAGGGGGAAATGCAGTGTTATACAATTTTTTTGCATTTTCATAATACTGCTTATTATTTTTCAAATCCTTTAGTTCTAACATATTATCACCATATAATTATTTTAAATTATTATATCATAAGCGTACATTTACATCAAGAAAAACAAAAAACATTAAAATATTTATATCACGATAATATTGATTCATTTTGGTGTTGACAAAAAGATTTTCTTTTGTTATAATTTGAACATACACTTTTGCACTTAAAAGTGTTAAAGCTTTTAAGTGCTAAATTGCAGTTGTAATATTGACAAATTTCAGCAGTCAATTATAATAGTTAGTATGGAGGGTAAAACTATGGATAATATGACCAACACAAATTTTAAAAGAAAGCTTCCTGTGCCGCAGGAAATAAAAAAAGAAATGCCGCTTTCAAAAGAGGCAGAAGAAATTAAAACAAAAAGAGATATAGAAATAGCCAAAATATTTAAGGGTGAAAGCGATAAATTTTTACTTATTATAGGCCCTTGCTCAGCTGACAGGCACGATGCTGTACTTGATTACATTCACCGCCTTGCAGATGTGCAAAAGGAAGTTGAAGATAAAATTTTAATTATACCGAGAATTTATACAGGCAAACCGAGAACAACAGGTGCAGGATATAAGGGTATGCTCCACCAGCCTGACCCTGATAAAAAGCCTGATATGCTCGAAGGAATTAAAGCAATTCGCTCACTTCATAAAGATGCGATTGAGCAAACAGGTTTAACTTGTGCGGACGAAATGCTTTACCCTGAAAATCACAGATACCTTTCAGACCTTCTTTCATATGTTGCAGTGGGCGCAAGAAGCGTTGAAAACCAAGAGCATAGGCTTGTATCATCCGGGCTTGATATTCCGGTAGGTATGAAAAACCCAACAAGCGGCGACCTTTCAATTATGCTCAACTCAATCAAAGCAGCACAGGGCGACCACACATTCCTTTACAGAGGATGGGAGGTTGAATCAAAGGGCAATGAACTTGCACACGCAATTCTTCGCGGAAGCGTAAGCAAGCACGGTAACAACCACGCAAACTACCATTATGAAGATTTAAGAAAACTTCACGATGCATACTGCACCGGAAATTACAAAAACCCTGCTGTTATAGTAGATACCAACCATTCAAATTCAGGCAAGAAGTATCTTGAGCAGGTTAGAATTGCTAACGAAGTTCTGCATTCAATGCGCCACAGCGACGATATTAAAAATATGGTTAAGGGCTTTATGGTTGAGTCATATATTGAAGACGGAAGTCAAAAAGTTGAAGACGGCGTATACGGCAAATCAATTACCGACCCTTGCCTTGGCTGGGATAAAACAAAAGATATGATTTTCACAATTGCCGAACAACTCTAATAAATAATAAACAAAACGCATCTTTGAAGCTTAATGCACAAAGATGCGTTTTTAATTTAACTTATTAAATTACATTCCTTTCCTTTCGGATGGAATTTGCCCGTGCATTTTTCGCAGGCACCGTGGTTGCACCTGCCACATACATTAGTGCCGCACCTGCCACAGCAGGTTTTGGAATTAGGGCAAATATTATAGTCCCCGCCGCTTACTTTTATCGCCTTACCGTTAACAAGCGAGTCGGATATTTTATACCTTGCACTTTCATAAATTGATGCAATAGTTGAGCGGGCAACCTGCATTTGAAGTGCACATTCCATTTGAGTAAGACCCATATAATCAATCAAACGGAGCGTTTCATATTCATCAACAGTGATTTCAACAAATTCCCTATTATTTTTAATTTTGATAAATTCCGTTATATCCGGTTCAAAACAAACCGTTCTTGATTTTTTAGGCCTTGCCATAATATCTCCTTAAAATACTACAACTTAATTTTTTGATGACTTAAGCATTGATACAATCGCCCTGCCGAGTTCCTCTTTATTAAACACCGGAAGCGGCTCAATAAGTGCATCAATACACCCAGCCACGGCAAAAGTAATAGTTGAAACTTCAAAATAATTATCTTCAATATTAAAACCGTTGCTTTGAGATATTGAGGACACAAGATTTTCTTTAAGCATTTTTATTGCGGGTGCACAAATACTGCTTGATTTGAATTTTGAAAGATAATCAATATTTCGCTCAACTTCATCAAGTAATTTATCAACAGCAATTTGAGGATTATGCTTGATTTCATCATATTTTATTTTTTTGGAAATATCAATAATTCCGTTCATTATAATCTGAAAACAGTTTTGCAGGCAGTCTTCCATACTTTTATAGTGCAAATAAAATGTACTTTTGTTAATATCTGCACGCTTGCAAAGTTCAAGAACGGTAATTTTGCTTGTATCTTTTTCAACCATAAGGTCAAGAACCGCATTGAACACAGCAGTGCGCGTTCTTCTGATTCTTCTGTCCATTTGGAATTACTCCTATAAATTTATAAATTGCAATGTAACTTTTATTTTGACATATTATAGGATGAATTTCAACTTTTTGACGGAAAATCGACATTTCATACAAATTAGTTGATAATTATTTGTGCAAAAAGACAATAACAATTATTTTCTCATAACCCATAGATTATTGATTTGCTTATAAATATCATCATAATCCCACAATTTATTTGAATTTTTAAAACTGTTAGGGTCGTTAATTTTAATTTTTCCGTTTTCAATACCCGTCATCACAATAAAATGACCTTTTAAGGTGAAATCGCCGGGACCCATTATGCAAATAATCGGATTACCCACTTTCAAATTATTCATAACCCTGTTTTTATCAAGCGGAATTTCAGTAACATCAAGGCCGAGCTTCCTGCCGCCTTCGCTAATCAAAGTCCAAAGTGAACCGCCGCCGTTAACACAATACCCATTTTTTATTGCCCAATCAATCATAAAATCAGGGGAATACTTGGTATCCTGCAAAAGATATACTGCCGTCATAGATAAGCAAACAGGGCCGCACGCAGTTAACCCTGCAACATCATCACCGTACATTTTATAACCCCAGCGTTTATCCCATTGCATAAAAAGCGGAACGCTGTCGCAATTTTCATATCTTTTCATATTTATTTCAAAATGCTTGTCTTTATCTTTTGGGTATGATAAAACAAAATCTTTGGTTTCCTTATTTCTGTCAAGCAAATCAATAAGACTTTGGGGATAATCAGCGGTGCTTAATCCGTTTTCATTTGCATAATTTTCGATTATTTGGTTTGCTGATAAATTTTCATCTTCGGCACTTACTTCACCGCTGCCGGAATATGATTTTGTATCATTAACCGCAACTTTACCTAATGATAACGCCAATGCAAAAACTAAAATTACCGCTATTAAAGCAAGCGCTGACAATTTGCTTTTAACTTTCTTTTCTGTCATAAATAAAAACCTCCCTTGACTTATTTAACTATAAATCAAAAGGAGATTTTTTGTTTTAATTTAAGCTTTCGATTTTCTTAAGATTTTCTTAAGATTCAAGCGGCAATGCAACGGTGAAAACCGTATGTTCATCATTGCTTTGTGCTTCAATCGTACCGCCGTGGCGCTCAACAATTTGCTTGGCTATTGCAAGCCCCAGGCCTGTTCCGCCCGTCTTACTTGTTCTTGAATCATCAACACGGAAAAATTTTTCAAAAATCATATCAAGCTTTTCCTGTGCAATTTTATCACCGCAGTTAGTAAAAGTTACAACTGCACTATCGTTCTTTTTAAATATGCTGATATCTATATTTGTGCCGCTGTAACAATAGGCTGACGCATTGCGCATAAGATTATCAAAAACGCGTGATAATTTATCCGAATCGCCTATGATATTAACACTGCCTTTTGCATTTATACTGCAAGTAAGATTTTTTTCTTTAAGTACCGGGTAAAATTCTTCTGCCATCTGCCTTAACATCATTACAAGGTCAATATGATTATTTTCAAGCGGGAATGACTGAAGGTTAAAGCGTGTTATATCAAAAAATTCATTTATCAACTGCTCAAGCCTATATGCTTTATCAAGTGTAATATTTGTATACTTTGCTCTATATTCCATCGGCAAATCGGGATTTTCTTCAAGCAAGCTTAAGTAACCTATAATTGAAGTGAGTGGTGTTTTTAAATCGTGTGCAAGAAAAACTACAAGATCATTTTTTCTTTGCTCTGCTTCTTCGGCAACAAATTCCTTATACTTCAGCTCTTTTTTTATCTTTTCTTCAACATCCCTATGCCTTGATGAAATAATGACCGGAAGATGTGGACTCACATAATCATCATCAACTATACCGTCAAGCGCATCATACTCCCTATCAAGCAAGCGTGCGGTGCGCAGAAAAAATATAAGTGTTATAAATAATGCAACAATCAAATTCAGCACAATAACGGTGCTTATATCATATAAATTTTCTGCTTTTGTAATATTTTCCAAAGCAATTAAATATTTATCTGCAAATACCCAAAGCGGAATTGAAAATACAACCAAGCAAATTATATATCTTATTAAAACCCTTGCGAAAATTCTTTTTTTATTTCTTTTCAATTTTATAACCTACTCCCCATACGGTTTTTAAAAACTTCGGATTTCTCGGCTCTTCGCCAAGCTTTTCCCTTATTCTTCTGATATGCACCATAACCGTGTTATTACCGTCAAGATATTTTTCGTTCCATATTTTTTTAAATATATCTTCGGTTGATACTACCTTGCCTGCATTTTCACACAAAAGCCAAAGGATATTAAATTCAGTGGGAGTTAACGAAACATCCTTTTCATACATGGTGCATTCGTGTGTTGCATGGTTAACTACAAGCCCGGCGCTGTCAAAAATTTCATTGTCATCATATTTTGAATTATTGTAAAGTGTATATCTCCTAAGCTGAGCCTTAACCCTTGATACCATTTCTATCGGGTTAAAAGGTTTTGTAATATAATCATCTGCACCGAGTGAAAGACCTATGATTTTATCATTATCCTCAACTTTGGCAGTAAGCATAATTACAGGAAAGCAATATCCCTTTGCCCTGATATTTTTAAGAATTGAAAGCCCGTCTGTATCGGGAAGCATTACATCAAGCAGTGCCAAATCAAGCTTCGTTTCTTCAATGCATTTTAAAGCTTCCTTTGCAGAATAAAACTTATAAACATTATATCCCTCGTTTTTTAAAAAGAGTTCAACAAGGTCAGCAATCTCGACCTCATCATCAAGCACAAGAATATTCATAATCTTCCCTCAAATAATAAATTATTGATTTTTATAATAGCACAAACATAATAATTAGTAAACAAAAAAGCACATCAAATCAATTGATGTGCTTTTTATCTTAATGCATCTTATTTCATTTTATTTAATATTGAGTAATCTTTTGCATTTATTACTCCGTCACTGCAAACATCAAGATATGGGCTGTAATTTGAATCGCCCTTCTTTGAATTTACTGCGTCAATAAAGCTTAAAGTAAAGCTATCGCCGCATACGGAGCATTTAACTGTTGCTGTGCCATTTGCAAATGAAGCAAGTTCATATGTGTGCGCATCTTTCCAATTTGCATAAACCTTTTTATCACTTGTAATATTTTCAACCGACTCATTCCAAGTATCAAATGCCTTGCATTGCGGTGGAGTGATAGCAGGCGGATTAGGTGCTTTGTTACCGCTGTACGCAAATGTTCTGCCGATAAGGGAAGAATAATCACTGTCAGCATAAAAGCCTACCTGATAGAAATCCCTTGTAACATTAACTTTTACTATCATATTTTCACTTGAATCAAGCTTGGTGTTACATTCATATGTAATACCATTATCAATTTCAGATACATCAAAAGCATAAAAACTTTCAAAATTGAAGCCTGAACCGTCACCGTACTGTTCAAGTGAACTTGTAACATAATTGCTTGAATCAAGCCCGCTGTTTTTAAAAGGAACATAAATTAAAGAATTTTCAAATGTTGCCTTAAGGTCAACCGTTTGGTCACCAATCATTGCGTTTGTAACATTAGTAAGCTTGGTATTTTTGCTTAAATCAAGCGAAGTAATATGATTTATTGTGCAGTTTAACTTAGTTAGATTTGTATTTTGTGATAAATTGAGCGAAGAAAGCTGATTATTTGCACAATAAAGTGTTTCAAGCGCAGTTTCGTGTGTAACATCCAATTTTGCAAGGCTGTTACCGCGGCAGTCAAGCGTAGTTAACGCTGGTGACAAAAGGGTAATTGAAGTAAGCTCATTACCTGTGCAATTTAATGTTTTAAGCTTATTATTTTCAACAAGGTTAAGCTCTTTAAGTTCATTACCCATACAGGTCAAGGTTGTTAAATCTTTAAGAGCTGAAACATTAAGTTCTTCAAGTTTAATATTACTGCAGCGAAGAATTTTGATATTTGAAAAATATTCAATACCTTTAAGAGTTTTGATTTCGTAATCATCAGATACAGTCATAATGGTTACAATATTTCTCTCCTCGGCGCTCAAAGATCCGTTACCATCCAAATCATAATCTTTAACAAATTCTCTGAAATTTGCGTCAGGAAAATTAGTTTCATTTATAGCCACACTGTCACTGCCGAAGGCAACGACTGCCGACAGGCAGAGCGTTGCCATTATAAACGCAAGAAGTACAGATAACCATTTTTTAAACATCTTATTCATATCTGCCTCCTTAAGCCCTTGTGAGTGTGAAATCAAATGATGCAGTTGCACTTGAACCGTCAGCATTGGTAACAGTAACCGTTACAGTAGTTGCTACTGATTTTCTTAATGACGCCGCACCTGTATTTGTAAGTTTAAGATTACCGTTTGAATCAATTTCAAACTGCAAAACATTTGACACTTTATATTCAACCGAAGTAATTGCATTGGCATCAGCCGGAGTAGGATTATAGCCAATTGCAACACCTTTAAAGTTTGAATACCTACCGCCTGCACTTGCTGTATAATTACCGGATACTGCTTGGCCGTCAACCGTGAGTTCAAGTGAAGTTACCGGAATAACAGTATTGATTACATTAAGTGTATAAGTTTTTGTATATTCCCTATCCCACTCATCAATCACTTTAACATTAAGTTTAAGTGAGCCGGTATCTGCTGTTTTGGTAATAACAACATCGCCGCCGTTAATTTGAGCCGATGCTCCGTTTTCATCACTTGCAGTGATTTCAAATGATTTTACCATTGCGCCGTCATTAAGTGCAAGTGAAAGATTTGCTGTTTGCGTATCTTCAGGAACTTGAATAAGTGCAGTTTCTTCAAGCACGGTATCACCATTTTTAATATTGATTTCAGGTACAATAAACTTATGCTCACCAAGTACAGTCATAGCTTCTGTAAGGGCTGTGCAGGCATCGTTTATTTCCTGCTGTGTTGCATACATATTTGCATACACTTCATTTGCCTTATCAAGTGCAGATGTAAATGTTTTTGCATATGACACTTCATAATCTGTCGGTGTGATTTTTTCAGCTTCATCAATTGCAGCTTTAAGTGCTGTTGTGTCCCAAGTGGTATATGCTTTAATTGTAGCTTTATAACCACCGTCTTTTGATATAACTGTAATCACTGCTTCACCCTGTGTTACGAATGTTACAACACCGTTTTGGTCAACAGTGGCAACATCTTCGTTATCAGATGAATAAAAGCAATCTTTAATTACGGAAACCGAACCGTCAATATCAAATTCAGGTGAAAGGGTAACTGTTTGAGCAGGAGCGCCGAATACCTTTTCATCAGCAAAGCTTATAGCTTTAACACCGTATCTTACAAATGTTACCCAAACGCTTGACGAGCAGGTTTCACCCTTTTCGTTTGTAACTGTGCAAGTGATTTGCGAAGCATTTGCCGAGCCTGTTTTATTAGTAACAACGCCCTCTTCGTTAACAGAAACATTGCTGTTTGATGAAGTCCATTCTACTGATTTATAAACCGAACCTTTAGGAAGCTCATTAGCAACAAGATTTATGCATTTACCGTTTAATAATGTACCTGTAAATCTAATGAAGCCTGCGTTTTCACTTGTAACCCCTGTTGCTTCTTCATATCCGATTTCAACACCGGTTGTTGCAACATAAGGAACAAGCGCATCATACGCATCATTAAGCCTTTTAAGCATTGCGTTTGCCTCGGCTTGAGTAGCTTTGCCATCATCAATCATAGTTTTGGCGTCTGCTACTGCCGCACTGAGTACATCCAAGCTTGCCCTGGTATAAGTGTAAGTATCTTTTACACTTTCAATAATATTGTTATATGTATTTTGCTTTGAAGCAAGAGCGCTGAAATCGGTTATTACAGTTATTTTAACTTTATCTGTAAACCCACCGTCAAATGCAGTACCCGTAATTACAGCTTCGCCCTTTTCAACAAAGGTCAGTTTGCCCTCGCTTGATACTTTAACAACATTTTCATCACTTGACTGCCAAATGACTGTTGAAAATTCAGGTGAACCTGAAAGTGTGTAAGCAAGCTGGGTTTCAGGTGATGTTGCATTAAATGTAAGTGCACTTTCGGTAATATCAAAGCCGGTTGCAACTTTGTCACTCATTGTTACATTAACTGTTTTTTCAAATGTTCTGTCATATTCATCTGTATAAGTAATTTTAACTTTTGCCCAAGCACCCCCTTTTGCTTTTTTAGGTGTAAGAGTAATTGTTTGGTCACTTATTGATGAAGTCATTTGATATGAATCAAGCACATTCCAGCTGAATGTTTTATACATTGCACCTTTAGGTGCAACTGATGATGTAAGCTCAATCTTATTATAATCATTATAATTTGAATACTTACCGTTATCAAGGTTAACGGATACGCTGTTATTATCACCGACTGTTCCGCTTTCCTTTTCTTCATATTTGCCTGCGAGCGGCTTAGCATATGTTTTATATGTGATAGTTGCATCTGTTACATGAATATAAGGATGCTGTATCATTTCATTATAAGCATTTAAAAGATTTGCAGCAATTTCATCAATTTCATTTTGGCTTAAAGTATCATCCGTAAGGGCATTAACCGCAGTTTCATATGCAGTTTTAAATGTTTGCCCGTAATCATATGCATAGTCTTTATAATCAATATCTTTGTATTCATCAACTCTTCCTTTAAGTACGGTACGGTCACCGTCTGACGATACATGGCATTCACCGTATATACCGCCGTCATATGATACACAGCGAACAGTTGTAGCACCGGCAGAAACGAATGTTACAAGTCCGTTTTCATCAACCGTTGCAATATTTTCGTCATCAGATTCCCAGTAAACATTTTTAATACTTGCCGCACCAATATGTGCAAGGCCTGTGCCTTCAGGCTTTATGGTTTTAGAAAGCTGATAAGTTGAGCCGATTGCACCCGAAATAGTTGCCGGTGAAACAACAACTTCCGTTACCGGATTAAATGCATACGATACCCAAACAGTATCTTGATATTTATTACCGAAATGGTCTTCAACCGTGCAGGTAATTAAACCGTAGCAAGATTCATTCTTGGTTGGGGTGCATTTACCGTCTTCAGTTACACTGATAAGTTCGTTTGATGATTCCCAAGTAACAGATTTGTATGAACCGTTGTTAGGATAAAGCCTTACATTAAGGTCAAGCACAGCGTTTTTATAGCTGAAACCGTCTTTAAGAACTTTTAAATCGTACTGATAAAATTCCTTTGTAGGTTCACCGTCAAGGTAAAGTTCAACCTTTTGAATGTAATTATATTTTTCAAGGCTGTTATATGCTGCTTCAAGCTCAATAACCATTGCGTCAACTTTAGCCTGCGAGCTATTGTTTTCGTTAATCATAGTTTGAGCCTTATTCATAGTATTTGTGAAATTTTCCCAGCTTTCAGGATAATAGTTTATACTGTTAAGCTGCTGGTCATTATATGATTTAACAAGATTTTCAAGTGCTGTATAGTTTGTAACAACATTAACATTACATTTTGCTTCATATCCGCCGTCAAAAGTTTGGCAGGTGATTACACAATCGCCGCCCTCTTTAAAGCTTACTACACCGCTTTGGTCAACAGTTGCAATATTTTCATCACTTGAATACCAATATACATCAGTACAGCTTGCGCCGATACCCGCTGTACCCTTTGGTGTAACAGTTGCTTTAAGGGTTTGAGTTTCGCCTATCTTTCCGCCTGTGATAGTATCTGTATCAAGCGAAACACCTGTTACAGGGATTTTAGCAAAAGTGAGGAATGCAAAATTGCTTGACTTTGTACCCATATAGTCGGTTACCGTGCAGGTAATCATTGCCGAGCAAGCCTCATTCTTTTTCGGCTTGGCAACACCGTTTTTATCAATTATAATATTTGGATTTGATGACTCCCATTCAATGTTATTATACATTGCATTTGCAGGTTTCAACTGCATATCGAAGTCATATTTATAATTAGTATATATACCTGCTGTCGCAACTTTAACAGTTACATGATTACTTTCAAGCGGGGTTTTGTTTGTTCCTAAAATATCAACACCCAAAATTCCGATAAATCCGCCTATTTTATAAAATGCATACAGAAGTTCGGAAGCATATGTATCGCAAGTATCCTGGCTTGCCAGCGGTGAATCGTAAAGAACATAATACGCAAGGTCAAGCTTACCGCAATATTGCTTATAAAGTGCTTTATTTTCACTTGTTTTTTTAACTACTGTTGAATCACACAGGTTAACAATATTTTGGAGATATTCCTTATCAGGATAAACCGTAACTTCGGCTGTATCAACAATACCGCCGTCGGCAGATACGCAGTAAAGTGTGGCAGTACCTACATCAACACCGGTAATAACAGCGTCCCTGTTATCATTATTCTTTGCTTCAACTGTAAATACGCTTTCATCACTTGAATACCAGTTACATTTGTAGCAAGCTGAATATGTACCGTCTGAACCGCTGAATTTGATAGTATGTGTAGCGTCGGCAGTCTTTCCCCTAACCACACTGTATGAATCTTCATCAATTGTATTGGAATCGGCAGTATTTTTAGCTACCGTAACCGTAATTTCATTTGATTTTATGCGTCCGTCTGCCGAAACGGCATATACATTAAATGTATCAGCATTTTCGTGGCCGGCTTTTTGAGTAATCTCGGCAGTGTGGGTATCATCGGAAAGCTTTTTCGAATAATATCCGTTATCAACTACCCAAGTAAGATTTTTGTTTGAAGCAGTTTCAGGCTCAACCGTTGCTGTAAGCTTAGCACCCAAGCCTGCATACTGTGTACCTGCGCTGACAGATACATATTTATATGTTCTGTCACCTACGGTTACATCTGTTGTTTTATTTATTTTGCCTGCAATACCAAGTGCGCTGTCAACATCTATTGTGATATTTTCAACCGGAATACCGTTTGACATATCAAATGTTGCAGTTTTGGAAGAAATTTCATAGAAATTATTGTTTGAAAGGTAGTAGCCCGTTTGCGCCTTTAACACAACAACCGATTGCCCGCCGGATACTACCGAGTAGTGACCTGCGCTGTCAATCTGACCTCTGCCGTCGGTTGCAGGAGTATCGGCAGTTGCCCAGGAATAAGTTGTTTTACCGTCTTTATCCTCACCGGTCACCATACCCCAAGTTATATAAAGGTTACTGCTTTCAGCAACACGCTTTGGATATACTGCGTAGGCAAGATCTGTTTCCTGCCCTATTTCAAGGTAATTATCACCGGTTATTTCTACATCGGATAGGTATTTACCCGTTTTACCCGTTACGGTAAGCTGAAGTTCCCTTGAAACATTATTTGCTTTTGATGTGGCTGTGATAGTACATTTCTTTGTTGAAATATTACCGAATGAACCGCCGGCATCCCTACCCGTGATTGTACCTGTTACAGGGTCAACATAAGCAACACTTGGGTCTGATGATGACCATACAATATCAGATGTATTGCCCGTTGAAGGTTTAATATCTGTAATTGAAAGCTGAATTTGTGAGCCTTCCTGAACTGTGTTTGCACCTGAAATTTCAAAACTTTCAAGGGGCTGTGAATCAACAACTTCAAATGTGATTGAATCGTTATATACAAATTGAAGAACGAGGTTACTGATAAGTTTAATAGCTGTTGCAGTAAGCTGAACAGGGTTAGCTGTATCACCGACAATATCCTTAATTGCAAAGCAAACATCAAGTATAGCTGCAAGCACCGCTCTGTTTATATCAATGCCGATATAATCAATAAGAATACCCGCAAGTTTATCAGAATCAATAGTACCGTTAACTTCATAAAATTTATTTACCAATTTCAAAATACCATTGATAATATCTTCTGTATCAGGCGAAGCCATAATTGTAACCTTGCCCTTATTTTTAAAGGTTACAAGGCCGCTGTCATTAACAGTGGCAACAACTTTGCCCTGTGTGAAGACTGATGAACTCTTAACAGAATACATCGTTTTATAGTGAAGGCGAAGCGGAGTTGTGATAGCGTAAAGTTGAACAGTAGAACCTACCGCTACGGTAGTAGGAACGGTAGATTTATTTGTAATATGAGTTCCGTTTGGAAGGAAAGCCGCATACCATTCATCGCTTTTAACAACATTGATACGAAGCTTATCATTACCGATTTCTTCACCCTCTTTATTATAAAGAGCCACATGAATAACCGAGTTAATATTATTAAGATACTTACGAAGTGAATCAACAAGTTGACCCTTATATGAATCAATCCAACCTGCTATCGGCGAATCGGAGCCGAAAGCCGCTTCAACAATATCAATAATGGCTTCGGTATCCATTGAGTCAATATCAACCTTATCATTGAAAAGTGCTTTTTCAAGAACAGTTGCCATAAGTTTACCAACAAGAGGAATAGGCTTAACTTCATTATCAATCCAGCTTTGGATTACTGCACCCTTTGATGAGTCAAAAGCTTTAACCACACCGTTTTGGTCAACATCAACCAAAGTCGGCATATCGCTGTACCATTTAACATAGCAGTTATCCGGCATTTCTGCATTAAGCAACTTATATGTAAGGTTGAGCTTTTGGCCCTCCTTCATAGTTTCAACATATTCCTGCTTTTCTGCTGCCGTTTCATCCACATATTCAGGTACAATGGTATCGGTATCCTTATAGAACATTTGAATATCCCAAAAGTTTTCAACACCGTCACCGGCAAAGGCGGTTACAGCAGGCATTACGCCCGTTACTGCCATAAGGATAGCAAGAAAAACACTGATTATCTTTTTGCTTTTTCTTTTCATACGCAAATCTCCTTTTATAATTCGTTTCGCCCAAAATTCCCGAGAGTAATATCCTATTATTCTCAAAGTAATACACACTTTAATTATAATATTATTTTACTTTTATTTCAATAAATACAATCAAATTTTCTTCCGTTATAATCTACAAAAATTATAGATATTGTTTGGTAATATTTAACAAACTGTTCATAATTAAACTAAAATCATCTTTTTTGTCGCACACCAAACAAAAATAAAGATGGCTGTTGGTTTAACAGCCATCTTTATTAAAACATTTCCGAATATGTATTTGTCACATTTTTAAGCCTGCAAATCATTGAATATGAGCCATCCGCCTGCCTTACAAGCTTTCGCCTGTCTTCAACAACAATAAATCTGCCGGATTTAGTACGCACACTGTACCTTGAAACAGTGGTGCTTTTGCCTTCTGCAATTTGCTTTTTGATTTGCGCTTCAATAAATTTCGCTTCCCTTTCGCTTACAAAATCATCAAGCCTGCCCTTATGCTCTTCAAAAATATGAAAACGGGTAAAGCCCAAAAATTTAATAAAATCTTCGCTGACGATTTGAAGCTGCCAAATATCCTGCGTATCGGTGCAAAAAATAGGGTCAGGCAAATTTTTAAACATTTCAACGAGCATATCGCTCATTTTATCCGCCTCTTCCTCCGCTTCTTTAATACGGGTAATATCCGTAATCATAGCGTGAAAAATCGGGGTATTATCCTCATCGTATTTTTGAATGGCAGCATTAAATTTACACCATTTATATTCGTTTTTATGAACTATGGTCCTTATTTCCAAATCGCACTCGCCGTCAGTAGCCATAGCCTTTCCGATAGCCTGAAAAACCTTGCTTTTATCATCAGGATGAATAAGCTCATCCAAGCGGTAAATCTGCTGAGCGTACGCCTGCTTGGTAGTGCCGAAAATTCTGCACGCACCCTCGTTTAAATAATGCACTTCAATATGCATATCGCTTGTAACTTTAAACAGGCAGACGCCGCCTGTTACAAGGTCAATAAGATAGTTCATTTCCTTGGCTTTTTTGCGAAGCTGAAGCTGCAATTCCTGCGATTTTGACACATCCGCCAAAGTAAGCCTGCAAAGGCTTGATTCCTCATAATTTTGACCCGTGCAGTGAATAAAAACCTCATTTTCATCTTTATCCACAAACTCGGCGTCAAAATAAACATACGGCGAATTTTTTTTGCAAAGAACACGCATAATTTCTTCCCTGTAAATAGGCTTTATTATATCGTGAAGAAAGAGCTTTCCCTGTTTGATTTTAGACGGATGTACGCCTGTAAATTCACAAAAATGATTGTCGCAATCAACAACTTTTAATCCGTCTGCTTTATCTACGACGAGGTTCATAAAATCAACCTCGTAAACATCATCATCACTAACGCTGTATATTTCTATCTCCCCCTTTAGAATAATTTTATGTATTATCCAAAGTGTATATGAAATGACTGTGTCATATATTTCCATTAACAATTATAGCATAAATTGTGGTGTTATTGAATATGTTTTGTAAATTTTTATTAAATTTTAAGATTTTTTCTATTTAATTTTTTATATAAAAATATAATTTTGCTATATGAAAAGCGGTGCGTTTGTGTTAAAATAGAAATGTATATTATATACATCAAGTTAAGATGACAAAAGGAGAACAAAAAATATGGCTAAAGTTTTTCGTATTTTTGTTGAGAAAAAAAGGGGAAACGACATTGAAGCAGGCCAAACTCTTGCAGATTTGCGTGACAATGTAGGGTTAAACGCTCTTGATGATTTAAGAATTATCAACCGTTACTATGCACAGGGCCTTACCGAAGAAGAATTTAATCTTGCGGTAAAGCAAATTCTTTCAGAGCCAAACCTTGACAATGTTTATACCGAACTTTCAATTCCGGAAGATTACAGGTATTTTGCAACTGAATTTTTGCCGGGGCAGTATGACCAAAGAGCAGATTCTGCCGCACAGTGCATTCAGCTTTTGACTGCCGGTGAACGCCCTGTTATTCAGTACGCAAAAATTATTGCAGTTAAAGGCGACATTACCGATGATGAATTTGAAAAGATTAAAAATTACATCATCAACCCTGTTGAATCAAGGGTTGCATCGCTTGAAATTCCTGAATCGCTTGACATTAAATCATCAATTCCTGCCGACATTGCAAGAATTGACGGCTTTATTGAAATGAGCGATGAAGAAATCAAAGATTACCATGCATCAATGGGCTTTGCAATGAGCATTGCAGATTTATGCTGGGTAAGGGATTATTTTAAAAATGACGAGGGCAGAAACCCAAGCCTTACAGAGCTTAAAGTTATTGATACATATTGGTCTGACCATTGCCGCCACACCACTTTTGCAACGGAGCTTGACGAAATTAAAATTGACAGCGGAAAATATACCGAAGCTATCAACAAAGCTTTAGAGCAGTATTTTGATATAAGAAAAGAAGTTTACGGTGACAGGGATAAAATCGTTTGCCTTATGGATATGGCTTGCATCGGTACAAAGGTACTTAAAAAGCGCGGTTTTGTTAACAACCTTGATGAAAGCGAAGAAATCAACGCTTGCTCAATCGAAGTTCCTGTTCAGATAGACGGAAAGACAGAGCAGTGGCTTGTTCAGTTTAAAAATGAAACTCATAACCACCCTACTGAAATCGAACCTTTCGGCGGTGCTGCAACCTGCCTTGGCGGTGCAATCCGTGACCCGCTTTCAGGCAGAGCTTATGTTTACCAGGCAATGCGTGTTACCGGCGCAGGCGACCCTACCACTCCTTTTGAAGAAACACTTGATGCTAAATTGCCGCAAAGCAAGATTACCACAGGCGCTGCTGCCGGATATTCAAGCTACGGTAACCAAATCGGCCTTGCGACAGGCCAAGTTACAGAACTTTATGATGAGGGTTATGTAGCAAAGAGAATGGAGATTGGCGCTGTTATAGGTGCATCACCAAAAGATAATGTAAAAAGAGAATGCCCGCAAAAAGATGATGTAATCGTACTTCTCGGCGGAAGAACCGGCCGTGACGGCTGCGGCGGTGCAACAGGCTCATCAAAAGCACACAACTCATCATCAATTGAAACCTGCGGTGCAGAAGTACAAAAGGGTAACCCACCTACCGAGCGTAAAATTCAGCGTTTATTCCGCAAAGCCGAAGTGGCTAAAATGATTAAGCGTTGCAATGACTTCGGTGCAGGCGGCGTTTCCGTTGCTATCGGCGAACTTGCAGACGGACTTAAAATCGACCTTGACAAAGTACCGAAGAAATATGACGGACTTGACGGAACAGAGCTTGCTATTTCCGAATCACAGGAAAGAATGGCAGTAGTTCTTGATAAAAAAGATGTTGAAAAATTCATTGCACTTTCAAATGAAGAAAACCTTGAAGCTACCGTTGTAGCAGTTGTTACAGATGAAAACAGGCTTGAAATGACCTGGAGAGGCGACAAAATTGTTGACCTCAGCCGTGATTTCCTCAACACAAACGGTGTAACCCAGCACGCAAAGGTTGAAATTACATCGGTAGATGAAAATAAAAATTACAGAAATGAAGTGCCAACCTGCCTTGAAAGCCTTTCACTTGCAGACGCACTTAAAGCTAACCTTTCACGCCTTGAAGTTTGCAGCCAAAAGGGGCTTGTTGAACGCTTTGACTCATCAATCGGTGCTTCAACCGTACTTATGCCTTATGCCGGCAAGTATCAGCTTACCCCTGAAGAAGCAATGGTTGCAAAAATCCCTGTTTTAGAGGGTGAAACAGACACAGCCACTGTTATGGCCTACGGTTTTATTCCTAAACTTTCACGCTGGTCACCATTCCATTCGGCAGCATTTGCTGTATCGGAATCACTTGCAAAGCTTGCGTGCGTCGGCTGTGACCCATCACAAGCAAGGCTCACTTTCCAGGAATATTTTGAAAGACTTAACGATGTACCGGCACGCTGGGGCAAACCTACCGCTGCACTTTTGGGTGCGCTTACTGCACAGGTTGGTTACAAATGCCCGTCAATCGGCGGTAAAGATTCAATGAGCGGTAGCTTTAACGACCTTGATGTACCGCCTACCCTTGTTTCTTTCGCAGTGGGTATGAGCGAAGCTTCAAAAACAGTTTCTGCACAATTTAAGCGTATAAATTCAACAGTTAAACTTCTTGAACTTCCTATTGATGATGAAACAGGCTTGCCGATTTATGATAAGGCTATGGAACTTATGGTAAGCGTATATGAAGGAATAAGAAACGGAAAAATCCTTTCAGCTTCTGTTATTAAAGAGGGCGGTGCGGCCGCTTGCGTATGCAAAATGGCATTTGGTAACAAATTCGGCTTCACCTTTGCACAGGGGCTTGATAAGCAAACTTTATTTGCAGCAAAGGAAGCTTCATTTGTAGTTGAACTTGCAGATGAAAATACATATGACGGTATCACTCTCGGTAAAACAAATGATAACGGTGTATTTATCATTGACGGGGATGTGCAAACCGTTGACGAACTTATCGGGGCTTGGTGCGGCAAGCTTGAAAAAATATTTGCAACAGATTCAGGCAAAAAAGCCAAAATGCCATATGATGTTCCTCTTTACAAGGAACGCTCAATATTTGTAGCTAAAAATAAAGTTGCAAAGCCAAAGGTATTTATCCCTGCATTCCCGGGTACTAACTGCGAAGTTGACTCGGCAAGAGCATTTGAAAAAGCCGGTGCAGATACAAGTATCCTTGTAGTAAACAACCTTTCATCTTCCGCTATCAATGAAACAATTGATAAAATGGTAGAAGAAATTGAATCATCACAAATCATTATGCTTCCGGGCGGTTTCTCCGGCGGTGATGAACCTGAAGGCTCAGGTAAATTTATTGCTACAACATTCAGAAATCCAAAGGTTAAAGAAGCAGTTACAAAACTTCTTAACAACCGTGACGGTTTAATGCTCGGTATATGCAACGGTTTCCAGGCACTTATAAAGCTTGGCCTTGTACCTTACGGTGAAATCAAGGAAATCGGCGAAGATGACCCTACTCTTACATTTAACACAATCGGCAGGCACATTTCTTCAATGGCTTATACAAGAGTTGCAAGTGTTAAATCACCTTGGTTTAGCAGTGTAAATGCAGGCGATGTATTTGCAGTGCCTATCAGCCACGGTGAAGGCAGATTTGTAGCAAATGACGATGTAATGAAAAAGCTTATTGAAAACGGACAGGTTGCAACACAGTATGTTAACCTTGAGGGTACACCTGTAAGCGATATGCCGTTTAACCCTAACGGTTCTGTTTGCGCAGTTGAGGGTATTACATCACCTGACGGCAGAGTCCTCGGTAAAATGGGCCATGTTGAAAGAAAAGGCAATGACCTTTATGCCAATGTTCCGTTTGAAAAGGATATGAAAATCTTTGAAAGCGGCGTAAACTACTTTAAATAATATTATACATATCGAAAGGAATTAGCAGATATGAAATATGTAGTTGTTTTATATGACGGTATGGCTGACTATCCCGTACCTGCACTCGGCGGTAAAACACCAATGATGTGCGCAAAAAAGCCGAATATGGACTTTCTTGCAAAAAGAAGTGAAGTTGGGCTTATCAAAACTGTTGCCGATGGTTTAAAACCCGGCTCTGATGTTGCAAATATGAGCGTTTTAGGCTTTGACCCAATGAAATATTATACCGGCAGAAGCCCGCTTGAAGCTGCGTCAATCGGTATTGATATGAAGCCGAGCGATGTTTCACTTCGTACAAATCTTGTTACTCTTTCGGAAGATGATTTACCGTATGAGCAAAAGACTATTGAAGATTACTGCGCAGATGATATTTCAACAGAAGAAGCAGAAATACTTATCAAATATATAGATGAAAAGCTTGGTACAGGTGAATTCAAGTTTTACCCGGGCGTATCATACCGCCACTGCTTAATTTGGAATAACGGTACAACCGACCTTGGCAAAATGACACCTCCGCACGATATTACAGGCAAGGTTATCACAGAATATCTTTCAACAAGCGAAAATGCAAAGCCGCTTATTGAAATGATGAAAAAAAGCTACGACTTGCTTAAAGACCACCCGGTAAACATTGCCAGAAAGAAAGCAGGCAAAAGACCTGCTAACTCAATTTGGCTTTGGGGTGAGGGCAAGAGGCCTGCACTTTCACCGTTTGAAGAAATTTACGGCATTAAAGGTGCAGTTGTATCTGCTGTTGACCTTATTAAAGGTATCGGCGGCTGTGCTAAAATGGAAGTTGCCGAAGTTGAGGGTGCAACAGGATATATTGACACCAATTTTGAAGGCAAGGCAAAAGCCGCAATTGACTGCTTGGAAAGAAACGATCTTGTATATGTTCACTTTGAAGCTCCGGATGAATGCGGCCACAGAAACGAGCCGGAAAATAAAGTAAGAGCAATTGAACTTATTGATGAGAGAGTTTTGCCGATTATTTTTGACGGACTTAAAAAATATGATGATTACAAAATCATGATTTTGCCTGACCATCCTACTCCGATTGTTACCCGCACACACGCAAGTGACCCTGTTCCTTATCTTATTTACCACAAGCAAAATGAAATTGACGGTGTTGACACCATCAATGAAGAAACAGCTAAAGAAACAGGTAACTTTATTGAAAACGGGCCAAGCATTATGAAGCATTTTTTAAATGATTGAGAATGTAAGGAAACCAAAATTTAAAATAATAAGGCTGTTTATTCACAACCTAAGCAAAGGAATGTTATATTATGAAATTAGGTACAATTTGTGTGCAGGGCGCATACCGCCCAAAAAACGGCGAACCAAGGGTTTTGCCTATTGTTCAAAGCACAACTTATAAATACGATTCAAGCGTGGAAATGGGAAATCTCTTTGATTTAAAAGCAAGCGGATATTTCTATTCACGACTTCAAAATCCTACTAATGACACCGTAGCAGGCAAAATCACTATGCTTGAAGGCGGTGTGGCAGGTATGCTCACATCAAGCGGGCAGGCTGCCAACTTTTACGCTGTATTTAACATTGCGCAAGCAGGTGACCATATTGTGAGTTCATCTGCAATATACGGCGGCACATACAATCTTTTTAATGTCACTATGCGCAAGCTTGGAATTGATTTTACTTTTGTAAGCCCTGACGCTGACGAAGAAGAAATCCAAGCCGCATTTAAGCCGAATACAAAGGCTGTTTTCGGCGAAACCATATCTAACCCAAGCCTTGATATTCTTGATATTGAGCGCTTTGCAAAGGTGGCACACAAAAACGGTGTTCCGCTTATAGTGGATAACACCTTTGCAACCCCAATTAACTGCCGTGTATTTGATTGGGGAGTTGATATTGTAACACATTCAACCACCAAGTATATGGAAGGGCATGCTTCCACAATAGGCGGTGCGATTGTTGACAGCGGCAATTTTGACTGGGAGCAAAACGATAAATTCCCGGGCTTAACAACTCCTGATGAAAGCTATCACGGTATTACATATACCGAGGCTTTCGGCAAAGGCGCATATATTACAAAAGCAACGGTTCAGCTTATGCGTGACCTCGGCTCAATGCCGTCTCCGCACGATGCATTTTTACTTAATGTTGGGCTTGAATCACTGCATCTTCGTGTGGCTCGACACTGTGAAAATGCGAAAAAAGTTGCAAATTATCTTAAATCGCACGAAAAAATCGCTTGGGTTAACTGCCCAATGCTTGAAGACGATAAGCAATACGCAAAAGCGCAAAAATATATGCCAAACGGAACTTGCGGTGTAGTAAGCTTCGGAATTAAAGGCGGCAGAGAGGCAGCCACAAAGTTTATGGATTCGCTTAAACTTGCGGCAATCGTTACCCATGTGGCAGATGCAAGAAGCTGCTGCCTGCACCCTGCTTCAACCACTCACCGCCAGCTTACAGATGAGCAGCTTGAAGAATGCGGTGTAAGTGCCGACCTTGTGCGTTTCAGCTGCGGAATTGAAGACAGTGATGATATTATTGCCGATATTGAGCAGGCACTTGCACAAATTTAATTAAAGGAAGCAAACGAGTATGGGTGAAAAAGCAAACAGCAATGAAAATAAAGTTAATACTGCAAATCACAGCCATTCGCACGCCCATACTCATTCGCACGAGCATACAAAAGAGGTTTCAAACCGCCTAGCCCGTGCAATAGGCCACTTGCAAAAAGTTAAGCAAATGGTTGAAAACGGGGATGACTGCTCGGATGTTTTAATTCAGCTTGCGGCGGTTAAATCTGCACTTAATAATACAGGCAAGGTGATTTTGAAAGACCATCTTGACCACTGCATTGTGCACGCAGTTAAAGAAGGCGATACCTCTATGCTTGATGAATTTAACAACGCTATTGACAAATTCGTAAAATAGAATATAATGATTATAGGTTTTGAAAAAGCATTGGGTAGGGGCGACCTGCAGTCGCCTGATAATCGCAAATACAATGCATTTTTAAATCAAATAAAATATTTCAGGGCGAGGTGTAATTCCTCACCGGCAGTAAAGTCTGCGAACCGCTTTTGCGGCCGAAACGGTGCAATTCCGTTACCGACGGTTAAAGTCCGGATGAGAGAAATGTTTAAAGCAAGGTATAATAATATCTTGCAAGGTCAAAGCATTACGCCCCAACTTTCAGTTGGGGCTTCTCTTTTGCCCAAAAGGAGAAAAAATTATGGAAACAAAACAATCAACCAAAATTCGCACCGTCACAGGCACGGCTATGCTGACGGCAGTTGCCGTAGGTTTGCAGTACATCGAAATTTCAATTCCGATTATGCCGAGCTTTATTAAGCTTGATTTTTCGGACTTACCGGAACTTATAGGCGCATTTGCCTATGGCCCGCTTGCCGGTGTACTTATTGCACTGCTTAAAAATTTGATACATATGGCAGTCAGCCAAAGCGGGTTTGTGGGTGAACTTTCAAACTTCTTACTCGGTGCATCATTTTCGCTTGTTGCCGGCTTGATTTATAAGCATAAAAAAACAAAAGGCAAAGCAATTATAGCAAGCGTAGCGGCTTCACTTGTTATGGCGTTAATCAGCGTGCCTTTCAATTATTTTGTGATATACCCGCTTTATTACAATGTTTTAGGCTTCCCACAAGCTGCAGTTTTGCAGATGTATCAGATTATTTTGCCTAAAACCAAGAGTATCTTGCAGGCACTTTTAATCTTCAATCTGCCTTTCACTTTTGTTAAAGGGCTTATCGCTTCAATAATAACAATGGTTATTTATAAGCCGCTTTCGCCGATTTTGAAAGGGAAAAAATAATAAGACAAGCAATGTTCGCCCCTACAAATAAAAAGGTTCGGAAAATCCGAACCTTTTTTATTATTTGTTTTATTTTATGCTAACGGAAAAGCTACCTTTGCTTTAAACAAGTCACCGTCTATTGATAAATCAAGCGTTGCATTTTGAACCTTGCAAAGTTCTTTTGCAATTGAAAGGCCCAAACCGTTACCCTCGGCAGTTCGTGATTTATCGCCGCGTACAAATCTTTCCGTCAGTTCATCAGGTGTAATATCAAGCGGCTGGGCGGAAATATTTTTAATTTCAAAAATGCCCTTGCCGTTTTCCTCATAAACACTGACATAAACACGGGTACCCCTTGCACTGTACTTGCGTGCATTTGAAAGCAGATTTTCAACCACTCTGAATGCTTTTGCTCCGTCGGCTGTAACATTTATTGGCTTTTCGCCCTGCTTTACAACGAGATTAAGATTATTTTTTTCAAAATCCTGCTGCACATCAACAGTTGATTGCAGGCAAAGTTCCGATAAATTCATCGGCGTAAGGTTAACCGTAACATTGCCGCTTGTTACTTTTGACGCTTCAATCAAATCATCAATAAGCCTTTTAAGCTTTGCGCCCTTATCATCAAGCACATGGATATATTCCTGCGCCTTCGTATCTGAAATATCGCAATTTTTAAGCAAATCAACATAAGTGATAATAGATGTAAGCGGAGTTTTTAAATCGTGGGAAACATTTGTGATAAGCTCCGCACGAAGCCTTTCATCCTTAACTGCCTTTGCTATCGCATTTTGAAGCTCAACATTAGTATATTTCATACTATCGGCAAGAATTTTCAGCGATTGAGGAAGCGTATCTATTGCCATCGGCAAATCAATATGCTGTGATGCAGCATAAATAATTTCATCAAGTGCCTTGAAATACTTGCACACCGCCCTGAGTGCAAATGTATTTGCAACTATATCGCCCACAATAAATATAATACTCAAAATTGGAAGGTCAACCGCGAAGAAAAATACAATAATTATCATCAAAACGATATTTACTGCAAAAAATGCAAGCGAAAGCAAAATTATATTTCTTACAAATGTCTTTGGCTTATAAGCAAAAAGCTTAAATGTGCCGAAAAACTTTTTATTGAATTCGTGACATTTTTTAAAGAATTTGACTGATATTTTAAATATGAATTTAAAAATATAGTAAAGCGCAAAACCGAGCCAATATAAAAGCAGGTGCTTATAAAACTTCTTGTCGCTTTTGCTCCACCTTGAAATTGAACAGCAAAGTTCAAAAAGAAGCACCCAACAGCCAAGGCAAGTTCCTGCAAAAATTGCAAAAAGAAGCGTTGTATCATAATACTCATCAAATGCGCTTATCAAAAGCGCAACAAGCCCGAAGCCGCTACCGCCGACTATACCAAGCTGAAGAAGCAGAGGAATATAATCTATAAATATCAGCTTTGCAGGCGAATTTTTATCTTTTTTGCCTACTATTTTGAAATAATAAAACGCAATAGCAAGAGAAGCGGCAAGCAAAATTACATCAATAATTGCAAGCTTAACAAGATTATCATTAACCTTGCCTGCATAATCGTTAAACTGCCTCATAGACTCAAAATAGTTTGAAACATTAGGCTCGTTTTTAGCGGTAATAATGTAGGCATAAAGAGAATAGTCCTTTGCCTTGAAGTCTGCCTGATTGCTTTCCATTATGTTTTTAAGCGTTTTTTCAGGAATTTCCTTGCTTTCGATTTTGCCGTTTTCAATCTTAAAGCTATCGTGCTTTGCCATAATCTCTTTTACAGGCAAATCCGTGGTTTTATAAGCAACCTTATTATTTTTTACGATTATGTATGCAATGCCGTCACTGATATCCCAATAATCAAAGTTCTCGTATTGTATTAAAGCGTTTTTTACATAATTATCATATTTTTTTTCAATATCCTTATAAAGCATACTCTCATAATTTTTGAGAGTTACGACATCGGAGTTGTATGAAAATTCATCTAAATCGACATCGTATTTAAAATAGTCTGCACTGTCTACACTATATGAAGCATCTTCTACATAATAGCTGATTGGATTGGTTTCGCTGTACTGTATATCGTTTTGGTCAAAGCCGCCCTCATCAATCGTTAGCTTGTCAAGATAAGAATTAAGCTGGCTCATCACATTATTATAAACACTTTTGCAAACCTTCTCCTTTTGAGAATCAAGATGCTTTTTAAGCCCCTTTGTGTCTAAATGCGCCGTGTTTACTCCGTAGGCTATATTATGCTCAATTTTATACTGAACAGCGGTATTCAGAGTATAATTTGAATAATCCTTACCGTTTACAGTGTTATTTATAACGGTCAAAACCTCGGCAGTAGTCAAAAATATCGCCGAAAGGCCCGTTATAAGTGCAAGAATTATGCACAATAATTTTCCTAAATAAGAATACTTAAATTTTTTCACATTTGTATCCAAGGCCATACACCACCTTTATATATTTCGGATCTTTTGGGTTGATTTCTATTTTTTCACGGATATTACGGATATGCACTGTTACTGTTTTTTCACTTGTAAAGCTCGGTTCATTCCACACTGCTTCATATATTTGTGAAGATGAAAGCACTTTACCCATATTACTCATAAGATATTCCATAATCTTATATTCAATAGGCGTTACTTTAACACTTTCACCGTCAACAAACAGGCATTTTGCGTCTGTATCAAGCACAAGCCCGCCCGTTACAAGCCTTGTAGGTGTTGCAACCATACTGCCGAGATTTACATACCGCCTGATTTGCGATTTAACCCTTGCCACAAGTTCAAGCGGGTTAAACGGTTTAGTTACATAATCATCTGCACCAAAGCCAAGACCTGTAATTTTATCCGTATCCTCACTTTTAGCCGAAAGCAAAATTATAGGAAAATTATATTTTTCCCTAATTTTTAAAGTGGCTTTAAGTCCGTCAAGGCGGGGCATCATAATATCAAGCACAACGCAGTGAATATCATTATTTTGCACCTTTTCGAGTGCATCCCGGCCGTCCACTGCCGTAATAACATTAAATCCTGCGTTATCAAGATAAATTCTTAATGATTCAAGGATAGCCTCGTCATCATCGCAAACAAGTACATTTTGCATATCAATTCTCCGTAATAAAATATTTTCCATCCGATGATTATATTTAACAACATATAATCTAAAGCGTGGCAAAGAAAAAATAAAGAAATAGTAAAGATGATTATATTTTATAGTATATAGCGTGTATTGTCAAACTCGGCAATGACAAATAATTATTGATTATTGTGTTAAATAATGGTAAAATAAAGCAACGAGTCATTTATTGAACAGTGTGATAGATAATTGATATTTTTAAGGAGAATGAAATGGCAAAAAAAGACGGAACAGTAGATTTAAGAATACAAAAAACACAGAAATCAATAAAGCAGGCATTTTTCGAGTTAATTGAAGAAGAAGGATTTGACCATATATCAGTAAAAGATATTACCGCGCGCGCAATGATAAGCAGAAACACATTTTACCTGCATTACAGTGATAAATTTGATTTATTAAACAAAATATGTGATGAACTTGTATTTAAGCTTTTTCTCGGTGTAGGTAAGCAGTTAAGGCGTGAAACAAGAAAGCTGCGAGTTGATACATACGGTGCAGCAAGTGTAATAAAAATGGGAATTAAAACTATTGAGGAAGACAGGGAGGCTTACAGAATATTGCTCACAAGTTCAGGCTCTGATTTGCTCACCCAAAAGCTTCAGCAGGCAATTCGCCGTGCGTTTGACCTTATCAAAAGCGATATTGATTCAATAAGTGAATATTCACTGCAATACATAATTTCAGGAATCTGTGGAATAATCAAATATCATGTTACCCACGAATATTCAAATCTTGACAGCGAAGCTTACCGTTTTGCCGAAATTCATTTTGGCGGGCTGATTGAAGCTATGGGAAAGTCAAAAAGGAACGGAGCTATAAAGAGTGAGGAATAACAAAAAATCCGAAAAAAAAGCCGGAACGAAAATGCGAAGTTCCAAAAACTTTAAAATAAGTACAAGGATTATGCTCACCGCTATTTTGGGTATACTTATACCTATATTTTTAATCGGTGCATTCTCCCCTGTTTTGATATATTTTACAGGCTCTTATTTCAACATTTCAAGTGTTACAACAAATTGTTACAGCACAATAAACCAAATTCAATGGGCGCAAACAATCAGCAGTATTTCAAATGCACTTTTATCGGAGGGTGAGGATAAAGAGAAGCTTGATGGGTTAAATGAATTTGTATCCCCTATTGAAAAGCTTGGTTCAAGCATATATATTGAAAAAAACGGAAAACCGTTTTACTCCTCCTCCAAATCAGATATTTTAGAAGAAGCAAATAAAATTGTAAAAGTAAATAAAAATGAAAATTTGAATTATTTTGCTAATAACGGACTTGTAATCGTCAACCACGCAAATGGAAAAAAAGATAAATATTTAATTGTGGCGATAAACAAGGATTACACCGTTAAAAATGCCAGCACGCACTATGCCGCAAAAGAATTTACAAATCTTTTACTCGGCAGAACGGGCATTATAGCCATTATTATAGCTTTAGTTTTTGTGTTATCAATAGTAATCATTTCACTTATTACATCTAAAACAATTGTTAGCCCAATTAAAAAAATTGCCGACGGAGCAGATGAAATAGCCCGCGGCAACCTTGATTATGAAATAGATTATAATTCTAAAAACGAGCTTGGGCAAACGGTTGAAAGCTTTAACCAAATGCGCCGCAGGCTTAAACATTATATAGATAAGCAAAATAAAGCAGAAGAGGAGCGCAAGGAGCTTATAGCGGGAATTGCACACGATGTAAGAACTCCGCTTACATCTGCAAAGGGATATGCACAGGGGCTTCGCGACGGCATTGCCACCACTCCCGAAAAGCAAAAGAAGTATTTAAACAGAATTTGCACATCAATTGATGATACCGAAAAAATACTTAACGACCTTTTAAATATATCGCGATATGAATTAAAAAGTTACAGGCTAAATAAAGTTAATGTAAATTTAAAAGAATTTATAAATGACGGTGCAAGTGAAATCAAAACAATGCTTGAAAGAAGCAATTTCGATTTTTCACTTCAAATGAATGTTAATCCAAACACGCAAATAAGCGTTGATACAGACGCATTTGCACGCGTATTCAGAAATATTATTATGAATTCAATTAAATACGCGCGTGATAATGTGCATGGCAATGTGCGCTTGGTTGTAAGCGAATACGAGCGCACTGTAATCATTGAACTTACGGACAACGGAATAGGTGTTGAAAAAGAAAATGTATCAAAAATATTTGATACTATGTATCGCACAGACCCGGCACGCACAAAAGTATCGCAAGGTTCAGGCTTAGGGCTTGCGGTATGCAAGCAAATTGTAGAGCTGCACGGCGGTCTTATTTGGGCGAGCAGTAAGCAGGGCGAAGGGCTTTCAATTTTTATTTCAATGCCAAAAATCGAAGAAAGGAAAGATAATATTGAGTAAGATTTTAATTATTGAGGATGACGAAAATATACTTGACCTTGAAAAAGATTATATAGAAGCAAGCGAAATGCACGCAGACGGTGCAACAGACGGAAATACGGGCCTTGAACTTGCGCTTAATAATGAATATGATTTAATTTTACTTGATGTAATGCTGCCGGGTATAAACGGTTTTGAAATCTGCAAAAAGATAAGAGAAACAAAAAATACCCCCATTATATTTGTAACTGCAAAGCGTGATGAAATTGATAAAATTTCAGGCCTTGGATACGGTGCAGACGATTATATTGTTAAGCCATTCTCACCTGCCGAGCTTGTGGCAAGAATTAAGGCTCACATCAGCAGATATAAAACTCTTACAAGCCAAAATAGCGAAAACGGAGATATTCTTGTACGCGATAATATAAAGTTGAATAAAAACACGGGTGAAGCCTTTGTAGGCGATTCAGAAATCACACTTACCAAAAAGGAATTTGAAGTGCTTTATATTTTAGCGTCACATCCAAACACGATTTATTCAAAAGCAGAGCTTTTTGAAAGCGTTTGGGGTTATGATTCACTCGGGGATACATCAACATTAACGGTGCATATCAACCGCCTGCGTGACAAAATTAAAGAAGTTGACGAAAACACAGACTGTATCAAAACCATTTGGGGCAGAGGATACAAGTTTAAATAAAAAGGATTTTAAAATATGAATTATGACTTTATAGATAAATATTTAATCAGTAAAAAAGGCGTTACTAAAGATTTTAAAGAGGAATGGAATTGGGAACGCTACAAAGTTGATGATAAAATGTTTGTTGCTCTTTGCTACAATTCAGAAAACAAGCTTAAATATATAACATTAAAACTTAATCCCATTGACGGTGATTTTTTCAGAAAAGAATATAAAGATATAATTCCCGGGTATTATATGAACAAAATACATTGGAACTCAATAATTGCAAACGGAAATGTATCGGAAAATACAGTTAAAGAATTGTTGGATAAATCATATAATGAAATATTAAGCAAACTCAGCAAAAGGAAAAGAGAAGAAATTTTAAAATAATTTAAGGAATAACAAATCAAATATACAAACCTCAAAGAAAGAATTAAGATGATTTTAATTTATGCCAAAGATTATCGCTCTATATGGAAAAATTTGTAGTGGAAAAACATTTTAGCAAATAAAACAAAAAAGCAAGTCAATTAAGACTTGCTTTTTTAGTGGCTCCCCCAACTGGGCTCGAACCAGTGACATCATGATTAACAGTCATGCGCT
>ERZ772821.56-NODE-56-length-113927-cov-28.445333_pt1 | contig 113927 bp, 125 predicted proteins | sample MGYA00580859_ERZ772821 | MGnify/ENA primary metagenome ERZ772821 (study PRJEB29015, sample SAMEA2737674) | human gut metagenome | biome: human gut; feature: human-associated habitat; material: faeces | place: China | collected 2012 ...
TAAGTGGAGATGAATACAATTCGATAGAGAAACTTGTTAGATAAATTACAATTTATAAATTAGTTAAAAGCCATGATATAACAGTGTTTAATAGATATGTTAAAATGCATTGCTTGTAGCAACAGGGTATTTGTCATACAATTTATTTAACGAAAGGAGGAATTATAAATGTTAAAAGATAATTTGAAAACATTAAGAAAAAATAAAGGACTTTCTCAAGAAGAATTAAGCGTTAAATTAAATGTTGTAAGACAAACAGTATCGAAATGGGAACAAGGATTATCTGTTCCAGATGCAGAAATGTTAATATCTATATCGGAGGTATTTGAAACACCAGTTAGTACAATTCTTGGAGAGAACATTGATGAACAAGAAAAAAACGACTTAAAGGTAATATCAGAGAAACTAGAGGTCATTAATGAACAATTATCCAAAAAACAAAAGCAAAAAAGAAATATATTTGTTAATACTTTGATAATAACTGATGTTTGTTTGATTTTATTATTTATCTTATTAGCTGTGTTAGGTAGTCCGTATCAAAATTGGGATTATAGTAATCCAGAATGGGCAGTTATTGGAACTATATGGCATTCATTTGAGTGGGTATATTTTAAAGTAGCTCCATTTATGATTGTTGTTATAACGGTAATTGGAGTAATACTTGTTAAAAGAAATAAATAATAACAAATTACAATTTTATAGTAATAAAAATCTCCGAAAGATTATACTTTCAGAGATTTTTTCATTTATTTTATAATGGCATCATTTGCAGTAAATCCTTCAAGTGAATTTTCTTTTACTTGAATACAAATGTAAGAAATTGCATTGTCTTTGTTAGCAAAAAATTGTCTTTCTGCTACTGGAGATATTCTTACCCAATCACCAGCAACTAAATTAACTTCTTCGTTGTCAATAATTGCTTTGCCAGAACCACTTATAACATAGTAAATTTCTTCATTTTGTTTATGAGAATGAATAAAAGGCACACATTCTCCTGCTCCAATAGTGTTGATGCTAATTTCAGCACCTGTTAAACCTAATTTTTCGTGTAATTCAACTCTAGGTGCACTTTCTGAACTTACTTTCATAAAATTTGACATTTTAAATTCCTCCTTAAATATTAGTATAATAAATTTATATCAAGATACACACAATAAAACAAGTACGCACTTTAAAGTAACTGCTTGTCAAATTAATAATATATGATATAATATCAGTAAATTAGTAAGGAGTATCAAAATGAGAAATATAAATGAATTACCAGAATGTCCTGTTGCAACTACAATATCTTTAGTAGGAAGTAAGTGGAAATTATTGATAATAAGAAATTTAACAAAAAGAATATGGAGATTTAATGAGCTACAAAAGTCACTGAATGGAATATCACAAAAAGTATTAACGGATAGTTTAAGACAATTAGAAAGTGATGGTATTATTTTTAGAAAGGATTACCATACGAATCCACCGAAAGTTGAATATGGAATGACTGATTTAGGATTAGAATTAAGTAAAATGTTAGATATAATGGCTTCATTTGGGGATTTTTACAAATCAAAATTATAATAAATTTAAGGAGAGAGAAAAATGCAATGTATTAAAGATACTATAAAAAATATAAATATAGTAATTGGATGTAATATAGGATGTTCTTATTGTTATGCAAGAATGAATAATAATAGATTTCATACTATTGATGATTTTAATAAACCTGTATTTTTTGAAAATAAATTGAAAATGCTTAATAATAAAAGGCATACAGCGTATTTACTAACTGGACAAAGTGATTTATCAGGTTGGAATGAAGAATGGAAAGATAAAGTCTTTTCTAAAATGAAAGAAAATGAAAACACACAATATATTTTTTTAACTAAAAGACCTGAAAATATTAACTTAAAAGAAACTCCTGATAATGGTTGGTTTGGTGTAACAGTTACTTCTTCAAAAGAAAAGACAAGAATTGATTATTTAAGAAATAATATCAAAGCAAAACATTACCATATTACTTTTGAGCCTATGTTTGATGATGTAGGAAAATTAGATTTAAATAATATTTCTTGGATTGTAATAGGTACTGAAACAGGTAATAGAAAAGGGAAAATATCTTCAAAAAGAGAATGGGTATTTAATATTTACAATCAAGCAAAAGAGAAAAATATACCTGTATTTATGAAAGAAGATTTATTAGGAATTTTAAATGAAGATGAGTTTGTACAAGAATTTCCTAAAGAATTTGGAGGAATAAAATGATAGATTTAAAAAAAGTGGTAATTAAAGAAAAGAAAGTTGATACAATTCTTACAAAATCAAACTTGCCAATAGCAGGATATTCAATAAATACTTATGTTGGTTGTCCTTTTGGATGTGAATATTGTTATGCTACATTTATGAAAAGATTTACAGGACATAAAGAAGATTGGGGAATGTTTTTAGATGTTAAGATGTGGGATAAAATAAAAAATCCAGAAAAATATAAAGGTAAAACAATGATAGTAGGATCTGTAACAGATGGATATAATTATTTTGAAGCAAAATATAAGAGAACAAGAGCATTTTTAGAAGAAATGCAAGGAAGTGGAATAAATTTAATTATAACAACAAAATCTAATTTAGTTACAAGAGATATTGACTTGATAAAAACATATCCTAATCCATTGGTTGCTTGGTCAATAAATACATTAGATGAAGAATTTAAGAAAGATATGGATTCCGCACCAACAATAAAATCAAGAATTGAAGCAATGAAACAAGTTCACGATGCAGGAATAAGAACAACTTGCTTTATATCTCCAATTTTTCCTGGTATTACTGATGTATTTACTATAATAGAAGAAATAAAAGACTTTTGCGACTATATATGGCTTGAAAATTTGAATTTAAGAGGCACGTTTAAGCCTACTATAATAAATTATATAAAAGAAAAGCACCCTGAATTAAATGATTTGTATAATAAGATTTATACTAAAAAAGATATGTCTTATTGGGAAAGATTAGATAAAAAAGTACAAGAGTATGCAAATAAAAATGGATTAATGTATGTTATAGATGAAGAACCATTTTTAAAAAACCCTACTGGAAAACCTATAATAATAAACTATTTTTATCACGAAAAAATAAGACAATTATCAAAGAATAAATAGTAATTTTTAAAGAAATATTCAAAAATACAAATTACAATTTGGTGATTTTTTATAGAGAAAAATAAATTATTATAATTATGAAAAATACGAATAAAGACAGCTTTTTGCTGTCTTTTAATTATAACTTTCTATATATAAAGCTTTTGCGATATAAGGAGTTATCTCTTTGGATTTGTACCAACCTGAACTTTTACTATCATTTTTTCCACCATTAGGATTAGAAATATAAACCATATCATTATCATCTGTTGCCAGTAAAACCATATAATGTGAGCTCGTTGTCCAGCGATTATCATGAGGCTGATTCCATACACAAACTAAAATAGGTCGGTTTGTTTCTAAATGCTCTTGCAATTTTTCTTTAGATAAATGAACACTATCATAGTAAAAATCTGTATTTTTAATATTAAATGTATTAGATAACTCTTTTGAAAGTATGTCATAATTTAATTTAGGATAATATTGTTGTCTAAGATCTTCTGGAGTATAATTTTTATTATATCCACTTAAAATAGTTGCAAGTGCAGTAATGCCACAGCCATTTTCTGCCATAGTACCACCCCAATATTGATTATTACTCCAAGAAGAATCAGCATTTTGTTTATATTCAATATAAGTTTTTTTATGATTTTCAATAGTAGTAAATGTAGTAAAATAACCATCTTTATTTTTTACTTTTTCTTGACCAATTCCAGAATAATTTTTATTTATATCTTGCTTTATTGTTTTATATTCCGAAGTATTAGTTATTTTAGAAACAAATTTATTTAATCTATAAGAGATATTATTAAACGAGATATTTCTAAAAAATATAAACATTCCTAAAATTATTATTAATAACATTAATATTTTTCTTTTCTTCATTTGACTTTCTCCTTTTTCTTTTAATATATTTCTAGTATAAAACTCAGAATAAAAATAAGTTTTAAGAAATAATTAAATAAATCTTAACATTTCCTTAAAAGCAATAAGAGTGTTGGAAATATTAAAAAAATATGATAAAATATTGAAACAGAAATGAGGAAGAAAATGAATATTTTAGTATTAGATGATGAAAAAGAAATTGCAGATTTGGTGGAAGTTTATCTGAAGAATGAAAACTATAATGTTTTTAAATTTTATGATTCTAAAGAAGCAATAAAATGTATCGAAAATCAAAAATTAGATTTTGCAATTTTAGATGTAATGATAAAAGATGTAGATGGATTTGAAATATGTAAAATGATAAGAGATAAAGGACTAAACTTTCCAGTAATAATGCTAACTGCCAAAATTGAAGATAAAGATAAAATACAAGGACTAACTTTAGGAGCAGATGACTATATTACAAAACCATTTAATCCATTGGAATTAATTGCAAGAGTAAAGTCCGCCTATAGAAGATATACAAAATATAACGAAAAAAATGAAGAAAATATTATCTATATAAATGGATTAGAAATAGATCAAGACAAACACATTTGTAAATTATACGATAAACAAGTTGAATTAACACCTATGGAATTTGATATATTATTATATTTGGCACAAAAAAGAGGAAATGTAGTAAGTTCAGAAGAATTATTTGAAAAAGTATGGAAAGAAAAATATTTAGAAAATAATAATACGGTAATGGTACATATAAGGAGAATACGAGAAAAATTAAATGAAGACACAAAAAAACCAAAATTTATAAAAACAGTATGGGGAGTTGGATATAAAATTGAAAAATAAAGAATTGTTTAATGAAAAAATGAAATTGATAGGTAGTCTGATCCTTAGAATTATCATCTACTACATTGTAGCAGTAATTTTTTACATTGTAGTTTTAGATAATCTTTTAGGAAACTTTTTAGGAAATACTTTGTATAGGTTTAATTATAATTTATATGAGTGGTGTGTTTATAATAAAGAACCTATTTTTTTATTTTATATGATAATTATTTTAGTAATTGCTTTATATCGATTTTTTTCTAAAAAAGTTGATAATATAGAAAAATTATATAAATCATTTGATAACATTTTAAATGAAGAAACTCAAAACATAGAATTACCAAATGAGATGACAAGATTTTCAGAAAAATTAAATAAAATTAAATATGAGTATATTTTAAGTACAAAAAGAGCAAAAGAAGCTGAACAAAAGAAAAATGATTTAATTATGTATATGGCACATGACTTAAAAACACCGCTTACGTCAGTAATAGGATATTTATCGTTATTAAATGAAGAACAAGAAATATCAAAAAAATTACAAAATAAGTATATAAAAATAGCACTTGATAAAGCTTTAAGAGTTGAAGAACTTACTAATCAATTTTTTGAAATTACCAGATATAATTTGAATGATATACCTCTAAATAAAACAAATATTGATTTGGTAATGCTATTAGACCAATTAGTAGAAGAATTTTACCCAATGTTAGAAGAAAGAAATTTAAAATTGAATATAACTAAACCTAATATTTTAATGTATAATGCCGATGGAGATAAATTGGCAAGAGCTTTTGGAAATTTGCTGAAAAATGCAATTAGCTATAGCTATGAAAATACTACTATTACAATAAATATGATAGAAAATGAAGAAAATATTGAAATTACATTTAAAAATAAAGGAGCTACAATTCCTGAATATAAACTGGAAAGAATATTTGATAAATTTTATAGAGCAGATGAATCAAGACAAACAAATAATGGTGGAGCTGGATTAGGACTTGCTATTACAAAAGAAATAATAGAATTACATAATGGAAAAATTTGTGCAAAAAGTAATGATGAATTTATAGAATTTCAAATTGAATTGAAAAAATAATATTATAAGGTGAAAAATAAATTATAGGCTGTTAGTTAGATTAGTTTGAAACATAACTAATCTTATTTTTTATAGAAATCTTACAAGAAATGTAAGATACATATTAAACAAAATATGATATAATGCTAATGGAGGTTAGTAAAATGCAAAAAATACTAATAATAGAAGATGACGAAAAATTAAGAGAAGAATTAGAAACATTTTTAAACAGAAATGGATTTATAGCAACAAGCTTAAAAAAATTTGACAATGCAGTGGCAGACATATTAGAAATAAAAGCAGACTTATTATTAATTGATATAAACTTACCATATACAGATGGAGAATTTATTTGTAAAGAAATAAGAAAAACATCTAATGTACCGATTATAATGGTAACAAGCAGAGATAATGAAATGGATGAATTACTATCACTAAATTATGGTGCAGATCAATATGTAACAAAACCATATAATATTCAAATATTACTTGCAAAAATAGTTGGACTATTAAAAAGAAATCAAAATGCAGGAAATAATCCAGATAAAATAGACTGTGGGAGCTTTATATTAAATACAGCAGGAAGAATTATAGAAAAAGAAGATAAGAAAATAGAATTAACAAAAAATGAATATAAAATATTAGAATATTTAGTATTACATAGACAACAAGTAATATCAAGAGATGAAATAATGGACTACTTATGGGAAAGTGAAGAATTTGTCGATGATAATACTTTAAATGTTAATATTAAAAGACTAAGGACAAAACTAGAAGAACTAGGAATAATAAATCAAATTGAAACAAGAAGGGGACAAGGGTATATATTAAAATGAAGTTTGGAGAATTTATAAAAGAGAAAATATTATTGATTTTTTTAGTATTATTTGTAATAGTAAGTTCAGAAATATTATTATTGCCTTATACACAAATTGGAATATTTACAAGGATTTATATTGCAATATGTCCGATTATAATAATTGGTATTGATATTACTATTGAATATAGAAAAAAGAAGAATTTTTATAATGAATTAAAAAGTAATTTAGATGAATTAGGCGATAAATACTTAATATCAGAAATAATAAATACTCCAGATTTTCTTGAGGGTAAAATATTAAAAAAATCTATGCAAGAAGCTGGCAAATCTATGCTAGAAAATGTAAATACTTATAAGAGATTACAAGAAGATTATAAGGAATATATAGAATTATGGATTCACGAAATAAAAATACCAATTGCTACATCTAAATTAATTATTGAAAATAATAAAAATGAGATAACTAAAAGCATTGATGAAGAATTAGATGAAATAGAAAATTATACAGAACAAGCATTGTTTTATGCTAGAAGTAATACCGCTAACAAAGACTATGTTGTTACAAAATCAAATTTGCAAGAAATAGTAAATGGAGCAATTTTGAAAAATAAAAGTGCATTACTTTCAAGTAAGACAAGTATAGAATTACACGATTTGGAACGAGAAGTATATACAGATAGCAAATGGGCAGTTTTTATAATAAATCAGATTATACAAAATGCAATTAAGTATTCAAAAATTAAAGATAGAAAGATAGAAATATATGCTATTTCAAAAAGAGAAAATGTTGTTTTATATATAAAAGATAATGGAATTGGAATAAAAAAAGGAGAAATAACAAGAGTTTTTGAAAAAGGGTTTACAGGAGAAAATGGGAGAACAATAAACAAGAAATCTACTGGTATTGGGTTATATCTATGTAAGAAATTATGCAACAAATTAGGATTAGGAATAGAATTAAATTCAGAAAAAGATATAGGAACAGAAGTAAGAATTATATTCCCTAAAAGTAGTTTTATGAATTTGTAAGTCCATATTAGTTATGGACTTATTTTTATAAATGAGAAATCTTACAAAAAATGTAATGTTATTGTAAGATAAATCGATGGCAACTATTTTAAAATGAATTTATAATGTAGATATACAAAGAATTGAAAGGAGTTTTTTAGATGGAAAATGTATTAGAGGTTAAAAACATAGAAAAATACTATGGAAACAAATCTAATTTAACAAAAGCAATAGACAATATTAGCTTTAATGTAAAAAATGGAGAGTTTGTAGGAATTATGGGAGCAAGTGGCTCTGGTAAAACTACACTTTTGAATTGTGTATCTACTATTGATAGAGTAACAGCAGGACATATCATTATAAACGGAGAAGATATTACAAAGCTTAAAGGAAATAAATTAAACAAATTTAGGAGAGAGGAACTAGGCTTTATATTTCAAGACTTTAATTTATTAGATACATTAACAATTTATGAAAATATAGCTTTAGCATTAACAATTCAAAAAGTAAATGCTACTGAAATTAACAATAGAGTTCACGAAATAGCTAAAAAGTTAGATATTTCAGGAATAATGAATAAATACCCATATCAAGTATCTGGAGGGCAAAAACAAAGATGTGCAGCTGCAAGAGCAATAATAACAAATCCTAAAATAGTATTAGCAGACGAGCCAACAGGTGCATTAGATAGTAAATCAGCAAAACAATTATTGATGACATTTGATTACTTACATCAAAAATTAAATGCAACTATTTTAATGGTAACACACGATGCTTTTACAGCAAGTTATGCAGATAGAATTATATTTATAAAAGACGGAAAAATCTTTAATGAATTAGTTAAAGGAAATGATACAAGAAAACAATTCTTTGAGAAGATAATTGAGGTGCAAACACTTCTTGGAGGTGATTTGAACGATGTTATTTAAGTTATCAATTAAAAATATGAAAAAGAGCTTTAAGGATTATGCGATATATTTTTTAACATTAGTGTTAGGAGTTGCAATATTCTATATGTTTAACTCATTAGATAGTCAAGAAGCAATGTTACAAGTATCTAATTCAACAAGGGACATCATCAAAATTATGATAAGTATGTTAGGATATGTATCGGTATTTGTAGCAGTAGTATTAGGATTGCTTATCGTATATGCAAATAATTTCTTAATTAACCGAAGGAAAAAAGAATTTGGTATATATATGACACTTGGAATGGGAAAGAGGCAAATATCTAAAATTATAATACTAGAAACAATATTTGTAGGCATTATTTCACTTATAGTTGGACTTGTTATAGGAATATTTGCATCACAATTTATGTCTGTATTAGTAGCAAAAATGTTTGAGGCAGATATGAGTAATTTTCAATTTGTCTTTTCAAAAACAGCTTGTATAAAGACTTGTGTATATTTTGCAGTTATGTATATAGCAGTTATGTTCTTTAATACAATGACAGTTTCAAGATATAAATTGATAAATTTATTAAATGCTACAAAGAAAAATGAAAAAGTAAAAATAAAAAATCCTATTATTTCTATAATTGTATTTATTGGAGCAAGTTGCTTGTTAGGATATGCTTATTGGAAAGTAACAGGAGATGTTCACTCATTAACTACAGCAGATAAATTATTACCACCAATATTAATGGGAATTACTGGAACAATCTTGGTATTTTGGTCTTTATCTGGTTTTATATTAAGAGTAGTACAATCGATAAAAAATATCTATTTAAAAGGAACAAATATGTTTGTATTAAGACAAATCAACAGCAAAATCAATACAACAGTTATAAGTATGAGTGTTATTTGCTTAATGTTGTTTATGACAATTTCAATACTATCATCTAGTTTATCATTGAGAAATACAATGCAAAGAGAATTAGTAGAAATGACGCCTGTAGATATAAATTTATATAAAACAGCTAATTTATCAGAAAAATATTTACAATATGGAACTTATGGCAAAGAAATAATATCAACTCCTGAAGCAAGAAAAGATTCAAAAATACCAATTACAGAAACATTAAAAAATAATGGATTTGATATGACATTAATTAAAGATGTAGTAGAAATACCTATTTATGCTACAAAGGATTTGACTTGGGAAGATTTTTTAGGAGATAAAATTGAAGAAACAAGAGCACAATTTCCAAGTTTACGCTATGAAACAGCAGAAATGATAATAAAAATATCTGATTATAACAAAATTGCTTCACTTTATGGAATAGAACAATATGAATTGAAAGATAATGAATATATTGTACTTTGTGATTTTGATGGAATTGGAACTATAAGAGATAGAGTACTAGCAGATGAAAATATATTGGAGATTGCAGGAAAAGAATATAAGTCAAAATATAATGAATGTAAAAGTGGTTTTATTATGATGAATACAAGTCATGTAAATACAGGAATTATTTTAGTTCCAGATAGTTGTAATTTAACTGATGATATGAAAGTGCAACAATTATTAGTTGCAAATTATAATGCACAAACAGATGAAAAAAGACAAGAAATAGAAAAGATATTTACAAGTAATGATTCTATACTTGTTCAAAATTTAACAAACAAAGGAATTGATGTAGATGGAGTAACCAAAATATCTCTTATGGAAGCAAGCATAGGAATTGCAACAATTGTAACATTTATAGCAATTTATTTAGGAATAATATTCTTGATTGCAAGTGCAGCTATTTTAGCATTAAAACAATTAACAGAAAGCTCAGATAATAAGCAAAGATATACAATTTTAAGGGAAATAGGTTGTGATGAAAAAATGATTAATAAAGCATTATTTAGACAAATTGGTATATTCTTTGGACTACCACTAATACTTGCAATTATTCATTCAATATTTGGAATACAATTTGCGATGACAATGATGGAAGGATTAGCAAGTTCAGAAGATTTATTACCATCAATAGTTGCAACAGTAGTAATTATTGGAGTGATATATGGTGCATATTTTCTAGCAACATATTTTGGAAGTAAAAATATCATCAAAGAGGAGGAATAGTTCATGTTTATATTCGGATTCTTTAAGTTAATTATAATAGGAATAATAGCTTTCATAATAATTATTGTTTCATCTATTGCAGCAAGTGATTGGGATTTTACAAAAGATGAATTTATAAATACTTATAACACATTTTTACAAAGTTTTGATTTTGCAGGGATATCGAAAGAGAAAGATTTGCAAGGAAAAAGAAGTTTTGGAACAGACAAATATATTGGAACATATAAAGCAGAATATGATAATATAACATCCGAAGAAGCTATATTTGGAGGAACAGCATTAAACCGAAAAAATGGAGATCATATAAGATTAAAAATAAAAGTAGAAAAACAAAGTGGTAACATCAATGTAATTGCTAAACTAGGAGATAATGAAAAAACTTTAATAGATGATACAGGAGAATATGAAGATAATATTTATATTGAAGGTGTGAGCTATTATTTAACTATAAAATTAGATAATTTCAAAGGAAATATTGATATTATATCAGAATAGGAGAAAATGATATGGAAAGTTTAAAAGAAAAAATACCTATGATTATAGCAGTAGTTGTAGCAATAGCAATTTGTGTAGCAATATTGTACTTTTTTGAAAATTATGAATCAGCTTACTTTACTCAAATAGACAATACTAAAATAGAAAAACTATCTAGTACAGATGATATGAAATATAAATATACTTTAGAGTGCTATAATGAAAAAGGAAAGAAAAAAGAATTAAAATTTAAAACAAGTAGAGAACTAAAAGAAGATGCTTTTCTAAAGTTAGAAGTAAAAACTCTAGGAGTACATTCTTGGGAAGAAGTGCAATATGATGAACTTCCTAAAAAAGTTCAAACAAATTATACAAAATAAGTAATGCCACAAAAAAAGAGGTGGTTGAAATGAAAGTAATAAAAAATATAATATTTGTAGCAATAGTATTTTTAATAAGTATAGGATTATTAGTAGTAGGTAATGGATATGATATGTATAAGGATGCAATTTCTAAAATACCTCTTACAGAAAAAGTAGAAACTATTAAAGAAAAAGAAAACTATACTAAAATTGAAGAAGTACCAGAAATATATATAAAAGCAGTAATTTCGGTTGAAGATCATAGATTTTATAAACATAATGGAATAGATATAATAGCAATTGGTAGAGCCACTATAAATGATATAAAAGCAATGAGCTTTGTAGAAGGTGGAAGTACTATTACACAACAATTATCAAAAAATATCTATTTTACACAAGAAAAGAAAATAACAAGAAAAATTGCTGAAGTATTTATGTCTTTTGAAATAGAAAAGAACTATAATAAAGATGAAATACTGGAATTATATTTGAATACAAGCTATTTTGGAGAGGGGTGTTATACAGTAAAAGAAGCAAGTAGAAAATATTTTGGAAAAGAACCAAAAAAAATGACAGATTATGAAGCAATTATGCTTGCAGGAATACCTAATGCACCATCAGTATATTCTCTAACCAAGAATCCAGAACTTGCAAAACAAAGACAGAAACAGGTAATAAATAAAATGATAGAATATAAATATCTTACACAAAGTGAGGCAGATAAAATATTGGAGCAATAATTATAGTGCTAATTGTTTAACTACAATTAGCACACATCCCCTTTTATTTTCGAGAGTCTATATGAAAATGTAGGCTCTTTATTAGAATAAAAATTTCTAAAAACTAATGTAATTTTTCAAAAAGTGTGGTAAAATCAATAGAAAACAAATTTTAGGAAGTGAAACAAATGACAGAAACAGAATTAAAAAGATTTACTATTAGTCTAATTAAAAGCAAAGAAAAAGAAAACGAAGATTATATAAGATATTCATATTATGAGCTAAAAGTAAAAGACAACTTGTCAGAAGAAGAAATTGATGAGGTATTAAGAATAAGTAGAGATTATTTTGAAAACAAAGGATATAAAGTTTATTTTACAAATGCAGAATTTGAATATCAAAATGCCAAAAGAAAAGTAGAAATTAATGAATATATGATAGCTTTTAAAGAATGAGAGGAAAATGAAATGAATCAATACACATATTTTGCATTAGGTATAGTATTAGGAATTAGTTTAGCAGTTTATTATTTTATGAATAGGGAAGAAAAGATAGAGAAGAGGATTGTGTTAGATCAACAAATATATTCAACTCCTAAATTAGATAAAACAATGGAAAATGTTGTTGATAAAATAAATTTAAAAATAAAAGAATTTAAGAGAGAATTAACTGAGGAAGAAAAGAATGAAATAATAAAACAATGCTATCAAGAAAAATTTTTATAATCAAAAAGAAGTTATTAAAATCATAAAAAGACCTGCTCTGCTTGAAACAGAGCAAGTTTTTTTACAAGAACTAATTTTTTAAAAACTTATCTAAAACTTTTTCAAGTTCAGAATATTTTATAGGCTTTTCTAAATAATCATCAAAACCTAAATCATCAACAAAATGTTTTCTAGCATTTTTAGTAATTGTATGTATAACTACTGGAGTATTAAAATTATTAAGATTTCTTAATTTCTGCAATAATTCCGGACCACCATAACCTTTTTGATAAATATTGTTTGTAAAAATAATATCATATTTACAACCATTTTTTATTCTATCATATACATCAATACCTGTAGTAACAATATCTGCTGAAATTCCAAAATTCATTAACATTGTGCGAGTTAGTTTTGAAGAAAAACTATCATAATTACCAATTAAAGCTTTTTTACCTTCAAATTTTCCATTATATTTTTCTGGAATTTCAGAGAATTTAAAAGGATTTAGTTTTAAAGATTCAAATTCTGTTTCTTCTAATATTTGTGCTGAATTTTTTATCCTTGTAATTTCATTATTAAGAAAAGAAATCTTACTTTCCTTTTGTGAAATAGCGTTATTTAGTTTAGTCAATTTATTATTATAGGTATTTATTTTATAAAATAATATGATGATAAGCACAAAAAATACAATACTAAGACCAATAAAAAAATACAACATTTTTCATGAATTCCTTTCTATAAATTTTAATAAAAATACTGGGATTTTTTAAGTATTTCATTACAATAGAAAAATGTTTGGGCTATATACTTCATTGTGAATATTGCTACAAAATTATACCATACTAAAAAGAATGGTATTAGAAAGTGTGGTGATATATAATGAAGTTAATAGATATTTTTCGCAAAAATGTAAAATATTATAGATTTATGCAAAACTATTCTCAAGAAAGATTAGGGGAGTTATCTGGCTTAAGTACACATTATATATCAGATATTGAACAAGGAAAATACAGTCCATCAATTCCTACTATTGAAAATATAGCAAAAGCACTTGATGTAGATCCTTATTTGCTTTTTATTGCCAATCCAAAAGCAAATAAACTAGAGCCAAGAGTCGATATTCATCGAAAAAAGTAATTGCTATAAGTATATAGTAATACTTTTTTACAAATAATCAATACAATCGACAAAACTTGTCAAAAATCGCCACTTTTTTATTACTATTCAGTATTATACCATAAAAACACTAAATGGGACAAATAAGTTACATATTTTTTATCTAATTTATGGAAAAATAAGTTTGTTAAGAGGTGTTTTAAATGGAGAATAACGAAAAGTTAAAGGCATTATTATCAAAAGATTATATGCCTATTATATACAAAAATATAAAAAAGTATAGAAAAGAAAGTGGAATGTCATTAATGGAAGTAGCAGAAATATTGGATATGTCCCACGATTATTTAAGAAGAATTGAATCACTAAATGATGAAGTAAAAACATGCTCATTAAAATTGTTGATTAAATTTAGTATTTTATTTGATAAAAAGTTAGATGACTTTTTAAAAGAGGAAAAGTAGGTTAGCATAGTGCTAATCTTTTTTGTTTTATAAAAAGCAATATATTAAGGGACAAAGGAGAAAAAGAGACGGGGTTAAAACTTTACAAAATTTACATAATATGTTATAATTTAAGAGTGATACTGTAAAGGAGATATATGAAGTTGAGTAATGAAATAACAGTCAAATTAAAATGTACTGTAGAAGAAATATGCAAAATATTAGAAAGCAAAGGATTTCAATTTGTAGAAAGATATTTACTGGACGATATTTATTATATACCGAATACAATTAATATAAAGAATATGTCAGAACGAGATATATTAAGTAAAGCAATAATTTTACGAAATGTTGAAGGATATATTCCAAACAAATATAGGGAAAGTAAACTAACATATAAGAAAAAAGAAATTGATCAAGAAGGAAATATAGTAAAACAAAGTAAAGTTGATTGTAAAATTATAGATTCAAATGACGGAAAAAAATTTTTAGAAGCAATTGATTATAAAGCAATTATGCAAATTAAGGAATTTGATTATCTTTATAAGAAAAACGAGTTGCAAATATGTATAAAAGATGTACTAAATGGTGATAAGCTAATTGAGATTGAAGAAAATGAACAATTAGATACAATAGATAAAATAAAACAAGAGTTGGAAAGATTAAATCTTCCAGTAAATACAAATGATTATTTTATAAAAAAAGCTGAAATAGAATTAAGAAAGATTTTATAGGAGCGTGATTGTATGTCAAATATAAACTTGAATTTGTATAAAATTTTTTGCAAAGTTGCACAGTCAAAAAGTTATTCAGAAGCAGCAGAAAAATTAGATTTATCAGTCGCTAATGTTAGTACACAAATAGCAAATTTAGAGGAACAATTAAATTTAAAACTATTTAATAGGGAAAACAAAGGTGTAACTCTAACAGAAGATGGTAAAGAATTATATGAAATAGTAAATAAATCAATATCAGGATTTGATTTTGCAGAAAAATTAGCAAAGGATAAGAATGATATATCAAGTGGTTGCATAAAAATAGGATGCCCATCGCATTTTACAAGTTATTTACTAATGGAAAAAATAGAAAAAGTTAAGAAGGATTATCCAGATCTTAATATAAAAATAATATGTGAAGTTGATATAAATAAGATGATGAGTTTATTACAAAATCATGAGATTGATTTTGCGATAATAGATACAGAGATTGAAAATAGCAATATTGAAATAGAAGAACTATTAAAAATTAATAATATATTTGTTTCAAAAGCACCACTAAAAATTGCAGATATAAAAGAAATTGAAAAATTAAATTGTATTTTAAACCTTGAAAATACAAAAGCAACAAAACGATTAAAGGAACTTTTAAAAGAATACAATGTTAATATTAATGCTGATATAATGTGTGATGCAACTGAGGTAAGAGTTGAAGCAGTTAAGAAAAATATGGGAATAGCATATGTTATAAAAGAGGCTGTAAAAAATGAATTAAACAATAAAGAATTATATGAAGTTGAACTGCCGATAGAATTACCAAGCCTAAAACTAAATTTAATTTATCTAAAAGGTGAATTGACAAAGGTAGATAAAAAATTTATTAAAGAATATTTAAAAAATATATAAAGTAAAAATGTCCTAGAAATAGGATGTTTTTTGCTTTCAATGATTTTTAAGCGATATTCAAATATTAGGAATAGTTTTCCAATTGCTTTTCATATATAATATAAATGTGTAAAAAGAGATTTTATATATGAAAAGAGGATGTATATGATTAAGAAAAAAGTTTGTTGGAAAATAACAACTAAATGTAATCAAGGCTGTAAATATTGTTTTGGATTTAACAATATACCAAATCTATCTTTTGAAGAAAATGAAAGAGTATTAAATCATTTAATTGCAAGTGGGATAAACCATATTACTTGGACTGGTGGAGAAGCGGTATTATATCCAAGAGTAAATGAATTAATGAGAGAATCAAAAGAAAGAGGATTATATAATAAATTAGTAACGAACGGAATTTACTTATCAAAGAACGATAACGAATATGTAGAAGATATTTTAAATACACTTGATGAAATCAATTTATCTATTGATTCAATTGAAAATGATATCAATTTAGCATTAGGTAAAGAAAATAATCATTTAGATATTATAAAAAATCTTTTAGAAAAAACTAAAAACAAGAATATAAAAGTAAGAATAAACACGGTTGTTAGCAGGCTTAATGTTGATAAATTAGATGAATTAGGAGAATTTTTAAATAACTATCAAATAGAAAAATGGAAATTTTTGAAGTTTATGCCTATTAGAGAAAGGGCAGAAAAAAATGAAAAACTATTTGAAATAGAAGAAAAAGAATTAGAAAATAGTGTAAAAAGATTAAGAAAATTTGAGAATATCAAAACTGTAGAATATAAAAAACAAAGTGAATTTGAAAAAAGTATAGTAATTGTTCCAAATGCAGATATAATTCAAACACAAAATGGAAAGGATCATTATTTTGGAAATGCTTTAAAAGAAGAAATAATAGATTTTGATAAAATATATTCAAATGGAAAAATTAGAACTTTAATTGCACATAATGATATAAATATAACAAACAAGATAGTTGATGCAATAAAAAAACTTGATTTTGTTGATATAGTTGGTACAGCAAAAGATGGAACAGAAACATATCATAAAATTGTAGATTTAAAACCAGAAATGATATTTACAAAATATGCTATGGATAATATGAACGGATTAGATCTTGTAAAATCTTCAAAAGAAAAATTAGAAAATAATATTCCTATATTCAATATGATAATAGATAATAAGGTACAAGAAAATGAAATAGATGAGATGTATGATATTATAGGAAGAAAGTTAAATTCAGTAATATCAAGTTCAGATAACATAAGTAATAGTGTAGTGGATATTATTAATCAATATAATGATTATAAAAATAATAAATAAAAAATAACAGATAAGTTTTTGATCATACTAAAACTTATCTGTTATTTTTTTGTGTTTTTCAAATAATATATGCTAATATCTAAAAATAATTTTGGGGTAACTTCTTCGCCTTTTGGAAAGAATTTATAAATTGCAAAAGGCAAATCTTCTTTATCTTTAAATTCATTTAAAGGCTTTAATGCAGTTCTAAAAGAAGAACGAATACCTTCACCGGTTGTTCCAAGTTCCTTGCCAACTGTATTAAATAAAGTGTTTAAATTGCCAAGTAAATTAGGCGAATTACAACATTTAATTAATGTTTTTCTAACACGATTTGAAGGGCTACTTTCTAATGGAATATGTAACTTTAAAAATAGCCTATCAATTTTTCTTTCTAAAGTGTAATTAGACATTTCATATATAGCTTTTAAAATATTTTTATAATCTGTAGGTTTTAAAAATATTTTATATATTTTAGACCAATTTGCAAGATTTAATAATTCAGCAGTAGAGTTATAAAGTAATATAGTATTACATTTAAATTGTTCAGTATCATCTAATGAAAGCTCGTTGATTACATCACTATATTTTATATTTTTAAAACTGGTGTCCAATATAAAAAGGTCAGGTCTAAAATCATAATACTGTTTCAAAACAGAAACTTCATCACTAGTAATTTTAAAATCAATATTGTTATCTTGTGTAAGGTATTGGCAAAGTTGAGAATTTTGCTCAATATTTTGAATGACTGCAAGAATCTTTACCATGATAACTTCTCCTAACAATTTTATAAATCAACAATATTATATCACTTAAATTATGTAAACACAATATAAAATGGAAGATTTTTACAAATAAAACTAAAAATATAACTGATTAAGAATAATTTTAACCATTTTTCGCCGTTTATTAGCCATTTATCGCCGTTTTTACAATGGATTAATATTAATAAGTATAATCTCCAATAGGACAAATAGTCTTTAAGAGTTAGAAAAATAATACATTAGAAAAAATAATAAAGTACAAGAGATTTTTTATATCAATTAAAGATTATTTGTTAGGAGTGATAAAAATATGTAAAAGTAAACCATAAAGAATAAGAAAAAAGTAAATTAATATTTGTTTTTCTTTCTCTTTTAGATATTTGTCCAATTTTTAGAAATTGGAGAGATAATAAATGGAAAGAAAAAATTATTTACAAGAAGAATTATCAAAAGAAGAAAAATCATATTTAAAAAAGTTGATTATAAATGTTAGAAAAAAATACATAAAAAATAATTATGAATATTTAAACAGTAAAGAAATCAATTTGGATATTTGTGAGGATATGGAAAGTAGCAGTTTATTTGATGCTGTTCTTAATAAATGTGTCGATGAGTTAAAGTCCGCTCTTGAATTCGAGAGACTTTTTTGTGATGAAAAATTATATAATGTAGCGAAAGCATTGTCTGGAAAAGAAAAGATGGTGCTTTTTGCTTTATATAAAGAAGAAAAAAGTATAAAGCAAATAGCAAAAGAAATGAATGTAGAAAGAACAACAATATGGAGAATAAGAAATAAGGCACAAGAAAAGATTACAAAAAAATTACTAGGAGGAAAAAACAATGTTTAATAACTTTAATTTAGATGATGTAGAAATATTGAAAATTTTAGATGATTATAATCCACTAATTACAAGTATGAGTAGACTAAGGAATGGAATTGATGAAGACTTAATGCAAGAAATAAAATATATGATTTATAAAACTTTAACAAAAAATAGAAAAAAATTATAAAAAATGCAACATCGAATAAAAAAAATAGGACTCCTAATATTAGAAGGAGGTAACAATATGGATGAAAAAGAAAATACAAATCAAGTTGCAGAAGTAAAGAATTTAAAAGAAACTAAAAATTTTAGTAAAACAAAAGATGTAATAAGCAAAAATAATTCTAAAACGGAAATAGAACTTATTACTGCTTATGCACAGTTGGCATTCCATACATTAAAAAATAGCAATACAGACATAACAGCCAAGTCAATAAAAGAAGAAGTAACAATGTTTTATGAAAAATTTGGAAATACAGAAGTAAAGAGATTAGCTAATATAATAATGAAAGAGAAAAAGGAGAAAAAATAAAATGCTAAAATATTTGATTTTTTCTATAATCTCTTTCAGTTTAGGAATATTTGCTAGAGAGATCATAGAAATATTAGAAAGAAATAAAAGATATAAAACTGTAAAAAAATTAAGTGAACAAAATTTTAAAAAAGCAATGGAAGATTTAGAAATTAAATAGAGTTTTAATATAAGCTCTATTAGTTTCTTCATATTTAAAATTTGTTAGCAAAAAATCTACTAATTAGGAGTGTGTATGAATAGACAAGAGGCGATAAAAAAATTATATTTTGAATGTAAATATAATCAAAAAGAAATTGCTGAAACATTAGAAATTTCAAATAAATATGTCAGCAAGGTTTTGCTAGAAGATAGTAGATATAAAGAAGAAAAAGAAAAAAGAAAACTATTATCACAAAATAGGCATAGACAAAAAACAATTGACTATATAAAAAATAAAAGAAAATTAAATATGAATACTGAATATGAAAAATTAAAGCAAATGCATATACAGGCAAGTAGAGAATTATCTGGGGGAAAAAATATTAGCAATCGAGCATTTAGAAATTGGAATTCTTCTATTTATAAATATAATGATAAGACAAAATCATATTATTTGAAAAAGGGAATAGTAACTGGTTTTGATGTGCCTAAAAAAATAAACTGGAAAAGTTATTAAAGGAGGAACTTATAATGCTTGTAAAAATATTAGTAAACAACACTAATAATAGTAATGGCTATATAAAAGGTACAATAGAATTAAATCTTTTAAAAGAAGCATTAGAAAAAAATGTTATAACTGAAAATTCATATTATTATTTAAAAGATAAAATTATAAAAGAATATAAAATTTTTTGAAATGATTTGACTTAATATTACAACAGAGTTAACATATCAACTGGAAAATATATCAGTTGGGTTAGGAGATTGATATGCAAGTAAAAGTAATCAAGAAAATTGATGGAAAGTTAGACAGAAGGACAGGAAAAGTAATAACTGATAGATTAAGGGTATGTGCTTATTGTAGAGTAAGTACAGGAGATGAAGAACAAATAAATAGTTATGAATCTCAAAAAAAATATTATGATGAAAAAATTAATTCTAATTCACTATGGGTATTTGCTGGAATTTATGCGGATGAGGCGATTACAGGCACATTAGATTATAAAAGAAATGAATTTATGAGAATGATCACAGACGCAATGGAAGGAAAGTTTGATGTTATAATAACAAAGTCTATTTCAAGATTTGCTCGTAATACACTTGATACATTAAAATATGTAAGAAAATTGAAAGAGAGAAAGATAGCAGTAATATTTGAAAAAGAGAATATAAATACATTAGAAATGTCTGGAGAGTTTTTACTTACAATATTAAGTTCAATTGCTCAACAAGAAAGTGAAAGTATTTCAGGAAATGTTAAGTTAGGATTAAAAATGAAAAAAGAAAGGGGGGAAATTGTAGGATTTAAACATTGCTTGGGATATGATTATGATAAAGATAGCCATGAAATTAAAATACAACAAGATGAGGCAGAAATTGTAAGACAAATTTTTAATAGATATTGTGAGGGAGCAGGTTCTACAATTATAGCAAGAGAACTTACTGAAGCTGGATTTATTCCACCTAAAGGTGGAGAAAAATGGGCAGAGTCAACAATTAGAGGAATTATAAAAAATGAAAAATACAAAGGCGATGTACTACAAGGAAAGACATTTACAATAGACCCAATTACTCATAAAAGAATGGTTAATAAGGGCGAAGAAGATAAATATTATATAGAAAATAATCATGAAGCAATAGTATCAGCTGAAACATATGAAAAAGCACAAAAGATATTAGAAAAAAGATCCGGAGCAGTTGAAACTGGAAGAAGAAAAGGAAATTACAGTAGAAAATATACATTTAGCAGCAGAATTTTTTGTGGTTTTTGTGGTAGTGTATTTGTAAGAAGAAATTTATATAAAAATACAAAACATGAAACAAAAGTATGGCAGTGTATGAACTATGTAAAAAATGGTAAAAAATTTTGTCCTGAAACAAAAGCAATAAGAGAAAAAGTAATTGAAGATTGTTTTATCGAAGCTTATGAGCTGTTGTGCCAAGATAACAAAGAAGTAATAAATAACTTTTTAAATAGAATAGATGGCTTTTTAAGAGAAAATAACACAAAAAGTATATTACAAAAATTAGAAGTAAAAAAGCAGGGGATTGAAAATAAGATAAATTCATTGATAAATTTAATGATTGATGGTACAATAGACAAGGAAACATTTAATAAAAAGAAAATAGAATTAAATAAGAAGATTAAAAAGATTGAAAAAGATCAAGAACTATTCAAATGCCAACTTGACGATGAGAATAGTTTTGATTTTGGTGTTGAAAAAATTAGAAAAGTGTTTGATAAAGAAGCAAAAGATATTAGAGTGTTTGATAAGGATATATTCGAAGCATTAATTTATAAGGTCGTTATAGGCGATTATGACTCAAATGGAAATAAAGATCCATATGTAATAAGATTTATAGTAAAAAGTGGAATCGAAAATGTCAAAGACAAAATTGAAAGCAAGGTTATTGAAAATATATTAAATAAAGAAAATCTTATTTTGGATTTTTATAGTTGGCAAAATTATGTGTCTTTTGAAAAGCAAGCTGATGGAAGTTTAAGGAAAAAATTAGAAACTAAAATTAGAGTTAAGGTAGAACTAAACTCTGACAATACCACTCAATAGTGAATATGCAACTTTAAAAAATCATTGCAACCATCGATATACATGGCATGTGGAGTGCGTATCTGTTCTTGAATTGAAGGAAAGTACTGAAAAATAAACAAATTTGAGATGTTTCTAACATATCAAAAAAACACCTAAAAAAGACTTAAAAAATGATAAATTTGATTAAAATTTATAAAAAATAATTATAACGTGGTTAGTAGGAAACATGTTTCCGCATACCACCTTTAAAGACATCAAAATAAAAAATTGGTGTCTTTTTTTGTATGTATAAAAAAATATTTAACTTGTGCCCAAGTTGGTTACAAGTTAAATGAAATAATTTACAGGAACACAACAAAAAGCAAAGGCAAAAGGAAAATCTGTCAAGATGGATTTGTATATACGATTTTTAAATTTTCCCCTCCTTACAATCCTCCTCTTTATACTAACTGAGAATATAATTACTATCTGAGAAAAGAATATATATTATTTATTATATTTATATTATATATATTTAAATAAATATTAAATAATATAATGCGAAAGCGAGCAAAATCAAATGTAAAAAATAATGATTTTTGTGCAATTTATAGTTTTGAATAAGGTATACAAGTTAGATAAAATTAATAAAAAATTGATAAGAAAGGAAGATGAAAAGTGGAAATTAGTTATAAAAAAGTTGGAGACTATTATATACCTGAAATGGTATTTCCAAATGCAAAACTAGATAAAAATATAGGCAAATATGGAAGACTAGGATTAAAATATTTAAAGCATAATCACATGGATATTTATACTATTTTGCTAATGGATGATAAGTTAAATGAACATTTACTTGAGATAGAAAAAGAGGCAAAAGAACAAGTAAAAATATTAGTTGAGAATATGTGTAAAAAAGAAAATGTAACAGAAAAATTAAAAGAAAATAATCAAATGGAATGGGTAAAATTGATGAATAATTTTAAAATTATCGCAGAAGAAATTGTTGAAAAAGAACTAATTTTTTGTTAAGAAAGGGGGAATGAAAATGAAAGAAGATGACAGGTTTATACCATTTTTTGAAGCATACAAAGATGACTTTTTTGAGAGTATGGAAGATGTAAGAATGTATCTTAAAAATAACGATTTGGAATATCAAAATATAAAGCAAAGATTGCATAATATTTTAAATAATAATATAAATATTCAAAGAATTTTAGATGAAGCAGATATAGAAAATGGACTATCAAAAGAAGAGTGTAAAATGCTTTCAAAAATAATAATTTTGAATTATAAATTACAAGAAATTGAAGAAAAAGAGATATACTTTAAAGGTGGAATGGATGTATATTTTTACTTCAGAAAGTTAGGAATTTTGAAATAAAATTGATTAAAAATGCTTGAGTTTTAGAGATAAAATTTGAGCATTTTGTTTATTTTTTTATAAAAATGAAATATGACATTATGTAAATATTATAATTTTTATGTCCTAACAAGCAAGACATTTGTATATACACAAATGTAAATCATGGGATAAAATCCCAATCCCTTTTCAAAAAAGAAAAATTGAAAAAAGAAAAATTTTTATAAGCAAGAATTGGTTGAGAAAAATTGTATTTTGTGCTATTATGTTTTGTAATATAAGTTATTCAAAAAAATTGAATAACTTAAAAATAAAATAGTAAGTTATAGGGAGCAATAATAATGAGAAAATGTTTAAGATGTGAAAATGAAATGGTAGAAAATTTAGAGGTCATGGTTTCTAATGGTGGTTATGGAATTGATGTAAGGGAAAAAGGAATGTTCAAAAATGCCATTGGAAAAATCAAATGTGCTGTATGTCCTGAATGTGGATATACCGAAAATTACATAGAGAATACAGATAAGATAAAAAAGTTAGTTGAAAAAGATAGATAGTAATTTTTAAAGGAGAAGTAAGAATGAGTTTAGAAGAATTAAAAAAAGATTGTAGTAAAAAGCAAAAGAAAGGCATTCACTTTATTATTGCGTCAATAATAATATGGTCTATGTTTTTAATAGTACAAATAACCAATTTACCTATATTAACAAAAAATCTATTAACATTTTGTTGTACTGCACCATTATTACCAATATCATTTTTAATATCTAAAATATTAAAGATACAATTTCAAGATAAAAGTAATCCATTAAATAAGTTAGGAATATTATTCTCTGTAAATCAAATGATATATCTTTTAATAGCAATGTGGATTTATCATACAATGCCAGATAAAATGCTAATGGTTATTGCTATGATATTTGGAGCACATTTATTACCATATAGTTGGTTATATAATTCAAAAACATATATGGTATTGTCAATAATTATTCCAATATTATCTCTAATAGTTGGTTTAAACTTTGCAAATTATATTCTTGCAACAATGATGATAGTAATAGAAATAATATTTAGTATACTGTTAGCATTTGAAAATAAGAAAATAAAAAATGATTAGAGCGATAAACTTGCAATTTATTGAACTATCGCAATTTTTTGATATTAAGAATCAAATAAATTATATAAATAATAAATCAAAGAAATAGGAGAGTAATCTTCTATTTTTTTGACTAAAAAATTAAAAAAAAACTAGATGGATTTTGTTGTTAATAAATGAAAAATGTGATATAGTGTAAACAGAATTTTGGAGGAAAAAATGGAAGTTATAAAACCTTTTGTAAAATGGGCAGGAGGAAAAGGAAGTTTAATATCGCAATTAACAAACTTTTACCCATTCGAATTAGAAAATGGAACAATAAAAAAATATGTCGAACCATTTGTTGGTGGTGGAGCAGTTTTAATAGATATATTACAAAAATATGATGTTGAAGAAGCCTATGCTTTTGATATAAATAAGGATTTAATTAATTGTTATAATGTTATAAAACAAGATGTAGAAACATTAATTGAAAAACTAAATGAGAAAGAAAAAGAATTCTTAAATATAGAATTGGAAAATAGACAAGAATATTTTTATAAAATTAGAAGTGAATACAATTCATATAAAATAGAAGATAATTTAGATGTAAAAAGAGCTTCAGAATTTATATTTTTAAATAGAACATGTTTTAATGGATTATATAGAGTAAACAAAAATGGAGAGTTTAACGTACCATGTGGAAAGTACAAAAATCCAACAATCTGTGATGCGAAAAATTTAAGGAATTTATCAGAATTATTGCAAAATGTAGTGTTTGAATATGGAGATTATAAAAAATGCATTAAATATATAGATACAAATACTTTTGTATATTTTGACCCACCATATAGACCATTATCAATAACATCTGGATTTACATCTTATACAAAACTATTTCAGATGGTTTAAAGAAAGTAAAAGAATTATTAGCTTCTAAAGATATAATGGAAGGTTTTGACCAAGAAATTTTTAATGCTATTGTAGATTATGTTATAGTTGGTGGATATGATGAGAATGGAGTAATAGATCCTTATTTAATTAGGTTTATATTAAAGCGAGAATTTGATTTAAGCGTTCCAAAAGATGTACCTGATGAAAGTTGTTATACAAAATAATAAAATTGATTTAAATAGCAATAATGTCCTTGTTGATTTTATAAATACAAGAAAATATTTTTCTTATGAAAGAGATGAAAATGGAAACTTAATAAAGTACTTCGAAATGGCTTGAGAATTCGAGTAGAATGTGATATAAAATAAAAAATAGTAAAAGGAGATGAAGTAGAAGTGCTAAATATAGAATATAAGGAAAATTTGGATGAAGAATTTTACAAAATAATAGATGATGAATTTAATAAATTTGCAGAAAAAAATAAGGTTGTTTGCAATTATACACCTTTTTCATTTATTGCTAAAGATGATGAAAAATTTGTTGGAATAATAACAGGAAATTCATATTATAAGGAAGTTCATATTAGTGACATGATTATAATAGATGAATATCGTAATAAGCATATTGGAAGTAAACTTGTGCAAACTGTCGAAGAGTATTTTAAAGAAAAAGGTTTTGAAAATATAAATCTAACAACTTATGGATTTCAGGCACCAGAGTTTTATAAAAAATGTGGATTTGAGGTTGAATTTATTAGAAAGAATAAAGAAAATCCTAAATTAGATAAATATTACTTGGTTAAGTATTTTGGAGGCAAAAATGAAAGAAATTAATAGATTTTTAGATGACTTGAATTTTGACGAAGTAAAAATCAATAGAAAAATTAACAAAGTGAATAATGAATTAAAACAATATATTGAAGGAAAGATTCTACCGGAATATGAGCTAAACGATGGAGGACATAATTCAGAACATGTTAAATATGTTCTAAAACGAGCTTTTGAACTTGCTGATGGATATGAAATAAATTATGATATCTTATACACTTGCGTATGTTTTCATGATGTTGCATGTCATATTGATAGAGATAGACATGAAGTTTTATCGGCAGAAAGAGCTTATGAGGATGAATATCTAAATGGATTTTTTAGCATCATGGAAATGAAAACAATAAGAGAAACAATTGAAGATCATAGAGCTTCATTAGAATATATACCTAGAAATATATATGGAAAAATATTATCTTCTGCAGATAGAAAAGTCGAGGTGAAACAATATCTGATTGCTTCAATTTCGTATGGAAAAAAGAAAAATCCAGAAATTGATAAAAATGAATCTATTGAAAGATCATATAAATTTGCTATAAAAAAATTTGGAAAAAATGGATATGCGATTAATAAAAGCTATGTTGAAGATTTAAAATATAAAAAGTTTTTAGAGGATATGCAGTATTTAATAGACAATAAAGAATTATTTATTGAATTAGCTACTTTTATTTATGATAAGTTATATAACTAGATGTCTTTTATCAGCACACAAGTCTAACCAAGGTGTTTTTTACAAGCAGACACGGCATGTGGAGTGTGTAGCAGTATTAAAGTGCGTAACAAAAAAATAATTGGAGAGTGAAAGATGTTTGATTTAATAGAAGTTAAAGAGAAAGATAAGAATGTAATATATAATTTAATGCAGTTATATACATATGAATTAAGTTTCTTTGAAGATGAGACTACAACATTTAAAATGTTGGATTCTGGATTGTATGTAATGAGCAAATATGTTGAAAGATATTGGCAGGAAGAAAATAGGCATCCATATATATTAAAATGTAACAATGAATTAGCAGGATTTGTTTTACAGAGATTTAATGAGGAAAATATGAATGAAGTAGCCGAATTTTTTGTTCTTAACAAGTATAGAAGAATAGGGGCAGGAACATTTATGGCAAATAAAATGTTTGAGGTGTATAAAGGAAAATGGGAAGTTTGTACATTATTAAAAAATGAAAGAGCTCAAAAATTTTGGAGAAACACTATAAAAAATTTTACAAATAATAATTTTGAGGAAAAATATATTAGAAATAATTCAAGATTAGCATTTTACTTTGAAAGTTAAAAATTATTTATAAGAAAAACTGGGGGATGACTTGGAATTTTATCAAAGAGCCATTAGAATGGAGGAAAAATATGAAATTATACTTAAAAAAGCCTTCTGCTGAAGAAGAACAAGAGTGGAAAAACTATATAAAAGAGTTTAGAAAAATAGATATTAATGCTACACCATTAGGATATTATGAAAATATTGATTATAAGGATTGGTTAATAAAAATAGAAAATGAAAATAAAGGAATAAATATGGAAGAAGGTAGAGTTCCTTCAACAGTTTTTTTCTTAATGAATGATGGAAACAAAATTCTAGGACATATATCAATTAGACATAACATAGATAATGCTTTTTTAAAATTATATGGTGGACACATTGGCTATGGAATAAGGCCAAGTGAAAGAAATAAAGGGTATGGAACGATAATGCTTCATCTAGCATTAATAAAATGCAAAGAATTAGGTTTGGAAGATGTAATGATTACTTGTAAAGATAATAATGTTGGTTCTTATAAAATCATAGAAAATAATTATGGAATACAAAAAGATTTAATTTATATCAAAGAAGAAAATTCTTACTTTAGAAGATATTGGATTAATATTGACCAATCTGTATTAAGTTTTAAGATGTTATAAAAAATGTGGATTTAAAGAATCTGGAAGAAGAATTAGCAAAATGAGTTGCCCTATTTTGCGAAGTATATTATAATATAAAAAGGTGTAATTGATTATATGTGCATTAAAATGGATATATAGAAAGATAGGTGTAAAATGAAAAGTAGGAAGATTATTTATGTTGTATCATCTGTTATATTGATAATTGTTATCTTTGCAATTATTATTGCTATAAAAAATAAGAAACCTGAATTAAATGACCATACTATTTGTGAGCCTAAATCAATAATAGAACAGATATTAGCAACAAACCCTGATAAAAAATATTTAAAACTAAAAGGTGGAGAAATATTAAATGAAAATACAAATTTTAGCGAATATGCTTTCATAAGTAATAATTCAATATATATTTTCAATCCTCAAAAACTAGACAGCGGAGAATTTGAATATAAAAAAGTTTATGACATAGATAAAAATATTAAAGTTATGAACATTAGGCCAAGCTCTGGGGCAGATATAAAATTTATTGATTACAATGATACATTATATACATTACATGATGAAAATTTGGATAATAAAGTTAGAGATAGTTATGATATGTTTCTAAATGCAGATTATAAACTTAATAATTATCTTAAATGGGAATATTCTACTGAATTTCTTGGCAAAAAGACTGATTATGATTTTATGTCTAACTATGTTTATGTAAAGGATAATATTTTGTATAGATTATTGTATAATAATGATAGATATCCAGCAGTTGATAAAGTTAGTGGAAATTATGAGGGCGAGAAAGTAATTAGAATATATAATGAAAGAATACTTAAAACTGATAAAGGCTTTTACGAGATAATGAGTTATTTTGATACTAATTTAAATAAAACTGTTACAACTACAGTCAGAATTAATTTATTAACTAAATTTTATGATGAAATATTAACATTTACATATAAATATGTAGTGTTAAAAGATTATACGCTTATACCTATAAATGATGTTATGGAAAGCAGAGTGAGAGATTACCCATATGATTATTTTATAAGTGGATTTAATTATATGAATGAAGTGAGATATGAGGAATAACCCCAAAATAATATATATAAACAATGGAGGAAAAAGGACATGAAAATATCTACAAAAGGAAGATATGCCTTAAGAGTAATGATAGACTTAGCAATGAATAGTAATGGGAAATATATATCATTAAAAGATATAGCAGAAAGACAAGAAATTTCAAATAAATATTTAGAACAAATAATATCATTATTAAATAAAGCAGGTTATCTAGAAACTGCAAGAGGCAATACAGGAGGATATAAATTAACTAAACAACCAAAAGAATATAAAGTAGGAGATATATTAAGAGCAACTGAAGGAGATTTAACACCAATATATTGTTTAACAGAAGACGGAAAATGTAATAGACAGAAGAATTGTAAAACATATTCTTTTTGGAAAGGGCTAGACAATGTGATAAACGAATATATTGATAGTAAAACATTGGAAGATCTGATTAAGTAGGAGTCAAAAACATGACTTCTATTATTTTATTATTAATTCCTATTGACATAGTAGGAAAAGAGCTGTATAATTCCTATTATAACGGTATGAAAGGAAGAAGAATATGAAAAATATATATTTTGATAATGCAGCAACGACAAAGTTAGATGATGAGGTACTAAAAGAAATGTTACCATATTTAAAAGATAACTATGGAAATCCTTCATCAATATATAAATTAGGGAGAGAAGCAAGAAAAGCAATTGAAGATTCAAGAGAAAAAATAGCTAAAGTTTTAAATTGTAAAGCTAACGAGATTTATTTTACAGCAGGAGGAAGTGAAAGTGACAATACAGCAATAAAGGGAATAGCAAAAGCAAATAAGAAAAGGGGAAATCATATAATAACTTCAAAAATAGAACATCCAGCAGTTTTAGAAACTTGTAAACAATTAGAAAAAGAAGGATTTGAAATAACATATATTTCAGTAGATGAAAAAGGAATAGTTGATTTGGAAGAATTAAAGAAATCTATAAAACCTACTACTATTTTGATAACAATAATGTTTGCGAATAACGAAATTGGCACAATTCAGCCAATAGAAGAAATAGGAAAAATTGCAAAGGGAAATAATATATATTTTCATACTGACAGTGTACAAGCTTTTGGAAGTATAAAAATAGATGTGCAAAAACTAAACATTGACAGTTTATCATTATCAGGACATAAATTTTATGGACCAAAGGGAGTTGGGGCTTTATATGTAAAGACAGGTGTACCTTTTGAAAAATTTATTTCTGGTGGACATCAAGAAAGAAACAAAAGAGCGGGTACAGAAAATGTTGCAGGAATTGTTGGAATAGGGAAAGCTATTGAACTTGCTTATGAAAATTTAGATGAGTACAATAAAAAAATAAAAGAATTAAGAGACTATTATGTGAAACAAGTAGAAGAAAAAATACCATATATAAAAATAAATGGAGATATGGAAAAAAGATTACCTGGTAATAGTAATATTTCTTTTAGATTTATAGAAGGAGAAGGACTTCTCTTGAATTTAGATTTAAAGGGAATATGTGCATCAAGTGGAAGCGCTTGTACATCAGGTTCACTTGATCCATCACATGTATTGCTTGCAATAGGTTTGCCACATGAAATAGCACACGGTTCTCTAAGAGTATCAATAGGTAAATATAATACTAAAGAGGAAATAGATTATTTGATAGAAAACTTGATGGAAATTGTCACTAGATTAAGAGAAATGTCACCATTATGGGAAAGATTTATGTTAGTATAAAGAAATCTATGAAAAATGTAGGAGTGATATTAAGCGCCCACACTTCGAAGAAATTACTAAAAAATTTATAGAGGAGGATAAATGATGGAATATTCAGAGAAAGTTATAGAGCATTATACAAACCCAAGAAATGTTGGAAAAATAGAAAATGCTTCAGGAATTGGAGAAGTTGGAAATCCAGTATGTGGAGATATAATGAAGATGTTTATAAAAGTAGAAAATAATATTATAACAGATGTAAAATTTAAAACCTTTGGATGTGGAGCTGCAATAGCAACAAGCAGTATTTCAACAGAAATGATAAAAGGAAAAAGGATAGAAGAGGCTTTAGCTTTAAAAAATGGAGACGTTGTAAAAGCATTAGATGGACTACCACCTGTAAAACTACACTGCTCAGTGTTAGCTGAAGAAGCAATACATGAAGCTATTGCAGATTACTATAGAAAAGAAGGCAAATTATCAGAAGAAGAAATTAAGATAAAATGTAATTTAAAAGAACATCATTGTGAAAGCTGTGGTATTTAGTATGATTAGAGCAGATAATTAATTATCTGCTCTAAAAAAATGAAGAATAGAGATACACACTTATAAAAAATGCATTATTCGTTTATTTTTGAGTATAAACCAAATGAAATAATACCGCTTAAGCCGACTAAAGTATAAATGACTCTACTAAAAGCACTCATACTCCCAAAAAGTGCAGCAACTAAATCGAAACTGAAAAGACCTATTAAAAGCCAATTTAATGCACCAATTATTACAAGTGTAAGTACAATGCAATATAAAGTTTTCATAACATACCTCCATAATAATATTATTAGAATTTATTATAATAATTATTCAATCGAATTAAAAAATAATAACTTATTATTGCCATTTTTATTTTAGTATAGTACAATACTAATGTCGGACGAGGAAATAACAGATTTAATTGAATATAATAATAGAAAGACAAAATGGAATACATACAATAGTAGCAGCAGAATTGGGTTTTGAAACAAGAGAATATGAATTAATAAAAATTGATTAGGAACACAGAAGGTTTAATATTTTCAAAAAAGGAGACTTGAAGAATGAATAAATACATGAAAATAGCTGATGAATTAGCACAGCAAAATATTTTAACAAATGATGGTGGACCATTTGGAGCTGTTATTATAAAGAATAATGAAATAGTTGGTAAAGGTAATAATCAAGTAGTATTAAAAAATGATCCAACAGCACATGCAGAAATAGTAGCAATTAGAGATGCTTGCAAAAACTTGGGTACATTTGATTTAACAGGATGTGAAATTTATACTAGTTGTTATCCATGTCCAATGTGTTTGTCTGCTATTATATGGTCAAACATAAAAATGGTGTATTATGGCAACACAAAGGAAGATGCAGAAAAAATAGGATTTAGAGATAATTTAATTTATGAATATTTGGAGGGGCAAAGCAAAACCACTAATAAAGAAGACATATTAAAAATTATAGCAATGGATAGGGAAGAAACAATAAAAACATTTGAAAGTTATCAAAATAAAAGTGAAAACAAAACTATGTATTAAAAGCAGGAGGCGTGTTTTGAAAGAATTAGTTTTAATTGACGGAAATAGTATTATGAATAGAGCATTTTACGGAATCATGGGTTCGAAAATGCTTACAACTCCAGATGGAAGATATACCAATGCTGTATATGGATTTTTATCAATAATGTTTAAAATAATAGATGATTTAAAACCAGAATATATGGTAGTGACTTTTGACCTAAAAGCACCAACTGCAAGACATAAGCTTTATGCAGGCTATAAAGCCACAAGAAAGGGAATGCCAAATGAACTTGCAGAACAGATGCCAATAATAAAAAATATTCTTAAAGCAATGAACATAACAATAATAGAAAAAGAAGGATACGAAGCAGATGATGTTTTGGGCACGCTAGCAAATTATGGAGAAGAGCAAGGAATTCATGTGACAATATTATCAGGAGACAGAGATACGTTCCAATTAACTACCAATAATATAACTATAAGAATTCCGCATACAAAAGCAGGAAAGACAGAGACAGAAGATTTTAAAGAACAAAATATTATAGAAAAATATGGTGTAATGCCAAAACAACTAATAGAAGTCAAAGGGCTAATGGGAGATAGTTCGGACAATATTCCAGGAGTCCCAGGAATAGGGGAAAAGACGGCACTAGAACTTATAAAAAAATATGGTTCAATAGAAAACCTATATAAGCAGATAGAAGAAGGCAAGGACGAATTAAAAGGAAAGACTAGAGAAAAAATTGAACAAAATAAGGAGTTGGCATATTTATCTAAAGAATTGGGAACCATTAATACACAAGTTCCAATAGAAAAAAACTTAGAAGATTATAAAATTACAGAATGGAATAAAAATGAAGTTTTAGAAATCTTTAAGGAACTAAAGTTTAATAGGTTTATAGAAAGATTTGGCTTGAAAGCGGAAAAAAATGAGTCTCAGATAGAAAAATTATTTGAAATACAAGAAGTAAACTATAATTTAATAGAAGAGTATGCACAAACTGAGAAAAAAATAATATATACTTTAGGTAAAGAGCAAAGTAATAATGATAATGACATAATTAAGAAAAAAATCATAAGCATAAGCATATATAATATCGAAAAAAATGTAATATACTATGCTAAAACAAATGAGGAACAGATAAAAAAGATATTTGAAAGTGAAAACATTGAAAAATATGGGCATAATTTAATAGAAGATTATGTAATATTAAGACAAAATGGTATAATGTTTAAAAATATGGTATTCGACGTAGAAATTGCCGCATATTTAGTAAATCCCACAAATTCAAAATACAATATTTCTATATTGGCAAATCAGTATCTTAATATAGATATGAATGACTATTTGGAAAAAATGGGCATAGATAAAAATCAAAATAAACAAATTACGCTTTTTGAAACACAAGAACTTAATGATACAACTAAATATGAAAATGGTATAGAGACCTACTTATTGAATAAACTGATAGAAAAAATAACAGAAAAACTAAAAGAAATAAATTGCTGGGAATTATTTAATAATATAGAAATGCCATTAATTAAAGTATTGGGAGAAATGCAATATAATGGAATTCATTTAGATGAAAATGAATTAACTATGTTTGGAAATGAACTAAAAGCGAAAATAGGAGAGTTAAAAAAAGAAATATATGAAATGTGTGGACAAGAGTTTAATGTGAACTCAACACAGCAATTGGGAAAGGTTTTATTTGAAGATTTAAAGCTTCCTGTATATAAAAAGACAAAAAGCGGTTACTCAACAGATGTTGATGTTTTAGAAAAATTAAAAAAAGAGCATCCTGTTATAGAGAAAATATTAGAGTATAGAACATTAATGAAATTAAATTCAACCTATGTTGAAGGATTACTTCCATATGTAAATACTAAGACAAAAAGGATACATTCATATTTTCATCAAACAATAACAGCAACCGGAAGAATAAGCAGTACAGAACCAAATCTACAAAATATTCCGACAAGAATAGAATTAGGAAAACAGCTTAGAAAAGCATTTAAACCAGAAAAAGGATATATATATATAGATGCAGACTATTCACAAATAGAATTAAGAGTGTTAGCACACATATCTCAAGATGAAAACATGATAAATGCATTTGAAAATGATGAAGATATACACAGACAAGTAGCTTCAAAGGTATTTGATGTACCAATGGAAGAAGTTACAAAAGAACAAAGAAGTGCTGCAAAAGCTGTAAACTTTGGAATTGTTTATGGAATAAGTGACTTTGGATTGGCAGAGCAGTTAGGGATAGGAAGAAAAAAAGCAAAACAATATATAGAGCAATACAAAGAAAAGTATATGGGAATTAAGAATTTTATGGATAACATTGTAGAAGAGGCAAAGGAAAGAGGATATGTAGAAACACTATTCCATAGAAGAAGAGAAATTCCAGAATTATCATCAAACAATTATATGGTAAGGCAATTTGGCGCTAGAGTGGCAATGAATACACCAATACAAGGAACTGCGGCAGATATTATGAAGATTGCAATGATAAAATTATTTGACAGAATAGAAAAAGAAAAATTAAGTGCAAAATTAATATTACAAGTACATGATGAATTGATTGTAGAATGTAAAAAAGAGGAAAGTGAACAAGTAAAGCAAGTCTTAAAAGAAAGTATGGAGAATGCTACAAAACTAAGCATACCATTAAAAGTAGAAATATCAGAAGCAAACAATTGGTATGAGGCAAAATAAGCAAAAGAAGCTTTAAATAATACGAAAGGTGAAAATAGTGAAAAAATTTTTGATTTGCACATTAACAATTATAATTTTAGTAGTGGTGCTAAAAGTCGCTAATGTAAAAAGAATTATTTTGAGAAAAATGTACGTAAAAGATTATTCGGAATATGTTTATGAATATGCAACAGAATACAATGTAGATCCATTACTAGTATTTGCAGTTATTAAGGCAGAAAGCAATTTTAAAAAAGATGCAACATCAACAAGTAATGCAATTGGACTAATGCAATTAATGGAGAATACAGCTATAGAAACGGGAGAAAAAGTAAATGAAAAAATAAACTCAAAAGAAGAATTATATAACCCGAAGATTAATGTGAAAATTGGTATAAAATACTTATCAGAACTGCTAGAAAGATATGATGGAAACCTTGAAATAGCGCTAGCAGCATATAATGCGGGAATAGGAAATGTAACAGAGTGGATACAAAAAGGAATAATAAAAAAAGATGGCTCTGATATAGAAAATATACCATTTAAAGAAACAAATAACTATGTAAGAAAAATATTAAGAGATTATGAGATTTATAGGGAAATTTATGAAGTGTAGAGGAGAAAATAAATTGACAAAAAATATGCAATGATATAAAATGTAAAAGATAATAAAAGAGTGAGGCGATAGAAAATGTGGGGAAATATTACTATAGCTTTTTTGCTAGCATTTATTACAAGCTTTGTTATAACACCCTATACTATGAGACTTGCGCATAAGGTTGGAGCAATAGATTTTCCAGGGGAACGTAAAATACACAATAAACCAATTCCAAGATTAGGTGGTTTAGCAATAATATCCGGTTTCCTATTTTCGGTTCTATATTTATTGTTTATATTAAACATAGAAAAAACAATAAGTTTAGTAGGAACAGAAAACTATGGAATAAAACTGATGGGATTTTTTCTAGGAATTATAATATTGGGAATAACATGTTTCATAGATGATTCGAAAAATATACCGGCGTGGGTTAAATTACTTGCACAAATATTATCAGCAGTAATTGTAACTGTGTGTGGTGTAAAGATAGACATGATAGCAGTACCATTTATGGAAAAAAACATAATTTTAAACAACGTTTTTTCATATATACTTACAATAGGATGGATAATAGGTATAACTAATGCAATAAACTTAATAGATGGATTAGATGGTTTATCTTCAGGTATTTCGCTTATATCTTGTATATCATTATTAATAATATTTGCAACAAATGGTTCATCAATATTATCTATTATATTAATAACAGCTCTTGCAGGTGGAATAGTTGGATTTTTGCCATTTAATTTTAATCCAGCTAAAACATTTGTAGGAGATGTAGGCTCTAATTTTTTAGGATTCAGCTTAGCAGTAATATCAATTTTAGGAGTGGCAAAAACATATACTGTTTTAGTATTAATAGCGCCACTAATAGTACTAGGATTACCTATATTTGATACAATATTTGCTATTTTTAGAAGAATAATCAAAGGTAAGTCATTAAAAGCTGTATTTAAGCCAGATAAGGGACATTTACATCATAGATTAATGGCAAAAGGGTATACACAAAAACAGGCAGTTTTGATATTATATGGACTAAGTGCAACGCTAGGCATGTTTGCAATAATATTATTAGACAGTGGGTTATGGAAGGCGTTATCATTTGCATTATTAGTAGTGGCAATTATCGCAGTAGGGTATAAAGATATATTCAAAAAAACAAAAACATCATAAGAAATTACACAAAAACAACTTATTTTGTAAGGTTGACAAAGAAAAAGTTTTAATATAGAATAACAAATACAAGAAATAATAGGAGTTGGGGGAAAACAAGATGAAACCTAAAGTATTATTAATAATACCAGCCTACAACGAAGCGGGAAACATAGAAAAAGTTGTAAAAGATTTAGAAAAAAATGCTAAAAATGTTGATTATGTTATTATAAACGATGCATCAAAAGACAATACTTTAGAAATATGTAGAAAAAACAATTATAATTGCATAAACGGATTAGTAAACCTAGGCCTTTGGGGGGCAGTTCAAACAGGACTTAAATATGCAATGGATAAAAATTATGATATTGCTATCCAATTCGATGGAGACGGACAACATAGTGCTAAATATATAGAATGTTTAGTTGACGAAATTGAAAATGGAATAGATATAGCTATTGGCTCAAGATTTGTAACTGCAAAAAAACCATGGTCATTGAGAATGCTGGGAAGTAGAGTAATATCAGCTTGTATATTTCTAACTACAGGGAAAAGGATTACGGATCCAACAAGTGGAATGAGAGCATATAATAAAAATATTATAAAGGAATATGCACTAGACATGAACAATCCCCCAGAACCGGATACGTTAGTGTATATGTTAAAAAAGAAGAAAAAAATAAAAGAAATTCAAGTAGAAATGAGTGAAAGAGAACAAGGAACATCTTCATTTAATGTAGGTCATACTATTAAATACATGTGCAGAATGATTATATCTATCTTTTTTATACAACCATTTAGGAAAAGAAAATAAAATATTGATAAGAAGAGGAGTTGACTATGGATTTACAATTAAATTTATTTTTTATAATTATTTCAATATTAACAATCATTTATATTATACGAAAAATAAGAAAACATAAATTAAATATTGATGATTCTATTGTATGGATAATTTGGTCAATCATATTATTGATACTTAGTATATTTCCGAAAATTTCAATTTTTTTTGCAAAGCAAATGGGATTTCAATCAACGAGTAATTTCATTTTATGCTTATTTGTGTTTGTTTCTTATATCATGTTATTTTTTCAAAATATTAAAATATCAGAGTTAAAAGAAAAAAACAAAGAGATAATTCAAAAAACAAGTATATATGTATATAATCAAAAAAATAAAGAAAAAGAATAGTTTATAATAGGTGAAAACAAATGAGAGCAAAAAAGACTTTTAAAAATTTAATATTTAATTTATTGCAACAAGTGGTAGCAATAATTACTAATTTTATTGTACCACCGTTAATTATAGGAAAATTTGGTTCAGCTGTTAATGGACTTGTTTCTACAATAAAGCAAATAATGCAACATGCACAGCTAACAGGAGCTGGAATATCTAATGTTAGTACTTATGCATTATATAAGCCACTTGCTGAAAATGACCATAAAAAAATAAGTGGCATTTATAATGCAACTAATAAAATGTTTATAAAAGCAGGAAATTATTTTTCTCTTATACTATTAGTTGTAGCCATAGTATGTCCTTTTTTTGTGCAAGAGGAACTCTCATATTTAACAGTGGCATTGCTAGTGTTAATAATAGGCATTAATGGATTATCAGAATTGTATATTATAGGAAAATATCAAGCTTTATTAGATGCTGACCAAAAGAACTTTATGATAGCGATTGCACAAATGGTTGGAAATATTTGTAACATTATTATGACAGTTGTATTAATAAAATTAAATCAGCCAATAGTAGTGGTTCAACTTGGGGCGGCTATTGTATATGTTATGAGGGTAACTATTTTAACATTATATATAAAGAAAAATTATTCATATATAAACAAAAAAGAAAAACCATTAATGGAATCATTAAGTCAGAAAAATGATGCCGTTATTCATTCTGTCACTGCACTAATCATTAACAGTAGTTCAACAATAATAATATTTCTATTTTGTGGACCAGCCGTTGCTAGTATATACAGCGTTTATGCACTGGTTTTCTCTGGTTTAAATACAATTTGTTCAATTGTTTCTAATGCTATATATGCAAGTTTTGGAGAGGTAATTGCAAAAAAAGATACGAATACTTTATTGAATGCTTACAATATATATGAGTGGATATATTTGGTATCAATAGGAATTATTTTTTCTGTAACATATTTATTGATTATTCCATTTATAGAGGTATATACGAGAAATGTTGCGGACATAAATTACATATTACCAGGACTAGGCATTTTGTTTGTGATAATTGGAATAATTAATAATATTAAAATACCAGCAAGAGGACTAGTAAATGCAAGTGGACATTTTAAACAAACAAGAAATAGGTCTTTAATTGAAATGATTTTAAATATTGTAGGACAAGTAATATGTGTACCAATATTTGGAATATATGGAGCATTAATAGGTGCACTGCCATCATATATATACAGAACTATTGACTTTGTAATATATACCAATAAAAATATACTACATATAAATAATAAAAGAAGTACTTTAAGAATTTTTATTAATATTTTAGTAGGGATTATGGCAATATTAATTGCTAAGATAATTCCAATTTATAACAAAGGTTATGTGGAATTAGTATTATCAGCAACATATATAACTGTTTTTGTAGGTGCAATGTATTTGATTGTTAACTATATATTGGAGAAGGATACGTTCAAAGAAACTGTGAAGGTATTAAAAAATGTATTAATAAAACAAAAACAACAAATGGAGGAGTAAAAGTTGACAGTATTAAAAATATTATTACTAATTATTTTTATGTTTTTTAGTTCAAAAGCATTAGGCATATATATTTGTGAAAAGATAAGTAAAGATAAAGAAGAAAAAACAGCAATAGGGTTTTTAGCAAATTTAGCATTGTTTTTTATATGCGAATTTCCTGTTATGTTTTTTAAGTTGTCATCAAAACTTTTAAATGTTTTCGGACTTGCATATTTGACAATAATTGGAATAATAATGTTTAAATATATAAAAAATAAAAAAATCATTAAGATAACAAAAAAAGAAATTGTAGCACTGATTATAGCATGTGTGTTTATATTTTTGTATATGATATGCATTCACTTTGGATACATGGAAACATATGATTCCTATTTTTACAGTGTATTTACTAATAGTGCACAAAATGCAGAACACATATCAACTATAGACCCATATACAGGCCAAAGTAATTTGCAAAATTATTATAAATATATGTCATATTACTACCAAGCATCATTTTTGGCTAACATAGTCGGACTACAAGAGGGATATTTAGTTTTAATATGGGTAATGACATTTATGAATTACTTTTTTATAAGTATGACAGCAATAACATTGGTGAGAATAGCTCGAAATAAAAATTTAAACAATATACTTACAGCATTTTTTTTAACATTTGTTCTTAGCATTTTCAGGGCGCCATTTAATGCACTTCATTTAGTAACAATAGTATTAAGTATTTATTGTTTTACTTATATGTTTGATTTATTCAAAGAAGAAAAAACATCATTACATTTACTATTAATTTGTATAATTGCTGGAATTTCTATAACATCTACGATGATGTTTATTATGTTATTTTTTATTTGTTCCTTCTATATAGTTGTATGTATATTAAAAAGAAAGGACTTATTGAATTCAGTATTATATGTAGGTACACCGGTATTGATAATTTTGTTTTTATATATTTATGAATCGTTAGATAATATATATGTTATTGCAATTATGCTATTTGTGTTAACAATTTTATATTTGTTATTTCAAAACAAAAAAATAATAGATATAATTGCTAAACTTGGATATCCAATGATGATAATTATACCAATAATACTTATTTTACTAGGAACTCCTTTATATGATAATATATTGGCAAAATTATTAATAAAGAAGGATAATATTGATTCAAGCATGCAAATAATTCCAGAGAATGCAGAGAATCCGGATGAACATTTAGAAGATGGGGAAAAATTAATATTAAATTATACAGTGGATAAAGAAATTCATAGTTCATCAATGAAATATATTTATGAAAATAAATCTAATGTATTAAGTACAATTCTGATTTTAATTACACATTCAAGCATCTTGTATGGTGGTATGATATTCTTATTAGTATATGGAATAAAAAATTTAAGAAAAAAACCAGAGTTTTTATTACTAGTGGTATATATAATTATTTTGTATAATCCTTTAGTAAAAAAGGGTCTTTCAGCATTAACATTAGGGCTTGAAAGTAGGATATATTTATTCTTTAATACTATTTTTGGAATATTAGGAATATATTATTTGCTTGAATTTATAGAAACTAGAGTAAAAAATATAAAAACACAATATAACATTAAGAAAGTATTGCAATATGGAAGTTATGTATACATAACATTAACAGCATTTTCAATATTAGTCTATATATTACAATTTGATATAATTGATTGTAAAAAATATAGCATACTTGCTAAAGTGCCAAATACTTTAGTAGAAGCGACTGAATATTTTAATAAATATATACAGGAAAATAATTTATCTAACGAATATGTTAGGGTCTATTATACGGCTAATACTTTTAATATGTCTATGATTGACAAAAATGTCAATAAGAAAATTAAAATTATAAATAGTAAAGAATATATGGGATATTTGGGAGATGAAAATAAAACTTTTACAAGTAAATTAGCTATAAGTGCTTACTTTGATTCAGAGGGTAAAAGCTATTTATATAATGAATCTGGAAAAGAGGTACCAATAGAAGAAAAGAAAATTGAGGAATATATTAAATACTATGATATTCAATATATAACTTGCAAGGCATCTAAAGAAGAAAAGTTTAAAAACTATATAAATAATAACTTTGAGGTTATTTATTCAAATGACGATGTTCAAATCCTAAAATTGAAATAAGGGGGGAAAAGAAAAAATGGATGAAGTGACAATTATTATAAAAACACTAGACAGATGTGATTGCTTAATTAATTTATTGGACTCTATTTTTAAAAAATATCCTAAAATTAGAGTTTTAGTTGGAGATGATAGCGAAATATCATCCAAAGAAAAAATACTATCAAAATTTAACCAATACAATTTGCAATATTACAATTTAGAAAAAGATTGTGGACTATCTGCTGGAAGAAATTTTTTATTAAATAAAATACAAACGAAATATTTTGTATTAGCAGACGACGATTTCGTTTTTGATCAAAAAACAAACTTAGAAAGAGCAGTGCAAATACTTGAAGAGAAAAAATTAGATATTATAGGGGGATATATACGCAACTATAAAATTGTAAAAAGTAATTGGGACAAGCTTTTTGTTCTTATTCAAAAAATACTAAAATATGAATTGCCAACAAATTATATAGGAACCTTAAAGATGGAAGGGAATACATTTTATGCAGATTACACAGTGCATTCATTTCCGGAATTTGCAGAAACAGATTTAGTATTAAATTTTTTCTTGGCTAAGACAGAAAGAATAAAAGAAATTCACGGTTGGGATCCAAAATTGAAATTGCAAGAACACACGGAGTTTTTTTATAGAGCCAAATTGAATAATTTGAAGGTAGGGTTTACAAATGAACTATCAGTTCAACATCATCCGGTTAAACTAAAAAAGTACAGCGAAAAGAGAAATAGAAATTATACAAATGTATTTATGGATAAGTATGCCATAGACAAAATAGTTGCAAATTATGATGACAATAGAGGGCAAGTTATAACATTAAGAGAAAATTTGGAGGGGAAAAATTGAAAGTTAGTGTGATTATTCCTATTTATAATGCAATGGAGTATCTACCAATTAGTTTGGAAAAAGTTTTAAACCAAACATATCATAATATAGAAATACTGTTGGTTGATAATAACTCAAAAGATGGCAGTTATGATTATATAAAGACACTAGAAAAAAACGATTGTAGAGTTAAAGCACTAATAGCTACAATGCAAGGACCTAATTATGCTAGAAAGGTCGGATTTGAAGCTTCGACAGGAGATTATGTTTTATTTTGCGACTCAGATGACTTTGTAGAGCAGGATGCAATTGAGAATTTTGTGGGTAAACTAGAAGAAACAAATGCAGATATAGTTATTGGAAATTATAAAGAAGTAACAAAAAAAGATGAGTTTTTAAAAGAAAAAAAGGGAATTCCGTATAAATATTACTCAGAAAACTTAAAAGAACATAAAGATATTATTCACATAAAACCAGCTCTTTGGAACAAGATATTTAAAAGAGATTTAATAAAAGAAAGTTTTTTTATTACATCTAAAATAGGAGAAGATATGGTAATAACAATATCTTCCATTATGGAAGCAAAAAATATTGCATATATGGATAAAACAGTATATCATTATGTTCCAAATGATGAAGGGCTTTCAAATTCTGTAAATGTTAGAAATTTATTAGATATTTTAACAACAACGGAAGAACTGAAAAAAATTGCTAAAAGTCAAAATACATATAGTAAGTACGAAGAAGAGATTGAATTTTTGTGTTTTACACATGTGATCTATAAAATACTAAGAACTGTAATGATGGAAAATGATGAGGAGCGAATAGAAGTATATACAAAATTGAGAGAATATTTAAAGAAAAATCACAAGTACAAAGAAACTAAATATTACAGGACTAAAATGTACTATAAAATAGCGGCAGTGCTTTTAATGAATAAAAATATATACAATTTAAAAATTTTTAGAAAAATGTTGAAAGCAATATTTGAAAATAAAACACTATATAAATGTTTCAAAAAATTAGATAATTAAAGGGGAAAACATGAATATAAAAATTTTAATGTCTACGATGAATAAAAAAGATATTGAGGAACTAAAGTTAAATGAAAAAAATATATCAAACTGTATAATAATAAATCAAACTAAAGAGCAGATAAAAAATATAGAAAAAGGTGATGTGGTTTTTTATTCATACAATGAAAAAGGGCTAGCAAAATCACGTAATAGGTTATTGGAGAAAATAGAAAGTGATGTAGATATTGGTATTATTACGGATGATGATGTGACATTTGTTAAAGAATATAAAGATATAGTTCAAAAAGCTTATGATACAATAAAAAATGCAGATATAATTATATTTAAGTCTTTAGATGAAAATGGAAAAGATAGAAGAAAATATCCATCTCACAACAAGGAACTAACAAGAAAAGAAATCTTACAAGTATGTTCTATAGAAATAACCTTTAGAGTATTAAAAATAAAGGATAAAGTGAGGTTTGACGAAAGATTTGGATTAGGTTCTAGATATAAAAGTGGCGAGGAAAATATATTTTTACTTGATTGTTATAATAAAGGATTAAAAATATATTTTTATAATGAAACAATAAATATACATCCAAAGGAAAGTACAGGAGCGATATGGATGGAAGAAGACATATATGAAAAAGGGGCATTATTTAGGAGGTTATATCCCAAAATGTGTTTTTTTATGGTATTGCCAATTGCAATCTTAAAAAGAAATATTTGTAAAACAAACATATTCAATATAACAAAACTATTGTTCAAAGGAATAAAAGATTACAAAAAAGAGGAAGATAGATGAAAAAAATAGCTATATTTCAATATGATTTAGGATTAGGGGGAATTCAAAAATCATTAATAAATTTATTGAACAACTTAAATTTGGATGAATACAACATAGATTTATATTTATTCAGCAAAGAGAATTTTTATAATGTCAAAATGCCAACTAAGATTAACATTATATATTTATCACCTTTTGCTGCAATATGTAAAATTATTCCATTTAAAATCCTTATAAAATATAAAAAATATCACATAGAAAAGGAATATGATATAACTATTGATTTTAACGGATATTCTAATGAATGTGCAATAGCGGCACTAGAAACCAATAGTAAGAAAAAAATAATATGGTGCCATAATGATATTGTAATTAAATCTAAAAATGAATGGAAATATAATATTTTATATAATGCATTTAAAACAAAATATAAATATTTTGATGAAATCGTTAATGTTTCAGAGGGAGCAAAACAGTCATTTATAGCTAAAACTAAAATAGATCAAAAAAAGGTATGGAGTATTCCAAATTATATAGATGCAGAAGAAATAATAACAAAAAGTAAAAAAGAAAATAGTTTTACCGTAGATAATAAAAAATATAATTTAGTTACAGTAGGAAGAATATGTCATCAAAAGGGTTTTGATATATTAATAGAGCATATGAAAAATATAGTACAGCAAAATAAAAATGTTAATTTATATATAATAGGAGATGGACCAGATGCTCCAAAAATAAAGAAACTAGTAAAAAGAAAAAAATTACAAGAAAATGTATTTTTCTTGGGTAGCCAAAAAAATCCATTTGAATATATGAAAAAGATGGATGCTTTTGTTATAACATCACGTTATGAAGGACAAGGCATGGTGATTTTAGAAGCTAAAGTAATAGGATTACCAATTTTTATACCTAAGCATTTGGAGAAATATGTAGAAGGTATAGAAGGATGTATTAATATAGAAAAAGACATATTAGGAGCAAAAAAAATTGAAGATAAACAAGTAGATTATTTAAATAAATATAACTACAACATTAAGGAAAAAATAGCTCGACTATTATCCTAAAAAAGGAGAAGAAAATGAAAATATCAATAATTGAACTAGTTAAAAAGATACCAAGATTTTCAGGATATTTACTTCAAATGATTTTTTATTATATTGTTTCAATATTTTATAAAGACAGAGAAAAATATAAAGATGCATGGCTTATTTGTGAGAGGGGAACAGAAGCAAGGGATAATGGATACTGGATGTTCAAATATATAAGAGAAAACCACCCAAATCAAAAAGTTTTTTATATTATAGATTCAAAGAATAAAATGGATTATGAAAGAGTAAAAAAGCTAGGAGAAGTTATAGAATACAATAGCTTTCAACACAAGATTGCACTGATATTATCTAATGTATATATTTCTACACATATTGGATATATTAATATCTGGAGTTATTTATTATACAAGAAAGTTTTTGACAGAAAAAACAAGAAAAAATATATTTTTTTACAACACGGAGTTACAAAGGATGATATGAGTGATTTATTAAATAAAAGAATAAATCAGATAAATCTATTTATAACATCAACCTTTGATGAAAGAAATTCTATATTAAATAATCCTAACTATGGGTATAAAGAAGAAGAAGTACCGTTGGTAGGAATGGCAAGATTTGACAATTTGATTGATTATGAAACGAAAGAGCAAATTTTATTGATGCCCACATGGAGAAACTATTTGGTAAATCCATCATATAAGAAAGAAAAAAATAATCTTGAAAAAATATTTCTTAGATCAGAATACTATAAAATATACAAAAGTCTATTAAATAGTGAAAAATTAAAAAAAATATTAAATAAATATAAAATGAAATTAATATTTTATCCACATTATGAAATGCAAAAATATATTAAATTATTTAATACGAATAATCCAAATATTATTATTGCTTCAAAGGAAGAAAATGATGTGCAGGAATTACTTAGACAGTCGAAAATATTAATAACAGACTATTCAAGTGTTTACTTCGACTTTGCCTATATGAAAAAACCAGAGCTATTTTACCAGTTTGATAAAGAGAAATTTAAACAAAAGCAATATAAGGAGTGCTCAACAGAATATAAACATAAGGAATTTGGACGAATAGCAAAAAAAGAAGATGAAGTAATAGAAGAATTGGAAAAGATTTTAAAAAATGAATGTAAAATGGAAGAAAAGTATATTGAAATGGTTGAAGATACGTTTGCTTATATTGATAACAACAACTGTAAAAGAACATATGAAGAAATTATTAAATTATTAAATAAATAGGGGAAAATATGGATGTATCTATTATAATACCAGTTTATAATACTGAAAAATATCTTAAACAGTGCTTAGAATCTCTAATAAATCAAAAAACAGAATTTAAGTATGAGATTATTTGCGTGAATGATGGCTCAACAGATAATTCGGAAAAAATATTAGAGCAATTTAGTGAAGATATACAACATATATATATAAAAAATAGTGGACCGGGTGCTGCAAGAAATTTAGCAATTCAAAAAGCAAAGGGACAATATTTACTCTTTGTTGATAGTGATGATTATGTGTCAGAAAACTTTGTACAAAGGATGACAGAAGAAGCTATTCAAAACAATGCCGACGTGGTTATATGCAACTTTTACAGATTTAAGACCGATAATCTTGAACTAGAAAAGGTTAACAAAGGTAAAAAAGCAATTTATAAAAAAGGTAAAATACAAGAAGTTTTGTTAATGGAATTTCACTCATGTAATAAATTATTCAGAAAAAACCTAATGATGAAAAATTTATACCCTGAAGATATGCTATTTGAAGATGTTGTTGCTATTTCAGAAGCACTAATAGATGCTAATAAAATAGTCAAAATAGAGGACTATTTATATTATTACAGAAGAACGGATAACTCAATAACTAACAATTTAACAGACAGAAATTACGATATAAAAAAAGCTATAGATATAATTGAACCTAAATTTATAAAAAATGGTTATACAACACAAATTGAATTTTTGAATATAAATTGTATTTTGGTTGATTTAGCAATTAAAGTTATGAAGGCAAAAAAAGAAAAAAAAGCGTATAAAGAAGTAATTGAACCTGTAATAAAGAAATATCCAGAATGGTATAAAAATCCACTAATAAAAAATGTAAAATTTAATAAAAAATTATATTTGTGGTGTTTAAAACATAAAATGTATGATTTAATAAAATTTGTTTTTTAGGAGAATATAATGTTTATTGTTTATGCTTTTATTATATTTGTAATATCAAATGGTATAGGGAAATTTTTACTTAGTAAAAAAGAAGAAATAAAAATATTATCTGTACCTGTAGGATTTATTGTTTTCATGGGAGGTTTGCAATTAGGCTATTATCCAATGCAAATTTTTCAAGTCCCATCTACGTTAGTACATACATATACGACACTAATAAGTATTCCATTGTTTATTTATGGAATTGCAAAGATAAAAAAAGAAGACTTTTGTTTTTTAAAACACTATGAGTTTTATATTTTAATTATTTTAATATTTGGAATTATAAAAATAATTCCTGCGACAGATGCAGGAGATGATTCCTTTTACATGCCATTAATAATGGAAAATTCACAGACTGACAAGATTAATAGCATAAATCCAAGGACTGGCTGGAATTGGAATGTCGATGAATTTTATAAATATCAAGGATATTATCTATTTCAATCAAGCATGTATAAATTACAAAATACATTATTCCATTTTACAAGTGATATATTTATTACTTTCAGGACAACCATGAGTTTGTTTGTTATAATTTCTTTTGCAATTATTATATATGGAATAAAAAGTATATATGAAATTAAAGATAAAACTATAGCATTAATTATTACAATCTTATCTATTTTATTAATAGGCACATTAGAATTAAGTCATTTATATTGGGGTTCTAATTTAATATTTATAATCGGAATTCCTATTTATCTTATATTACTAGAACAATATACTAAAAACCAACAAAAAAAATATGTTTGGATTATAACTGGAATAAGTTTAGGCTTGAATGCTATTGCTTCAAGCAGTTTATTTCTACAAACATTTATAATTTTTTCGTTCTTTATATATTGTTTAAAAATAAAAAATATAAAAATATATGATTACCTGATTATGATGTTACCTAATATTATATATGCTATCTTATTTTTACAGAAATATTGGCTTATAGTTCCAGTAATATTGATCTATATAATGTTTTTAAATAAAAAAGTACAGGAAATAGTGGAAAAATTATTACTTAAGGATATAATATATAAATTAATATTTATATTACCTTTAGTATTGTTCATAATTGGAATTGTGCTGAAATTGGATTTTTCATGGAACATTTATAGAGTGGGTTATGGAACACTTCTAGCAAATTTACTAGTAATTTTAGCAATAATTTATCTATACATAAAAAATAGAAAAATAGATGTATCACAATTCATCTTCTTTATATATTTTATATTTTTCTTTAATCCATTAGTGGCACCTTTTGTTTCTGAATTTCTGACATCAAAAGTGGTATATTACAGGTTATTTTATATTACAAAAAGTCCTTTTATGATAATAACAATTTTTTATAGTGTATATACATATATAGAAGGTAAGAAAAAGATGCTTAAATATGCTTATATAATAGGAGTAGGACTTCTAATAATTAGATATGGAGCGATTCTAGGAAGTTACACTTTTTTAGAACCAACTTATTATACAAAATATGATTATGTGCTAAGAGAAGATATGGATTCTAAAGAATTAGGAGATTTTTTTACGGAAAACCAAGAAAAGTTCAAGGGACAGGTAGTTACATCGATGTATTTTTCGCCTAGACAGTATTCACTTAATTATCATGCTAATACATATCGCTATCCATATGATGAAAAATATTTAAATGATGAAAAAGATGCGTACACAATTTTCTTATATAATAATGATAGTGTAACCGAAAATGACATGTATAATTTTAAAAATGCAATGCATAAGGACAAAACTAAAATAGTAGTTACATATACAAATAAAACTCAAGAAATGGAAAAATGGATAAATTTTAATTTTGACAAAATTTATCAAAATAAAACATATACAGTGTATTATTTTAATTATTAGATTGAAACTAATTATTGTATCATATATAATAACTAAAAGAAGTATTGTTATATACCAAAAGTTAAAAAGTTGCTCTTATAAAAAAATATTGGTAAAAAAATCATAGTCTAAAAAGGAGATAAGATACAAGTGAAAAAAGTATTATTTATATCGAGCACAGGTGGGCATTTTAATGAGCTTATGCAATTAAAACCGTTATTTAAACAATATGATTACCATATAATAACCGAAAAAGATAAGACAACGGAAAATCTAAAAAAAATATATAAGGATAAGCTGAACTTTCTTACATATGGTACAAGAAGTAGAATTTTAGTGTATCCATTTATATTTATATTTAATTGTTTCAAAAGTTTATTTTACTATTTTAAAATTAAACCAAAAATAATTATAACAACAGGTACACATACTGCTGTACCAATGTGTTATATAGGTAAAATATTTGGCTCAAAAATTATTTTTATAGAGACATTTGCAAATAAAAATACTAAAACATTATCTGGCAAAATGGTTTACCCAATTGCTGATTTGTTTATAGTACAATGGGAAGAAATGAAAAAACTGTATCCTAAAGCTGTATATGGAGGTGCTATATATTAATGATTTTAGTATTACTTGGAACTCAGAATAATAGCTTTTATAGATTATTAGAAGAAGTGCAAAAATGTATAGATGAAGATATAATAAAAGATAAGGTTATTGTACAAGCTGGAAGTACAAAATTTGAATCAAAAGATATGGAAGTTTTTAATTTGATAGAACAGGACAAATTTAATATATTAATGGAACAGGCAGATACAATAATCACACATGGAGGAGTGGGTTCAATTGTAACAGCTGTTAAATTAGGCAAAAAGGTGATTGCAGTTCCAAGATTAAAACAATATGGAGAACATGTTAATGACCATCAAATTCAAATAGTAGAAACTTTTTCGAACCAAGGGTTTATAAAAGGTATAAAAGATGTTTCAGAATTAAAAGAAACTTTAAGAGAAATAGATACATTTATACCAAACAAATTAGAAAGTAATACAGAGCATATTATAAACATAATTGAAGATTTTATACAAAATGTGTAAGTACTACAAATAAAAGAGGAGCAGGATTATATGAAAAAAGTATCAGTAGTTATACCAATGTATTATGAACAAGAGGTTGTAGATGTTTGTTATAAAAGAGTAAAAAAAGTCTTAGATGAACTAAAAGAAAAGTATGAACACGAAATTATTTTTATAAATGATGGTTCAAAGGACAAGACTTTAGACATATTACAGGACATAGCAAAAGTTGATAAAAATGTAAAGATAATATCTTTTTCAAGAAATTTTGGACATCAAGCGGCAGTAACGGCAGGGCTAAAGTATGTGACAGGGGATGCAATTATAATAATAGATGCGGACTTGCAAGATCCACCAGAGTTAATACCAGATATGATAGAAAAATGGGAGCAGGGATATGAAGTAATATATGGCAAAAGAAAAAAAAGAAATGGAGAATCTGCATTTAAATTACTTACAGCAAAGGCTTTTTATACAACACTAAATAAATTATCAGATGTAGATATACCTGGAGATACAGGAGATTTTAGACTAGTAGATAAAAAAGTTGTAGATGTAATTAACTCATTGCCTGAACATAACAAATTTTTAAGAGGACTGTTTAGTTGGGTTGGATTTGAACAATATGAGTATGAATATGAAAGAAAAGAAAGGTATGCAGGTAAGACAAAATATCCATTAAAAAAAATGTTAAAATTAGCCTCTGATGGTATAATTGGATTTTCAACTAAGCCTATAAAAGTAATAGGTGGTTTTGGAATTACTTTTGTAATAGTGTCTATAGTTATATTACTTTATTTTATATTATCAAAAATATTTGGATGGACAAACATGCTAAAGGGATGGACAAGCATTATGTTTGCAACAACTTTTGTAGGAGGTATTGTCTTACTTTCTCTTTGGATTATAGGTGAATACTTAGTAAGAATTTATGATGAAGCAAAACAAAGGCCTCAATATATAATTAAGAAAAAAATAAATATATAAATTATTATAAAGGAGAGATGATAATATGTCAGTTTTAGTTACAGGAGGAGCAGGATACATTGGTAGTCATACAGTTGTGGAGTTATTAAATGAAAATAAGGAGGTAGTTGTTGTTGATAACTTTTCAAACAGCAAGCCAGAGATGTTGGACAAAATTAAAAAAATAACAAACAAGGACTTTAAATTTTATGAACTTGATTATTCAAATAAGGAAAAGATGGATAAAGTTTTTGCGGAGAATAAAATAGACTCTGTTATACATTTTGCAGGATACAAAGCAGTGGGCGAATCTGTAGAGAAGCCAATTGAATACTATACAAATAATGTATCGGGAACATTAAATTTATTAGATGTTATGAGAAAACATAATGTAAAAACAATTATTTTTAGTTCATCTGCAACAGTTTATGGAGATCCAGAAGTAGTACCGCTAACAGAAATGTGTAAAATAGGAGGAACAACAAATCCATACGGAAGTTCAAAATTGTTTATAGAACAAATATTAAAAGATGTATATAAATCTGATAATACATGGGATGTTTGTATATTAAGATATTTTAACCCAATAGGTTCACACGAATCTGGAATAATAGGAGAAGAACCACAAGGTAGACCTAACAATTTAATGCCATATATAGTAAGAGTTGCATCAGGAGAGTTAGAAGAATTATCAATTTTTGGAAATGACTACAATACACCAGATGGAACGGGTGTTAGAGATTATATACATGTAGTAGACTTAGCTAAGGGACATATTAAAGCATTAGAAAAATTAGAAAAAGAAAAAAGTGGTATATATATATATAATTTGGGAACAGGAAAAGGTTATAGTGTTTTAGATATGGTTCATGCGTTTGAAAAAACAACAGGACAAAAAATAAAATACAAAATAACTGAAAGAAGAGCAGGAGATATAGCTACATGCTATGCAGATGCAACAAAGGCAAAAGAAGAGTTAAATTGGGTGGCTGAGAAAACATTGGAAGATATGTGTAGAGACTCATGGAATTATATAAAAATTTCACACTAAATTTTAACATTAATTTAAATAAGATATATTAATGTAACAAAAGAAAAGGAGGAATTATTTATGAAAATTGATTGGGCAATTGTTTCAATCTTTGTGTCAGTACTTTCTTTCATTGTAGCGTTTTACTTTTATAAATGGGTGAAAAGTCTGCCTGCTAAAAATGAAAAGATAGAAAATGTAGGAAGATTAATTAGAGAAGGTTCTTTCACATTCTTAAAAAAAGAATATAAAATGTTAGCAGTTATTATGTGTGTATTAGCAGTAGTAATTTTATTATTCTTCCCAGAACCTATATGGAAAACAGAAAATATTATGACTAATATAGGAATGGTTATAGCATTTATTTTAGGCTCAACTTTTTCGGGATTAGCTGGAATTATAGGGATTAGTATTGCAACTATAGCAAATATTAAAACAGCAATTTTAGCAAAAGAAAGCTTAGCAAAATCTTTTATGGCAGGCTTTAGAGGTGGAGCAGTTATGGGAATGGCTGTTGTTGGAACTTCTCTAGCAGGTTCTTCGATTTTGTATTTATTAACAAAAAATTCTAACATTGTTTTGGCATTTAGTTTTGGGGCGAGTTTGTTAGCACTTTTTGCAAAAGCTGGTGGGGGAATTTTTACGAAAACAGCAGATATGGCTGCAGACTTAACAGGTAAAGTAGAATTAGGAATCCCAGAAGACGATCCAAGAAATCCAGCGGTTATAGCTGATAATGTTGGAGATAACGTAGGTGATGTTGCAGGAATGGGAGCAGATTTATTTGACTCTAATATTGCAGCAATAGCGGCAACATTAGTAATAGCATTACCTTTGGGAGAAGTTAACATGATGTTTTGCTTTTGTGCAATTGGACTTTTAGCATCAATAATTGGAGTACTTTGTGCACATATAGGGAAAAAAGGAAATCCGGGTAAAGCACTTAATAATGGAACTTATTTAACTTGTGGAATATTCACAATTTTAACATTTTTTGCAACAATATTCTGCAATTTTAATATAAGAATTTGGGGAGCAGCAATAATAGGAATGATTATTGGTGTAGTAATAGGACTTACAAGCAATTATTATACAGGCGATGATAAAAAGCCTGTTATAAGTGTTGCGAAAAGTTCTTTAAAAGGACCAGCATTTACAATTTTATCTGGATTTTCTTATGGATTAATAAGTAGTTTACCAGCGTTAGTTGGAATTGGACTAGCAGCACTTGTTTCATACAAATTATGCGAACCAATCGGACCAGGATATGCAATGCTAGGAATTTCTATGTCTGCAATAGGAATGTTATCAATTGTTGGAATGATAGTTTCAAATGATGCATATGGACCAATTGTAGATAATGCCAGAGGTCTTGCAGAAATGGGAGATTTAGGGGATGAGGTAATAGAAAGAGCAGATGAATTAGATTCGGCTGGAAATACAACAAAAGCAATTACAAAGGGATTTGCCATAGGTGCCGCAGGACTTACAGTTATTGCTTTATTAGCAGCATTTGCAGAAATTGTATCTAGTACAACAGGAGAAATAATTACATTTGATTTAATGAACCCATCTGTATTTTTTGGTGCTTTGGTTGGCGTGGCAATACCAGCTGTATTTTCCGCAATATTGATATTTGGAGTAAATAAAAATTCACAAAAGTTGGTTTCAGAAATTCATAGACAATTTAAAGAAATAAAAGGTATAAAAGAAGGTACAGCACAACCAGAATACGCAAAATGTATAAACTTAGCAACTTTAGGAGCAATGACAGAGCTAATACCAGCGGGATTATCAGCTATAATATCAACCTTAATAGTTGGCTTTGTAGGTGGGGTTCAAGCAATAGGAGGATTTCTAGCTGGAAATATATTATCTGGACTATTACTTGCAATGCTAATGAGTAATAGTGGAGGGTTATGGGATAATGCTAAAAAATATATAGAAGCAGGCAATTTTGGAGGCAAAGGTTCAGAAGCCCACAAGGCAGCTGTAATAGGAGATACGATAGGAGATCCATTTAAAGACACAGCAGGACCTTCAATAAATACTCAAATAACAGTAGTATCTCTAGTATCGTCGCTTTCAGCTACACTGTTTATAATGCATTCGATATTTTAAAAAGCAAATATGTATAATTAAAATATTAAACAAAAAACTATTCTCAAAAAGAGAGTAGTTTTTATTATTTTTTTGAAAATGAAGAGTATCAGCTACAGATATTTTTTTAATGTTTCTACACTGTCTTCCTGCATAGTTACAAAATCATGCAAAATATTTTTAACGTCAGAAGAAACATTTGCGTTTTGATTTATTAAACGTCTTCCTTCAATAATACCCATATTAGTACCTTGCATTAACAACTCAGACAATTTAGAAGTAGTATCATCAGTCATAGTTTTCATCTGTATGCCATACCATGTCATCATCTTGTTCATAGTGTTAGTTTCGTGTGGCTCTTTGTTTGTTGCAAAATTATTATATAATTTATTAACTCTAGCAGAAATATCTTTATATTTGTTATATTCTGTTTTTAAAATATTTTTAAATTGATTGTCTTCAACTTTTTGAGATATAAATGAGATTGCATCCATTCCCATAGTAGCACCTTTATTAATTTCATCTAATACATTTAAGTTTTGATTATCCATACTAACCTCCATAATTTGTTTGTTAATAGTATAACCAAATAAAAAAAATATATTAAAATTTATGCTTTATACTTAGAAGTAAAGACACACAATATGCGTTATTTTTTTAAAAATATTACTAATTAAAAAAATTATAATCGAAGTAACGAAAACCAATTGGTAAAAATATGTTTATTCATATTAAGTAATCCAACTTCATTAACAGAAGATTCAGCTACCAAATTAACTATTCCGAGTTCAGTATCATTTAGAAAATATTTTACAGTTCCAAGAAGTTGACCTTCATAAACAGGTGCTTGAACTGTATTAGCTAAGCTTACTTCATAATTTATGTTAGACTCGTCACCTTTTTTTATAAGAAAAGCAGGAGAGGTTTCATATATAGCATTTACTTCTTGATTAACACCCTTTGTTACAGTTACAGATTTAATAACCTCATTTTGATTGGCAAACGATTTATAAGAATAATTACTAAAGCCATAATCTAAAAGTTTTTGTGCATCTGAAAATCTAATGGCACTTGTAGGACCCTTCATTATTACAGCAATTAAAGATAATCCTTCACGTGTTGCAGAAGCAGATAAATTATATAGTGCAAGTGAAGTTGAGCCAGTTTTTAGTCCAGTAATTCCTTTGTAATTTCTAATTAATTTATTAGTATTAACAAGCTGGGATTTTCCGTCTCTTAGAGAATCCATCCAAATAGTAGTATATTTAGTTATGTCAGGATGTTTGGTTAAAAGTTCTTTAGACATTAATGCTATATCATGAGCAGAAGTTAGGTGACCATCTTCATCTAATCCATGACAATTTTTAAAAGAGGTATCTTTCATTCCCAATTCTTGAGCTTTGGCATTCATCTTCTCTACAAAGGCTTCTTGAGAGCCACATAAGTATTCTGCCATAGCAACTGTACAATCATTAGCAGAAACAACGCAAATAGCCTTAAGCATTTCAGCAACAGTAAGTTCTTCTCTAACGTCTAACCAAATTTGTGAACCACCCATTGCGGCCGCTGTTTCTGTACAAGGTATTTTGTCAGTATAAGATAAAGTACCAGAATCTATAGCTTCCATTATTAATAATATGCTCATTACTTTTGTAACACTAGCCGGTCTTAACTGTTCATGTGAATTATGCTCATATAAAATTTGACCAGAGTGTTGTTCTATTAAAATACCACTGCATGACTGCAACTCCAAATTGTTAGAAGCTAAACTAGTTGAAACATTAGTATTAGTTTTTATAGCTTCAGAGCTATTATTCCAAACAAAAGTAGAATCGTTATATGCTAAAACAATATTGAAAAAAAATAAAGAAAAAATGGAAACTAAAGATAGCAATTTTTTTAAAAACATAAAAGATACCTCCTAAAACATAATATTCAAAAGTTATTTTTTTATTCTATAAAATTTTAAGAATTATTAGCATTACATATGCAAAATATGGTACTTACGTTGATACTTAATACATTATCTAGTAGCGCATTTACAATTTAGTTAATTTTATATTAGTTTACAATTTAATTAATTTTACTACTTGAATTTATTTAATATGTATTATATAATTTTAATGTAATTTTAAAATATATAATTTATTGTAATATTATACGAGGAGGGTAAAAATGAATAATCTTAAGGGAACAAAAACAGAAAAAAATTTAATGGAAGCGTTTGCTGGTGAGTCACAAGCTAGAAACAAATATACTTATTATGCAAGTAAAGCTAGAAAAGATGGTTATGAACAAATAGCTGCCATATTTGAAGAAACAGCAAATAACGAAAAAGAACATGCCAAACTTTGGTTTAAAGAATTACATGGAGGAGAAGTTCCAACAACATTAGATAATTTAAAAGATGCAGCTAGTGGAGAAAATTATGAATGGACTAATATGTATGATAGAATGGCAAAAGAAGCACGAGAAGAAGGATTTACAAGAATTGCTTTTTTATTTGAAGAAGTTGGAAAAATTGAAAAAGAACACGAAGCCAGATACAAAAAATTAATAGAGAATATAAATAATGAATTGGTTTTTTCTAGTGAAGGAGATACTATTTGGGTTTGCCGTAATTGTGGACATATTGTTGTTGGAAAAAAAGCCCCAGAAGTTTGCCCAGTATGTGCTCATGCAAAATCATTTTTTGAAAGAAAGGCTGAAAACTACTAATGAAAATTAGTAGTTTTCTTGAAAAATGTAATAAAAATTTGTGAATTTTATGAAATCCTAAAAATTTTCACTGTTACTTTATCATCTTTAGTTTCACAAGTTAATTTTATATCAAAATCATTATTATTTTTAAACTTTAAATCCAAACTTCCATAAGAAACAGTAGCATCTTTGCCATCTTCTACATATGCAACAGGCATATCATGTTCGTGGCGCTCTGTTACTTCTAATCCGTTAACTCCAAGTGCAGCATTATATATAGTTGTACTTATCTGACAATTACCGCCACCAACAACCTTAATTATTTCATTATCTTTTCCATAAGCATCGGCTTCTTTGTATCCATCCTTACTACTAGGTTCTCCTATAACTTTATAAAATGAGAATTCTGATTTTGATTTAACAATTGTTCCATCAATTCTAGAAGAAGTTATCTTCAAATTTGTCATCCTATTTGGATCACTGGACTTTATAGGAGTAGAAAAAGAATATAATTCTTCATTTAAAGATTGCTTTGGAGATTCATAAGTGGTTTTATTAGTAGTATAATTATTATTAGTATTATTATTTTTGCAACCAACAAGGAAAGTTACTGATAATAATAATAAAAATATAATGGCATATATTTTTTTATTCATAATTAGAAATCCTTTCAATAAATTTGTATTATTATACCCGAAATATAGAAATTTACTCATATACATATATTGACAAATTAAAATTTTATAGTATAATTATAATATAATTATGTGAAGGAGAAAAATATGTTAGGTAAAATATGGAAAAAAGTTTTATTTTTTATATTAATAATAGCATGTATATTCAATATAACAACAAAGTTAGTTCATAAATCCTCATTAGAAAAAGAATTGTTATCTTCAGCACAATATATGCAACAATTAAATGAAAAATCAGATAAAAAAGACAAATAATAATATAACACTTGAAAAATAATAAATGATATGTTAAAATATTTACTAGTGTTTTTAAAAAAGTAAGGGAGAGGTGAAGACAAAATGAAAGAAGGATTACATCCAAATTATGAAGAGACAACAATAACATGTGCATGTGGAAATATAATGAAAACAAATTCAACAAAATCAGATATGAAAGTTGATATATGTTCAAAATGTCATCCATATTGGACAGGTAATTTAAAAAGAGAGACAACAGGTGGTAGAGCAGACAAATTCAAAAAGAAATACGGTTTACAATAAAATGAAGCGTTCCCCAAAAGGAACGTTTTATTTTATTATAAAATATTGAAAAATGGAAATTTTTAATGTAAAATATTGTTTGACTTTATGAAAGGAATGTAATAGAAAATGGAACCAATAAATATAGAAAATCAAAAAGAATATATAGAAACAGTAAAAAAATTAAACGAAGATAAAAATGTAAAATATAGCATTTTAACTATGGGCTGTCAACTAAATGAAAATGATTCAGAAAAACTTTCCGGAATGATAGAAGAGATGGGATATACTCGTACGGAAAATATAGAAGAGGCAGACCTAATTGTATTTAATACTTGTTGTGTAAGAGAAAATGCCGAAGATAAGCTATTTGGAAAATTGGGAGAAGTAAAAAAGATAAAAGAAAAAAGAGGCACTATAATAGCAATAGGTGGATGTATGATGCAAGAAGAACACATTGTGGAAAAATTACAGAAAAGCTATCCTTTTTTTGATATAGTATTTGGTACTCACACATTACATAAATTCCCTCAAGACTTATATAATATAATTTTAAATAAGAAAAGGATAGAAGATATAATTAATATTGATGGAGAAATAGTGGAAGGCTTGCCAATAAAGAGAGATGATAAAATAAAGGCATCTGTTACTATTATGTATGGCTGTAATAACTTTTGTAGTTATTGTATAGTGCCATATGTAAGAGGAAGAGAAAGAAGTAGAAAAGCAGAAGATATTTTAAAAGAAGTACAAGAGTTGGCTGATAAAGGATATAAAGAAATAACTCTATTAGGGCAAAATGTTAACTCATATATGAGAATGGAAAAAGTAGAGAACAAAAACGAAAAAATAACATCTTTTGCAGAATTACTTTACGAAGTCAATAAAATAGAAGGAATAGAAAGAATTAGATTTGTGTCTCCTCATCCAAAGGATTTTACAGATGACGTAATAGAAGCAATAAAAAAATGTGACAAGGTTTGTAAATTAATACATTTACCATTACAATCTGGTAATACCAAAGTATTAAAGGAAATGAACAGAAAATACACAAAAGAACAATACTTAAATCTTGTAGAAAAAATGAAAAAGGAGATACCAAATGTAACATTTTCTACAGATATAATAGTGGGATTTCCAGGAGAAACAGATGAAGAATTTGAAGATACATTAGATGTGGTAGAAAAGGTAAACTTTGAACAAGTATATATGTTTATATATTCAAGAAGAGTTGGAACACCAGCAGACAAAATGGAGAATCAGGTTCCAGAAGAACAAAAACATATAAGATTTAATAAATTAAAAATGTTAGTTGAACAGCAGATTGCAAATAAAAATAAACAATATATTGATACTAAACAAAAAGTGCTAGTAGAAGGTAAAAGCAAAAACAATGATAATATGCTAACAGGTAGAACAGATTCAAATAAAGTTGTAATTTTTGAGGGAGAAGACAATTTGATAGGAAAGGTTATTGACTTAAAAATAGTTTCTGAACATATGTGGTATTTAAAAGGAGAAATAATATAAAGAGATAATTAATAAAAGGGAAGGAAGAAAATTAACTATGGCAGAATATTCACCAATGATGCAGCATTATTTGGATACAAAAAAAGATTATAAAGATAGTATTTTATTTTATAGATTGGGTGACTTTTATGAGATGTTTTTTGATGATGCAATTTTGGCTTCCAGAGAATTAGAACTGACTCTTACTGGAAAAGAATGCGGACAAGAAGAAAGAGCACCAATGTGTGGGGTACCATTTCATGCAGCGGAAAATTATATAGCACGCTTAATAAGTAAAGGTTACAAAGTTGCTATTTGTGAACAAATGGAAGATCCAAAACAAGCCAAGGGAATAGTTAAAAGAGAAGTAATAAGAGTTGTAACACCAGGAACAGTAATAGAAAGTAATTTATTGGATGAAAAGAAAAATAATTATATAATGTCAGTATATAAGAGCGGAATTTATTTTGGGATTGCGGTATGTGATGTTTCAACAGGAGATTTTAGAGCAACTCAAATAAAAGAAACAAATAATTTCTCTGCAGCATTAGATGAAATCTCTAGATATTCACCAGCAGAAATAGTAGTAAATAATTTAATGTATGATACTACGGAGGAAATTGCAAAAATAAGAGAAAGGTTTCAAATATATATATCTAAGCAAGAAGACAATAAGTTCTCTAATAATGTGGAAGAATTGACATCTAAATATAATGTAGTTGATGAAAGTGAAAACAAAATAGAAATAAATGATAAGACGCTTTGTATATGTGCAATAAACGGATTACTTACATATATTTTAGAAACTCAAAAAACTAATTTAGACCACATAAATAAGATAATTTTGTATAACAATACAAAATATATGTGTTTGGACATAAATGCCAGAAGAAATTTAGAATTAACAGAAAAATTAAGAGACAAGTCAAAAAAAGGTACATTATTATGGGTGTTGGACAAAACCTCTACATCAATGGGAGGAAGAAGGTTAAGAAGATGGATAAATGACCCATTATTGGATATTGAAAAAATAAATAAAAGACTAAATTCAGTAAAAGAATTAAAGGATAACCCAATATTAAGAGGAGATATAGCAGATCTATTAAAAAAAGTATATGACATAGAAAGATTAGTTGGCAAAATTTCTTATGGAAATGCAAATGCCAGAGACCTAATTTCATTAAAAAATTCTGTAAAACAGTTGCCAGAATTAAAAAAAATAATGTCAAATACGGAAAGTACTTTATTAAAGGAATTGTATAACGAATTAGATATATTAGAAGATATATATAATATAATAGATGTTGCAATTGTAGAAGAGCCGCCAATTAGTGTAAAAGAAGGTGGAATAATAAAAAAAGGTTATAATGAAGAAATAGATAAATTAAAAATGGCAACAACAGATGGAAAAAACTGGCTTATTCAGTTAGAAGCAAACGAAAGGGAAAAAACGGGAATAAAAGGACTAAAAGTTGGGTTTAATAAAGTTTTTGGATACTATATAGAAGTTACGAAATCTAATATTTCATTGGTACCAGATAGATATATAAGAAAACAAACACTAACAAATGGTGAAAGATATGTTACAGAGGAATTAAAGAAATTAGAAAATGAATTGCTGGGAGCAGAAGAAAAAGTTATAAATCTGGAGTATAATGCATTTTGTGAAATAAGAGAGATAATAGAAAAGCAACTGCTAAGAATACAAAGAACAGCAGACATAGTTGCGACACTTGATGTTTTAAACTCATTTGCAATCGTGGCAGAAGATATGAATTATTGCATGCCTATAGTAGACAATAGTGGAATTATAGATATAAAAGGTGGAAGACATCCAGTTATAGAAAAAATACTTCCAAGTGGAGAATTTGTAGACAATGATACATATTTAGATAAAGAAGATAATAGATTTTCTATAATAACAGGACCAAATATGGCAGGAAAATCTACATATATGAGGCAAGTTGCGTTAATAACGTTAATGGCGCAATGTGGAAGTTTTGTTCCAGCAACATTTGCAAGATTAGGAGTAGTTGATAAAATTTTTACTAGAATAGGAGCATCAGATGATTTAAGCATGGGACAAAGTACATTTATGGTGGAAATGATGGAAGTTGCAACAATACTTAAAGAAGCCACACAAAATAGCTTAGTCATTCTAGATGAGATTGGAAGAGGAACTTCTACATATGATGGACTATCAATTGCATGGGCGGTTGCAGAATATATGTCAGATAAAGAAAAGTGTGGGGCAAAAACACTATTTGCAACCCATTACCATGAACTTATAGGGCTTGAGCAAAAAATACAGGGTGTGAAGAATTATTCTATAGCTGTAAAAGAAAAAGGAGAAGATATTATCTTTTTAAGAAAAATTGTGGCAGGAGGAACAGATGAAAGCTATGGCGTGCATGTAGCTAAATTAGCAGGGGTACCTCAAACTGTTACTAAAAGATCTAATGAGATATTACGAACCTTGGAAAGAAAAAGCATTTTAGGAAGTAAAGAACAAGAAAAAGAAAATAAAAAGGTTGCAGAAGGTCAATTAGATATGTATAATTACAAATTAGCAGAAATAGCACATGAAATAGACAAAATAGACCTAAATAGTTTGACTCCAATTGATGCATTAAATACTTTAGTTAAAATAAAGGATAAAATGGCAAACTAGTTTAGAGGAGAGGCAAATGTCTCTCCTTTTGCTATCATATTGTATTACTTTGACATAACTCGATGTATTGATAATATAATAGAAATATGATATAAATATATGTATGAAAGGAAGAAAAAAATATGAACATAGTATATAAAAGTGAAAAAAAGTTAAAAATTACAAGTAAACAAAAAGTAATAGATATATTTAAGAAAGAAATAGAGTTACAAGATAGTAATATAATTGCTTGTAAATGCAATAATGAAGTAAAAAGTTTAAATTATGAGGTAGAGCCAGAAGACAAAGTGGAGTTAATTGATACAACAACAAGAGATGGCAGAAGAGTATACATAAGAGGGGTAACATATATAATGGCTAAAGCTCTATATGAATTATATCCACAAGCTTTACTAACAGTAAATTATCAATTATCTAATTCAATGTTGTGTGAAATAGAAAATATGGAAATAACTGAAGAATTAATAAAAAGAATAAGTGAAAAAATGCATGAAATTGTAAATAAAAATATAGAAATTAAAAAAGTGGAAATGACCAAAGAAGAGGCAATCAAATTTTACGAAAAAGAAAAAACACTAAGAGGAATATTACAATTAGATAATAAAGAAAAAGAAGAAGTTTCGCTATATTTTTGTGAAGAATATTATAACTATTTTTATGGTGTAATGCCTATATCAACAGGATTTATAGATAAGTTTGAAGTTGTAAAATATCATGATGGATTTTTATTAAGATATCCATCAAAATATACTCCAAATGTTTTAGAAAAGTATAATGAAACAAAGAAACTTTTAAACACATTAGATGAATACGAAGATATATATAAAACATTAAAAATTAATACAGTGTACAGACTAAATAAAGCAATATCAGAGGGAAAAGCTCAAGACATTATATCATTATCTGAAGCATTACATGAGAAGAAAATATCCGATTTAGCAGACAAAATAGTAGAGAGAAAAGATGTAAAAGCAATACTGATAGCGGGACCATCTTCTTCTGGAAAAACTACTTTCTCTAAAAGATTAGGAGTACATTTAAGACTAAATGGATTAAAACCAGTTACAATATCTGTTGATAATTATTTTGTAGAAAGAAAAGATAATCCAAAACATTCTGATGGAACATATGATTTTGAATGCATAGAGGCAATAGATTTAAAATTATTTAATGAACATTTAACAAAATTATTAAATGGTGAAGAAATTGATGTGCCAACATTTAATTTTAAAACAGGTCATAAAGAATACCATGGAGAGAAAATGAGATTAGCGCAGGATGAAGTACTTGTAATGGAAGGAATTCACTGCTTAAATGACAAGCTAACAGAAGCAATTTCAAAAGACCAAAAGTATAAAATATATATAAGTGCATTAACAGTACTAAATATAGATTATTTTAACAGAATATCTACAACTGACACGAGACTTATAAGAAGAATAGTAAGAGATTATCAATTTAGAAGTTATAGTGCCCTACATACATTGGAAACATGGCTTTCTGTTAATCAAGGAGAAGAAAAATACATATATCCGTTTCAAGAAGATGCCGACAGTATGTTTAACACATCATTAATATATGAATTGTGTGTATTAAAAAAACATGCACATCCTTTATTAAAAGAAATAACAAATGCTTCAAAGGAGTTTTCAGAGGCTAAGAATTTATATAATCTTTTAAATTATTTTGAAGATATTCCAGATGAATTAGTTCCAAAGAATTCTTTGCTAAGAGAGTTTATTGGAGGAAGCATATACGAAGATTAAATATTGGTAAAGAGGAAAAAAAGAAATGGGTAGAAAATTTTTTGAAATAGATGAAGAATTTATATGCGAAAATTGTGGCAAAAAAATAGAACCATTAGGTTATTCGTGCAGAAATCATTGCAATTATTGTTTACATTCAAAACATGTGGATATAAATCCGGGAGATAGAGCCGAAACATGCCATGGAGTACTAGAACCAATAAGAGTAGAGCCAGATTCAAAAAAAGGATATATAATAATATTTAGATGTAAAAAATGTGGAGCAATACGTAGAAACAAAGCAGCAAAAGACGATAACATAGATTTATTAATTAAATTAACGGCTTCACAATAATTGTGAAAAAAGACGGAGGTGCTAAAGCCTCCGCCTGTCAGTTATTTTTCTTCTTCTAATCTTCCAGAAGTGTATTCTTTACCTTCAAATGATTTTCCTGATTTTACAGTTTCAATTATCTTATTTATTGTGGTTACATTTTCGTCTAATATATCTATTCTAACAGACGAAACATTAAATGTCTTAGGAGAAATTGATAAAATTTTGCTATTAAAAATAGATGTAATTGATTGAATGTTATCTGAAACTATTCTAAATTTAAAGCCTAATCTGTCTTTTAAGTAATAAGAGTTGTCGTCAGAGCAAAGTCTTTTACATTCAGGATAGCACATATTTGATTTTCCTAAAAAGCAGTAATTGCAAGACATTATAGGTAAAGTTCCATAAACAATCAGTTCAGTATCTATATCAAGATTATATTTAAGAATATCTTCTAGTTCTGTTTTACTTAATTCCCTTGAAAGAGTTACTTTATTTATTCCATATTCAGCACATTCTTTTATAGAATAATTATTAAATATATTTAAAGATGAATTTCCTATTATCTCAAAATTGCTTTTATAGCCTTTTAAAAATTTCAAATTTGATAAGTTAGAAATAACAAATCCCTTAATTTTGTATTTTTGTATAATATCTTCCAAATATTTCTTTATAATATTTTTATAATTGTTTTTTATTACAGATGGTAGGTATACATATGTATTTACCTTATCTGATAAAAATTCTAATATTTTTTCCAATTTTTTATTTACAAAACATTTTAAAGGAATATATAAGCTACTTATATTTTTAAAATCTAAAATAGAGTAATCTATGTCAGAATTAATATTTCTTAGTAAGATTGATATTTTTTTATTATTATTCTTTTCGGATTTTAGAATATTATATGGCAAAGTAATATTATTTAGTTCAAAATTAGATGTCCTTGCACTTTCAGCCAATATATGCTCTTGTAGTTTTAATAACAAATTGCGTCTTAGTTCATTTAAAACACTTATATTAGGAATAAACAATCCATCATCAAGTTGAACATTTACTGTTTTAAAATTAAATGGCGTATTTGAAGTTTTACAAATCTGCTTTATAATTCTTTCAGAAGTTATAGGGGAGTTAATTGCAGGAATAGGGACAACATCTGAAGAAACAGATATAACAGAATTGTTATAGTTAACAGATATGCTTATAGGAATTCCTTTTTTCACTATAACGTTTGCATTAATATTTATTTTTTTATTTTCACAATTTGTATAAGAAAGTCTAGCAGTATTTAGCAATTCTTTGCTATTTAATTTGTACACTTTATCTCCAACAGATATATTACCTTTCATTCTACCAATTGTAACTCTTGTGCCAGCCTTAGCATGTGTAAGATTTAATGTTTTCTGCATCAGTTCTGAAACAGTATATTTAGAATCTTCTTTTTCTGTATAAATAGTATCTCCAATTGCCAAATCCTCATTTAATGTTAAAGTAATATGCCCTTTATTGCTGCTAAATTTGCTAATATTTCCAAGGAATAAGCCGATATTATTAGGTCTTTCTTTGAAAATCAGGTTTTTATTGGGTGAATCTGAAAGATGTCCACTAGAAAAGCCACCTCTATTAAATATTTGCAACAGCTGTTTCATATCAGAGTCTTCAACAATATAATCTTCTTTATTTAATATTTTATCTATATATTTACGATATATTCTAGTTACAGTTGCAACATATTCTGGACTTTTTAATCTTCCTTCAATTTTAAAGCATTTTACACCAGCATCAATTAACTGAGGTAAATAGTCAAGGGTACATAAGTCTTTTGGACTTAATAGATAACCTTTATCCATTGTTGTTTCTTTATTTGAAACGTTATTATGGTTTAAAAGTTCATAAGGCAACCTACAAGGACCTGCACATTTGCCCCTGTTACCAGAACGTCCACCAATAATGCTGGAAAACAGGCATTGACCAGAATAAGAAATACATAGAGCACCATGTATAAAAGTTTCTATTTCTATTTTAGAATTTTTACATATGTATTGAATTTCATTTAATGGTAATTCACGCGCAAGAACAACTCTTTTAAAACCTAAATCCTGTAATTCTAAAACACCTTCTAAATTATGTATTGACATTTGAGTACTGCCATGAATAGGCATATCCGGAAAATTCTTAATTAAATATCTTGCAAGCCCAAGATCTTGTACAATTAAGGCATCAACGCCAAATTCATAAGCTTTTTGAGCTAAATTAATGGCATCATTAAATTCAGAGTTTTTAATTAAAATATTTAAAGTTAAAAAAGTTCTTACGTTTCTTAACTTACAGTATTGTATAGCTTTTTTTAATGTGGGAACATCAAAATTATTTGCAGAAGCTCTAGCATTAAACAGAGTAGAACCAAAATACACACTATCCGCACCATTTTGAACTGCGGCTAATAAGCAATCCCAATCTCCAACAGGAGATAATAATTCGATTTTATTCATACAAAAACCTCCGCTGATATTGTAACATATTTTTTTCATTTTGCATATATTAATATTATATAAGTGAATTAAAGAAATAATAACTATCTAAGGCAACAAGTAGTAAATTGTAAATAAAATGAAAAAATAAATTTTTGTTACAATTATATTACTTTTTCTTTATATCAATTGACTAAAAAAAATAACAATGTTATACTTTATTTGTCGAATAATAACAAATGAGGTGTAATAATTGAGAAGAATGTATAAAATAATTAGTATGTTAATAGTAATGATAATATTATCATTTTTTATAATAAATATTTTACCACATAAGGTTGATGCTGCTCAATACAAAGAGCCAGAGAGCAAAACCAATAAACTTGTAAATTATCCAGGATATACGGAGTTAATTAACAACTTAAAAAAGCAACATCCAACATGGACATATACAATATTTTTTACAGGGCTTGACTGGAATCAAGTTATAAAAAATGAAACAACAGAAGCACATAGCAGAAATTTAGTCCCAGCAGATAGAAAAGGAGAATGGCTTTGTGCATACTGCGAGGCAAATAAAAGAACATATGATGAGGGAAGATGGAAGGGCGCTTCAGAAGTAGCAGTTTCATATTACATGGATCCTAGAAATTTCCTTTATGAAGATTACATATTTCAATTTGAAGAACTTGGATATAATGCAGAATTACACACGATTTCAGGAGTAAATAGTATTTTGGCAAATTGTAAATATCTACAGGGAAATAGTATTAATTATATAGATACAAATGGAAAACAAGCTACAATAAATAAATCATATGCACAGATTATAATGGAAGCAGGTAAAACATATAATGTTAGTCCATATCATTTAGCAAGTAGGATATTGCAAGAGCAAGGAACAACAGGAACTGCAATGGTTTCAGGTAATTATAATTCAACATACAGAGGATATTATAACTTCTTTAATATTGGCGCTACAGGAAGTGACATTATGGCTAACGGATTAAAATATGCCAAAAATAATGGATGGTCTTCACCGGAAAAAGCAATACATGGAGGAGCAAAATTTATTGCAAAAGAATACATACAATATGGACAATCTACATTATATTTACAAAAATTTGATGTTGTAGATGATTATGAAACAGAGTTGTATTATCACCAATATATGCAAAATGTATCAGCTGCAAAAACTGAAGGTGAAGAAGTAAGAGGTGCTTACAAAAAGCTTGGATTTATAAATACAAGTAATGAGATACCATTTAATTTTTTAATACCAGTATATGAGAACATGCCAAAACAGAATTGCCCATATCCAGGAAGTCAAACAATTGTAACACAAAATGTAGAACTTAATTCAAAAGCCGACATAAAAAAAGAAGCAAAAAGTTCAGCAACAAATATAGCAACACTAGAAAAAGGAGCAAAAATATTAAGAATAGAAATAGGAGTTTCTACAAATGATGGAATAAGATGGGACAAAGTAGTATTAGCAAATGGAACAAAGGGATATATTAATTCAACTTATATAAAGCGAATTAGTGACATAACTAATTGCAGTGAAAGAGCAATTGCAAATACAGATGTAAATTTAAGAAACGGGCCAGGAACATCAAATACAACAGTAATTACTACATTAACAGAGGGACAAGCACTTACAATAATTGAAAAAGGCCAATACAATGGTGTAGATGGATACAATTGGTATAAAGTAAAATTAAACAATGGAACGCAGGGATATTTAGCTTCAAAATATTTAAATATAGTAAGTTCAGGTTCAGATGACTCGGGTAATGAATTAGTAAAAGTTGTATGTGAATATGGCCTTAAGATAAGAGAAAATCCAGGAATAGACGCTAAATGTTTAACAATTGTAGAAAAGGGTACAATATTAACAAGAACACAAAAAGCAGTTTCTAATAAAAATGGGTATACATGGGATAAAGTTGTTACAGGAAATGGAATTATTGGTTATGTGGCAAGAGCAGGTGGCTCAGAACAAAATATTGAACCTATAGAAAGTGATAAACCACAAGAACCTCAAGAGCCAGAAAATACAAATGACATCTTTAAGATAGATGGAACAAATTTAATGTGTGTGCCAAAAACAACAGTGGAAAACATTAAGACAAAATACAATAATACAATAATTAAAAAGGGTAATGAAGAGATAAAAACGGGTAATGTAGGAACAGGATATAAAGTAATAATAGAAGAAAAAGAATATATAATAATAGTAAAAGGTGACATAGACGGTGATGCTAGAATAACAGCAGCAGATTATGTTAAAATAAAAAACCATATTATGGGCAAAAAAACATTAAACAATGTAGAAAGAGAAAGTGCAGATGTCGATTCAGATAAGAAAACAACGGCAGCAGATTATGTTAGAGTAAAAAATTACATAATGGGGAAAGGCAAAATAGAAATATAAAAAATTCTACGAAAGGAAAATAAAAAATGAGAAGGAAAAAAACAAAAGTTGCAATAAGTATTATTATTGCTATAGTAATGATTTTATTAGTAATTAGTACAAGTGCAGAGGCTGCAAGTTTTAGCATAACGTCTGGAAGGGATTCTGTAACAGTAGGAGAGTCATACAATATAACAATAACAGCGACAGGATTAACAGGAAAGTTTAATATATCGCATAGTCAAAATGTTTCAGTTAATATTTCGTCTGTTTTTATTGACGATGGAAGAGCAGATGAGAAAATAATTGTTACGGCAAAAAGTGTGGGAAAAGCAACAGTGACAATTAGCCCAGATGAAGAAACTGGTATTTCTTCATCTACAACAGGAGAATTGGTCAAAGACGAAAATCTACTTAAACCTAAAACGGATACAGTAACCGTAAAAGCAAAACAGAACAATAATACAACAGGTGGAGGAAGTACAGGTGGCAATGCAGGTGGAAATACTACACCAACAGAACCAAAATTCACATCAGTAAATGAAACTGTTTATGCAACTACGGAAGTAAATGTAAGAAAAAGTTGGTCAACAAGTAGTGGAATAATAGGTTCATTAGGAGCAGGCAAAAGTGTAACGCGCATAGGAAAAGGCGATAACGGTTGGAGCAAGGTATCATTTAACGGTTCAACAGGGTATATATACAGTGAATATTTAACTACAACACAGCCAAAAGCAGAAGAACAAAAACCGAAAGAACAACCTAAAAATGAAGAAAAATCAACAAACAAAAATTTAGCAAAACTAGAAGTAAAACCAGAAGGACTAACACCAGAATTTAAAAAAGATGTTACAGACTATACAATCAAAGTTCCAAATAGTATAGAAAAGTTAGATATTATAGCAGAGGCAGAAGATAGCAAATCAAAAGTTGAAATCTCTGGAAATGATAAATTAGTAGAAGGAGATAATATAGTTAAAATATTAGTAACAGCAGAAGATGGAACAACTAGAACATATATAATAACTGCTACAAGAGAAAAAACTGTGCAATCAAGTTTGAGATTATCAGCACTAACTATAGAAGGAATCAACATAGAGCCAGCATTTTCACCAGACATATTTGCATATACAGCTACACTAAGCAATAGTGAAATAAATGAATTAAAAGTAAATGCTACAACAAGTGACGAAAATACTACAATAGAAATTTTGGGAAATAGCAATTTACAAGATGGAGAAAATGTAATAACAATATTATTGAAATCAACTAAAACAGATGAAACAACAACATATCAGATAGCAGTAAACAAACCAGTACAACAAGCAGAAAAACAAGGAATATTGCCTAAACTATCAGCAAAAGAAATATTCTATATTATAGCAGGAATAATAAGCTTAATAATATTATTGTTAATAATTAAAAGAGATAAATTAAATGCAGGCAAAAAAAATAAAGAAGAAAAAGCAACAAATAATGGAGAATATGAACAAAACAAAAACGAGTATTTAGACCAATATGAAACAAAAGAGAAAATAGAAAATAATAATTTTGAAGAAACAAATGAAGACCCAAACGATGACTTAAAAAAGAAAAAAGGAAAACATTTTTAAAGATGCCAAATTAAGGACAGTCCCCAATTGCTCCATTTGAACAATTGGGGACAGCCCTGTAATATTGCCATAATTTTAAATTTAATGATGCAGAACTATTGCAAACAAAAAATGATTATAGTATACTTAAAATACATGCTACTGTAGCTCAGTTGGTAGAGCAACAGATTCGTAACCTGTAGGTCGGCAGTTCGATTCTGCCCAGTAGCTCCATAATGCGTTTTCGTCGAACTACTTGTAATGCTACTGTATGTAGCGGAGCACTGTGTGCTCCATAAAGAATAGAACGAAAACAAAAGTAAAGTAGCAAAAAAGACAGCTAAAGGAAATGCGTCTGGAACTACTTCCCTTTCAAATAATGCAATTCAAAATGCAAATGATTTATCAAGAGTTAACAAACACAATTTACGAGATTATGATAATCAAAGAGAATTAATTACTACAATTTATGGAACAGATAATATAGTGAACGATGTAAAACAATTATATTTACAAGAATTTGAAGAAGCTCGTATAGAATATAATAATACACAAACAAGAAATGACAGAAAGATTGATAATTATTATAAAAAAGTATGTGAATCTCAAAATGACATTGCTTGTGAAATTATAATAGAACTTGGAGATATGGATTTTTGGCAAGATAAAGATGATGAGTATAAATTTAAAATGACTGATGTATATAATGAGCAAATTCAAGATTTAGTTAAAATACTCCCTACTTTTAAAGTTGCAAATGCTACTATTCATTTTGATGAAACTTCCCCACATATGCATGTTATTGGTGTTCCAGTAATAGAAAATTGTAACAGAGGTATGAAAAAACAAGTTGGAAAATCACAACTATTTACTAAAACCTTACTTTCTGAAATACAAGATAAAATGAGAAATGCCTGTATAAAATCATATAATAAGTTCTATGATGTAGATAGTAGGCTTAAAGCAAAACAAAAAGGCAGAAATCAAGATATTAATGTTAAAGATATGGACGGCTATAAGGATTTTAAGAAACAGCTAAAAAGAAAAGAACAAAAACTTGCTAAAGCAAATGAGCAAACTGAAAAACTAGATAATGCAAGTAAAAATATAAATAGAATATTAGACAATCTAAAACCTACTCTAATGAATAAAAATAATATGGTTATTTCAAGCGAGGATGTCCAAGAAATAAAAAACTTTACTAAAGATGTAAAAGATACCAATAAAACTATTAGAAGTGGAAATGACCTAAATATAGCCATTAAAGACTTTGAATATTCTGCATATGAAGTAGAAAAAGAAAATCGTTCACTAAAATATCAATTAGAGCAACAAACTGAAACAATTAACAGACTTACAGATACTATCAGTGATAAAGATGAAATAATAGATAATTTGCGAGCTGACAAAGAAGAATTAAAAGGACAACTTCATAAATTCAAAGAATTTTGGAGAAGCCTATTAAAGAGATTCCAAGAAATGATTGGATTTAATAACGATGAAAAATATAAATATGTTAGTGATGATTTATATAGAAATGGCATATTTGATGACAATGATAATGAAATAGCAAATGACATTGCTAGAAAAATAAAAATAGTATATGAAATTAACAATAGTAAAAATAATAGAAAAAGAAATAATGATACAAGATTTTAATTTGGAGGTAATAGAAAATGGAACAAGATAAAGTAAAATATTTAATAGCTATGATAAATAATATGGATATAAAGGATAAATTAAGATTAGCAATAAGAATGAGTGATAGTAATTATACCAATCTAAAATATGACAAGCCTGAAATGTATGAGATATTTGATAACAAACTAAAAGAAATCGATGAAGAATATAGAACAACTATCATAAACTTCAATAAATACCCTTCTATAACATTTACAATGGCTAAAATAATGGAAATATCAAAAGCAGAGCAAAATCAAGCAGCACTATACGTATATAATAAAATATTAAATGCGTGAAAAAATTAAACTTTTGATTGGTTGAAAATTTATTTATAGTATGGTAATATATTTTTAAATGTTAATAGGAGATAAATGATGAGAAAATTAAATAAGAATGAGTTTAATTTATTGAATAGTGATTTGAAACCAATGGAGGAATTTTTTAGAATTAATGGTTTAGAAAGTGAGAGTTATATAAAAAAATACAATAGAAATCTTTCGATATCAGCTATGACACAACAGGAATTAGGAGGAGCAAATGGAATTATCAAAAAAAATAATGGTAAATTCATAATTGGTTTAAGTGAAGATATTTTTGGAGAAAACAGAAAGAGAGCTCGAGCTTTATATCATGAATTAGGGCATTTATTAATGGGCCTAAATTATAGTGATGAACGTGTGACTAATATTATTTTAAATCAGATAGTTAAAACAAAGAAGGAAAATAGAGTAGAATTAAAGGAAGAAGAAGGAGTTTATTTAGACGGACTAAAGTTATTAGAAGAATATTTGGTTGAGAAATTTTCACTAGGAATGATGGTCATGGCAAAAAGAATTCCAGAGCCACCAAAAGTGTCATTAAAGACTCCTCCAATATCAGGAGATTATAGTTATTATGCTTCTTTTGATTCAAATTATGGAATATTTGAAAGTTTATGTGATAAATTTGTAGGAAAAACATATGGAAATTTAACAAATTCAATAAAAGCAGGTTTATCAGAAAAATTTTTTACAGGTTTTTTTGAAAAATATGATAATATTGAACTAATGAAAATATTAGGTAATTTAGGTCATATTAAGCGAGCAATATATGCTTATGCTGGTCAAAATCAATATCAATATAATCCTGAACAAATACATAGAATATTAGATGATACAAATGAGTTGGTTGATAATATTCAAACAAGGTCACAAAGTCATCATATTAACCCAGAAGATATTTCCAACGCAGGTAGAAATGTATTGCATAACAATCCAGGTGCTTTATCTAGTGGAATGAGAAAATCACACGGACTGTTTTCTAGAATATTTAATAGAACTAAATCTCAAGAAAAATAAATTTATTGAAATGAGGAAAAAATGGAAGAATTAAGTCAAAGATTGGTTGAAGTCGAATGCGTGTTAAATAAAATGAATGAACAAAATATAAAAAAAATCCCTCAAGAATTTTGGGAGTTTTTGAATAAAAATAAAGATATTAATTATAATTTTAAATATGATGATAGTAAAAGCATAACAGAAAACAATCTACATATAGACACAATATCTCTTTTAACATATATCAATATGAATTTTTTATTAGATGCTGAAGCTAAAAAAGAAATGATTTCTCTTTTAAACGAAGATGAAATAATTGCTGAAGAGCAGAGAAGAAAACAATATAACCCTGATAGTATTTTTAAAAATAGAATAGATAAACATATTGAACAAACAAGCGAAAATGTAAACATGATAGAATATAAAGAATCAGTATTCCAAAAGATTATTTCTAAACTAAGAAATTTTCTACATATTACACAAAAGTGAGGCTACAATGATGAAACAGAAATATTTAAAAGTTATGTTTAATACAACATCTAGAACATCATCTAATTTTAAATATAAAATTGATACTGAAAAGAAATCTAATAAAACTCATTATGAAATTGGTAAAAAAATAAGAAAGGCAATTGCTGATATTGGTGGAACTATGACAGAAAATTTGCTTGCACCTAAAAAAGTCTAAAACAACTTGAAAAAGAAAAAGCAAAAAACTAAAATTGCCGAACAAATAAATAGATACTATTTTTTAAATTTAAGTATAGATTTGCAATTTTATGTAAAACATGGTATAATTATAAGTGATGAGACGTTTTGCTTTACTCTGTTTCATCATGGAATTAACAACATAGAAAGTGCTATTGCACAAGGAGGAAAAACTATGGCAAGAGATTTTATGACAGTTTACAAGAAAATCCTGGCAGTTGCTCCTAAAGAGCTTGTAGATGATTTGGAGAAGTATGTTATGCCCCAGGCACTAGAGCTTTGTGTTGAATCCTGGGTACCAGAGGTTGTATGGCAAAATTTTTACCAGTATGTTACATACCATGTTGCTCCCTGTAGCAAGAATCCACAGTCCATTGCAATCTATGCTGAGACGTTCGATTCAAGTTTTGCGGATATGAAGTCAAAGTTTGAAAAGGATGGGCTGTAAGCCGTAGAAAAAAAGAAGTATCTTTCTCACTCGTAAGGGTGAGTTTTCTTTTTCAAAATCTGTAAAATTACTTGAAAATTTATAAATCTTATGTTAAATTATAATTAATAAATCGAATTATATAAGAGAGTCTGGAACAGAATATGCCAATTTTTCGCATACCTGTTTCGTAATCGCTCCATTTGAAATCAACTTACGGACTTAATTGTTCGTAAGTTTTTATTTTATATAAAACTTAAAAAGTTCTCTTTCTAGAAAGGAGGACTTTTTTCATGCTTGAATTTAAAGTAATTGAAAAACTAAAAACTAATAAAGATTTAACAGACATCTTAAAAGACTTTAAATACAAGGTTAAATTAGGACAAATAAAAACTATATTGCACACCAATCTACAAGTAATAATACCTACTGAATACCAAATTACATATCCTACTACTCTTACAATACTTGAATACAAAGTTAATGAAATATCAAATAAGCCATTTTATATTAAGGAACATAATCAAAAGTACAATATTAAAGAAATTACACAATTTTTAAAAAAGTTTTAATTTTAGACTATACATTTTGCTTATTTGTGAGGAAACATATGAGAAGTATTTTAATATTTCTCGAAATTTAGTGAAAGGAGGAAAAATATGAGATGTGGAGTTTATGTAAGAGTGTCTACTGATGACCAAAGAGATAATGGTTATTCTATTGATTCACAACTTAGAATGATTAAAGAACATTGTGAAAAGAATGATTATGATATAGTAGATATTTATAATGACGCAGGGCATTCTGGAAAGGATTTAATGAGACCTGAAATGCAAAGACTACTTAAAGATATTAAATCAAAGAAAATTGATAAGTTAGTTGCAATAAAGGTAGATAGATTAACTAGAAACAACTATGATGGATTTTGGCTACTTAATTACTGTGAAGAACACGATGTTAAGATTGAATTAATACTTGAACCTTACGATGTATCTACTGCTAATGGCGAAATGATATTTGGTATGAATTTAGTATTTGGTCAACGTGAAAGAAAAAAAATTGGAGCGAGAACTAAACGTGCTATGGAAGAAATGGCTTTAGAAAAAATACACCCTAGTAAGGCACCTTATGGCTATATTAGAAATAAAGATACTGGTCATTTAGAAGTAGAACCTATTGAAGCACAAGTTGTAAAAGAGATATTTGAACTATGTAAAAAAGAACAATCAACTAGAAATATTGCAACCATTATGAAAGATAATAACGCTTATTTAAAACGAGGAAAATGGGCATCAGATAGAGTTTATAAGATACTAACTAATTCTATTTATATTGGTGTATTTGAGTATGGAAAGTATAAAAGAAAGCCACAAGATGTTTTAAGAGTTGAAAATTATTGTGAGTCAATCATTGATATAAATACTTGGAACACGACAAGAGCAAATCTAGAAAAGAATAAACATCCAAACTACGGAGAGCATATTCATTTATTTGCAGGATTAGTAAAATGTCCAATATGTAATGAGATACTTGCTGCTAGTGAATCATTTAAAACTTATAAAGGTAATACCAAAGTTTACTACCATTTAAGATGTAAAAATACTAGTTGCAAAGGCTATGGTTATCATTATAATTCAGATAAAATTGAAGATAAATTAAAAAGAATTTTAAATGAATTAACTAGATTTATGTATGATAATTCTAATGAAATAATTACTTGTAGTTCTACTAAAAGTAAAGAAGTAAAAGAAATAGAAAAAGCCATTGAAAAGTTAAAAGTTTAAGAAAAAAGATTAGTAGATTTATATTTAAGTTCTACTTTAGATGTAGAAACAATTAATCATAAAAATGATGTTATTAAAAAAGAAATTGATAAACTAACTAAAAAGAAAACTACTCTTGATCCAGATAATGACTTTAAAGAATACACAGTAGAACTTCTTAAAAAGTTAGATTATGAAGAAGATAATGGAGATTTTATCTTTAAAAACAATTTAAGTTTTACTTATTTGTTTGATAGTTTAAATAGAAAAGCACAAAAAGAATTAATTAATAGATTAATATCTTCAATAGAAATAACAAGAGATAATAAATTCAATATTGAGATAAAAAGCATCAAATTTACAGAAGAATTTATCTCAAAAAGTACACAAGATTATATTGATTATTTAAATGAATTACTGGCTGATAACAACATTGGCATAACCTATAAAGAACAAATTAATAAAGAAAAATTATTAGAATTAGAAAATGATTATACAATTATGTCATTAGTAAAAATGGAAAACAATCAATATACCGAAGAAGAATTAAACAATTATTTTGACTTGATGAAAGAACATTTCTATGTAGATGGAATAATAAATTGTCCCTATATTGAAGGCAATAATATAGTTGATACTTTAATTCTAATACCAAAAACTGAACTAATAAATGTTTAAAAATTAAGAAAGGAATGATAAAAATATGGAAATAAAATATACAAGACAAGGAGATTATTTAATACCAAATTTATATTTAGAAAAGGATGAAGAATGTGGAAGAATAGGCAAATATGGAATATCAAGATTACACTTTATTGCTCAAAATAAACAAGCACTTTATGAAACACTTTTAATGACAAATAAACTTACTCATCATCTTCTTTTAGTCAGTGATTCTTGCGAAAGTTTATACAAAATACTAATGGATGATTATATTAAAAATGATGAAAGATTGCCTGAAAAAAATAAAGAATTAAATCCATTAGAATGGACAAAGTTAATGAATAATTACAAGAATATGGCTGAAGAAATTGTCTTAAATGAATATGTTTTTGTGTAAATAATCTTTAAAAAAGAGGAAAAAATTATCAAAATAATTTAATCCTCTTTTTATATTTTTTAGAGTATGGGAGTAAAAGTTGTGTCTAGCCAGCACTGAATTTATACTCCCGCATAAATTCTACTATGGGAATTCCCATACCCTTTACTTTTTTCTAACACAAACTCTATATAATCTTTTTTCTAATTTATATCTTGTCATTATTTCTTCATTTAAATATTCGATATCAAAATCTTTAAAAAAAAACTTAATGTCTTTTTCATCAAAAAATCTTTTTAATCTTTTATCCGATGTTTCATATAAATGATGTTCTATTTCATTACCTTGACCAGCACCGTGATTTACATCATTTTCTTTAAAATAATGCAAACATAAATCAGCAATTATTAGTTCAAACGAATTATTATCAAATGGCATTCCATCAAGCATATTAAAACACTTAGTATCATACACTTCTGGAAAGTTTTTTTTAATATTATTAATTGCATTGCTAGATTGATCACAAGATATAACTTGTTTATTTTTGTTAATTAAATACAAAGTATCATTACCACTTCCGCACCCTAAATCCAAAATAGGAGTTGAGCAACTATCTATTATAGTTTCAAACTTATCCAACCAGTCGTCTAATTTTATTTCATTTCGTTCATATTTACTATGTATATTATCCCAATATTCTAAGGAATTTTCCTTTTCATTAAATCCCATTTTGTACCTCCATAATAATTATTTCTTATTAAATCCTTCTTTAATTTTTTTACTCATTTCTTCTTTAAATTCAGGTGAGTTAAATATTCCTGCAAATAAATCCTTAGTTGCATCTCCCATCATTGAATACATTGCAGAATTAGATAATTCTTTCTCTCTTTTTAATATTTCTTGTTCATTTTGAACTTTTATCTCTTCAATTTTTAATTGATGTTCTTTTTCTTTAGTTTCTATATCAAGTCTATGTTTTTCATTTAATGCTTCAATATCTATTTTATGTTGTTTCATTAATTTTTCTATTTCGTGTTTATTATTAGTTTCAAGTGTATTAATTTCATTCTTACATTTCTTAATAGCAATTATTAAACTTCCAACACCAGTAATAAGTGCAGGAACTATTGCTATAAGTAATTGTGTCCACAAATTTGCATTCATTTTATGCCTCCTTTATTTCCATATTAGTAATATTATGATTATCATCGCAAGTAAATAAAATATTGATTTTCTCTGATTCAAAATAATTAATTAAATCATCATCTAACAAATGAGTTATTGCAAATCTTTTTTCATTCTTAGTTAATTCATTTATAGGTAACCAATAAGCATAGTTATCATCTAAATCCAATGGGTTACCATTCACTTTATTTGCGATATATGTTTTCATAACAAATTTTTTATTTTTACCTGGATATATAATTTCAACATTTCCAACACATTTTAAATCATTAATATCCATTCCGGTTTCTTCTTTAAATTCTCTTATACAAGTCTGTATTTCAGTTTCACCATCTTCAATCTTTCCACCAGGTATATCAAAATAATCTTTGTTAATATTCTTATATTTAATACAGGCAACCTTGTTATCTTTAAAAGCAAATACTCTTACCGCATATCTTATATCCATTATACTTCCTCCTTATATAGAATCAAGTTTAATTTTGAATATATTATACTATAAAATAACAAAATTCTCCATACTCCCATTGAAATTTAATAAGAATTCATATATAATATTTTTAGAAAGAGAGCGTTATGGTTCGTAAGCTGTTGCTTAACCGCTCCATTAAGTAAAATCGTCGCACCAATGTGACGTTAATGATTAAATCAATCTAAAAAGATTGATTTTTTTTGGTGCTACTTCTATATACCGATGAACATACTTGTCCTATACCTGTACAAGAGGTGGTGTTTATGGGATTTATATTATTTTTATAATTCTATTGTCAAAATCTTTTTTTATATTAAAAAGGTCCTTTAATTGTTTGAGCTTTGTTATTGATATATCATAGGAAATGTGCTATACTAACTATTGATAAAATAATATGAAATTATGGAGGAAATATGGGTTTTTTTGATAAATTAAAACAAGGGTTAAGTAAAACTAAAAGTTCAATTGATGAAAAACTAAATAATGTATTTAGCAATTTTAGAAAAGTAGATGAGGAACTTTTAGATGAATTAGAAGAGGCATTGATAATGTCTGATGTTGGAGTAGAAACTTCTAACAAAATTATAACAAATTTGAGAAATAAAATAAAAAAAGAAAAGATAGAAGACGAGCAAGCTGTAAAGCAAGCTCTAAGAGATGAAATTAAAAATGTATTAGAAGAAGTGGACAATACTTTAAAGTTAGAAACAACTCCATCTGTGATATTAGTAGTAGGCGTAAATGGTGTTGGCAAAACTACTTCTATAGGGAAAATAGCTAACAGACTAAAGCAGGATGGCAAAAAGGTAGTTGTTGCAGCAGCAGATACCTTTAGAGCAGCAGCAGTAGAGCAACTTGAAATATGGGCCAATAGAGCAGGATGTGACATAGTAAAAAGAGAAGAGGGAACAGATCCAGCAGCAGTTGTTTACGATGCTGTAAAGATAGCAAAAGAGAAACAAGCAGATGTCTTAATATGTGATACAGCAGGAAGATTGCACAACAAGAAATATTTAATGGACGAGCTTGTAAAAATAAAAAAAGTAATAGACAAGGAATTACCAGAAGCTTCTAAGGAAGTTTTAATGGTTTTAGATGCTACAACAGGGCAAAATGCAATATCACAAGTAACAGCATTTAAAGAGACAGTAAATATAACAGGACTAGTACTTACAAAATTAGATGGAACAGCTAAAGGCGGAGTGGTTATAGGAATTGTTGCTGAAAACAAGGTGCCGGTAAAATTTATTGGAATTGGCGAGCAAATAGATGATATGGAAATATTTAACAGCAACGATTTTGTAAATGCATTAATATAGCCAAATAAGCAATAGAAGATAAGCTTAGAAAGGAATGAGATTAAAATGACAAAAATAACAACCCAAAAGGATAACAAAAGAATTATAATTGTACTAGCATTTATACTATTGGCAATTTTAATTGGCTATGTATTATTTAGAGGTAAATATCTGGAAGTACTAGAAATAGGGGAAGAATATGTAGAAATATTTTGGAAAAATATAAAATATACGGCTATAGCCTTTAGTGCAAACTTTATAATATTATTTCTATTAATATATTTTACAAATTTAAAAATAAAAAAAGGATTAAAAGCTTTTTTTGATGATGATAAAAAGCCAATGCCGAAGTTAATAAATAAATCCATTGCAGTTATAAGCTCAATAATAATAAGTACTTTTACAACAAATATAATGCTTAAAAAAATAATGCTATGTTTTAATAGTGCATCTTTTGAAATTGAGGACCCAATATTTGGATATGATATCAGTTACTTCATGTTTAAAAAACCATTTATAGAATTTATGCTTATATATATAATGCTTCTCATAGTAGGGTTAACAATATATACCATATTGTATTACATAATTTCATTTAATATGTTTTTTGATGGAGTAAATAGAGAAATATTGAAGAATAACCATTTTACAAAACAATTGGTTTTTCACACTATTGTAATAGTTATATTATTATCAATCCTAACATATGTAGGAATACAAGATATGGGAACAAATAAATTTTTAACATTAAAAGGAGAAACAGTATATTCAATATATGGATCTGGTTTTACAGATGTAACAATAAAACTTTGGGGATACAAAGTATTAACAGTAGTAATGGTAATTTCAATAATTTTGGCAGTTATATTCTTCAAAAAGGGAAAAGTTAAAAATGTAATAAAAAGTATAACAGCAGTTCCAGTATATTTAATAGGATTACTAATAGTATTAATAATAACCCAAACTTTTCTTGTAAAATCAAATGAGCTAGACAAAGAAAAATACTATATAAGTAAGAATATAGAATTTACCAAAAAGGCTTATGGCATAGAAATAGAAGAAAAAACAATAGCTAATAATGAAACATTAAGTGCAAAAATAAAAGAAGAAAATCAAGAAGTAATTAATAATATTACAATAACAAGTAAGGAAAATGTATTAAAGAACTTAAATATGTTACAAACAGCAAAAGGATATTATTCATATAGGAACAGTAATATTGCAAAAGTTAATTTAAATGGTAAATTATCATTAGCATATATAACACCTAGAGAAATATCAGAAAACATTGGTACATACAACGATAAAATGTATGAGTATACACATGGATATGGGATAATAGTTACAGCAGCTAATAAAATCAATGAAGAAGGGGAAATAATAAATCTTCAAAAAGATTTTGAAAGCAATGAAGTAATAAAGATAACAGAACCAAGAATTTACTACGGATTACAGACAAATGAACCAGTAGTAACGAACAATAAAAATGGAGAAGAATTTGATTATCCAAAGTTAAATTCTAATACGGCTGAAAATGCAAAAAAAACTTACGATGGAAATGCAGGACTTCAACTTAATTTTATTGATAGATTTATATTAGGAATAAAAGAGGGAAATATTGGATTAGCTCTTTCAACAAATACAACAAAAGAGAGCAAAATATTAACAAACAGAAATGTTATAAAAAGAGCTAAAACGTTAATGCCATACTTATTATATGACGAAGAACCATATTTGGTAGTAAATAAAGAAGGAAAATTGGTTTGGGTAATAGATGCATATACTACTTCTAGTGAATATCCATATTCTCAAATGTCTACAATTCAAACAGATTTATTAACAAAGCTAGATATAAATTATATAAGAAATTCTGTTAAGGTTTTAATAGATGCATATGATGGAACAACAAAGTTTTATATTACAGATAGAGCAGATCCTATAATAATGTCATATAGAAATATATATCCAAGTTTATTTGTAGACAAAGATGAACAAATTGAAGAAGATATAAAAAATCAATTTATATATCCAAAATTTTTGTATAAAATTCAAGCAAATATAATCAAGAGATATCATAATATACAGCCTGATGTTTTATATAGAGGAGATGATATATGGGAAATAGCAACAAATGTTACAGGAAAGACAACTTCAAAGACGGGAACGGAAATAGAGCCATATTATACAATGGTAAAGACTATTGATTCGGAAAATGCACAGCTAGGTTTAGTAATTCCATATACACCATATAAAAAACAGAATATAATATCATATACAGTAGGAACATATGAAAATGGAACACCAAAATTAACGATATACAAATATGCTTCAGATAGTAATGCAATAGGAACAATGCAATTAAATTCATTAACAGAACAAGATGAAAACATATATAGAGAAATAGAAAAACTTAAGGTTACAGGGACAAAAATAACAAAAAATACTATAGTTGTTCCAATTGAAAATACATTATTATATGTGCAATCAATTTATCAGCAATATACCAATGAAGACAATTCTTTACCATTATTAAAAAAAGTAGTTGTTGCATCAGGAAATAAATTTGCTATAGGAAATAATATAGAAGAGGCAATAAATAATTTGTTATCTCAATCAGCTTTTGACATAGAAATAGAAAGTACAGAAACTATAGAAGAAACAATAAAAGCAATAATAAAGGCAAATGAAAATTTAGAAAAATCTAATAATAGTAATGATTGGGAAATGATTGGAAAAGATATGAAAAAATTACAAGAACTAATAAAAAAATTAGATTTATTAGTAAAAAATAATAAAGAATAAATTTAATTAGTAAAATTGAATAAAAAAGCAAAAAAAATCCACTCTAATAATGGGTGGATTTTATGTTTGAAAAGAAAAAAGAGGAAAAGGAATTAATAAAAAGATTAGATAAAATAAATTATACATTATCTCAAAATAATATATTAGAATTAATAGAACTTTTAGGTAACAGGAAAAAGTTTTTCTTTAGAAATTTTTGGTCTGGAATTATCAAAGGCATTGGTACAGGAATAGGTTTTACTATATTAACAGCTATATTATTAGTAGTCTTACAAAAAATAGTTGCTCTAAATCTTCCTGTAATAAGTGAATACATCTTGGATATTATAGAAATAGTAAAAATAAAAATGTTATAAAAAATCGTAAATACTATTTATTTTTTTTTAGAATTTATATATAATAGAAAAAAACAAAGAGGAGAGATATAGATGAATTTACCCAATAAGTTAACAGTATTTAGAGTTATTTTGGTATTTGTAATATTAATAATTTCACTTATAAATATGCAAGGAACAATATTAGGAATACCTATTAATATGTTCATAATAGATATAATTTTTATCATAGCATCTATTACAGATAAATTAGATGGTTACATAGCACGATCAACAAACCAAATAACAACATTTGGAAAATTTTTAGACCCAATAGCAGACAAAATATTGGTAATTGTTTCAATGATAATATTAGTTGAACATTCTAAAATACCTTCTTGGATACCAGCAATAATAATAATGAGAGAATTTATAGTATCTGGATATAGATTGATTGCGGTAGAAAAAAAGGGGGAAGTTGTTGCAGCAAGTATATGGGGAAAATTAAAAACGGTTACACAAATGATTGCAATTATATTGGCATTTATTGATACTAATCCATTTGGAGCAATATTTACGAATTCTTTAACAGGATACAATTTCGCAATAAATTTAATAGTAACATTAATGATGATTATATGTGTTATAGCTACAATCTTTTCAGGTTGGGACTATATTAAAAATGGAAAGGATTTATTGAAATGACATTACAAGAAGCAAAAGAAAGGATTAATGAATTAAAGCCTAAAATTGAATATTATACTATAAAATATTACGAAGATGAACAGGTTATAAGCGATTTTGATTTTGATACATTAATGAAAGAATTAAAACAAATTGAAGCGGAATATCCACAGCTTATAACTACTGATTCTCCAACACAAAAAGTTGGGACAAGTCCTATAAAAAAAGGGTTTAAAAAAGTAACACATAAAGTTCCACTTCAAAGTTTACAAGATGTTTTTTCTTTTGAAGAAGTCAAAGAATTTGATACAAGAATGCAAAAGTTGGCAGAAGAATATAATTTACCATTGGAATATGTTGTAGAAACAAAAATTGATGGATTATCTACTGCACTAGAATATAAAAATGGAATTTTTGTACAAGGAGCAACAAGAGGAAATGGTCTTGTAGGCGAGGATGTTACAGATAATTTGAAAACAGTAAGAAGTATACCACATAAACTAAAAGAACCTATAAATATAATTGTGCGTGGAGAAATTTTTATAGGAAAAAAGGAGTTTGATGAGTTAAATGAAGCAAGAATGGCAGACGAGGAAGAAAGATTTGCAAATGCAAGAAATGCGGCTGCTGGTTCACTTAGACAGTTGGATAGCAAAATAACTGCGCAAAGACCTTTAGACATATATATTTTTAATATTCAAGAGACGGAAGATAAAACTATAACTACACATTATCAAGGACTAGAATATCTTGAAAAAATAGGATTTAATGTAAATCCAGTAAAAATATTATGCAAAAATATAAATGAAGTAATTAAGGCTATAGAAAAAATAGGTAAGGACAGAGAAAGTTTGACCTTTGGAATAGATGGAGCAGTTGTTAAGGTAAATAATTTAGAGTTAAGGGAAAAAATAGGAACAACATATAAAACACCAAAGTGGGCAGTAGCGTATAAATATCCGCCAGAAAAAAAAGAAACAAGAGTTAAAGATATAATATGCCAGGTTGGCAGAACAGGTGCAATAACGCCAATGGCAATTTTAGACACAGTAAATGTAGCTGGCTCAAATATTTCTAAAACTACATTACACAACGAGGACTTTATAAAAGAGAAAGATATAAGAATAGGAGATACTGTAATAATTCAAAAAGCAGGGGATGTTATACCAGAAATTGTAGAAGTGGTAAAAAGTAGAAGAACAGGAGAAGAAAAACAATTTAAAATGCCTAAGACTTGCCCTGTATGTGGTGCAAATGCTGTAAGAGAAGAAGGAGAAGCAGTTATACGTTGTATAGGTGTTGAATGCCCTGCAAAATTGTACAGAGGAATATTACATTTTGTATCAAAAGATGCAATGGATATAAAAGGTTTAGGAGATGCGGTAATAGATGAATTAATAAGTAGAAAGTTAATAGAAAATATTGCTGATTTATATAAACTAACGTTAGAAGATTTGAAATCATTAAAAAAAGATGGAAAGAAATTTGCACAAAATTTGATAGATTCAATAGAAGAAAGCAAAACAAGAGATTTATATAGAGTAATAACTTCTTTAGGTATTAGACATGTAGGAGTAAAGCTTGCGAAAAGCTTGGCTAAAGAATATACGACAATGGATAATTTAATAGATGCTGAACTAGAAGAACTAAAACAGAAACAAGATGTCGGGTTAATAACAGCAGAGAGTATATATAATTTCTTTAAACAAGAACAAAGTATAGACTTAATAAATAGACTAAAACAAGCAGGAGTAAATATGCAGCTGAAACAGGAACATGGCACAGATAATAGGTTTGATGGAAAAATTTTTGTTTTAACAGGTGCTTTAGAAAAATTTTCTAGAGAAGAGGCAAGCGAAGTAATAGAAAAGTTTGGTGGAAAAACTTCAAGCAGTGTCTCTAAAAAAACAGATTATGTTTTAGCAGGGGAAGATGCAGGAAGTAAGTTAAAAAAAGCAAAAGAGCTTGGAATAACAATTCTAACAGAAGAAGAATTTAATAAAATGATTAAATAAAAAGGAAATGAGAAGAGATATGGAAGGTAAATATACATTTAAAGAATTTTACGAAAACCTAGAAAATGGATATCAAATTTACTATACTTATGTACGTAACAGATACCTAATATTTAAAACAGCTGAAAACTGCTACACACAAAAACTATTGAGCAAAGCAGAAAAAAATCCGCAACCTGCCCATGCAATGCTTACATTTAAAAGAGTAAAAGAAATGTTCCCACATATGGAAGAAATAGAGTATAAAGTAATGAACACTTGACATACCGGGCAAAAGGATTAACTTGTAATTCGCACAGTTAATTTTTAAAAAGGAGGCAATATGCCTCACAACCCAAAGGTCGATAGGTCGAGTCTATCCCCCGCAACCAGAGTGTAAATACTTACAGTTTCAATGACTGTGGGTATTTTTTTATGCCTTAAAAATGGTTGCTATAATGCTTAAAAATAACGCTATTATGTCGAATTGGGGAAAAATTGGGAAGTATTTTAACTTTTTGATTCCTCAAAAGACTATGTATATCAGTAAAAAACATGGGAATTTATAAATTGCTTTTTACTGATTTTCCTCCGACAAAGTAATTTTGTGATTTATTGAAAAAAGTAGTTTTTAGTTTGGTATTAATAAATTTTGTAATACATTTCCTGCACTTTTATTGTGAGAAATGATAGGATGCACATAAAAATTAAATGTTGTGGTAATTTGTGCATGACCTAATCTTGCAGCAACAACTGCTACATCTATATTTTGCGATATTAGCAAAGTAGCATTTGTATGCCTTAAACCGTGAAAATTAATTACAGGTAGTCCAATTTCTTTAACAAACTTGACAAACCATTTACTAATAGTAGATGGGTGCATAGGTTTACCATCTGACTGAACAAATAATCTATCTGAATTCGTCCATAATTCGCCATAAATTGATTTTTGCATTTCATACCATAATCTATATTCTTCAAGCAAAGAAACAACAAAATCAGGAATTGCTACTTCTCTGATAGAACTTTCTGTTTTAAGTGTTTTAGTAAACACTCCTTTATCTGATAAATATTGGCTAGACTTATTAATACTAACGATTCCATTTGCAAAGTCAATATCAGACCATTCTAATCCCATAAGTTCACCAAGAGTCTTACGCCAGTAAACAATGTCAAAGTTATTGCTGTTTTATATTTAATGTCATCTACAGATAGTTCATTAAGATTTGAAAGGAGAACTTTACATTGTTCATCATCATAATATCTTCTTTTTGGCTTTTTACTTTTAGGCGGTTGAACTCTTTCACAAGGATTAGAAAATAATAATTGCCAATACACAGCTCTATGAAGCATTGCACGAATTAATCTATGGTGCTCTAATATGGTTTTCTGAGATAAAGGTTTTAATGTTCTATAACCATTATTATATTTAACACGCCTTATTTGTGTATCTTTATCTAACATATCATAGAATTTCATTATATCAGTAGGCTTGATTTTATCTAGTTTAAAATGTCCAAGATAAGGTAATATTCTTGATTCCAACATTCCTAAGTATCTTCTATAGGTAGAAGGCGCTAGTTCCTTAGAACCATAATCTCTTTTCCATATTTCAGTAAATTCTTTAAATGTTATAGACTTACCCTCAATAACTGTTCCTTGTTCTACTTCAGCAACAAACTTTGCAAGTTCAATTTTTACTTGTGCTTTAGTTCCATGAACTGTTTTAGTATGACGTATAGGCTTTCCATCTAAATTAAAACCATGGCAAACTATTAACCTGTAACTATTTTTGCCTCTTTTTTCAATACTCCCGGCCATTACTCTGTTTCACCTCCTTTCGAGTTATTTAATGGATGGGAGAATGCAATTGTTAACTAGCAATATACTACCATAATAGTTAACAAAACGCAAGCCATCGATAAAAGAATATAAAAACTTGCACAATTCGACAAACTTTGTAAGAGATTTGTGGTAAGATAATAAAAATATAAAATAGTTAAAGGAGATATATGGACAAGGAAAAACAGTTTAAGTATTTATGCTCTAAAATAGATGAACAAATACAAAATAATAAAATAGTGTCAGATAATATTTTTGAAGAATTCAAAAAAGAATATTTAAAACTAAAGAAAATTTATGCCAATAATAGAGCTAATATGAATTTTGTAAAGTACAATTATTTTTCGAGAAGAGTATATCAAAATACAATGAATAATAATTATAAAATAAATATTTCTTTAGCTTCTATATTAGCATACTTGCAAATGAATATTAGTAATACATCAGTATATATATATAAAATTAAAATGATGATTGAGCAATTTAATATTGATAATTTTAATGAAGCAGATTATTTTGTTGGTAGACTAAACAGTTTGATTAAATATATTATTGAAGAGAAAATACTAATAAAACAAGATCCTTTAGAAGTAATTTATCTATTAGAATTGAGATTAAAAAAGTTTATTGATAATGTAAATATTAACAATAAAGAATTAAATGATTTGGCAGATAATTTAGTAAAAAAAATGATTGAACGTTTTGATACAATTCAGTCATATAGTAGAGATAAAAAAGCGAATTCTGTTTTGGCAGAAAGTATTTATAAGATTAGTAAGAAACAAAGTATATATATGGTTAAATTTTTATATTTTGAAAAGAAAGAGGATTATAGAAAAACAGTTACAGATAAATTAAATAAAGCAATTGAAATAATGGTAGAGTATAGTAATAAGTCTTTAAAAATTATTAAAAAAGTATTCAAAGATATAGAAGAAACAGACAAAATTAAATTAGTTGTTACCTTAAAAGAAATTGATGTATACATGGCAATGTATTATAAACTTTTGTATTTAGATAAAAATACTAATGCGGCATGGAAAAAAATTAATGAAATGAAACAATTTCTTGTATATAAAATTTTTAATCAGTCAGTATCAATATCAGAAGATTTAATGAAAAATATTACAGAAGAATGGAATTTGTTACAAGCATTTAATAAGATATCGCTTTTAAGAAATGAAATTGAAAAATTGAGTAATAATAGCAAAACTCAATGGATAAAAGAAACTTTAGACAGTATTAATTTACAATTTAGGGAAATTGAGAGATTGTTTAGATATGAAGAAAATAAATCTAGTGTGACAAAACTTGAAAATATAGATGATTCTTTTATGGGGACACTAATAGAATATTTGTTGCATGACTTATTAAATTATATAAAAAATAATGAAGAAAAAATAAAAAAGAAAATCGATATCGAATATGAAAACTTTATTAATTATTTAAAACAGACTGAAACAATTATATTAAATGATAAGATAGAAGATGAAATGCCGGATATAGATATAAACATAAAAAATAAAACAGCAGTATTAATAAAAAATGGAAGATTGAAATCAGATGAGTGGAAAACAATTAAACAAGAATTAATGTTAGTATCTAAAAGTGAGAAATATATGGAATGTTATTATCTAATAAATTTCAATAAGAATATTGACAATATCGTACAAATAAAAGAAAGTTTTATAAAGTATGAAAAAGAGTATAATATCATAATTAAGGTTATGGATATAAAAGATTTTTATAGTAATTTATTAAATACATTAAAAGAACCAAAAAAGAAGTATAATTTTTCGGAAGAACAATTATATAAAATTTTTGGATATTGATAATGGAAAATAGTAGTTTTAACTAAAATATTTTTTGTTAATAAAATGAATAACTTATTATGATATCTAGGTGAAAAAGTTATAATATAAAAAAGTCACAATTAGTGACTTTTTATTTAATTATGCTTATCCAACCACTCATCAAACTCATCATAAGTTTTCTTACCAGACTTTATATCATTAATAAATTCTTTAGCTTCTTTTTTCCATTTCTCATAGTTAGTTTTATAATATTCAATATCTGGATTTCTCTTAACAGCCATTGCTTTTTTAGCATATATTTGTCTGTATTTACCATATACAGGTTCTTCATTTTCTTTTCTTTTTTGAGATGTTTTAATCCCGTATTCTTTACAGGTAATATCTTCTGCATATTTACCATTACAATATAAAGTGTTGTTTTTATCAGAAAAAAAGTATTTTCCACAAACTTGGCATCTTTTTATATAATCAACATCATTTAATACTATATGATAAAGAACAATATAAAAATATGTAAATAGATTATTAGTTTTAAAATCATATTTATTACCAACTATTTTTTCACCATTAGGATCATTTTTTGCCATAGTGTTTATTAAAAAATTTTCATCAGATAAAGGATTAGAAATACCTTTTTGAATTTCACCCAAAAGTTCATTCATAAACTCTTCATCTGTAAAAGAAAAGTTCAAAGAATAGTCACAAATATAATCTTCAGATATTTCTTTTAAGTCTTTATTAATATTTTGAAAGATATAAAATCTTTGTGCATTACTTAATTTGTTTAATTTTTTTTCTCTGTTATTATTAAAAACATAGTCAACGAAATTTCTAAATAATAATTGTATTTTTATTAAAGAATCTTTTTCAGTTTCATAAAAGGATTCTGCACATTGTTTTAATAACTCTTTATTAGCAATATGAATAGGCTTGTTAGTACCCATATTGATGATATTTTTGTCAAATCCTTTAAAAATTTTAATCAATTGTTCTTCAGGTATTTTATCTAAATATATAAAGAAAAATGTACAGAAGAATTTAAAGAAATCATCAAAATTATTAAAGTCTAAGCTTAAAAATTCTATTAAATTATCACCCAATGCCATTTTTCTATATTCATAATTTAATATTAAGTCTAAATCTACTTTTTCTATATTGCGCACAAATAGTAGATTCTCCGAAATATGTGGGACATTTTTATCAATTAATGAAAGAAATATTTCGTTAAAAGAATCATCTTTCCTTTTAACTTTAGTTTTTTTGTATAATTCATCTACAAGCTTTTCTTTATTTTTAACAGATAAATTAACTTTATTTGTATCGAATACAACAGAAAAAAATCTAGTTATTTCAACTGGATTATTGTTGTTATATAAATTTAATTCTATTGAGTATTCAGTTGGATTTCGCATTTTAATTCCTCCATGTTAACATTAAAACTAAGTTACGGTAGTGATTTTAGTTGTTATCAATTCTCAAAAAATTTCATAAAAAATCCTGTACTTGTTAACTAAAAATAGTATAATTCAATTGTTAACAAAAGTCAATAGGTACCATTGAAGAAAGAAAGGAGGATTCAGTATTAAACTTAAAAACAGTAGAAAGAACAACACTAACCATGCAAGAAGCAGCAGAATATTTAGGAATATCATATTGGCTAGTAAATCAATTAGTAAGAAGAAAACAAATACCTTGTTCAAAAATTGGAGGTAAGTTCTTGTTTAGAGTACAAGCCTTAGATGAATATTTAACGAAGAAAGAAAAAGATTCAATGACTAATTAATTGAAAGAAAGGTGAAAGGAGGTATGGCAGAAGTATCGTGGCTTAAACTTAGTACAAATATTTTTTCAAACAGAAAAGTTGCATTGTTATTGAATGAACGTGATGGGGATATGTACTTCAGAATATGGATACAATTGTTAACTATTGCAGGGCAATGTAATATGAAAGGAAAACTAATTATAGGGGAGAATAATCCATTAAATATGCAACAATTATCAAAAATTTTAGGAAAATCTACTAAAAAAGTTGAAGAAATATTGAATAAGTTTATGGAATTAAGAATGATAATTTATGAAGATAATTGCTATGCTATAAGAAATTGGAGCAAGTATCAAAGTGCAGATAAATTAGAAGAAATACGAAAAAATAATAGAGAACGACAAAGAAAATTTCGTGAAAAAAGTAGAACTCAAGCTAACGTTACAGAAATGTTAGAGTAACACTATAGATAAGAATAGAAAAGAGTAGATAAGATTTATTACTGACTGAAAGGAAAAATATGGTTTAAGTAATAAAAAAAGCTAGTATAAGCCATCAAACAAAATACTAACTTTAATCAAATTTTATAATAATATTTTAATTCAAAATTTAAAAAAAGTAAAGAAAAAATTAATAGAAGGAGGAATTTATATGAGTGAAAAAACTAAAAAAGAGCCAATAACGTATTCAAGATATGGAGATTATTTAATACCAAATTTAATATTAGATAATGGAAAGGTTAGACCTAAAATAGGAAGATATGGGAGGTTAAGATTAAAATTTTTGAAAGAAGAAATGAAACCAGTTTATACAAGAATGTTAATGGAAGATACACTAACAGATTATTTATTAGAAGTGGATGCTAGAGCAACAGATATGGAAAATATGTTGATAAATGTGATGAAAAAACATGATAATATTGATGAAAAATTAAAAGAAAAAGATCAAATGAAATGGGTTGGAGCCATGAATATGATAGCGTATTCTGCAAGAGAAATAGTAATGGGAAAATGTATAAACACTTATAATATTTAATGAAAAGAAGTGTCTGGATTTTATTAAAAGTTCAGACACTTTTAATAAATAGATATATGAAATTATGAAAAGAGAGCACATTTACTGTCCAGCAAGCACTGAATTTGTGCACTCACACAAATTCGAATGTGGGATATCCCAAACCCAAGAAGGGAGAAAAGTAATGAGAAAAAGAGAAATAAAATTAAGTGTATATCTTAATGATAATGAATGGAGAATGTTAACTTTAAAAGCAGAAAAAGTGGGATATAACAAATCAGCTTTAGTAAGAAGTTTAATAGAAGGATTTGAACCAAAAGAAAAACCATCAGAAGAATTTTATGAAGACTTAAATTCAATAAGAAAAGTTGGAAATGTATTAAATCAAATTGCAAGAAGAGCACATTATCAGGGCTATATCGAAGATGAAAAATTTTTAAGAAAAATGGAAAATGAATTACAAAATCTTATATTGAATATAAAGAGAAAATATTTGTTGCCGGAAGAAAAATAAAATTAGAGAGATTTCTGTAGATTTATTGAGAAAAAATAGTATTTGTGATATATTATAATTGAATAATTGGAGGTAAGTATGGAAGTAGTAAAACCCTTTGTAAAATGGGCAGGAGGAAAAGGAAGTTTAATACCACAATTAACGAACTTTTATCCTTACCAATTAAAAGGTGGAGTAGTAACCAAATATGTTGAGCCTTTCGTTGGTGGAGGGGCTGTTTTAATAAATATATTACAAAAATATGATGTTAAAGAAGCTTATGCTTTTGATATAAATATAGATCTAATAAATTGTTATAATGTAATAAAAACAAATGTTGAAGAACTTATAAAAGAATTAGAAATAAAGGAAGAAGAATTTTTAGTTCTTACAGATGGAGAAAGACAAAAGTATTTTTATAGTGTAAGAAAAGAATATAATTCATATAGAATCGGTGAAAAAGAATTAAGCATTAAAAGAGCAGTAGAATTTATATTCTTAAATAGAACATGTTTTAATGGATTATATAGAGTTAATAAAAATGGAGAATTTAATGTACCTTGTGGTAAATATAAAAATCCAACAATATGTGATTCTAAAAATTTAAGGAATTTATCATTTTTGATTAGAAATGTAGAATTCCAATATGGAGATTATAAAAAAAGTGAAAAATATGTAGATAGTAATACATTTGTGTATTTTGACCCGCCATATAGACCATTATCAATAACATCAGGATTTACATCGTATACAAAAGAAGATTTTAATGATGAAAATCAAAAAGAATTAGCAAATTATTTTAAAGAATTAGATGAAAAAAAAGCTAAACTGATGTTATCTAATTCAAATCCTAAAAATACAAATAAAGAGGATAATTTCTTTGAAGAAATATATAAAGGATTTAATATAAATGAGATTTCAGCCAAAAGAATGATAAATGCAAATTGCAAAGGAAGAGGAGCAATTTCTGAATTATTGATAACAAACTATGAGGAGAATTGATAATGTATAATGGTGAAATTTATTTTGAGGATAAAAACTTTAAATTAATAAAAGAAGATACATTTAAAGCTTTGAAAAATTTTCAAGAAAAATCATTCGATATGATATTTGCAGATCCACCATATTTTCTTTCAAACAATGGGATAACATGTAGTAGTGGAAAAATGGTAAGTGTAAATAAAGGTGAATGGGACAAGTCATTAGATGTTGAATCAAAGCATTCTTTTAATAGAAAATGGATTAATGAGTGTTATAGAGTTTTAAAAGATGATGGGACTATTTGGATAAGTGGAACATTACACAATATATATTCAATAGGTATGGCATTGGAAGAAGAAGGATTTAAAATTATAAATAATATAACATGGCAAAAAACTAATCCTCCACCTAATCTAGCTTGTAAAACATTTACACATTCTACAGAAACAATATTATGGGCAAGAAAAGATTTGCCAAAAATAAAATATAAATTTAATTATGAACTAATGAAGAGCTTGAATAATAACAAACAAATGAAAGATGTTTGGACAACTTCTCTAACAAAACCATCTGAAAAGAAACAAGGAAAACATCCAACACAAAAACCTTTAGAGATACTAGAGAGAATTATATTAGCATCCTCAACAGAAAATGATTTAATATTAGACCCTTTTTGTGGAAGTAGCACAACAGGTATAGCAGCAAATAAATTAAATAGAAAATTTATAGGAATAGATAATTCGCAGGAATATTTAGACTTATCAATAAGGAGGTTTGAACACATACATGAATTTAGAAATAACAAGAAAAATGATTAATGATTTTTATAATTGCTTTGAAACAGGATATGATTTTGAATACTTTTTAAAGAAATTTTTAGAAGATTTAGGATTTACAGATATAAAAGTAACAAAAAGAAGTGGAGATAGTGGAATAGATTTACTTGCATACAAAAATTCTATAGGTGATTTAGATATAGATCCTGAAAAATATATTATTCAAGCAAAGAGATATAAAAACACAGTACCAGTAAAAGAAATTCGTGAATTTAAGGGAACAGCATCTTATGAGAAAAGGATCTTTATAACAACTAGTGACTTTTCAAAAGGTGGAATAGAAGAAGCTGAGAATGATAGTTCTAGAAAAATAATTTTAATTAATGGCGAATCAATCTTAAAATTCTATATGGGACATCCAGAAAAAGATTATATTTTTGAATGGAATCCAGTCGTTTCAGTTGAAAAAGTTAAACAAATAATAAATACAAATAATGATTTTATAAAATCAAAAGATAAATTTAAAATGGAAGCTATAATAAGACTTATTAGTAGAAATGATATAAGAGCACGTATTTTACCGATTCCAAATGAAATATTTGAAAAAATAAAAAAATACACAAAATATAAAGTAGAAATTAATAATGAAATAAAGGAATTAAATATAAATGCAACAAGAAGATACTTTGGAGGAGTTACTGAAATATACAGAAATGTTGGATATTATGATTATACTGGAGATAATAAGAAAAAGTCATTTTGGAAGATAGATGAAAAAAATAATAAAGTTATAATTGAATTTGAATAGGAGGATGGAAGATGGCAAGAAATTTTACAGAATGGCTATTAACTTTTACAGATAGTATAGCAAACTATAAATATTACATAGATTTTGAAACTATATATGAGAATGCAGAAATTTATAAAATAGAATTAAATATGATGAATTCACTAATTGGAAGTAAAAATATAGAAAAAGATTTTGAAAATTTAGTTAACAAATATCCAGAAGTAATAAAATGCATTCCAACTTTATTAGCAGTTAGACAATCTGAAATTATTGTTTTAGATGATGAAGGAAATAAGTTTGAATACAAGTTTAAGAAAATGAATTATAGTGTAGTTCAATATAAAATTTTTATGAGAGAAACAAGATTATTCGATTTATTAGAGAATCATTTAGTAAATAACTTATATGATTATGTTCTAGGCGTTGAATGTGGATTAAATTCAAATGCTAGAAAAAATCGTGGTGGACATTTAATGGAAAATTTAGTGGAAAAATTTATTCAAAAAGCTGGATTAAAAAAAGGTGAAACATATTTTAAGGAAATGTATCTACAAGAAATAGAAAACAAATGGAAGTTAGATATGTCATTTATAAGCAACAAAAATCAAGCAACTAAAAGATTTGATTTTGTTGTAAAAACAGATAATTGTATTTATGGAATAGAAACTAATTTTTATGCCTCAAATGGTTCGAAATTAAACGAAACAGCAAGAAGTTATAAAATGATTGCTGAAGAATCAAAAAATATTGTAGGTTTTAAGTTTGTCTGGTTTACTGATGGAACAGGATGGTATTCTGCTAAGAATAACTTAAAAGAAACATTTGATGTACTAGATGATATTTATAACATTTATGATTTAAAAAACGGAGTAATGAAAGAAATATTTAAATAATTCTAAAGATAAAAGCGTAGTGAATTTTTTTATTCATTTATGCTTTTATCTTTAATAGAGAAAGAAGGTGAACTATGTTATCAATTACAGATATAGAATCAAGATTAATTCAAAAAGAACAAGGTATATTTCAGAAAATAGGTAATGAAATTATTGCAAGAAGAGAAGGGTATGAACCTTTTGATTATATAGGTTCACAGTTAGGGACAGACAAAACAACTTCTGGAACACCTGATTCAGTCTTTAAAAAAGATAATAAATATATTTTTGTAGAATATACGACATTTGCACAAAATAAATTAAACGGGAAAATAAATGATGATATAGATAAATGTTTGAAAGAAGTTAAGGATAAAAAATTAGAAGACAAAGTAATTAAGATAATTTTTATGCATAATAGAAAACAGCCTTCATTGAGCAAAATAAAAGAATTTGAAAAGAAATGTGGAAATATAGAATTTGAAATAATTGGAGCTGCAACAATTTGTAATATTATACAACAAGAACTTCCTTATATTGCGGAACAATATTTAGGATTAAAAGATACTAATAAATTATACGATATATCTAAGGAACAGATAGCCAATTTAATAAAAGATAAGGTGAAAGAAGAAGAATTTGATAAAGTAATAAATCATATTAATTCTCTATATAGTAGAGCAGGAAAAATTATAAATAATTCATCAACTTTATTATATATTGGTCAAAACAATAAAAAAGAATTAAATGAAATTTATAATGAATTAGATAGTTTACAATATTTATATAAAGATAAACCGAATAATGAAACAAAACTTTACTTTCATAATCTTTTGGTTATTTTGCAAAGAATTAATAAAGTGCAGTATGTAGAGAAATTTGAAATTGAGTATGAGAAAAATAATTTAAGTAAAGAAGATTATGAATTATATTTAAATACATTAATTGAAATAAATGATATACCAAAAGTTATAAAAAAATTAGAAATATTATATTTTAATAATGGAGAAAAAGAACAATTAATAAATTTAGCAAAATGTTATTTTATAAATGGTGAATTTCAAAAGGTAGTGAATGTTTTAAAAGATATAGATATTAATAAAATTGATAAGAGTGGCTTGTTAATAACATTATATATGTTATCAAAGAACGAATCGTGCAAATATAATCCAGCACAAATAATAAAGTTAAATCAAAAATATTCTGATATGCCATTATACAATTTAGGAAGTTCACAACTATTGTATAGATTGAAAGATAAAAGATATAAAAAACAATTTAAAAATGGTTTAGACTTAATACAAGAAGAAAATTATTCTTTTATTGAAGTAGCAGTAAATACTTCGATTTTAATTAATGAACAACAAGTAATGTTAAAGTATTTATTAAAAATTAAAAAACCGAATGATTTTATCAAATATAAAATACTAAATTTATTAAAGGACAAACGTGAATTAACTCTAAAAGAATTAAAACTTCTTGAAGAATATAATATGGAATTAGATGATTCAACCATAGAACATAGTTATATTAATGGAATAATTTACGAAAACAAGGGTTTAAAAATTAAAGCAATAAAAGAATATAAAATTTCATATTTAAATAATAAAAATGAACGAGCATTGTATAAGTATTTAATTTTATCTTTGAATACACAAAATGAAATCGATTTTAATATTTTACCAAATATTAATGAAATTAATAATCAACAAATGCTTATGATAGTAGCAGAAGCATTTAAAGAAAATAAAAAAATAAATGAAGCCATAAAATTTGCCTTTAAGTCCATTTTACTATTTGACGGAAAAAAAGATAATGCCCCATATAAACAATACATTAGCATAATGATGTTAAAGAAGAAAAAAGACGATGATAAAAACTTGAAATCCGCACTTGTAATTTTAAAAAACAAGGAATCAAATAAAAAAATAAAATATATATTTGAAGATGAATTCAACATTAATCTCAAAAATACTGAATTAGAGTTTATAGCAACTGATTCAAATTGTGAACTTTTCTATACATTAATTGATAAAAAAATTGGAGATTATATTGTTAAGGATAATGAAGAATATGAAATTTGTGAAATTACGAATAAATATGTATATTTATATAGATTTTGTTTTGAAAAAGTAAAAAATACTAAAGGAATTACGCTTATTGAGTCAACAAAAGATGATAAAAATGGTCTAAAACAAATAAGCCAATTGATGAAACAAGATTCTGAAGCAATGGATAAAAGACTGAATTATTATGAAACTGAAGACAAAATACCTTTAAGTATGTTAATTGACCAAGGAAAAAGTTTTGATGATTATACAAAATTAATCAATACATTAATGCATGAAAATCATTTATTTTATTCGGGAGAGAGTATAAAAGTTAATGTTGAACAAGGCTTTGTATTGGATTTAACATCAATTATTGTATTAACATTAATAGATAAATTAGATTATTTTAATGATGATATTTGTAAAAAAATTTATATTTCAAGGATTTTTAAAAATAAATTTGAATCATTCTGGAACAATATTCTTACAGAATATGATAATAAAGAACTTATTATTGGATATGATCAAAATGCAAATAATGAATATAAAATAGTTCTTCAAGAAATACCTAATAGTAAAAAAATTAATTGCTGGAAAAATGTAAAAAATATTTTGGATAGAGTAAACGTTGTAGATAGTGAATTTGAAGGAAATACGGAATTAAATAAAGAATTAATAAAAAATTTAGATAAGGCTCAACTTGATTCAATTCAAATTGCAAAAAATAAAAATATACCATATATATGTGATGATTTGTTTATAAGAAGAATAAGTAATATATGTAATGTAAAAACATCAACTTCTAATTATTTGATTAATAACAATGTAAATTTTGATATTTTTATAGATAATATAATTAAATTTGCAAAATGTAATTATATATATGCTATTCATGGAATTGAATTCGAAAAAATTTTTATAAATCTGTATGATAATTTTACAGAAAAAAATAAGGAATTATTTAAAGAAGTAATTGAACAGATATTTTCAAATGAAAAATCTATGGGAATATATAAAGAATACTTTAAAATTATATACAATAATATGACAAAAATACAGTATGTTGAAATAATAGGAAATGTATTTGAAAATAAACTTGTAACATTCATGATGGAAAATATAAAGCCATATATAGAAATTTGATAAGTTTATAATTATATATAGAGATAGAAAAACGCGAGAATAAATCTCACATCTAAAGTACAATTTTTACATCTTAAAGTGCAAAAATTGCACTTTAAAATAAAATACAAATATAATAAATTGAAAAATATCAATATAACTTGAGAAAATATCTCAAAAATGTTGATATTTTTGAGATATTAGCATATAATATATAAAGAAAAGGAGGATTTAAAAATGTTAATAAGATTTAGTTTTAAAAATTTCAAATCTTTTAAAAATGAAAATTGCTTGGATATGGAAGCAACATCACTAAAAGAACATGAATATAATATAGCTAAAACGGAAAATGGTGAATATTTAAAAGTATCAGCAATTTATGGTGCAAATGCTAGTGGAAAAACTAATGTGTTACAAGCATTTGGATACATGAAAAACAGAGTGTTAATAACAGACGATTCAAGAAAGAATTCTCCAGCAGAAGAAAATGTTTTTAGCTATATGATAAATAACGAGCCAATTAGTTTAGAAGTAGAAATACTAGCTAAAAATGGAAAAGTATATAAGTATGGTTTTGAAGTATTGAAGGATTATATTATATCAGAATGGCTATTTGAAAAAAGAATAAATAAGTTTTATACAATATTTGAAAGAGATAGTAACAATGTAATTTTAAAAGACGAAAATAAAAAGCAAGAATTTTCTAATATAGATGAAAGAACCTTATTTTTAAATATTTATAGTAAAATTGATAGCAATAACAAAGATCTTAATAATGTAGTAGAATGGTTTATAAATGCTAATTATTTAGACTTAGGAAATCCTTTGTTTGAAAATAATATAAATAATAGAATATCATTAAAAATATTAAGTGATGAAAAATATAAAAATGAATTAATAAGATTTATAAAGACATTTGATTCTGGCATTGAAGGTATAAAAGTTACTCCAGATTCAGTAGAAGCTGTAAAAAATAATAATGGTGTTGTAAAGATAGAATTAATTCATAAAGGAGAAAATGAAATTATTAAGGAATTACCATTAGAACTTGAATCAAATGGAACAAGAAAAATGTTTCATCTATTTGACTTCTTTATGGATGCATTAAAATTAGGTATGGTTTTATTTGTTGATGAATTAGATGCTAAGTTACATCCATTATTAACAAGATATATTATAAATTTATTCCATAATCCAGAAACTAATATTGGAAATGGACAGTTAATATATTCAACACATGATACAGTTAATTTAAATAAGGATACTTTTAGAAGAGATGAAATATGGTTTGCAGAAAAAAACAAAGATGGAATTTCTACAATTTATTCATTGTCGGATTATAAAATAAATGACACAAAGGTAAGAAATGATGCAACTTACAACAAGGACTATTTATCTGGAAGATATGGTGCTATTCCAGTATTAGAGGACTTTGATATAGTATAATGAAAAGTAAAGAATCAAAAGAAAATAAAAGAAAATCAAATTTTTTGCAAGTTGCACCAGCAAATTATTTGATTGTATGTGAAGGAAAACAAACAGAGCCTAATAAAGAAGAGGATTAATGAAAAGTATGGTAATAAGGTAGATGTTTTAATTCCTAGCATTGATGTAAAATGGACAGGTATGAATACTACATCTTTAATAAAGTATACTCAAAAGATAATAAATTATTCTCATAAAATATATGGACAAGTTTGGGTTATATTTGATAAAGATGATTACAATGATGAACAATTTGACTCAGCAATAAAAAATTGTGAATATATGGAAAAATTAAATAAAGATGGACAAGATTCACAAAAAAATCCAATGACTAAAGTATACAAAATAGTTGGTGGATTAAAAGAGTATTTAGAATAAGTGTACAAAAGAAAAGCAAAATATGAGAGTAATTAAAAGTTACAGGATTATTTTGCTTTTTTGATAATAAAAGACGAGTTTCGACAAAATATTTGTTCAAAATATGATATATATGGAAGAAAAATTGGAGGAAATAAATATGATAAAAGATTATATAAGTATTGATATAGAAAATCCAAATACAAGAGGAAATTCAATATGTTCGATAGGAATTATAATTGTTAAGGATAATAAAATTGTAGATGAAAAATATTCATTAATAAATCCAGAAGATAGATTTGATATAAATAATAGTAATATAACAGGTTTAAATTATGCTGATGTTAAAAATGCACCAACTTTTAAAGAGTATTGGAAAAGTATAAAAGAATTATTTGAGGACAATATTATTGTAGGTCATAATATAACTTATGATTTGAGTGTAATAGCAAAAGCATTAGAACGTTATGATATGGAAGTGCCAATATTCAATTATTATTGTACTCTTAAATTATCAAGAAATTTTATTAAAAGTAATAGTTACAGTCTGAATAATTTATGTGATTTATTAAATGTTAATTTAGAAGACCATCATAATGCATTGGAAGATGCTAAAGCAAGTCAAAAAATATTTGAGTATTTAAACTATAATAATGATATTGGAACTAGTGAAATATTTGAGTTTGAAAGTAAGATATTAGATAAATTGGATTCAAAACTAGAGACAAATATAAATACTTTATATGGAATAATCAAAGGAATTACTTATGATGGAATAATAGATTTTAAGGAAATTGAGAAACTCAAATCTTGGTTAGAAGATAATAGACTATATAAGCAATATTCATTATTTAATAGAATAATGAATAAATTAGAAGAAATTTTAGATGATAATATAATTACAGAATATGAAAGAATTGAATTAGAAAAATTGGTAACAAGTATAAGTAGTTCAAAAATGTATAGTGAATCAACATTAGGTTTACAAATATTAAATGGAATATTAGATGGAATTACATGTAATCAAAAAGTAAATCAAAAAGAGGTAGATAATTTAAATATATGGTTAAAGCAAAATGATTATTTAAAAGATGTATATCCTTATGATAAGATTTTTTTTGAAGTAAGTAAAGTGTTAGAAGATGGAGTGTTAAGTAAGGAAGAAAGTAATTACATTCTTAGTGTGTTTAATGAAATAGTACATCCAGACTTTAATAATGATGAAAATATAGATTTTGATGGGAAAACATTTTGTTTAACGGGAGAATTTAAATGTGCTACAAAACAAGAAATATCTAAAAAATTGCAAGAATTAGGTGGTATAGAAAAATCGGTGGTATCTGCAAAAATAAATTATTTAATTGTTGGTGGTGTAGGTAGTGATGCTTGGAAATTTGGTAAAATTGGTGGAAAACAAGCAAAGGCTCAAGAGTTAAACGAAAAAGGTGCAAATATAAAAATAATAGATGAGGATAGTCTAAAAATATAATGAATAAAAAAGGAAGAATTTTAAATGTATAAAGAAAAAGAAATACTAGAAGCATGCAATATTGCAATAAACAATATTATTAAAGAAGGAACAACAGATGTAGAGCTATTTAAGAAACCTTTTGAAATAAAACTTCTTGAAAATAATGAAATAAGACAAGAGATTATTGAAAACGTTGCAAAATCAATAAAAAAATGTAATTTTGAAGAATTAAAAATTAGTAAGATTGGACATGTTTTAGTTCCTAAAAAAAATTTATGTGATTATAGAAAGTGTGCATGGATAGATGTAATAGATGAAATAAAATATCTAACACTTGTTTTGTTAATGGCTAAAGATATTGAAGTTGCAAGGGATAATAAATCAAATAAAAAAGTTTTTTCATATAGACTGAAAACAAAAGGTAATAACGGCTATATTTTTGATAATGAGTACAATTATACATCTTTTAGAAATAGAATTGCTGAAAAAAGTAAGATGAAAAATAAGAAGATAGTCGTAGAGTGTGATATATCAAATTTTTATGATAGATTGAATTTACATAGACTGGAATCTGTTCTTTTATCTATAGAAAAAAAAGATAAAGATGCAATAAAATTATTAAATGAAATTTTATTATTTTGGTCTAATAGAGATTCATATGGATTGCCAGTTGGATCTAATGCATCAAGAATATTGGCAGAAGCTGCTTTAATAGAGATAGATAATTATCTCATCTCTAAAAATATAGATTTTTGTAGGTTTGTAGATGATTACAGAATATTTACTAAGAGCGCATCAGAAGCACATAAGAATTTAGCAATACTAGTTGAAAGACTTAATAAAGAAGGACTATTTTTAAATTTTTCAAAGACAAATATAAAAGAATTAATAAAAAACGATGATAAACAAAAGCAAGAAAAAAAGGAAGATAAAAATTTTAATGTAGAGGTATTTAATAAGATTATAAGAGGATATTCTGGATTAATTCCTTTAAAGTTTAGAGAATTAAGTGATTCTGAGAAAAATAAGTTTACTAATGAAGATGAGAATGAGAATATTTTAAAACTAAAAGATACATTATTGATTGATCCTAAGGAATTCATTGTTACTATAAAGATAATAGTGGCAAAAGAAAAATATGATAGATTGAGTGAAATATCAGAAATAATTGATAGATTTCCCCAATTTATACCATACTATGTTGATATATTGATAAAATATGCAAGCAAAATACCACGAAATACAATAAATAAAATAAGAAACAATATGAGCAAATGGATTACAGAGGATGAGATACCAGAATATATAAAAGTATATGTAATAAGATTATTTTCAATAGATGAATTTAAAGATAAAGAAATAGTGTTTAGAGCATTTAGAAATCTAAAAAGAAATGCTGGAGATTACATAGGAAGAGCAATATTAGAAAATTTGGAAGATGATTTAAACCGTGGAGAAGTAATAGAAATAAGAGATTATTATACAAGAGCTGATATATGGGAAAAAAGAGAAATATTAAAAATCGTACAGAAAAAATTAAGTGTAGGTGAAAATAGACCATTTTTAAAGGATATAAAATTACATTCACAAGATATTTTAGAAAAGAATCTTACATATACAGTAGATAAAAGTCAATTTAGAAAAATATCTAGTGTAATAAAAAATTAAGGAGCTAAAATAAAAGATAATGAAAGTAGAAATAAAAAATTGTAATAATATAGAAGAAGGAAATATTGAAATCAAAGAAAATAGCCTTAATATAAAATACGCTATAAATGGTACAGGAAAAACGACAATAGCTAAAGCAATAAGAAATAAAATATTAAATGAAGATTTAAATACATTAAAACCATTTAAATATCAAAATAACAAAGAGATAGTTCCTAAAGTGGAGGGAATAGATAGCGTAAAAAGTGTAAAATTATTTAATGAAGAATATGTTAATCAATATGTATTTTTAAAAGATGAAGTTGTAAAGAGTAGTTTCGAAATATTTATAAAAAATGAAGAATATGAGAAAGAGATGAAATATATAAATGAATTACTTGCGGATATAAAGAATGTTTTTGTTGAAGATAACAACTTAAATGAATTAATTAGTAATCTAAAAGAAATGAGAGATTCTTTTGGCAAATCCAAAAATGGATATGCCGCAAATAGTGTTCTAAGTAGAGGATTAGGAAATGGAAATAAAATAGAAAATATACCAGAAGAATTAAAAGAATATACTGATTACCTAAGAAGTGATGTAAATAGCAAATGGTTAAAGTGGCAGTTATCAGGAAAAGAATATTTGAATATTTCAAATGTATGTCCATATTGTACATCTAATAAAATAGAAGAAAACAAGCCTAAAATCAACGCATTAAGTGAACAGTACGATGCAAAAGTTATAGAACATTTAAATAAAATATTAGAAGTTTTTAGCAAACTTAATGCCTATTTTAGTGATGAAGTAAAAAACAAAATATCTATGATAACAAAAAATATTGATGGAATTAGTTCAGAACAAGAAAATTTTTTAATTGAGGTGAGATCCCAAATAGAAGTTTTAATAGAAAAACTAGAAAAACTAAAGAATATAGGTTTTATTACATTGAAAGATTCTGATAAAATAATGGAAATAATAAAAAATTACAAAATAGATATGGAATATTTACAACATTTAAATAGCAAAGAAACAATTGATAAAGTAAGATTTCTTAATCAAAAAATAGAAGTTGTATTAAATAAAGCCGGGGAATTACAGGGTAAAATTAATAAACAAAAAGAAAATATAAGTAATAATATAAAGGAATATGATAATGAGATTAATAGTTTTCTTAAATGTGCAGGAATAAAATATCATGTGTCTATTGAGTTAGATGAAGATAATGTATATAGAATGAAGTTGAAACATAATGATTTTGACAAACATATAACTGATCCAAGATTATTTTTAAGTTATGGAGAAAAAAATGCTTTTGCATTGATATTATTTATGTATGAAGCTATTAATAGCAAAACAGATTTAATCATTTTAGATGATCCTATATCTTCTTTTGATAAGAATAAAAAATTTGCTATTATTAATACTATTTTTCGAGGTAAAAATAGTTTGATGAATAAAACTGTACTAATGCTTACACATGATTTTGAACCTATAATAGATATGAAATATGTATTACCAGACAGATTTAATTGTAATGCTAAATTTATAGAAAACAAAAATGGAATTCTAAATGAAAAGCAAATTAAGAAATATAATATACATACTTTTCTAGAGATTGCAAAAGAAAATATCAGTAAATTGGACAATACTATTAATAAACTGATTTATATTAGAAGGTATTATGAAATAAAGAATAAAAGCAGTTTTGTATACCATTTAGTATCCAGTTTGTTTCATAAAAGAGAAATTCCAACGATAGAAAGTGAAAAAAGAGAACTAACAGAAAAAGAAATAGAGTTAGCAACACAAGAACTTATAAATGAAAACAATATAAAAGATTTTAATTATCAAGAAGAGTATAATAAAATTATTGATGACAAGAAAATGATAGATATATATAATTCTTGTAATAATAATTATGAAAAATTACAAATATATAGAATAATAAATGATGGAAAAGATGTGAATAATGATATAATAAAAAAATTTATGAATGAAACATTTCATATAGAAAATGATTATCTTTTTCAATTAAATCCATGTGAGTATGAAATAATACCCCAATATATTATAGAACAATGTAATAAGAATATATTGGAAATAAGTAAAGGGAATGATTAACATAGAAAAAATGCAAAAAAGGGGAGAATTAATCTCCGCCTTTTTAGACACTTTAAAATTAAAAATTATTATTACGACAACCCGTAATCATTTGCACCCCATCGCAAAATCCATTCCTATAATACTTCTCATTCCAATAACTAAGATAATCCAAAAAATTATCATCAAGAATATTAAGTTGCTTTTGAACAAGAGCCTTATTCTGTTTAGGAATACTATTTAAAATTCTTTTAGCTATCTCATCAAAATAAATCCAATGCTTTTTATCCTCATCAGATTTTAAAGCAGAGATATCTTCATATCTATAAATAAACCAATCTTTTAAAATATCATCATTAACTTCTCTTAAATTTTTCATATAAAACCTCCAAAATAATTTTTAATTTTATAGAAGATTGCTGCAAAATTTTACCAAATAAAATTGGGAAAATTTTGGGAAGAATTGCTTCCAAAAACATCCTAAAATTGCATAAATGTTCAACAAACCAAATCTTCTATAAATAGCTAAATACCAACCAAAACTTAAGTTTTCATAAATTCACAAAAGTGCATTTGCCGGCGCTCATAACCCGAAGATTAAAATTTTAGACCAGCTTTGGCGGATGGTCAAGCCTGGAGAGTGTCGAGAAGAATCCCTGCACGGAGTAGAGCTGCTCTGTGCAACAATAATGGCGATCATGAATCTGGGCTGAACATAAGATCGTCACCCCAGAAGAAAAGGAGGTGAGGAATGAATTTTCCTCATCTCCGATATTATATTTTAGTAGGTATTACATTAACAGTTTTATAATTAGTATAAATAACCATGCCAGGCTTTGCTTTAGGCATTTTTTTTACGTTTTTCTTCAAAGTATAATCAACAGGTACATTAGATGAATATTTAGACTTACTGTAATATGCAGCTATGGCAGCACACTTATTTATAACTTCCTGTGGAGGCATTTTTCCATCAGTCTTTAATATTAAATGACTTCCATGACTATCTTTAACATGAAACCAGTAGTCATTTGAGTTAGCTAATTTATGAGTAATATATTCATTTTGTAAATTGTTTTTTCCAACAAAAATGGTAAATTCATCTATTGCATATTTTATTACTTCAAAATTTTTTTTTTTGTTAGAAGTATTTTTTACTTTAGAATGTTTTACAAGTATACCAGAAATTTCATCATACACATCATTTAATTCTTCAATTGAGAGTGCATTATTTACAGAATAAATAACGCTTTCTATGTACTCAATTTCTTGCTCAATTTCAAATTTTTGCTTAGTTACAATTTCGTAAGTCGATTTTAACTTGTTATATTTTTTAAAAAACCTTTTAGCATTTTCACTTGGCGAAATTGAACTATCCAAAGGAATTGTTATTATTTTGTTCCCTTCATAATAATTTTCTAAGTCAACACTATTAATATTATAATTGTTTATACGATATAAATTGCTTATAATTAACTCGCCGTATAATTTATAAGTATTCATCTCATTGCATTCTTTTAGCTTTAAATTAATATTTTGTAATTTTATTTGTAGCTTTTTTATATTGTTAAGTAATAGTTTTAATATATTATTCTTAAAATTTTTAAAGTTTTCCGCATCTTCTTTTCTGGTGTAAAAGTCGTCCAAAAAGAAATTAATAGACAAATTGCCTTCTTTACTTCCATTCTCTAGATAGAAATCTTTATCATACAATGCACATATAATATTATTTGAATTTAGATTATTTATTAAATTACAAATATAATTGTATATAATAAATAAATTTTGGCTATTTATTTCACAAGGAATATTTAATAGAGTGCAACAATGTTCAATAAAATTTCTACTAATTCCAGTAAACATAGCAGAAAAGTAAGTCGGTAAATCGCTATTTTTATCATTAAATAATTCCTCAAAGTCATCAAAATTATTATAAGACAATAAATCTAGCTTATTAGAAGTAGGAAATAGATATTTAAATTTAGGCAATATATCTCTATTTGAACCATTAGAAGTAGATAAATGTCTTAAACTATTTATTATAATATCACAATCATCAAGCAAAATGACGTTGCTATGTTTTCCCATAAGTTCAACTATTAGTTTTTTGGTTGTAAAATTATCAGACATATCTAAATCTTCAAATTCAATAACAACAACTCTTTCTAAGCCTAAAGAATAAATTCGAGAAATCCTAGTGTTTAACAAATACTTTCTTAAAACCATACAGAAGTTAGAGGCAACAAGAGGATTAGGCTTTGTATTTGTTGTTAAGTTAATTCTATAATTAGCAGAGGAAATATTTATATTAAGTGCATATTTTATACCACTTACATAAACACCAATTAAAACCTCATCAGAAGATGGGCAAAAAATTTTATCTATCTTTCCACCAACTAAAGAATTATTTAATTCATATACAACACTTTTGGTAACTAAACCATCAAAGGCCATTCTAAATCACTCCATATACTTTAAAAACTTTTGAGAAAATTATAACAAATTACAGAGGATTTGTAAACTTTCTATTGACATTAAAGAAGTTTGTGCCTTATAATACTCTCATAGAGGAAAACTTCAGGAGGGTGCAGAAAAATATGAATAAAAAAAGTGTGTTTTTTTCTTCGAATTTAAATTATGACACTATAGATGACGAAAAAATAGTGGATTTTGTTAAATCTGGGGATAAATGTGCGTTAGAGTATCTTATTAACAAATACAGAAACTTAGTAAATCTAAAGGTTAATAGATATTTTATAATAGGTGCAGAAAGAGAAGACATTGTACAGGAAGGCTTAATAGGTTTATTTAAAGCTATTAAAAATTTTAATACATCCAAACAAAACTCTTTTAAAACATTTGCCAGTTTATGTATAGAAAGACAATTGATAACTGCTATAAAAACTTCAAATAGGCAAAAACACATGCCACTTAATTCATATTTATCACTAAATCAGGTGGCTTATGAGGGAGAAGACAATGACACAGAGTTAATAGATACATTTGATTCAAAAACAATAGAAGACCCACTTGAGACTATAACAAAAAGAGAATATTATGCAAGAGTAGAAAGCACTATAGACAAAATGCTTAGTGATTTTGAAAAGCGAGTGTTAAATAGATATATAAAAGGCGAAAGCTATGTACAAATTGCAGAAAGACTAAATGCACCGGTAAAATCAGTAGATAATGCAATACAAAGAATAAGAAAAAAAGCGACAAAAGAAATAACAGAATAGAATGTGCATATATCATATATGCACAAAATATGCTTCTATAGCTCAGTAGGTAGAGCACAGCCATGGTAAGGCTGGGGTCGCCGGTTCGATTCCGGCTGGAAGCTCCATAATGCGTTTTCGTCGAACTGTTTGTAGTTATAACAAAAGTTGAGATTTATACTAATCCTTGACAAAAGTAACATAATATGGTATAATAAAAATACATTAGGCAAGTCCTTTTGTAGTAAGCCTCGTGTTTACAGCTTTAAATTTTGGAGGTAAAATGGCAACAATGGCAACAACGGTTAAAATGTGTGATGTGAATGGGCATATAGCCAGCATAGTCTTCATGCTCCTGAATGAAGGGGTAAGTTTGAAGGACAACTGCTTCGGTAAAAAAATTATCGTTACCGATATTGAACCGACGAATCTGGTTTACCCAGAGGGTTGGTATTATGCAAAAGGGTGCTTCAGAAATAAGCATACCAGCACGACGGGTATGTATGAGGAAATCCCTATGCTAAAGTCAACGGGTGAGAGTTGGGAAAAAATTGCCCGTTACTGCACACGTGACTAAAAATTGCTAAAAAAAAAGATATATCTTTCTCACTCATAAGGGTGAGTTTTCTTTTTTGTTTAAATTTGTAAAAATACTTGAATTTTTATAAATCTTATGTTAAATTATAAACAATAAATCGAATTTTATAGGAGAGCTTGAAATAAGGTATGTGAATTTTTCACATACCTGCTTCAAAATTGCTCCATTTTATGCATTAAGAAAGGAACGTGAATAAATATGAAAATGGGAATAGTTGGACTTCCAAATGTTGGTAAAAGTACATTGTTTAATGCTATTACAAATGCAGGAGCAGAATGTGCAAATTACCCTTTTTGCACTATAGAACCTAATATTGGAGTTGTACCAGTACCAGATAAAAGATTAGATGTTTTAGCAGAAATGTATAAAACACAAAAAATAACACATGCAATAGTAGAATTTGTTGACATTGCTGGCTTAGTAAAAGGAGCAAGCAAAGGAGAGGGTCTTGGAAATAAGTTTTTATCACATATAAGAGAAGTAGATGCAATTTGCGAAGTAGTAAGATGCTTTGAAGATAGTAATGTAACACATGTTGATGGAACTATTAATCCAATAAGAGATATTGAAACAATAAATTTAGAGCTTGTTTTTGCTGATATTGAAACAATTGATAAGAAAATTGAAAGCGTAAAGAAAAAAATAAAAGCATACAAAAAATTTCAAGAAGAACTAGATTTGTTAGAAAAAATAAAAGATACACTGGAGCAGGGAAAACCGGCTAGGTCCTTGGATTTTACAGATGAAGAAATAGGCTTACTAAAGGAAACATTTCTACTTACAATGAAGCCAATACTGTATATTGCAAATATTTCTGAACATCAAATTGAAAATATTGAAGATGACAAATATGTAAAACAAGTTATTGAGTATGCAGAACAGGAAAATGCAGAAGTTGTTCCACTTTGCGTTAAAATAGAAGAAGAGCTTGCAAGCCTAGAGGGACAAGACAAACAAGAAATGATGGAAGCATTGGGAATTAAAGAATCTGGACTAGATAGAGTTATACAAAAAAGTTATAATCTATTAGGACTAATGTCTTTTTTAACAGCAGGTGAGCCAGAGGTAAGAGCATGGACTATAAAGAAAGGTACCAAAGCCCCACAAGCAGCTGGAAAAATACATACAGACATAGAAAGAGGATTTATAAGAGCAGAAGTAGTCTCATATGATGACCTTATAAAAGAGGGTTCAATGAGTAATGCAAAAGAAAAAGGTCTAGTGCGTTCAGAGGGCAAGGAGTATATAATGCAAGAAGGAGATATTGTTTTATTTAGATTTAATGTGTAAATAATTGCACGAAATACAATATTAAATTATTTTAATGACATACAGCACACTAAGCAACATAAATCACCTCATTTCATATTATGTAATATGGAATGAGGTGATTTAGATTGAATTGGTTTGAGAGCTTAACACCAGTTATGCAAGCAATATTAGCTACGACCTTTACATGGGCTGTAACGGCTTTAGGAGCTCTTATTGTATGTTTTTTTAAAGAAATGAATGGCAAGATTTTAGATACCATTTTAGGTTTTAGTGCAGGAGTGATGATTGCAGCATCTTTTTGGTCTTTAATTGCACCAGCCATAGATTTATCGGCAGAACTTGGCTACATAGCTTGGTTGCTACCAGCACTTGGCTTTGTGCTAGGAGGAATGTTTGTATTAATATCAGATGGTTTCTTAGACAGGATGCTAAAAGCAAAAAACAACTTAAAAAGTTCAACATCTTTAAAAAGAAGTATACTTTTAATATCTGCTATAACTATTCACAACATACCAGAAGGAATGGCAGTTGGAGTAGCCTTTGGAGGAATTGCAAATAATGTTCCACGGAATGACAATAATTGGAGCTATTATGTTGGCAATTGGAATAGGCATTCAAAATTTTCCGGAAGGGGCAGCAGTTGCATTACCATTAAGAAGAGAAGGTTATTCAAGATTTAAGAGTTTCATGATAGGGCAAGCGTCAGCATTAGTGGAACCAATATCTGCTGTAATTGGCGCAATACTTGTAATATATATAAGGAGTATAATGCCATTTTTACTTGCATTTGCAGCAGGAGCAATGATTATAGTGGCAGCAAGAGAATTGTTACCAGAATCTGTTAAGGAACACAAAAATCTGTCAACACTTGGACTTATATTAGGTTTTGTTATAATGATGATTTTAGATGTAGCATTAGGATAAAAAAAATGGTAAATTAACATACTTATTTCCGCAAAAATAAAAATTTATTGAAAATGTAAGA